>OIBL01000717.1_pt1 | contig 11507 bp, 13 predicted proteins | sample 1581041 | NCBI WGS metagenome assembly OIBL01 (sample SAMEA3882547, study PRJEB24775) | human gut metagenome | biome: human-associated habitat; feature: intestine environment; material: feces | place: Netherlands | collected 2009/2010 | reverse complement strand
GACCGGATTATCGGATTTCTGGACAAACGCGACCAAATGTTACGTGAATACCTTCAGACCGTAAACCGCCCATGGGAATTCAAGAAGCTCGTTGAATGTATGGATGACGAACGGATGCAGGCGATAATGAAGCGGCATTATTTGTGGCACGAAACATGGGAAAAAGCCTGCGAAGGAATCTGCTCAGACAGCTGGCTTCGACGCAAGGAAAACGGACTGCGTGCCCAGGCGCTGGAAGAATTCGACAAAATCTTCAAAAAAAATAAAATTAGTTCATGCTAGTTCATGGTAGTTCAGGTTGGACCTGTGGTATAGTGTATATGTGAAGCAATGGGAATGGCGTAGAGCACATGATTGTTTTCACCCCTCAAGAATAGATAGACACGCAAGGAGCAGCACCCCGTCCACATAGACGGGGTGTTGTACTACCCGGACAGCGGCCATGCGCCATGGGTCGATACACAGGATGTACCTTGCCTGTATGCTGTGCGCATCGGTGACGCTGGATACAAAACAGAAAGGTTTTGCGAAGGTTTCCGGTCAACTTGAGGAAAATAAGATTTTTGATTCGATGAGTCCGGAAATTTTTATTTCTGGATTTTTTTCGATTAGGTTCTTTGGGGTTAACAAAAGCCTTGCGCGACCGCGGCGCCCGAAAGAAAACTAGATTTTAGTAAAATTCAGCCCTTAATTTATATTTTCAAATGGTTTTATGTGAAGCGGGGTATGATTTATTTATATAGCTCATGCGTTCGCATAAACAAACCAAAATGTTAAGTCAGAGAGGAGGGAGGGCGTCATGAAAGTACGCGGGAAAGCCCGTGAAATCACGGTTACTCAGCGTTCGCTGGCCGACGCAATCGGCTTAACCCCTCCCAGAATTTCTCAGTTAATCCAGGAAGGCGTCGTCATTCGCGATGAAAAAGACAAGAGTGGCGGCGTCTTTTTGGTACAATCAATCCTCAATTACAAAGACGCCACCAAAGGAAACGGCGGCGATGAAGACATAGACTACATGACCGAAAAGGCCCGGCATGAAAAGACGAAGCGGGAAATCGCTGAATTGCGCCTGGCTAAAATGGAACACCGCGTATACAGTGCCAAAACGGTCGAATTAGTCATGACGGAAATGTTATCTAACTTGAGGACGCAGCTGTTGGGACTGCCGACAAAGTTGGCGCCACAGCTGGAAGGGAAAACCAAAGAAGAAATTTACGCCAGATTGACGAAAGAATTGGAAGAAAAGCTATCTGAGCTGAGTGAATATAGCCCGGATCTCTTCACCGATGAAGAAGTAGAAGAGGAGGACGAGCCATGAAGTCAGCGAAAGAATTGTGGCAATACATTTCCCGACACGGATTGAAACCGCTGCCGAAGACGTCTGTAAGCGAATGGGCTGATACGTATCGCTATTTGTCGGCTGGTGTTTCGTCAGAGCCGGGCAAATGGCGAACGGAACGGGCCGAGTATCAACGGGCCATCATGGATGCATTCACAGAACCCGGTGTACATCGCGTCGTCGTCAAGTCGGCGGCGCAGATTGGCAAATCAGACATCATGAACAACGTCATCGGCCGCTTTGCCCACCTGGACCCGGCTTCCATCATGATGATACAGCCGACAGTAGACATGGCCCAGGATTATTCCAAATCACGTATTGCTCCCATGATCCGCGACACGCCCGTATTGAGTTCGTTGTTCTACGATGTGAAGCGGGCCGGGGACAAGACGGCTAAAACCAGGGATGGAAATAACACGATTCTGTCGAAATTCTTCCCAGGCGGCCGACTGGTTATGTGTGGAGCTAACAGCCCAGCCGGACTGGCCAGCCGTCCGATACGGATTCTGCTGGCCGACGAGGTGGACCGATTCCCCGATTCGGCTGGAACCGAAGGCGACCCGGTAGACCTGGCAGCCAAACGAATGACGACTTTCTGGAATCGGGTCATGGGGCTGTTTTCGACGCCGACAACCGAGGGAAGCAGCCGGATTGATGCGGAATACATCGCCTGAACGCAGGAAGAATGGCAACATCAATGCCCTAATTGCGGGGAATGGCATCTGCTCCGGTATCTCGACATGGAAACCGATGCAGAGACCTACAAAGATGACCGGGGCGAACGTCATGCTATCGTACATCACGTGAAATGGAGATGCCCGGCGTGTGGCTATGAATTCACGGAACGGCAAATGAAGAACGCCGTTCAAGGCTATCGAGCACAGAATCAAAAGGCCAGGTCGAATGGTATCCGTTCATTTTTCATCAATGCATTCACTTCTCCCTGGACCAGCTGGAATGAAATCATGCGGGAATGGTTGGAAGCCAAAGGGGACCCGACACGCGAACAGGTTGTGGTCAACACGCGGTTTGGCGAAAGCTATCGACAGCCAGGGGCGTTCGATGATGAAACGATCTTCGTCAGGCGCCGTGAATCGTATGGAGCAGAGTTGCCCGATGGCGTACTGTTATTGACAGCAGCCGTCGATACCCAGGACAACCGACTGGAATATGAAGTGTGTGGCTGGGGAGCCGGTGAAGAGTCGTGGGGTATCCGCAAGGGCGTTATTTTAGGTCGTCCAGACCAGGAATCAACATGGGAAGAATTGGACACCATCCTCGAACACGTGTACCGGTTCAAAAACGGAACCGGGCTGAAAATCGTCCGTACCTTCATCGACTCTGGCGGCCATTATACCGGCCATGTCTATCGCTATTGTGAAGCGAATTTTACCAAACAGCGGTTCGCTATCAAAGGTTACAGCAACATGCCGGGCATACCGTTGAACTATAAAATCGGGAAGGCATCGGGGACGCCGATACCGCTGGTCATCCTCGGCGTAGACGATGGCAAACAGCAGGTAATGAATCGCCTGGCCATCAAAGCCCCAGGGCCTCAATACATGCATTTCCCGTTGAATGAAGACAGCGACGGCCTGGATAATCGGGGATATGACGAACTTTATTTCAAGGGACTTATTTCCGAACATAAGACGAAAGTCAAGAAAAATGGAGTTATCCGTGAGGTATGGCAGACAACAACCGGTGTCCGAAACGAACCTCTGGATCTTCGAGTCTACAACCTGGGATGCATGTTGTCGGTCAATCCGCAATGGGATGAACTGCAAACTATCATGAAACAGCCGGCGCAGGAAGCGGCTGCCAGAAAAGAACAACCTAAGCCCGCAAGGAAACGACGGGTCAGCAAACAGACGAACATTTGGTAGGAGGCACCATGAGTAAACTGCAAAATGAACGACTGGCCCGGTATATAGAAGCCGAGAAGGCCGTTTTGATGGGACAGTCGTATACCATCGGGAACCGGACCCTGACAAGGGCGGATTTGTCCAGTATCCGCGTCGCCATCGACAACTTGATTGCCAGCGGGGCGACGCTGGATGACAGCGAAACGCCAGGGAAAGGGCGCGGGAAGCGCATTGTATTTTTCGATTAAGGGGGGGGCCGACCATGGCAAAACGAAATAAACGGTCACGACAAAAGGCGCGGACGCCGACAATCCAGAACAGCGGTTATTCAAACGGCGGGGCTTCGCACGAAAGCAATATTCTAAAAGCCTACAATCCGCGAAAATATTCCGCAAAATCAGACGTAAACGCCAATCTGTATACGTTGCGCAACCGCAGCGCCGACCAGTCCATCAATACGCCCATCGGGGCAGCGGCGATCATGACCAGTTCACTGCACACCATCGGGGCGGGGTTGCATCTGTTTCCGCGCCCCAAGTACAAGCTGTTAGGGATGACGGCTGATGAGTCCCGGGAATGGTCACGCCATGTAGCCCAGGAATTCGACCTGTGGGCCAGCTCGACACAGTGCGATTTGACGAGGCGCAATAATTTTTACGACATGCAGGACATCAACTACACGGGCTATCTCGTGGATGGCGATGCCTTTTGCCTGTTCAAGCGCCGGCCACCGACAGCGGATATGCCGTACAGCTTGCGCCTGCAACTCTTGGAAGGAAACCGGGTAAGCAATCCCTATGGCCGGGACTACTATGGCATTACCGGGCCGTATGCCGTAGAAATGACGGCGCCCACACCGGGGAACAAAATCATATCCGGCGTAGAAATCGACCCGGATGGAGCCGTCGCCGCCTATTGGGTATCGAACAAAGTACCTGGCGACCCGGTAGATATAGGGACGATTGCCACCTGGACCCGCGTCAAAGCATGGGGCGACATTTGCGGCATGCCAAACATCATACAGACCAGCAACGACCAGCGGCCGGAACAATATCGGGGAGCGCCGTATTTATCCCCTGTCATTGAGACGCTGAAGCAAGTCAGCCGTTACACGACAGCCGAGCTGACAGCTGCTATTGTCAAGTCTTTTTTCTCGCTGTTTTTCACAGAGTCCCAGACATCTGGCGGCACGCTGAATGACTTCATCGGCAAAACCATTGACCCCCAGGGCGGTCCCGTCATCGACCCGGACGAATACGCATTAGGGCCTGGGACCATCAATGCCCTTCCTCGTGGCGTCGATGTCAAAAGCGTTGATGCGTCTCGTAGCATGTCGACGTTTGACGCCTTCACGACGAAGCTCTTGGAAATGGTAGGCAGTGCCATCGGACAGCCTTACGAAGTCCTGATGAAGCATTTCACGTCATCCTATTCGGCCTCCCGTGCCGCCATGCTACAGGCGTGGGAAGAATATAAGCGCCGGCGCATCTGGTTCGCCCGCGATTTTTGCCAGCCTGTCTATGAAATGTGGCTGGCCGAAGCCATTGCCATCGGGCGCGTCAAAGCCCCGGGATTCTTCACGGATCCATTGATTCGGAAATGTTGGTGCAACGCCGATTGGTACGGACCGACCATGACGATACTTGACCCGGTAAAAGATGTCAACGGCAGCGCCTTGCGGACGACATACGGCCTGAGCACACGAGAACGAGAAGCGGCTGAGCTGACAGGCACGGACTTGGAAGAAAATCTGGAACAGCTGGCGTACGAACAGAAGATGATTGAAAAATACGGTCTGACTATCGGAAGCCCGGAAGTGCTGGCCGACAAAGGAGAGAGAACCAATGAAGAGTAAAAGATTTTGGCGTTTCGTCAATGAAGCGGGCGACGACAACGCAGAACTGCTGCTGTATGGCGCCATCGCGTCGCAGTCATGGTACGACGATGACGTTACGCCGCGCCAGTTCAACGACGATTTAAAAGAATGTGGCGGCAAGAATCTGACTGTACGCATCAACAGTCCCGGTGGCGACGTGTTCGCGGCCCAGGCCATTTATACGATGCTCAAAGGCTACAGCGGCAAGAAAACCATGCACATCGACGGGATGTGTGCCAGCGCGGCCACTATCATCGCTTGTGCGGGAGACAGCGTAGAAATGCCGAGGAATGCACTGTACATGATTCACAACCCGGCATCCTTTCTCATCGGCGGCTATGATGAACAGGGCCTGGCCAAATTACAGAAAGCGCTGGCATCGACGAAAGAAACGATTTTGAACGTCTATGCGGAACGATGCCATAAGACAACGGATGAATTGGCACAGATGATGGACGATGAAACGTGGATGACGGCCGACCAGGCCCTGGAAAATGGTTTCATCGACGCCATCGACGAAGACTATCAGGTCACGGCCAGCCTGAATGACAATATGCTGATTGTCAATAATATTTCCTGCCCGTGTCACATGAAGAACCGGGCACAGCTTGAAAAGATCATCAACAAAGTAGAAAAAAATATGGATGATAAAACCTTATTGGGGTTGAACCCGCAGAACGCGAACAAGGATGCGGATGAATCGAAGCGAATTGCTGAATTGAAGGCACTGAAAAACGGGAACGTATACACCGATGCCATGATTGACCGGGCTATCAGCGACGGTCGGACAGCGGATGATGTAGCTCCCTATATCGAAGCCGTCGCCGGCGTACAGTCGCCGAGTGACCAGGCACTAGCAAGCGTACGCACCATGATTATGGAACAGATGCAGTCCGGATCTGAACAGGTAACGCCAGTGCCGAAAACAGGAATGCCGCAGAACCAGGCAGCTATAAAGAAAGCTCAGGACATTGAAGATGTAGTCAATGCAGCGAATAGATTGAGAGGTGCAAAATAATGGCAATCAGAGAAGTCATCGACATTAAACACGACCAGCTTATCGGCGGGCCGGAAATTCCGATTTTGCTCAAGAACGTCACATTAACGGCTGGGACAGCTATGAAACGCGGCACGTTGATGACCGTTACCGGGACAGCCGCTGTGGCTACGGCTAAAGCCGCTGTTGCCAATGCTATTTTGAGTTGCGACGTGGATGATAAAGCCACCGTCTATGTTTCCGGCCGATTCCATCGCGAATATCTCATTGCCGCCAGCGAAGATACGGTTGACGCCCACGAAGAAGAATTGCGAAATGCCGGTATTTTCTTGACATCTGTACACTAGGAGGAACTGAACATGGCTATTGAATTGAGAGATACTGTATCGTTGATGCAGGCAATGGAACGGATTACGCCGCCGGCATCTTTTTTGCTTGATACCTTTTTCCCGCTTGTACCGGCGACAGCCGTTACGACCAAAATTGCCGTAGAATACCGCAAGCGTGGCCGTCAGCTGGCCCCCTTTGTCGTTCGTGGCGCAAAAGGAGCGAGCCTGAAAGACACGGGCTCTAAAATCGCTATCTACCAGCCGCCGATGATGGGGCCGAGTAAGGTAGTAGATCCGGAAGAATTATCGGAACGTGGCTTTGGCGAAAACATCTACAGCACGACGACACCGGCCCAGCGCGCAGCCATCAAGCAGGCTGAAGATATGGTGGATTTGCAGAACGCAATCATCAACCGCAAAGCGAAGATGGCGGCGGATATCTTGCAGACTGGTAAATGCGACATCGAAGGTTATGCCGATGACGGCAAGACGGTGTTGATTGACACCATTGCGTTTGACTTTGACCATAAAGTCACGCCGACGACAACCTGGGATAAAGCCGGCGCGACGATTTACAGCGACATCAAGAACGCTTCGGAACTTATCCAGGAAGACGCCGGTATCGTCCCGACCATGATGATTTGTGGGAAAAATATCGCAGATTATTTGCTGAGCAATGACCAGATCATGAAATGGATGATGGTTCCGACGGCGGACAATCTGTCCCTCATGGGCTTCCAGCCGCAGATTATCAGCCCGCAGATTACTCACGTCGGGCGCATTAAATCGCTGAACCTCGACGTCTATACCTATGCAGAAACGTACACCGACGATGCCGGGAAATCGCAGTATTTCATCGACCCCGATACGGCCATCATCGCCATTCCGGGCCGCGGCAGTCAGCTCCACGGCGCCTGCACCCTGCTCAATGATGCTGGCACGGCCTACGAAACCTTCGTTGCACCGTATGTGCCGTACTATAACGGCAACAAGGATACGCAGGTATTGAGCTTCTACATGTACTGCCGTTGTGTCCTGGCTCCGCAGTTTGTCGACGATTGGGCCGTCATCAAAGCGAAATAGGAGGGAGGACCATGAAGTTAGTCGTTACATACGGCTGCGTTTCCATGGGCAAGCACTTATATCGGACTGGCGACTCGTTCGAGTTGCCGGACGATGAAGCGGAAAAACTCATGGAACGGGCCGATGAACAAGTTGTTGCCTTGGTTGGGGACAAAGTGGCCCCGGCTAATGAGCCAGAGACGGAAGAATCGCCGGCAGACGAACCAGGGATGGAATTGCCCCAGGCTGATGCCTCCGCAGCCGTCCAAAAATGAGCACGTTCAAAGAAATGGTAGCTTCGGACATTCCGGCTTTTCTCAATGCTGATGAATTTGCCGAAACACATGAGCTGAATGGCAAGAAGTATACATGCATCGTGCAGAGTCCCAAAGAAGACGCTATGTTCCAGACACAGGAAATCTATTCCGGCTTCGAGAGCACCCATGGCCAGGTCATCATCATTCATATCGCTAAAGACGATTACGGAGAAGTCCCAGCGGAAGGAGAAAGTTTTACTGTCGATGGCGATTACTGCCTGGTAGATAATGTCATCGACGACATGGGTATCTTGACGATGACCCTGCACAAGAATCACTAGGAGGGCCTATGAGCGTAGAAATCGACATTCAAGGTGACAAAAAGCTTATGGACGCCTTGTCCTCTCTGAGCGATAAAGAAATCGCTAGGGCGGCTGTAGCTGCCGGAAAGCGGGCGGCCACAGCCGCCAGGACGGCAGGGACAAAGGAAATCCGAAGCATTTATACTATGAAGGCCGGGGACTTGAAAGCGAAGGCGCAGATCCGGGCCGATGAAGACGGCGCTACCATCCTTGTCAAAGGGGCGCCCGAGGCAATCCATAAATATCAGGCCAAGAAGCGGCGGGACGGCGTCTTCGTATCCGTAAAGCGCGGGAAAATGACGCATGTCCCCCGCGGCTTTAGCCTGGGCGGGGCATTCGTCGCCCGTAAGGGCAAGGAAAGATACCCGCTGAAAGGTATCTATGGGCCGGCCGTGCCGCAGTTATTCGGCAATCCCGATGTCCTGAGCGTCATGATGGATCGTGGCAGTGACGTCTTTGAAGAACGATTGGAACATGAAATCGAATACAGACTAGGGAAGTGATGCGATGACCCCATTGGAATGCGCGGAAGGTATCGCGGAATTCTTGAAAGAAAAATTCACGGCTTACCAGGAATATTGTGAAGGCCGGCCAGAAAATATCTTTTCGAGTGTCGATACGGATGTAAATGTATATGCCGGATTCCTGCCCCGGGCGAATAACCGGGCAGACCAAAAGAAACTTTGTCCGGCCGTCGTGGTACGGCCAGAAGCTACGATAGACGATCGGGATAAGTCCGTTACGTCTATCGTCATCTACGCGACCATTTACGATGAAGATATGACCTATGGAGCTCATATGTTGTTCCATTTCCTCGAATTCATCCGCTATCACCTGCTGGCCAACAATCCCATTGCCAAGAAATGGTTCATTGATATAGATGACGGGAATATCAAGACGACGATTCCCGATGACCAGCCGTTCCCACAATGGGTAGGTGTTATTGAGTTCGACGTATTCATTCCGCAGCCACGTCAAACTCATTGGGAGGTTTTAGGAGGCAGATACGATGAGTGAAAACAGCGGGCCAGTCATCTACGTCGGCCCAGCCTATAAAGACACGGAAATCCACACGAATCAGATTTTCGCAGACGGGATTCCTGCAAAATATAAGGACGACCCGGTATATAAGCATCTGTTCGTCACAGCGGGCGAATTGGATGCGGCACAAAAAGAAGTTAAATCTACAGGCTCGTTGAGAAACATCATGTATAAACGGGCCATGGCATTACACGGAGGTAAATAAAATGGCATTTTTCCACGGCGTAAAAGCAAGCGAAGTCCCGACTTCGATTGTGGCGACTGTCGCCACTGATTCCGGCTTGCCGGTTGTCTTCGGGACGGCGCCTGTCCATCTGACAGAAGACCCGACGGCCTATGTCAATAAACCCGTCATCTGCTACAGCTGGAAGGAAGCGACGCAGAATTTGGGGTATCATCCCGACTGGGATAAGTACACGCTCTGCGAAGCGATGTATACCGAATTTAAACTGTACAATGTAAAACCAATTGTATTTGTCAATGTATTGGACCCAGCCAAACATAAAGTATCCGTTTCGGACACAGCCAAGACAGTTACGAAGAAACAGGTCATCCTTACGGATCCAGTCTTATTGCATACGCTGACAGTCAAGGGCAGTGCAGACGGGTCCGCAGCTACCTTGGATAAGGACTATACGGCGGCATACGACGATGATGGTCAGCTCATCATTACCATCTTGGATGATGGTGCCCTGGCCTCCGTATCGAGCATCTATGTTGCTTATGACAAATTAGATCCGACGGCTGTCAAAGATGACGATATCATCGGCGGCATGTCCACGGATGGCAAAAACAAAGGGCTGGAACTCGTCGACGATATTTATTTCCAGATTGGCAAAGTTCCGGGCCTGTTGGCAGCACCGGGATGGTCTGAAAAGCCGGCCATTGCCGCTGTCATGAAAGCCAAAGCGGCTAAAATCGACGGCTTGTTCCCTTGCATGGTACTGGTAGACATCAATACGGAACAGGTCAAAAAATACGCCGACGTCAATATGTGGAAAAACGGCAACAATTACACGGGGAACAACCAGATTGTCTGCTGGCCGTGCGCTAAAAATGGCGATATGGTTTTCCACTTATCGACCCATATCATGGGCATCATCGGCGTTACCGACGGCAATAACGATGACGTCCCGTATCAGTCGCCGTCCAACCAGACATTACAGGCGACAGGGCTGTGCCTGAAAGATGGCAGTGAAGTAAATCTCAATCTGACACAGGCCAATTTGCTGAATGAACAGGGCATCGTTACGGGCTTGAATTTCTCCGGCGGCTGGAAGTCTTGGGGGAACTTTACCGGCGCTTATCCGGGCACGACAGATGTCAAAGATATGTTCATCTGTGTCCGGCGCATGTTCAACTGGCAGTATGTCACCTTCATTTTAACGAACTGGCAGAAGACAGACCAGCCAATCACTCCGAGACTGGTAAAAACGCTGGTAGACAGCGAACAGGTGCGGTTGAATGGGCTGACGTCACGAGGATATCTCTTAGGGGCCAGTGTCCAGTTTTTGGCTGATGAAAACCCGACGACTGATTTACTGGCCGGCATCTTCCGGATCCACACGAAGCTGACGCCGCCTGTCCCGGCACAGGACATTGAAGATACCTTTGAGTATGACGTATCGAATTTTGAAGTATTATTCTCGTAAGGAGGGAAACTCATGGCAGTAAATAAAATCCCGGAAGTCATCAATGATATGCGGGCTTATATCGACGGCGCCGACGATTTAATCGGCGTCAACGAAGTCGAATTGCCGGATTTGAAATCGCTGACAGAAGATATTGAAGGCATCGGCGTCGCTGGTAAAATCGAAGCGCCCATCGCTGGCCATTTTGATTCCTTGGAATTAAAGATGACCTGGCAGGTGCCGACGAAAACGAGTTCCCGCCTGGTCGGCGGCAGCACCTTGGCGCTGGAACTCTATTCGGATATCCAGAACTGGGATAGCGGTGCCAACGACTACGAACACGAACAGTACCGCGTTGCCGTCCGTGGCCGTGTAAAGAGCCACAACCCGGGCAAATTCAAGGCCGGGTCCAAGACAGACAGCGAAACCGTCATCGAATGCACGTACTTTAAAATCGAAATGGGCGGCTCCACGCTCTGCGAAATCGACAAATACGGATACAAAGCCATCGTCAATGGTGTCGACCTGTTACAGCAGGTCCGGGCCAATATCGGCATGAATTAGGAGGATTAGCATGAAAGAAAAAGAAAATGAACTCGTCAACGCTGAAATCGTAGATCAGGGAAATATCCTGCATCTGACAACTCCGTTGCCGAACGGGCAAACGGAAATTTATTTTGACTTTGCAAAACTGAACGGCTATGCTCTGCTGGCTTGCATGAGCCAGGCTAAAAAGAAAGACAAACTT
>OIBL01000693.1_pt1 | contig 11881 bp, 8 predicted proteins | sample 1581041 | NCBI WGS metagenome assembly OIBL01 (sample SAMEA3882547, study PRJEB24775) | human gut metagenome | biome: human-associated habitat; feature: intestine environment; material: feces | place: Netherlands | collected 2009/2010 | reverse complement strand
TGATCTCCTGCGGACACAAGAAAACTTACATCGGAATGATCCTCGAGTGCTTCATTTAATACGTTGTTCCAGTTATAGCTGTCATTTCTTGCTGCAAGATTTTTTTCCGGTGCAGAAGTTACAACATTTCCTGCATTTTCCATCTTTTCACTCTCACTGCTGGTCTGGCCTTTGGAAGCCCCGATCTGCGGATCTCCGACATACAGAAAAGAAAATTCATCAAATGCCTGTGTGGTATAGTTTTGTGTATCCTGCCACTTTCCATCCTGAAATACCTGATAATAATAGCTGGTATTTTCTTTGAGACCGCTTACGGTTACTTTATTGGAAAAATATTTCGTGGTATCTATGGTCACAGCTTCGGTCTGCGCTCCGGTGAACTCTGTCGCACCATCCATATTCTGTCTGGTAGAGATTCTCACCTTTGGAGTCTCAGCCGTTTTGCTGTACCATGCATAATTTAATTTTGTCTCATCCGCACCCGGAGTCAGTGATACATGTTCATACTCACTGCTATAAGCAGCCCAGTTCTTTTTCCAGTTGCTCCAGTCTGTAGACTCCCGGGAAGCATCATTCCAGTGTTCCGTTGCTGCTGCAATCTTTGTCGGGATACCAGTGGCAAACATTCCTGCCAATACAGCGGTGGAGAGAACTCCTGCTGTAAGTTTCATCACATTTTTTCTCATAATTCTTTTGTTCTCCTTGTGAAATCTGTAAGATTTATTACAGGATTTATGATAAACAGGTTATGTAAGATGTACTATCCGGTTTCTGTAAGTCTTAGGTAAAAACAAAAAGAGTGGATGCTTTGGGACATCCACTCCACATGCCGGCTATGCCATGCCGTTTACGGTTTTATATTTATAGAGCATCTCCGCGTGGTTTTGTTCTTCCACCTGGATATCTGCCAGAAGTTTGCGCACATCGGAATCCCCGAATGCAAACACATCGGTATTATACGTTCCGGACACCATTTTTTCAGAACCAATGCTGTCTGTGGCAAGGAAATTATCGTTTTTCTTATCTTCCGGATTGGTCATAGAATCATAGGTTGCCTTTGGCTCATACATCTTTCCATCCCTGTCATTGACGTTACAGGATGGGACGCTGCCTTTCATGACCTGTTCCAGAGACTCCACATGCTTCTGCTCCTTTTTTTCCAGATCGGCAAACAAATCCCGAAGTACCGGGTCTTTTGCTTCCTGTCCGTAACGTTTGTACTTCTCCACGCAGGACAGCTCCTGTGTGTGCAGATCCTCAATTGTAGCCATCTCTTTTTCTGTTAAAACCATGGTTTAACCCTCTTTCTTTCCTGATATAATTCTGACGATTACAGAACATGAAAACTCCGCAATCTTCTCCTCTAGTATCTGTAAAAAAATACAACACATACCTGGTAAAATTTCGTCAAAAAGGGTTGAAACTTCTCACAACAGATTGTATAATTTCGTTTGTATTTTATACAATGTTTACAAAAAGGTGGATTATTTTATGGAAGAACGAGAAAAATTAAAATCCCGTCTGGGATTCATTCTCCTGTCAGCCGGATGTGCGATCGGAATCGGAAACGTATGGAAATTTCCATACACTGCCGGACAGGGCGGAGGCGGTGCCTTTGTGCTGTTTTATCTGTTGTTTCTGATTATTCTCGGACTCCCGATCATGACGATGGAATTTGCGGTTGGGCGTGCCAGCCAGAAAAGTCCGGTCAAAGCCTACCATGCACTGGAAAAACCCGGACAGAAATGGCATATCCACGGGATTATCACATTGATCGGCTGCTATCTTCTTATGATGTTTTATACAACGGTCACCGGCTGGATGCTTCATTATTTTTATATGACGGTCACCGGACAGTTTCAGGGACTGGATGCCGACGGTGTATCCGGACAGTTTACCACAATGCTGAGCAAACCTCTGACCATGGGCTTCTGGATGGTGGTAGTTGTTTGCGCCGGCGTATTTGTCTGCTCCCGTGGACTGCAGAACGGTCTGGAAAAAGTAACAAAGGTCATGATGACTTCTTTGCTTATCATCATGATCATTCTGGCGGTCAACAGCTTTTTTATGGATGGTGCAAAAGAAGGCCTTGCCTTTTATCTGATCCCGGACTTTGAACGGATGAAACAGATCGGTATTGCAAAAACCATTACGGGTGCCATGAACCAGGCATTTTTCACGTTAAGCCTTGGAATCGGCGCGATGGCAATTTTGGGAAGTTATATCGGAAAGGAACGCTCTCTGCTTGGTGAATCGGTAAATATTGCCATTCTGGATACATTTGTTGCTATCACCTCCGGACTTATCATTTTTCCGGCATGCTTTACGTTCCATGTTGACCAGACTTCCGGACCAAGCCTGATTTTTATCACCCTGCCGAATATTTTTAACCATATTCCGCTTGGCAGACTCTGGGGAAGCCTGTTCTTTTTGTTTATGTTTTTTGCAGCGTTTTCCACAATCCTGGCAGTATTTGAGAACATCATCTCCTGCGGTATGGAACTGACCGGATGCAGCCGCCAGAAATCCTGTGCCGTTAATCTGGTACTGATCATTGTACTCTCCCTGCCATGTGTACTCGGATACAATGTATGGAACTGGAAAGGTTTTTCAATCTTTGGCGGGTCTGTGCTTGACCTGGAAGATTTTCTGGTAAGCAACCTGTTCCTGCCTCTCGGTTCCCTGGTATATCTGCTGTTTTGCACAAGCCGCTACGGCTGGGGCTGGAAAAACTACACAACCGAAGCCAATACCGGAAAAGGATTAAAAATTAAAAACTGGATGCGCGGCTACATTACCTATATTCTGCCGCTGATTGTGCTTTTTATCTTTGGATTTGGCATTTATGATAAATTTTTTACAAACTAAGGAGGATTTCTTATGTATCACGCAAATGAATCACGTTACGAAACCATGAAATACCACCGCTGCGGCGACAGCGGACTGATGCTGCCGGAAGTATCTTTGGGCTTCTGGCACAATTTCGGAGATACCGGTGTGTATGAAAATATGAGACAGATGTGCTTTACGGCATTTGACCACGGGATCACACATTTTGATCTGGCAAACAACTATGGACCGCAGCCGGGCAGTGCGGAGGAAAATCTCGGGAAGATCCTTCGGGAAGAGCTTTCTTCCTACCGCGATGAACTGATCATCAGTTCCAAAGCCGGTTTTGACATGTGGCCGGGACCTTATGGAAACTGGGGCAGCCGCAAGTACCTGATTGCCAGCCTTGACCAGAGCTTAAAACGGCTCGGTCTGGACTATGTGGATATTTTCTATCACCACCGCATGGATCCGGATACGCCGCTGGAAGAAACCATGGGTGCACTCGACCAGATCGTGCGAAGCGGAAAAGCACTGTATGTCGGTCTGTCCAACTACGACGGGGAAACGATGAAACGCGCGGCTGCCATCTTAGAAGATCTGCACTGCCCGTTTATTATCAACCAGAATTCCTACAATATCTTTAACCGTACCATTGAAGAAAACGGTTTAAAACAGGCCGCAGCAGATGGGAAGAAAGGAATTATTTCTTTCAGCCCGCTCGCGCAGGGTATGCTGACCGACCGCTATCTAAACGGTATTCCAAAAGACAGCCGTGTCAACACGGACGGACGTTTCCTGCATGCGGATCAGTTTGATGAAAAGCGGATGGCAAGTATCCGGAGCCTGAATGAGATTGCGGCTGCCCGTGGTGAAAGCCTCGCACAGATGGCACTCAAATGGGTCATCCGTGACGGTGTGGTCACTTCCGTTCTGATCGGAGCTTCCCGCCCGGCACAGATTCTTGAAAATCTGAAAGTGTTAAACTCTGCTCCGTTTACGGAGGAAGAATTGGAAAAAATTGATCAGTGTGCACTTTCTCTCTAGGTAAAACAAAAACCCCGGATATTTATTTCCGGGGTTTTGTCTTTTCCTGCATCTGCTATTTGACTTTGACTTTTAATTTTAAAACTTTGGTCTTTCCATTGTTTAAGGTTACTGTCACGCGAATGGACGCAGTTCCTTTTTTGTTCGATTTTATGGTACCCTTCTTGTTTACAGATGCAATTTTTTTGTTATTGCTCTGATAAGAAATGCTTTTTACATTGTCCATATTTAAGGTGGCTGCCAGAGAAACCTTCTTTTGTTTTCCCTTCTTCACCTGAACGGTTTTATTCTTCAATGTAACCGTTTTTAATATTTTCGTTGTGACCTGATCCATATCTTTCTGATCCATAAGGACATAATCCTTATTGGAATCTGCTGAAAAATTCACATTTCCAGCTTTTGTAACCGTATAACTCTTGTCGTTTACAAGGACATAGGCACCTGTCTTTTGATCTTTTGCACACACATACAGCTTATTTCCGGTCTGTATGTCTGCTGTATTTACGGTCAGTGTATAGCTTACGTTGCCAGCCGGATCGGTGACCTGGATCGTCACATCTGTGTGTTTTCCATCGTTTTCTTCCAGTATCTGATTTATCAGATCAGCGGTCACCGTTGTTTTGATGGCTTTATTTTTCCGGGTTCCGGTAACGGTTACGGTTGGTGTATTTTGTCCGGCCGTGTTTCCATCGGACGGTGTTTGTGTACCAGCTGTATTTCCGTTAGACGGTGTTTCTGCATCGGTTTTGTTTCCGTTGGACGGTGTTTCCCCTCCGGCTGTGTTACCACCCGAAGTATTTCCGCCACCAGAACTTCCTCCGGAAGATGAGCCGCCTCCAGTCGTTCCACCGCCTCCGGAAGATGAGCCGCCTCCGGTTGTTCCACTTCCTCCAGAAGATGAGCCGCCTCCGGTGGAACTGTCCTCTTTGATTGTAACGGTCGCGGCTTCACTTGTCACTGTTTCGTAATAAGTCTGTCCATCCTTATCATCCGGCTCATATACTGCCTTAAACTGATAAGAACCGCCACGTTTTAAGCCTGATACAACCGTATCGGCTTCCCCATATACGAGTTTTTCCTGTGCCTTTATTATGGTTCCGTCCTGATAAAAAGAAATCGAACCAAGCGGAATACTGCCATTTCGGACTCCATCTACCTTTGCATACAGATGTACGGAATTACCGTTTTCTGTCTCTGCCGTAAGACGAATCGATGGTTTCGCCGCTGTAATGGTAAAGGTTCCGACTTTTTCCGCTATCACATCGTACTGGTTTCCAGTTACTTTAAACCACACCTCATAGCTGCCCGGCTGCACCGGAACAACATTTTTCCCATCCTGCCGATAGAAAACTTCAGGCTTTACCTGCGAATCTACCGTCTGTCCGTTGTCCGTTCGGACTACATTTACCGTGGAAACAAGGCAGCTCTGTTTCAACCCTGTGTATGCAGCTGTCTGCTGGATGGTATCATACTGCATCTTTACGGCAATTGGATTTACTGTCACGGTTTTGTTTGCCTGAGAAGGAAGTGCCCTATCATTTTCATTGGTTGCTCCTGCATAAGAAACTGTAATTGCATTTTCTCCCATATGAAATCCGTTTGCCTCTGAAACCGGAATCTTTATGGCTGCCTCTCCGTTTTGAAGCGTGATGCCGGATACTTCATAAGGTGTCTGGTTAATGTATACTGAAAAACCAGCAGACGGCACGTTCTTTCCCGGTAAGCTGCTATCTGTATAGACCGTCCGCACAGTAAGATTCAGTTCATCCTGCATGGACACGGCCGTTGGTAATCCTTCTATCGTAGTGGTTGTTTCCCGTGAAGTAACCGCCGAACCGGATGTATCCGGATCTTTGTTTACAATCAGAACTACCTTCTGCTCAATTTGTTCATCTGCTGAAAATGGACGGATTGTGATGTAGTAGGTTCCCGGTTCTGGCAGTTTCAGTTCCCCACTAGTAGCATCTTCATAAAATTCCGGTGTAATTGTATGTACCCCGTCCTGATCTGTGGCCTGATGAAATGCCAGTCTAAGATCCGAAACATTGGCATTTCCATCATCACCAACCGTTGAATAATATATATGATTATTGAACTCTACTTCGTATGTAAGTGGAACCTGATATAAAGTTTTCCCATTTTCGGGTGTCCCTTCCTGCCATTCAACATCCAGATAATACGATTTATCACTATTCCTGATATTCGAAACATTCGCCAAAAGTACCGGATTTTTTATGGTCATATTTTTTACTGCAACCGGTTCATTCCCTGACAACTCACTGGTTTTCCAGATTTCTCCATTTCCAGACGATGTCCGTTCCAGTGTCATCCCCGCCTGTCCGTCTGTCGGTATAAAAGAAACCGCCGTATCCGCAGCCCTTCCAAGTTCCAGATAGGTGTGACCATACTCCGCAATTCCGGATTTTCCATTTCTTCCATTCAGGGTTTCAAATGTAAGTGCACCCGTAATGGTATCTGTAACATTCAGCTTCTGTTCTTTCCCTAAGATCAGTCGGTTTCCTGCTGAATCCGCACTCACAATCGAATGTACCTGTGGAGTTTCCATCTGGGAAAGATCAATCGCACTTGCCCCTTCCAGTCTGACCGTACAGCTGTCCAACGCTGCCGGTGCAAATGTTCCACCGCCCTTTACTGTGAGGTTTCCTACTTTGCTTATACCTGGAATTCCGGTATAGGACTGGTCGGTATCTATGGTCAGAAATGTCTTCCCTGCGTGATTTTCAGATACTCCGTACACCTGTTTCGTATCGGAACCGGTAAGTGAAATTTCCACATCGCCGGAAACCGTATATTGTCCATCCGCTGCCGGTGGATCCGGCTCCTGCGTGGAAAACCAGTCATCCTGATTTACATATGGTTCCCTGGCACCGGATGCATAGATTTCCCCATTTTGCGTACCGGAAACGTGCGCAAGCACGATCTGTGTCTTACCGTCATATGTTCCATTCATGGAACCGGCATAAATATTCCCCAGATTGGTACCACCACCCGTAATCAGAATCTGTGCCTCTGATCCCGGATGATTCCCCATATTCTTTCCATTCTCATAAAGGGATCCGCCAAAGATATCTACATAGCGGAATCCGCTGTCGCACGTAACATTCTCAAGAACAAGTTTATGCCCATTTGCAAAAATTGCATCGTGCAGACGATTGGAAAACCGCAGCGTAATGTTTTTAAATGTCACATCCGTATTCAGGATAAATCCCCCCTTACGGTTGGAAAAAGTATTTCCATTTCCGTTGACGGTCACGCTTTTATCAAAAATAAACGGTTCCGCAGCCTCGGCATTTAAAAAAGCACCACTTCCCAAAATTGAGATTTCATCCCCATTGCCGGCAGCCGCATAGTCATCCTCAAATAAATTGTAGGGATTTCCATAGCTTCCATCTCCGGAACGAGTAGAATTTCCATGTTTAAATTCCGTATAGATCGTTCTTGCCGCTGTCTGCACAGCCTCCTGCGCCTTTGCCGGCACGACAGGCTGCACGGTAATACACATGGTGAGCACGATAAAAAATGCCCATAGACGTTTTGCTACATTGTCTGGTTTCATCTGATTGTTCTTTTTCATCCATTTCTCCTGATAATAAGAACAGGGGGATGAGTCAAAAACTCATTCCCCTGTCACTTCATTGATAGTCTCTACCATCATCCTAACATGGTTTTATACCTATATCATCTGCTGATTTTATATTTTATTATTTCTATCTGTTCTATCTGTGTGATATCAATCTTCTGATTGAAAATATAACGAGCCCCACAATATTTCATTTCACTTGCAGATGCATAGCCATCTCCAAGCTCTTCAAGATCTGTATCATCCATGAAAGGATGTTTCTTTTTTTCAGTTCCTTTTCTGTCATCGGTAAGAGGTAACTCTCCTATGGAATATTGCTTTCCGTCTTTTGTTGTTGCAACTACATGATAAAAACACCCTTTTTCTCTCCAGTCATTGACGGGACAAATACTAACCGTATAAGGTGTAATTTCAACAGGGATTGTTTTTTTTGTTTTCTTAACATCCGCTTTTAACATCTTCTCCTTCATTGGAACAACTTTTCCATTAACCAAAACATTTTTTAATGGCGTATTTGAATTATCCGGTGATTGAAATCCCTTATATACTTTCGGATTTTTCCACGCAGTATCATCGGAATAAAAGCCGCACACATTGATCTGAATACCATCACCTGTATCTATTACATCCACCTTACTGGTAGTATCTAACCCACCTAACCAATAATTTGTTCCTTCCAAAGATTTTACGTTCGGAAGGAACACCTTTGCACGCATAACCTTCGTATTTGAAGCAACCTGAATTGATGATATGATTATCTTTTGTTCTTTTCTGCCATCATCTTCTCTACTGTTTGATTTTGCATCAGAATTTTTTCCACACGCACACAGACAATATAGCATTGTAAAAATTAATAAGTACAGACTGATTTTCTTCATTCATAATCCTCCAATTTCTTTTTCTTTAAAACACTAAGAATTAAAATACTTCCTATCAATACAATTCCAATGCCAGCCACATATTTCATCGAACTTCTGCTCTGTACTCCAGCTCCTGTACTTACCTCAGAATCTTCAATATAAGTATCTGAAATCTCCGCTACAGAATCAAATGAATAGACACCGCTTTCCACATTTTGAGTTTCCGGAATTTTCTCCATAACCGGATACTGATACCCTAACGAAATCCAGATACGTGCTGTTTCATCATCCATCCCAAGTGCAACCGGCTGTCTCATTCCCGGTTGACTTCCCACCAGTACTACTCTCATACAGTCCGATAATGCCTCTCGTTTTTCCAGAAGTATATCATAGTAAGGTTCCACTGTATGTTCTGCTGTCTCTGTAATCATCCATTTTCCAGCATGATTTTTTACTTCTTCCTGTTCTGCTTTTGTCAATACGGACTTTGCTTCTTCACTCAAAGGAAGTCCTTTGGCTACGGTAAACATTCCATACGTCTTTTCCATTTTAAAAGGAATGACCCATACATAATTTGCACTTTCCAGAGCACTTGTGAGTTTTTTCGTATCTGCCGTCTGCAATTTTATAAGATTACAATCCACATATACTTTTAATGCCTTGTCATAATCGATGGTTGCATCCGGCTCTTCTTTTTTCATTTCATCCTGTAAATTACTGATTTCTGTCCAATCGCTGCTCGTTATTAACTGATCCTGATCTGAAACCGGTATTTCCGCGGCATAGACAGCAGAACCTGCTATCGTAAAAATTGTAATCATCATAAGCATTATTTTTAAAATATTTTTCATAGCCATCCCCCTCGTTTGGTATCAATGCCCATTGAGAGCATGGAAAATTAGTAGATAAAACCATCGGCAGCGCATAACCTAAACATCGACTATATAAGCTATGCGCTTGTCCTGCTGATTTTAAGTCGCAGCCTCCATAGCGGGCAAGGGAAATAAGCAGACCCACACAAATGCTCCCATAAAGTATTTACCTTTGCCATCGCTTATCTCATCTCCTGTTTTGTGGATTTACTTATATAACGGACAAACACAGAAAAAGGGACAATGTTTTTGCCAAGTTCCCATAAAACAGTATTTGCAAAAAGCTCCCGCAATGGAGAAGAAACTGTCCATTGGGCAGCTTCTTGTTATGGCGTGCCAGTCCCAAACCATGATAGGAACGATTACGGCAAGCTGGAAGTTATCTGTTAATTGTCCACCTGACAAACCATTGGGATGAATAGGAACTAAGCCAAAACTCAATAGCTTGTCTCATTCGATCTTCATTTGGATAATAGAAATTTATCATTTTCAAAAGCTGGACAGTTTTTATATACGTCTGACATTTTATTATACCTCCTGAAATCACGATTTGTTCAGCTAAGATGAGTATATCATTCTGTTGTTATACCAGCGGCAATTTTTATCAGTTCGTCCATATCAATAGAGCCATATATAGAAAAGAAATCGCCATCCCGCTCATAGCAAATATAATTCAAATCATCTTTCTTGAAGTAGTAGCCGATCACACCGCCCTTATCAAACGATTCAATTTCTGTATTTTCTGCGTCGGCGTAAATCCGTGTATCTGATTTACTAAGAAGAATATTAAAATAACTCGATTCGTTGATGGCATATTCATAGGCAAGCATTTCCGGCTGTTCAACCGTATTCTTCAATTCCGCCCCGTCTGGAAGATAGGTAGGCTTATAGCTCTGCAAATCAGACTGCGTATTTTCCCCGTCGCTTTGCAGTTCAAAGATACTGTATTTTTCAAATGTCTCAACTACCCACGCAATCACTTTTTCCCTGAACTGTGCACTAGCTACCATAGCCGTTGAGAATAACAGGGTTATGGTAATTGCTGCGACTGCAACAGCTTTGCCGAACCGCCTGAACACAATATGCGTTCGGCTCTTTCCGGCACTACTTACAGCAGCATCCCCTTTTAGTTCCGTGCGTAAATAGTCTTTCATAGCAATTTTACAGGCGCGATTGAGAGAAACATCCGAAATCATTTGCTCCGAGCTAAGCCCCATGCTTGAAGAAAGTAGTTCACAGTAAAAGCGGAAGCGACCCTTTGCATTTTTCATTTGGAAGAACTCTTCCGTTTTTTGGGGAGATAGCCGGAAGCAGTATCTACTAAATAGCAGAACAATTCCCTGATGCGGCAAGTGCAGAATCTTTTCGCTCAATTCTCGGATCTTTGCTTTCGGCAAATCTACACAGGAGCAGGCGTCATTATCGGCGGCAGCGCGAACTTCTATATCCTTTTCAAAGCTGGCATTTGCTGCTTCATGCAGCATGGCCTGCCAATTCATATCCATATCGTCACCTTTCCTCATACAGTTTTTGGAGCTTCTTAATGAGCCGCTGCCCACGTTTTTTTGCGGCATCCTCCGAAATGTTCAGCAATTCCCCAATCTCTCTATATCCCATTTCCAGCGTATAGCGAAGATATATAAAATGCCGATCATCGGGATTAAGCTGATCTATTACCTCAGTCAGCCTATGTACATCGGCATTGTGAATACATTCATCTTCAATATCGTCCGTGTCCTCGTCCGAAATATTGTCCCAGTAATCAATGTGAACACTCTGTTGTAATTGACGCAACACGTCAATAGAAGCGTTTTTCACTATGGTAACGCAGAAAGCGGTCATTTGGGGACCGGGTAAATCAGAAATTTTTTCGATATTGTCCATGATTTTTATAAATGCGGTGGAAACGACATCTTCTGCGGTTTCCTCTGACTTCACAATATTAAACGAAATGCGCTGGAAGCGGATATGATGCTCATGGAATATCCGCTCTACCAGTGCACGTTGTTCATCATTCAAAACACTAAATAGGAGTATCATCATATAAGTTTCCTCATGGATAGCCCTGCAGCCATCCATTCTAAGTGAGCAAGTAAATTTATTCTTGCACATTATGGGTATTCGTTGCAGCGACTGCTTGTTACAAATTGTACCACAAGAATGTTGCGCAGGAAAGTGACAACCCATTAACAGGATATGAAAAATAATTTCAAAAAAGTCTGTCCCCATTTTTGATCTTGACCGTTATATAGGTAAAAGGACACGAGGAGATAAAAGCATGAAAAAAAACAGACTTTTCACAGTTGTAGGCATTGTAATTGCGTTGTGTATTGCAATAGCCCTGTATATGTTTGTTTCCCCGAAAAGCACAAAGAATATTCCAGAGCTTTCTTCAATCGCTCAAATGGAAGAAGCAGAAGTTAATCAGCTTATTGTAGGGTATTCCATAAATCAACTGATTGAAGTTTGGGGAGAACCCGACATAAGCGGAAATAACGAAGTTAGGTGGCAGCTTAATACAACCGCAACGCTGGTTGTAAATACAAATAACAAGGGGAAAGTTGTTATTTGCGGTATTTTACAATAAGCCATCTGTTATAAGAAAGGAGCGTGAAAAAATAGGGTAGAGGGAGAATAATTATCTCGCCCCTCCCATTGAACCGTACGTACGG
>OIBL01000666.1_pt1 | contig 12207 bp, 13 predicted proteins | sample 1581041 | NCBI WGS metagenome assembly OIBL01 (sample SAMEA3882547, study PRJEB24775) | human gut metagenome | biome: human-associated habitat; feature: intestine environment; material: feces | place: Netherlands | collected 2009/2010 | reverse complement strand
GGTGGGAAATTGACTTGGCGGAGGCGGCGGGCTATAATAAAGCCGGAAAACAAAGGGGGTGCCGTTTGTGCGGACGAGAGAAGAGGTAGTGGCGGCGTGCCTGGCGCTGGGCGGCTGCTATGAGGACTACCCGTTTAATGACCCGAACTGGACGGTGATGCGCCACCACGGGAACCGCCGTTCCTTTGCCCTCATCTGCATGAGGGAGGGGAACATATGGGTGAACCTGAAGGCGGAGCCGATGTGGGGCGAGCATTGGCGGCGCACCTACCCGGCGGTGCGGCCGGGCTACCACATGAATAAACAGCATTGGATCACGGTGATACTGGACGGGAGCATGACCGATGAGGAAGTGCTGCCGCTCATTGCGGACAGCTGGGCGCTGACGGCGCCGAAGGGCCGGCTGAAGCGGGAGGAGACCCGCTGAAGGGTCGCCTGCTTATAACAGGGGAAGCATTTCAAGGGGGGGAGCTGCTGCCCGTCGGGGGCGGCGGGGACCGATAACAAAATAGATATCTTAATAGACAAAATAGGCATAGAATAGTTATGGAAAATGCCGAAGAAATGGAAGAAAAAATAACGGGGTGTTGAAAAATTTCGTGCGAAAGCCGAAAAATGCAGATAAAATGACAGTTGTTAATGTATTATTAGCGGGGATACCCCAGATAGATTGGCTGTATATTCAATTTATGTTATAAAAAATACGCTTTTTATATGACCGCTCCTATAATAATTGTGCTATATTGGACACGCTGAAACCGCCCCCTGCGGGCGCGGCACAAAATGGGAAAAGAGGTCATGTGATTTATGAAAGCAATCGTTGCCGTTGTGATCTTTGTGCTGATGTTTGCGCTGATCATACTGGATAAAATACCGAGACATTGGATCACGCTGGGGTGCGCCGCTGCCACCCTGCTCATCGTCTTCGGCATCTGCATGAAAAGCCCTGCGGCCATCACCGAAACGCTCAATATTAGGTCGATCTTTACCGGCGGGTTTTGGATCAGTGCCGGGGAAAGCAGCTCCAGCGGCATCAACTGGGAGACCATTATCTTTGTGGCGGGCATGATGGTGATGGTGGAGGGGATGGCAAAGGCCGGGTTTTTCCGGTGGCTGTGCCTCACCATCGCCAAGGCGGTGAAATATAAGGTTTTGCCTATTCTGGTCACCTTTATGGTGATGAGCGCCGTGCTGGCCATGTTCATCGATAGTATTACCGTCATCCTGTTTTTGGCGGCGGTGACGGTGGAGCTTTCGCAGCTCCTCAAATTTGACCCGGTGCCGATGGTGCTGGCGGAGATCTTCTGCGCCAACCTCGGCGGCTCCGCAACCATGTGCGGCGACCCGCCCAACATCATCGTGGGGACGGCACTGGGGTACAGCTTTGCGGATTTCATCACCAATACCGGGGTGATCGCGGGCGTTGCGTTGGTTTTCAGCGTGGTATTCTATACGCTGGCCTACCGCAGGGAGCTGACGGCATCCGCCGCAGCGGCCGGGGGGCTTACGGTGCATTACCCCGAGCCGGGCGAAGCCATCACCAATAAAAAGGACTTTGCATTGAGCTGCGTTATCTTCCTGTGTGCGGTGGTGCTGCTGGTATCCCACGCACAGACCCACCTGACGGTGGCGTTCATCGGGGTGGCCATTACCGCCCTGACGCTGCTTTGCTTCGCACGGGACGCCAAAGAGATCCTGCGCGGGGTGGACTATCAGACGCTGCTGTTCTTCATCGGGCTGTTTGTGGTGGTGGGCGGCCTGGAGCAGACCGGGGTACTGGTGATGATCGCCGAATTCATCGGCAGGCTGTGCGGCGGCAATCTTCTGGTGATGATCTACGTGGTGATGTGGATCTCCGCCGTGGCAAGCTCGGTGGTGGATAACATCCCGTTTGCGGCCACCATGGTGCCGGTCATCAAGACGCTGGCGGCCACCACCGGCGCCGACCTTTCCACGCTGGCGTGGGGGCTTTCCGTCGGTACCTATATCGGCGGCAGCGCCACCCCCATCGGGGCTTCCGCTAATGTGGTGGGCACCTCGGTGGTTTCCAAGGCGGGCCACCCGGTAAGCTGGGGACGCTACTGCAAGACGGCAATTCCCGCAACGGTCATGGTACTGGCCATTGCGATGATCATAATCAAGGTAAGGTATTTTTAACGAAACGGGGAGGACAGTATGCAGAACGAGAAGCAGATCATTATCACCATCGCCCGGGAATACGGCTCCGGCGGACACCTGATTGCCGATATGCTGGGGGAAAAATACGGGCTGCCGGTGTACGACAGCACCATCATCGAGATCATTGCACAGGAAAAGGGGCTGGATCTTTCCAAGCTGAAGCATTTTGACGAAAAGCCCCGCAACCGGCTGTTTACCCGTTCCATCGACGGGTACAGCAATTCCCCCGAGGACGTTACCGCCTATATGGAATTTGATTTCCTGCGGGAAAAGGCCAAGGCCGGGGAGAGCTTTATTGTGGTGGGGCGCTGCGGCAGCTCCATCCTGAAGGGCTACAAGGGCGTGATGAGCTTTTTCATCACCGCCGATATGCCGGAGAAGATCCAGCGGGTGGCGACCGAATTCCATGTTTCCAATGAGGACGCCGAGGTGATGATCCAGAAGAACAACAAGAGCCGCAAGCTGTACCATAACTTCTACTGCAAGGAGAAGTGGGGCGACAGCCGCTACTATGAAATGACCCTCAATACCTCCAAAATCGGCTATGAAAACGCCGCAGAGGTCATTGATTTTTACATCCGCAAGCGGATGGAATGACGGAAAAAGAGAGCCTCCGACCCAAAACGGGCCGGAGGCTTTTGCGTGGGGGCTTACCCCCGGAAGGCGGGATTGAAGGCGTAGAAATTGCGGGAGTCGAGGTCATCCTGAACCATGCGGAGGGCTTCGCCGAAGCGTACAAGATGGAGTAACTGTACTTGCTTAAATGCGCCATTCGATCTTGATGGAATCGCTGGTCGCATAGATGACACGGATGAGCTGGTCTACCGTCTGTCGCTTATCATCGAAGCTCAACTCGTCCCACATAGTCAGGTGATTATAGATCTCCGTATAGTCCGCTTCCTTGTGCAGCTTCAATTCAGAGATACGCTTCATCAGCTCTTGCTTTTTCCCATCCAGTTCTTTGACGCGCCCACTGATGTAGCGAAACAGGGTATCGTCCGCAGCCGACAGGCGATCCATCAGAGAGCCAATCTCAGTCTCAACTTGCGTAAGTTGAACATTCAACGCCGTTAGCTCGGGGTTAATGTAATTCCCTTTACACCTTCTGAGCGTTTTGAACTGAGCCATCTTTTTGCGCATTTCATTGTAGATGATTTGTTCAAACTCATCGGTATAAATCGTTCCGGGACCCTCGCAGGCTTTGGAGTTCATTTTGTTCGAACAGAGGAGGTAGCGGGAGCGTGTGGTCGAGTAGTGCTTATCCACCAAAGCGTACCCGCAGATGCCGCATTTGATCTTTCCCGCCAGCCATGTGTTCTTGGCTTTCTGATATGGCTTGATCTGCTGCGCTTCCAGACACTTTGCACGGCATTTCAGCCATAGGTCGGAGGGAATGATGCCCTCGTGTGGAGCCAGCACCAAATGGTTGCCTTCTAAATTCATTTGCTTGCGTCCTACGGAGTCCTGTCCCTTGTAGTAGTAGCATCCGTTCGTACCGATAAAATCACTCGGATCGTTTGCCATGATCGCGCCTTGGTTCCGATAGAACTCATAGACGGATAGATCCGCGCGGACATAGATGGGATTCCTGAGAACATCCGCAAGTCGTGTGCGTCCCCACGGCTTTCCGTTTTTGAGAATACCGTGGGCTTGAAAGTAGCGGATAATGTCACCGTAGGAGCATTCCGGCTTGGAGTAGAGCTCATAGATCAACCGCACCTGTTCCGCTTCCTCCGCGTTGATCTCATACATAGAGGTCTTAATACCCTCGATGGTCGTCGGGATCAGCCGGAATCCATACGGAACTCTGCCGCCCATATAGAAGCTCTTTTGACTGCGGGAGTAGTAGGCATCCGCCACGCGCTTTTGAATAGTTTCCCGTTCCAACTGCGCGAATACAATGCAGATGTTGAGCATGGCGCGTCCCATGGGCGAGGAAGTGTCGAATTTTTCTGTCGTGGATACGAACTCGACCCTGTGCTTTCCGAATTTCTCCATCATATTAGAGAAGTCGAGGATAGAACGGCTGATGCGGTCCAGCTTGTAAACAACGACCTTACCGATCACTCCGCTTTCGATGTCGTTCATCATTTCCGCAAAGGCTGGACGGTCTGTATTTTTACCGCTGTAACCTCTGTCGGTATAAACCTTATACTGTTCACCTCTCATTTCGTACTGGCAGAACTCGATCTGGCTTTCGATAGAAATGCTATCGGCTCTGTCAACGGATTGTCTTGTGTAGATTGCGTTCATTTTGTAGCTCCTTCCTCACAGAAAAGAGCTGCTGACAGGTACATCATACCGCAGCAGCTCCTAAATAGCTATCATTTTCATTGTGTTTTTCATACTTTATAAAGACCTCGAAAAGACCTTCCTCGATACATCGCCGCTGTTCCATGCACTCCTCGGCGGTAAGCTGTGGGGTAAGGTTTTCAATTCTGATCATATTTTTTCTGCCGGAAATAATGTGCGCGTCACTATCGTAAGTGAAAGGGCGGACAATAATAACTATCACCTCCCGCGGTGCTATCATTTTATTTGCGAGAACCTTGTCCTATGCAGAAAGGGAGAGTCGAAATCCTTCAACTCTCCCTTTGCGTCACATGGTCTGCTGCCAGTCATAGCTCACCTCGTCCTCGTGGTCATCCGCCTTGTGACCGAGGGCGATTTTCTTTTCCCGTTCTTTTTGCAATACCTTTCTGTCGGTGTAGTGCCGCGCAGGAATCACAGATTCAGCAGGCTGGAGCTGCTCCAGACGGTGCCCAAGCCCCACCAGAGCAGAAGCAGTGCTGCCGCCGCCATTAGCAGAGAGATCAATGCCGGAATACTGACGTGTGGCAGATGCAGTCTGGGAAGTCTGATTCTGTGCAGAGAAAAAGAATTCTCTTTCGGCTTCCCAGCCTGTTCGGTCATCTGCTCCAGATGCCGCACCGCTTTCAGCAGATCGTCCAGCTGCGTTCGCGTGGGAAGCTGCGACATCTGCCTGCTGACGCTCTCCAACAGATCCGTCTGCCGATTCGCATGATACCACAGTGCATCCATGTATTTCATCATTCGCTCCCAGTCTGTTTTTGAGGGACACGCTTCGTGAGGTGGTGTCGGCGTCGGAAGTTCTGTCTGCTGGGCATTGCGCTGCTTGAGTTCTTGCAGAGACAATCTCTGCCCGTATTCTGAATTCATGCTCCATGACCTCCTTGCAGTACTTTTCCTCGTGTAGTTTGCTGTCGCGGCATCTCATGCCGTCCGGCGTGGTGTAGGTGATGTACTTGCGGCCGCTCTCCCAGCGGACGGCATAGCCCTCGGATGCCATCAGGGAAACGAAGGCGTCCTTGTCGGCGGCGTATTTCATGCACTCGTCGATGGTGTTCATGAGCCGCAGCTTCCAGCTTTGGCCCTTCAGCGCCGTGTGGTATTCCGCGCCGCTCATGCCGCGGGCCTGCTGCGTTGGCACGTCAAAGACCGGCAGGCCCATCTCCTGACAGATCATGTCATTGCGCCGCATCAGCTCCTGCAGCTGCTCTTTCGCCATGTGCAGCTTTTTGCCGGTATCGAAATTGACGGAGTTGATGATGCAGTGGGAATGGATATGCTCGCGGTCGACATGGGTACAGACCAGCACCTCACAGCCGTCGAAGTATTCGGCCAGCCGCCGTGCGGCTTCGTGGGCCTGCCGTGGATCGACCACCGCGCCCTTCGGGAAGCTCTGCACCATGTGGTAGAACATCACGCCGCCGTCCTTGTGGTAGAGCAGCTTCGTGTTCAGGAAGTCATCGTAGACGCTTTGGGGCTGGCAGTTGATGCCGCTGACGAGCGGCCCGCCCTCCCATGCGGTTTTCTTTTCCTGCATGACGTAGAGCATCACGCCGCGCATGGCGGCGCGGGACTGTGTGCCCCGCTTGTAGTTCACAAAATGTACGATGGCCATACGGCTCACCGTCCTTCCATGACTGACCGCAGCGCGGCGCTGACCTCGGACAGCTCACCGGCAGCTTTTTCCAGACCGATGACCTGCACCTTGCCCATGTTGGCGAGGACGGTGAGGCGGTTGATGTTGCTGCCGATGCCCTTGAGCTGGTGGAGTAGTTCTTTTTGCTCGTCGATGACCACGATCCGTTTGCCGAGACAGCAGGCGGTGACGTAATCACTCATGGACATGTGGGCTTTCGCCGCCAGCGCCCTGATCTTCTCACGGTCGGCGGACGCCATGCGCGTGCTGAATTTGATATCTTTTTTCATGTTTTTCTCCAATCATAGCTAAAAGTGGGTCCGGGCTTCTGCCCGGAATTTGGGTGCAGGGCTTTGCCCGCCCAGTGCGTTTGGCAGGGCAACGGCTTCGCCGCAGACCAGACAAATGCGATGCTGGCTGTCGTCCGAGCGGACGACGAATCCCTCGTCCCGCCGCAAGCGGCAGGACTCGCTCTCTCTGTCGCTCGTCCTCTTCCCACCGAAACCGCTTCGCTGGGTTTCGGCGGGAGCCCTGTTGGGGGAGGTGATAAAAACTCCCGTTTTGCATTTCTTCGACACTTCTGTGCGGGGGTGGTATCACTACCCTCGGCGTGCGCTTCATGCCGTTGAAACGCTGGACGCGCAGGGGACACGGTGGCTTAATAAGCTCCTTGTCGTGTACTCGCTCCCCGTCGGCTCTGCGAGCGCACACAGCGGCTCACACGGCAAAACACGGGGTGTTTTCACTGCCTGAGACATCGGCAGGGTCGATAGGGTCAACAGCTTGGGTACCCTGTGCATCGTCACTTTCGGCACGGCGCAGCTCGATGAGCCGCTTGCCGTTGCTGCGGCGCACCACGGCGGAAATACCGATTTTGCTTAGTGCGGCAACGCTTTGCAGGATCAGACGGGATACCTTTTTCGGCGTGATGCCCTCGCTGCCCACAGGGTCGATCTGCGCGGACAGCTCCGTGGGAGTGCCGATAAATTCCGTGCGGTCACGCATCAGTTCAGAGAGAAGAATGACGATCCGGCCGCCCAGAAGGTCTGGCTGCGTCCGGCTGTCCGACACCAGCTCCCACACATTTTCCGCGTTGCGCTCCAGCGTCAGCTCCCGATACTCGATGTCGCGCCCGATGCAGGAGAGCGTTGCCTTGCCGCTGCCGCGCCTGTCCTCCACCAGCGTGAAGCTGGAATCCACCGCGCCGCTGATGGCCGTTGTGCCGGAGATGCGGCTGAACACATCGTCGGCAAGCTCCTTCCGCAGATGGTGGATCAGCAGAATGGCGATGCCGTGGGTGTCCGCGATGTGCTTCAGCACGGAGAGGTCACGGTAGTCATTTGCGTAGGTGTTGTCATAACCGGCGCCGCGGATCATTTGCAGCGTATCGATGATGACCAGCACCGTGTCGGGGTGCTCTGAGAGGAACGCGCGGAGCTGTTCCTCCAGCCCCTTGCCAAGGGTGTCGCTGTTGGTGGTGAAGTGGACGCTGGCGGGGGCGTCCTCCGTGATCTCAAACAAACGGTTCTGGATGCGGAGGGTGGAATCCTCCAGGCAGAGGTAGAGCGTAGTGCCCTGCTTCACGCCCATGCCCCAGACGGCTTCGCCCTTCGCCACCGTGACGGCCAGCCACAGCGCCAGCCATGACTTTCCCACCTTGGGAGAGCCCGCGAGGATGTGCAGACCTTGAGAGATCAGCGTATCCACCACGAAGTTCAGCGGCGTGAGCGGCTGACTCATTAACGTTTCACCGTCGATGGTCAGCAATCGGTTTTCTTTTTTCAATTTCATCTCCTCCTTAAAAATATTGCTCCCATCGGAACGATGAGAGCGAAAAAAGCAGAGGGGCGTTACCACGGGACGGCGCGTGGTTTTTTCCCTCTGCTTGTATTGTGGAGGAATTTATGCTATGCTGAGAAAAAGAGCGGACAAATTAAAAATCAGGTAGGACAATTTTCACGAGGGGGATACACATGGGATGCAGCATCATTTTCTACACCTATGGCAGTACGCTGGAGCTATACGGTCAGCAGTTCACTGCCGGTATGCTGACCGCCGATCTGCTGAATCTGTCGCCGGACGAATATCGACCCATGAGCAAACGCATGAAGCAGGTCACCAGCCTTGCGGAAGAATATGAGCAGAGCGGGAGCATAGAGCTTTGGTGGAAGCTGAATGAGGAGCTGGCGGCGCTATGCGGAGTGCTGCGCCGCTACGCTGTGTTCCGCCTGCTGCTGGACGAGAGCGAGGACGCTTTCTTCTCTGTCATACGGGAGGTCACGGGGCAGTTCGATTTGTTTCCGAAAGAGGAGCATGAGCCGTCAGAAGAGATACAACGGAAACGACTTGAGCGCGTGGCGAATGAAATTTCCGCGCGCAGTGAAACGGTCAAGGATGCTCCGCTTGACCTGTTCCATCCGAGCGAGGCAGCTTTAGAAAAAGGCGATGCCTTTTATTACGAAATGCTTCGTGCCATCGGTCCTACCAAGGACGCATGGCGTGATTACAAAAAGTACATCCGCCGTTATGAAACATATCTTCACGACATTCGCGCTTTCAACGGTACTATCCGGAATTTCATCAGCCTTAGTCTGTCCAAGCTGAAGCATAACAGCCCAGAGGACTATGCCGCAGCACTCTACGGCTTCTACAATGATGAACGCATCGCGGAAAAGCTCATCGTCAATCCCATCCGCAACAACGGCGACTGCTATACGACCCACGATGCCTACGAGCTTTCCTATGTGCCGCGGCCACTGCCGGATGGCACTGTCGCCATCTGTCAGGAGCATGTGACCGACAGCTTGCAGGCGCTGATGAAAGCGGATTATATGCTGGCGCTGAACAGCGGGCACAACATCCGCCGTTGCATTATCTGCGGACGGTATTTTCTGCTCAAGAGCGGTGTCCATGCTTTGTACTGCGAAGGGGCCTGTCCCCATGCGCCCGGCTACACCTGCCGGCAGTTCGGCACGGTGGAGTTGCAGAAGGAACTGGCGAAGGACATTCCCAAGGTCAAAGTCAAGGTGACCGCCTTTGCCCGCATCACAAAGGATATGCAGCGGGGCGCGATCTCACAGGAGGACGCAAGAAAAGCCAAGGACTATGTGCGGGATCTGCTCTATGACGCTCTGCGTGACGCGAATATCTCCGTAGAGGCTTTCGAGCAGCGTATTTCCTCTGAGCGCGTTTACCAGCACTGTGGGATCACCAGAACGGCCAATCCGAGGGGCCGTCCGCCGAAGAAAAAGGTGGGTGAGCAAGCATGACCAACGAGCAACTAATTCGCCGATATTATGACGGTGATGAAGCTGCGCTGGAAAAACTGTACCATAAAAATATCGGTCTGATCCGCGGCATTGCCAAGGAAGCTGCGGCGGAATTCAACTGCCTGATGACGGATCGACATCATCCAAATCAGTGTTCCGCGTATACAAAAACAATTCTGGACGATCTCTGCGGCGAGGGCGCATTGGAACTTCTGACGCGGATTCAGAGCAAAGAATATGACGAGAGCCGCGCCGTGCTCACCACCTATCTTTACCCATATTTGAAGGGGCGCATGACCCGCTGGCTGGAGCAGAATCTTGGCTGCATGGCGTTGAGCAAGGACGAGATGGGTGCCGTCCGGCAGGCACAGAGGCTGTATCATGCTGCATGGAAGGATACCGGTGAAATCGCGGAGGAGCTGGGTATCCCCGAGGCTCACGTCAGCCGATATGTTCGCTACAATACCCATTTCCTCGGTGTGCATGATCTTGTCCCGGAGGGTTATGACGGCGATCCCTATGAGCGGCTGATGCCGGGGATGCTCTCCGTTTCGGCGGAGCAGGCCGTGTACCGCAAGGTCTGCATCGAACTCCTCCGGGAGCTGTTCGACACCCTGCCGAAGAAGGATAGAGATATTCTCGGCAAGACCTGCGGCGTGTTCGGATACCCGGACGCGACCTTGAAAGAGATCGGGATGTATCACATGATGAAGGAGTCCGCCGTGGAGAAGGCGAAGAACCGCGCGGTCGAGAAGCTGAGAAAATCCTATCCCGGCAGCAGGCTTCAAGTGTGGAGGACTGTTCATCGTATGCTGCGGAGGCCGGTCCTGCCGCCGGGGGAGGACAGTGAGCTGCGGCGCGACTTCCCGCAGTATGTCCGCGCCTTGGCGGAGGTCTATGCTATACTGGAGGAAGCCGTTGCAAACGGAGAGCGATACTTATGCGAGAATGAGAGCTCCAATACCTGTGAAAAGTAAAGCTGGAGGCGTATGTAAAGATTGTGGATGGTCCTCTTACTGCATAGCCGAATCTGCCGCCGACAGCGAAAACTGCCGAGCGGCAGTCTTGCAATATGGGAAGATAAGTAGTCAACTCAAAATTTTTTACAAAATTCTTTGTAAGATTTTTCGTTTTTCGCAGTCTTATAAGTGAACGAGACAAGGAGGTGAGCAGGTGACGGACTTTGAACAGATATACAAAGACTATTTTCGGGATGTGTTCCTCTATGTGCGGCGGCTGTCCGGCGGGGACGAACGGCTGGCAGAGGATATTACCAGCGAAGCCTTCTTCCGTGCGCTTCGCCGCATTGACAGCTTTCGGGGGGATTGCGACATCCGGGTGTGGCTGTGTCAGATCGCAAAGAATTGTTACTATACCCATCTAAAACAAAGCCGCAGGACAGAGCATACAGCGGATATGGAGCAGCTTATATCGGAAGCGGAGGAATCACCGGATGAAATGCTGCTGCGCAGCGAGAATGCCCAACAGGTAAAACATCTGCTGCATGAGCTTCCCAATCCGTACAAAGAGGTTTTCATGTGGCGTACTCTTGGCGAAATGAGCTTTAAGGAGATCGGGAAGCTGTTTTACAAGACGGAAAACTGGGCGTGCGTCACCTATCACCGCGCACGAAAAATGATCCAAAAAGGAATGGAGGCTGACGAAGATGAAAAATGAGTGCAGCATCATCCGCGATATTCTGCCGCTGTATGTGGAAAACATGGTATCGGAGGATACGGCGGAGTTTGTAAAGGAACATCTGGAAAGCTGCCCCGTCTGCCGTGCGGAGCTTGAAAAACTGCGGGAGCCTGTGGAGGTGCAAACAGAGCCGCAGCCCGACATGGACGCCGCGCCGCTGAAACGGCTGAAAAAGGCACTGCTGATGAAAAAGGTGCAGACCATCCTATGCACGGCGGCGGTGCTGCTGGCGCTGATGCTGTCGGTCATCTCCTTTCTGACTGCGCCGGAATACTTCGCCTATTCGCCAGAGCTGGTGACTGTGACGGAGGAAGCAAACGGTGCGGTGACGCTCTCTTTCAGCAACGAGGTCACGAATTATAAGCTCCAACAAATCGCCGACCCCGATGATCGCAACACTGTCTACCATCTTGAGGTGTGGACCTCCGTATGGGACAGAGCGTTCCATAGACCCGGCGTACAGGCTGTGACCGCAGCACCGGAGAGCGGCAAGCCGCTTCTCGTTTATTTCACGCAGTTTATCAACGGACACGCCGAAAGCTCCAGCGATAGCTCGGTGTGCATCTACGGCACCGCGCCCGACAGCGGCGGCTGGGTCGCTTTGGCGGGGCTTTCTTTGGGCTATTGGCTGCTATTCAACATCGCCCTGTTCCTGATCCTTACCGGGGTATGGTTCAAGCTGCGTAGGAAAGAAAAATCCCGCCGCCGGGTGGAGCGCCTGCTCCCGATCCCTATCGCATACGGGCTGGGGCACTTATGTGTCATGGGCTTTCGCACTGCATCCTGTTCGGAATGGCGCGACTTTCAACTGATCCTTGCAGTCGGCGTTCTGTTCTACTGCGCTATGCTGCTGGCATTGAGTATTTTTTATAATGTAAAAGAGCTGCGGGGTATAAAAAGAGAGGGTGAGAACGAATAGCGGTCTGACCATTTGGAAAGTAGGTGTACCATGAGAAAACTTGTGATCCTTTGCTTTGCCGTCTGTATGACCGTGCTTACGGTACTATCCCTGTTCAATTTTGCACAGGACGCAGAGGAAAGCATGATACTGGATAAGCGGGCGGTAATCCTCGAAAAGCCGGAGACATTGAGCAACCGCGAATTTTTGGGACAGAT
>OIBL01000644.1_pt1 | contig 12493 bp, 19 predicted proteins | sample 1581041 | NCBI WGS metagenome assembly OIBL01 (sample SAMEA3882547, study PRJEB24775) | human gut metagenome | biome: human-associated habitat; feature: intestine environment; material: feces | place: Netherlands | collected 2009/2010 | reverse complement strand
GCAAAACTTGACGAAGTCTTCTGAAAAAGCTCTTGTATTATGCTGCGAAGTTAATATAATTGAGACATAACATAAATCAAATGATTTAACTGTATTATTGCAATCGGCAACTGAGCCGCCAGTGGATTGTCCCATTGGCGGCTTTTTGCTGTTTATATAGATGTCCGAACATTAACCTATTTAAAACATGGAGGTATTCGCTATGTTAAACTTCTTTGACGCTGTTGCATCTGTTGCTGCTTTGGTTTGGGCTCTCGCTGTGGGGGCTTGTATCTTCCTTGCCATCGATTGGGATGGTTTATTTGAGGCTAAATACATCAAAGTTTTTCTCGTTGTCGCCATCATTGCGCAAGCCACGCTGTTCATCATCAAAAAAATTGGTGCTGTTCTGTATTGCGGTATGTTCGCCAGCCTTACAATTTCAGTTCTTGGAATGATTGAGAACTTGTATTTGTACGCATATTTGGCGATTATGATTGCAGCTATGTTTGGCATGACAAAGCGCTATCACAGATAATGCGATTCGATGTCCATAAACCCGTAAAACATCAGTAATTTTGGAGGTAACTGATATGAGTGACTTTTTTGACGCCGCAACTCTTTTTTTCGCTTTTTTTTGGGTCATCTGCATGGGAGCCAGCTTCATTGCTGTTCTTGACTGGGATGGAATCATTGAGGTCAAACTCCTCAAGCTTTTTGTTCCTGCAGCAGTCGTTGCCCAGATGCTGATGTTTTTGTTCGATAAATTTGGTGCCGCTTTTTATTGTGGTGCTTTTTCGAACTTTACCATCGTGATTCTGAACATGATTGAGAAAGGGTACACTTACATCTACCTTGCATTGGCACTTGCTGCTATGTTTGGTATGATGCAGCGCTATCACAGAGATTAAAAAGAACGATTTACAACTAAATCGTCCACACGAAAGGAAAGGTAAAAAAAATGGAAAAGATTCTCAATGTGAAAATTCACAATCAGACCGAGGAAGTCGCAAGTAAGGCAAAGAACGAGGCTCGCAACACTGCCAAGAATCCCCACATGGCAATGTTCGTCTTGTTTGCCGTCCTGTTCAACATTCTGGCGTTCGCCGTTCCCGCCAATGCAAATGACCTGTGGGGTTCTCGCATGAGCGCCTATAAGGTTGGCTGCGGTATCGGGTGTGCTGTTTTGGCATGGTGTCTGCTGCATCTGCGCGACATCATTCGTGAGCCAAGTCTTATCGGGGCCTATCAGATGTCCTACGATAAGCAGCGCACTTTTAAAAAGCGCGGCATCATTGCAAGCATTGGTACTGTTCTGAATAGTGTTGTGTATGCGGCACTTACGGTAACGATTGCTTCTCTGCCAACGCTTGGCGCTCTCGCGGTCAGTTCTATTTATTGCAAGAGTTTCGCAGGATTTGAGACGCTTGATGTCGGCATTATGATTAGCGGCATCATTCTTTATCTTGGCGCAATGCTTCTTAATCGTTTCGGCCGAACGATTGATGCTTTCGTTGAGAAAAAGAAGTCTCCGAAAATTCCTTCGGATAACAAAGAATAAATAACACTAAGGCGCTTCCCCGTAATACGGGAGGCGCTTTTTATTGTGTGTTGCGCTTGCAAATTGCTGCAAAGTTAATAATATATAGTTATCCGATAAATAAAATCACACAATGCATCGCATCAGAGTTTTATGGGCGTGCATGATTGAATTATCGCCAATCACAATGTACTAAAGGTAGCTATTTTTGAAAAAATAGCTGCCTTTTTTATTTAGAAAAATAATATATTACGGAGGATATGTGAATATGAAAACTTTTAATGAGTATATCGCGGAGACTACTGCTCCTATCATCATGGATGTTGTGCGTATGCAGAAGTACGAAAAGCGCATTCGTTCTGCACGCATCGAAAAGAGAAAGCGTACCATGCGCAGCGACAAGAGCATTTCTATTGTTAAGAACACGCTGAAAAAGCGTGGCTACTACAGTGAGAAGGCCAAGGGTGTTCCTGCGCGTTCTATCAACAGCGATGTCGAAAAGTATTTCGAGGTGGCGTGATAGGAGGACACTATGAGTTACGAGACTGTGATGACGGCAGCAAAAATCATTGCCACTGCGCATCCTATCGCACGAGGGGTTTGTAAGTGCGATACGCCTGCAGACGTATCTTTCAAGGATGTTGCCAGTACGCTTCTCGATTCCGGATGGGAAAGCGTTCTTATTGCCGATAAAAATCTGTTGATTGCGAACACCGATGTCGCAAGAAACGATTATGTGAATGCTCATCCCAAGAGCAAATTCACGATTTATCGACGGAAAATCGACAAGCACGGCATCCCTCGGAAAGTCACAGAAGTGTGGGGGTGAAATGTGTGAGCTGCACTCGAACCGTTTGGCTGATTGACACTGAGAATATCCCTAAAAAATGGGTAAAGACAGTTTATTTCAAGACCAAAAGAGATAAACTAATTATCTTTCTCGGTCCAGAGGCCACCTGTATGTCACTCAAAGAGTTGCAGGTATTCCTGACAAAATATCCAGCTAACCAAGTTGAGTTCTGCAATTCCAATGCAGGAAAAAACAGCATGGATTTTCACATTGCGGCCAAGCTTGGAAGCCTTTGCACAACAGGGAAGAAAAGCCATTATATCATCGTATCGGGAGATAAAGGATATGATGGGCTTATTCAGACCATGTGCGAAAATGGATTTTGTGTTAGTCGAATGACTTGTGATGCAGCACCCGCACAAAAAGAATCACCGGAAACGGTGAAAAGTATTTCTGCTATCACTGATAGCAAAAGCAAGGAAGTTTTTTGCGCACGACTTCGAGAATTGTGTATTCAGCAAAAAATTAACACTGAAAACACAAACAAGATTATCGATGCTGCAAAGAAAATTTCTTCTCCTTACAAAAAGAATTTCATCACGCATGTCAATCCTAAGATTTCTCATGCCGGTGCCGGAAATGCACAAAACGCAGCGCATGCTGCAGCACTGATGAGAGCTGTAAAGAAAGAAATATATCCTTTGCTTGCATAATTCAAAACCCAACCGCTTACCTTTTCGGGTGAGCGGTTTTTATTAAAAAGTATAAGAAAGGAATATAATGCTTAAAGATATTACAATTCAGCATGGTGATTTTGGGACTGTTCAGCCGGAGATTATTCATATCTCTGTCAAGGGAAAGTCTCTCGGCACTGGTTCTTTTTTGGGTATGTTGTTAAGGCATATTGAAAAAGAAAAGGGAACTGATAGCGGAATGGCTGCATTTTCTCTTGCGATGTTGGCTGATAAGCCTGCTGTTATCTATGTTGATGATGTTATGGCGGCCGCCGATGACACTTTGCTGAATCCCGGCGCACTTATCAGCTACGGTGTGGATATCGCCAAGAACGCATCGCCCAAATGGACAGTCATTATTACGAAGAGTATTGATACCGCACTTTGTAAATGAGGAGGGCATAATCGATATGAAATATAGTTGGAACGCTAAAACGCCTATGACTTCTCCTGATATGGTTGCGAAACCTATCAAGTGGAATCCGATGAGTGAGGACTGGAAAAAACGAGTGGAGGCAATGCAGCTGTACAACGAGGACGCTACCGCGCCTTGGCTCACAAACGAAATGAAAAAGACTTTGCGTGCTCTGCGTGATAGAATTTTAACTTTCGGCGGTGATGAGGTTTTGCTCAATACCCGTGATGAGGATGCGGAAAAAGTTTTGGAACGAGGACAGTTCTTCTATGGCTCCAAGTACATGAAGAAGGGCGAAGATTGTCGTTGCCATCAGAACGCTGCTTATCTGTGGGATGCAAATCGTGGCAGATGTCAGATTGCGACCGGATATGCCCTGAGTGAAGATGGCCTTTGGCGACAGCATTCGTGGGTCGTTCAGCCTATGACGCGTACCGTTAAGGTGTGGGAAACCACCGTCGAGCGTGTTGCCTACTTTGGTGTTGTGTTGAACGATGAGGAATGTCAGGAGTTCTTTGACACCGTGACATATTAAGAAGCGAGGTACATTTATGACTTTCCCAAATCGAGAAATCGTCGCTGCGCTCCGTGCCGAATATCCAGCTGGGACACGCGTGAAACTGCTGAAAATGGATGATATTCAGGCTCCGCCTATTGGAACACTCGGCACAGTTTCAGGTATAGACGATACCGGCAGTATCATGGTTCGCTGGGATAACGGCTCTGGTCTGTTCGTGGTTTATGGTGAAGATGTCGTTAAAAAAGTACCGTGAATACGATGCCGCACCTGTTGTGGCTATCTTGTCAATTGCTGCAAAGTAGATATAATTAAGGAACTAAGATAAATCAAAGTATCAATTCCTTGACTTGTTTTAGTTCAAAATCTGTTCGTGCAGCCATCTCAATCGAGATGGCTGTTTTTTGTTGTGTTAAGGAGGAAATTGAAATGTTTACAATTAACGTCAAAGAAAACAACGCCGTCAAGAAGTATATCTGCAGCTCCGCAAAAGCCGTGGCAGCAAAAATGTCTGAGCTTGCTCTGTGGACGAAGGATGTGCAAATCAGTTGGGGTGATGATGTCTACGGCACCGCTTACGATGCCCAGCGACAGATTCCGGCCAACGATTTTCTGGCTTTTGTTTGATTGAGAAGGGAGATAAGTGCTATGTTTAAGATTTGTAATGATAAGACTTATTATGTTGTTCAGACCACCTCTGAAGATGTAGTTGTCGAAATCTATACCAAAAAAGACGGACGAGGCAGTGGCATCAGTCTTCATGAAATGCATCTCGACCTGTGCCGTGCTATCCGAAAGCTGCAGCATGATGGCTATACAATCATGAAAGTTTATCCTGCCATGGGCGACCGAAGAGAGAGTATTGATGTGCTGTCTATGCCGGAATTCATCCAGTCTGCGAAATGCCCCGACAACGATGTTGAAGAAGCGGTCGTCTTTTCTTACTTCGAGTCCGGAGCAACATTCCAGTTGCCTTGCAAGGTAAACAAGGAAACGCACGAAATTTTCGATGTCACCTGTGCAGCAATGCCGTGTGATGACGACTGTTTCAGTTATGCAGAAGTAACAATCAACGGCAAGGATTATCCTGTCAATTTTATTGACGATATTCTTCTCGAAAACAATGTTGATGATGCGCTGGATGAGTTTTATAGAATTCAGCAGACAGGCGAGTATTGGCAGCCTGATGGCAACAAAACGCTGGATGATGCCATTCACGAATGTCGTTGGGCGATTCTGAAAGACGCCTTGATGCAACGCGGTCATGATGCCGTTGCTGATTTTATTGGCACTGATGTTTCCAGTGATTCTTACGAAAGACTGTTGGATGAAACGGAAGCACAGATGCCGAACGAGGAATTCGAAAAGTTCTGGGAGAGATACATTTGAGGAGGACTTATTTTGGAAAATATGTATGTGTTGAGCCGTAAAGCGTAAGAGCGATACTACCAACATTAACGTGTTCCAAAAAGTCATCGCTGAAGACAAAAAGAAGGAGATGGAAGCATGATATCCTATTATCCGGGTGACCTACCCCAGATTACGGGTAATCCAGACGATATTTTCCTTTGTGACCCTATTAAAGAGGCAGCATCTGAATACTTGCAGTCGGAAGCTAAGCGTCGAAAGGAAATCATCGCTCAAATCGAAAAAGCTGATGCCATTACATATCAGTTAAACACTGGTATTTACATTATTGTAAGCCCATCATTTGAGCCAGATTATGCCTACCGAGTCACTTATATGGATTCGCAAGGGCCATATGCTCACCACGATTTTGCAACAGCATCAAAAGTTGCTGATGAAATTGGGTCTGGTGCTGTAGCATTGGAAGCCGTTATCATTTGACGAAAATAAATACCCTAATAAGGAAAGGAAATGTTTCCAGCGATTCCTACAAAAGACTGTTGGATGAAGTGGAAGCACAAATGCCGAGCGAGGAATTCGAGAAGTTCTGAGAGAAGTATATTTGAGGAGGACTTATTTTGGAAAATATGTATGCGCTAAGCCGTAAAGACCCGTTTTTTGGAGATGTGCGTTTTTACGTAGAGTGTAAGAGTGATACTGCCAACATTAACGAAGCGACGCGGTTCAGCTTGGATGAGGCGATGAAGCGGGCAAAGTTCCTGAATTGTGGAGCTTGCCACTATTCTTGCGTACGCGTACCCGCGTAAGACAAAGGAGAAAATAAATGGCAAACAATATCATGAATATCATGTCTGTTTCTTTCAATTCTCAGGCAGAGTTGGAGGATTTTCTGAATCGTGTCAAGGGAAAAGACGATGATGGCGAAAAAGATTTTTCGCTTCAGTCTGTTGTTCCTATGCCGGAATCACTGCAAATCGTATCGCCATGTGACAGGATGCTCGCATGGGCGGCCGTAAATAAATACGGAATTGACCCGGAGAAGTATCCGGAAAACGTAAGAAAGGCTATTTGCAGAGAAACTTTTCTCCTGCACAGGAAGGAAAAACTTACTGCATCAGATATGGTTGGTGTTTGCAAGGAAGCTGCGGAAGCTCGCTCCAAACTGGAACACGTGAAAGATAGCAAACTCATCAACCTGAAACGTATCCCCTATAATGTCGAAGAGTTCGATACTGTAGCGGAGCGTGCTTTGGAAAATGTCGTAAAATATGGATATGCTTCATGGTATTATTGGCGTGTCGCAAACTGGGGCGTAAAGTGGGATGTTTTTGATGTGAATATCCGTAGAATAAATGATACGGAAATTGCCATCAATTTTAAAACCCCTTGGAATACACCTGCATGCGCCATTGTCGAACTGAGCCGTAAATTTCCACACGCCAATATTCGTGTAAAATATGCGGATGAGGATATCGGAAGTAATTGTGGCTGGTATGCGCTTTGCAAAGGAGATTTTGTTGACGACGGTTATCCCAGCAAAGGTAACGCAGCAATCGATTTTGCTTGTAATATCTGGGGCTACGACGCCAATGCGTATCGTGCAGAGATGAGTTTGCTGTAAGTAAAGCGAAAAAATAAAACCCCCGGAAAAAGTTGAAGCGCCACTAAATAGCTGCGCTTGCAAATTGCTGCAAAATCGATATACTAAGTATATTCGATAGATAAAATACAATTACAATTCAAAATCAACATACCGCTATCTCGTAAGAGGTGGCGGTATTTTTTGTTATCGCCGAAAGGATGATGAAGAAAAATTGATAAAAAAGACAAAAAGCTGTTTATCAAGTCAGGAGTTTCCCGGCAAAAATATCGTTTGTGTTTTTTGTGATAGCAGTGGTGTTTTCAAAAACGAATCTATTGAAAGCATGTTTCCGGATGCCAAGGTACGGTATGACAAATCTGAACATCACTTGGGACATGTTGTGAACTGCTATGGTAATAAAAGGACCGTAATAGCAGATATGATTTGTCTTGAAAATAACAAGGTGAATTACGGATACTTATACGGTTGTTTCCTACAAGTGGTCATGAAAGCAAAGCTGGCCGAAGCAAATATTCTGCTTATGAGCCCCGGCTGTAAAATCACAGAAAATCAATGGCACAAAATCAAGCCAATCCTTGAAGGTGCTCTTGAGAAAGAGGGACCGGATGTGGACGTGATTGTTTGCTTGTCGAATGATGATAATGTCATTCGCGTTCGTTGTGCCTGACTGTTTATTGAGGAGGATTACTATGACAAAGGTTTTTACAATCGTTGCTAATGAGGTTGTTGACCGTGCAGTGGAATGCACACTGATTCAGTTTAGCTATAATCCGGAGCAAATCCATGAAAGTGTAGAGGAAACCGTAGCCATTTCGAAACGTTGGCTCGAAAACAATATCAAGGAGACGGTAGACGAAGAAATGTCTGATTTAGAGACATTTTTGCGTAATTACACGACAGACGATGTCAATGAAGTTCTGGGCATGGCAATTCTGAATAACGCTGTTGCGTTCACCTATTGTGATGCACGCAAAGAAGCATTTGAAATGTACGGAACCGAAAGTTGGATGGCAATGGCTGTCGTTGATTTCGTTGCCAGTAAGTTAGAGGGTTCGGCAGAAGGTAATAATGCTGCCAGTATGGTAAAAAAGCTGTTCGCAAGATAAGCCTGCAGCGCAGTCTTCTTGCCTTTTGCTGCAAAGTCAATATACTAAGTATATCCGATAAATAAAAGGCAGCAAAAATTCAAAATCGATATACCGCTATCTCGTAAGAGGTGGCGGTATTTTTGTTGTCAAACAAGTAAAAAGGAGCGTAATTTTATGAGTATGCCGATTTCTGTTTGTAATGACACTTTTAAAATCAACAATGTCGTTTTCCTTCCCACGAAGGATGTAAAGAAAGAAAATCACACTATTTGGGTACTTGAGTACAGCGATAACGCCGTATTCATCGTGGATGCCAGTACATGGGATGAAATTGATGAGGTTATCAAAGAGACTATCCGTGATATGCATTCCGAGAATGCCGTGCTGAAACGAATTTCGTCCTTTACCAACTTGCAGGACAATCATGGTCTTGTGATGCAGGAAGGACGGCTTGGCGAAATTGCTAAGCATTTTGACCTTGAGACCATTTATCCGTATGCCAACGGATGGTATTTCGGTGAAAACCTTTACCTTGCCAATGGCGATGCGTGGGATGGCAACAATATCTACAAGGTAACTGTCGATAGTGGGCTTGCATGGCCTATGAATGTCATTGTTCGTGCATTAAACTCCTATGACGCGGTAGATAAGGCTGTTGATTTTCTTCATGCGGAGTACAGGATGTCTGTGACGTTACGGAAGATGAAAGCAAGGAATATGAGGATGGCGGTTACGGGATTTACGGAAATCACGGTTCCTGCTATGCTCGAATTCTGCAAATTGAAACTATTGTGGAGGATTGATTTTATGGGCAGAGGTAATATTTGTCCCGATGGGAAATACGAAGGCGTTGTTTATGTAGACTATGATAATGTCCTCTGTTACACCAAAAAGGACGATTCTGAGCAAAGGCTGCTGAAGGATATTTCCTATGAGGAGATGCCGGAATTCGAATTCGATGATGATGCAAGCCAGTTGTTGCTGGACGAGTATCGTACAAACCTTGTAAATGAGATGATGCGCCGTTACCAAAGTTTCGAGGAACCCAATCAGACTTGGCTGCCTAACCACAGAAACGGAAAGGTTATTCTCGAAAACAAGTTGTTCTATATCATCGTTGAGGATAACGAATGGGCTGAGGCTGTCGAACTGATTCAGAAGGAGTCCGAGTACGGCGATGTAGATTTATCCGGTCTGCAGAAACAACATTACCGGCATTATCTGGACGCAATTCAGGATATTTTGCTGGAGCAGTTTGGAGAAGTAGGCATATACACCGGACCGTGGACTTCTGGAAAAATTACCAAGGGAGAATCTAACGGTTCTCAGTGTGGTACGAAAGGTGCTGCATGATTAGGAGGTAAACTTTCATGGGATATGAAATCATGTATAAGAAGGTATTTTTAAAAGCAACGGACGAGATGGGAGTTGATTTATATACTCCCGTGTGTCTTATAGGCCCCAACAATGTAACACAACGACACTGGGCTGGCAATCACTACAGCGAGCGTCGTTGTCGGGATTGGACCCTGATGCTCAATGCATTGGCGCTTAACAAAGAAGGACTTTATGATAAGTTCGCACACATGATGCAGCCGAATCGTGCCGATTGTGAAATGTGGAAAAATGGTAGTCGGTGGGTATATGGCAAGGATATTCGGCGCTGGTTGGATTCCGGCATGGCTTCTGCTGTTACCATCGAGGATTTGCTAAAAGCGAATCATCGAACCGGATTTTCCTGTCGTGTTCTGTACTATAAAAATACAGAAGATATGCGTTTGACATCTGCATCGGAATGTGAAGTCATAGTTCGTGACACAAAGTCGTTTCTTGCGTGGGCTAAAAGTGCGAAATCCAAAGAGAAAGAGTTGAACAAAAACAATAAGACTGATGTTTTCTTTGAAATCAATTTTATGTCTGAGGATATTCGGATGCCAAGCAGAAAGCCTCGCGGCCATGAAAAAGTCCTGATTAAGGAAGGAAAGCAGTACGTAGAAAATATAGAGTATAAAAACGAAGCAGGAAAGAATATTCCTAATCGTGTTTGTATGACATCTGATGTAAAAGATGCGAAGGAATTCACGTTTGAGGAAGCAGCAGCGATTCAGAACGATTTCTCGATGGTTTTCCCATCTTTAAAAAAAACAAGGCTCGTATCTACAAAGGTTCAAAGTAAACCATTCGATGCGATTATTGCTTTCGAGGATGTTGATGGCACAGAGAAGTTTGTTGCGAAAAATACTCGCTCCCGCCTTTTCGTTGCGCTGGATGAGGAAGGCGCAAAGCGATATGCAGATAAGTCATCCGCACAAAAAGTGTGCGCTGCATTGAACGAAAAGAGGTATTCACGTTCTGTTAAGAACGGTTCTTTCAGAGTTAAATTTTTGATTCCGTGTTAAAATAATTTCTGCGGCTCACGTTTGTGGGCCGCTTTTTTTGTTGCCTTTTCGATTGACCGTTATTGCTATTTGTGGTATAATATAAATATGTCGTATGGGAGGTGATTTAATTGCTGTCGCTGGATAAAGAGGATTTCAGCGTTAAGGTGCGCCCATCCAAAGATAAGCAAAAAGACGTGGGTGTCATTTATTATAAAAACAATCCCATATATGTATTTATCCGTAATACATCTGTGGGCATTAAAGAGAAGAAGGATTGCGACTATTCAAACAACGAACAATATGGAAATCTTTTGATTTCGATGATTGTAAAAGGACAAAACAAGACTGCTTCGCATAACCTTCTGTATCATCTATTAAAGGAAAATGCCGGGACATGGGAATCTCCCATCATAAAAGTTCCATCAATTTTTGAACTGTACCGTGACCCTTGCTGCAAAGTAGGTACAATGAAAGTAACCGAAACAAACACCCCAAACGAAGGAGAATCCCAATGCGATTTTTAAGAAAAATGTTTTCCGGTAAACTCGGCAGGGCGCTTATGCCGATTGTTTCCATCATCCTGTTTTTGTGGCTCGTACAGAGTTCGATGGGCCCGGACACTGATATTTCCGATGTTGTACAGGAAATTTTCAATACCGTTTCATCCAGCGCCAGTATGACCGAAACGGAACCAGACAGAAATAACTTTGAAACCAGCAATACGGGTACCTCGCAAACCAACAATAGCGAAAGCGTCGGGGATAGTATTCATGCAATAAAGACAAACCATTCCGAGTTTATCTCTGTTTCGGATATCCCGGCATATTCCGGCGATGCGTATGTTGCGGTCAATGATAATGTACCTTATTTCACCGATGAAGATTATTCTACAGAGCCTTTCGAGTATTACTCAGACCTCGATTCTCTTGGTCGCTGCGGGCTTACCTATGCCGTTGTCTGTCAGGAAACCATGCCGACCGAGAGGAGAGAAAGTATCAGTGAAGTAAAACCAAGCGGGTGGAAAAATCAGAAATACGATTTCGTGGATGGTGGGTGGGTCTACAATAGATGTCACCTCATCGGATTTCAGTTGAGCGCCGAAAATGCCAACAAATGCAATCTCATCACTGGAACAAGGTACCTGAATATCGAGGGAATGCTCCCGTTTGAGAATATGGTTGCAGACTATGTTCACGAGTCCGATGGACATGTATTATATCGTGTTACTCCAATCTATGAGGGAGATAACCTTGTGGCAAGCGGTGTACTCATGGAAGGGTATTCCGTAGAAGATTCCGGCGAAAGCATTGAGTATTGCGTATACTGCTACAATATGCAGCCGGGAGTAGAAATTAACTATGCAACCGGTGAGAACTGGGCTGCGTAAAGATACATTGGAAAGGATGTGATTCCCATGGCTTATGAGTTCAATAATGATGACCATTTTGATATGAAGAGTCAGATGATGGTCGGGAAAATCGGGGAAAATCTATTTTTGAAAATTTATGGAAATTCCCCGCAGTGCGAAATTGATGACCTGAGAGATGATGCGGTATTCCAAGACAAAGATGTCGATTTCCGTGTTCGGCAAGTAAAAAACAGTGAAGGGAATCCTATTCCTGCCGCTAAACAGTCGTCTTGGCTTATTGAGGTTAAGACTGACCTCAATGATTCGGGGAACGTTTATGTTGAGACGGAAGTCGTAACGCTTGTTAAGCAGGGTTATCATGTGAAAAGTGCATCGACCAAGATTGGCTGGCTGTACGGCTCTAAGGCAAAATTCATCTTCTATTATTATCCGGCTACCAATCAAATCTTCCGTATCAATCGCCTTGATTTTATCGAGTGGCTCCATAATTATCATATGGGAGAGGCAGCAAGGCGCTGCGTTGATAGTCAGGGCCGCGAGATTCTGTGTACGGAAGATTACCCCTATGATTACATGGCATCAAATGATAATTATGGCGGGAAAGACGGACAGAATAAGAATGTCATCTATCATGGGACCGGGCTTCTCGTTCCCATCCGTCATCTTATTACTCTGGCAAATCAGGAGGAAGATGAGCGGAAACGCGGAT
>OIBL01000627.1_pt1 | contig 12742 bp, 9 predicted proteins | sample 1581041 | NCBI WGS metagenome assembly OIBL01 (sample SAMEA3882547, study PRJEB24775) | human gut metagenome | biome: human-associated habitat; feature: intestine environment; material: feces | place: Netherlands | collected 2009/2010 | reverse complement strand
CGGCCCACATGGCTGCTGGTGACGCCGCAGAGCACGTCCTCGATGGCCTTGCGGCTGAGCTGCTGCTTCACCAGATCGTTGGCACAGGAAACGGTGAGCACATCCCCCTCCAGCGTACCTGTCGCCTGGTTCAGCCATACCCGGTCGGGGATGGTCAGCGGGCCTTTATAGTGCTCGATAAGCGCGGCCCAGACCTGGCTGTCACCGCCGGCGGCGGGCGCCGCCGGGGCGCTCTCCGGCACAGGCGTCGCGGGTGCGGGGGCCGTGGGGACCGGTGCGGGTACCGGTGCGGGAGATGTCTCCTGCGGGATCGGGGGCGCTTCACGCCGGGGCGGCGGAGTCGGCGCGGCCGCCGGACGGGCGGCGGGTCTTTCCGCCGGGACGACGCCCTTCTTCAAGGCGTCCTCCAGGGCGGAGACACGGTCCGCCAGAGCCTCCGTGTCGTTGGAAAGGCTCTCGTCGCACAGACGCAGCAGGCACAGCTCGGCATCCGTCCGCTGGCGGATGCTCCGGGGCAGGGCCGCGGCGGTCCGCTGGATGGTATCAGTCATATAGAGCAGGCGGCGCATGGGGACCTCCGCCGTCAGTTCAGAGAGGGTCTTGCGGTCATACAGGCCGCCCAGCAGGGCGGCGCCGCCCTCCGGCGCGGCGGCCAGAACGGTCATATCCCGGCAGAGATCGCTGAGCTCGCCCAGCAGCGCGCCCACATCCTTGCCGCCCCGGTACAGCTGGTCCAGTAGCGCCAAAGCGTCGCCCCCCTGACGCGCCAGGAGCAGGCGCATGAGCTGCACCGTCTGGGTGCTGCCGGCCAGTCCCAGCGTGTCCAGCACGCTGCGGCCGTCCACGACCGCGCCGGCGGCACGGCACTGGTCCAGCAGGCTGAGCGCGTCGCGCAGGGCACCGTTGGCCATGCGGGCCAGCAGGTCCGCCCCGTCCGGGGTCAGGTCGATGGCTTCGGCCTTCGCCACCTTCAGCAGCTGCTGCTCCATATCGTGGGGCAGGATGCGCTTGAAGTTGAACCGCTGGCAGCGGGAGAGTATGGTGGCCGGGACCTTCTGGATCTCGGTGGTGGCCAGAATAAACAGGAGGTGGGCGGGCGGCTCCTCCATGATCTTCAGCAGGGCGTTGAAGGCGTCGCGGGAGAGCATATGCACCTCGTCGATGATGTAGACGCGCTTTTGCAGCACCGCCGGCGGGTAGACGGCCTCCTCCCGCAGGCTGCGGGCGTCGTTGACACTGCCGTTGGAGGCGGCGTCCAGCTCCGTCACATCCAGCAGTGAGCCGTCGTCAATGCCGCGGCAGGCGGCGCACTGGTTGCAGGGCGCGCCGTCAATGGGGTGCTGGCAGTTGACGGCCTTGGCCAGGATGCGGGCACAGGTGGTCTTGCCGGTGCCGCGGGTACCGGTGAACAGGTAGGCGTGGCCCACCTGACCGTCGGCCACCTGGCGCTGGAGCGTATCGGTGATGTGCTGCTGGCCCACCACCTCGGAAAAGGTCTTGGGCCGGTATTTGCGGTACAGCGCCTGGTACATGGGCACACCTCCCTGCCGACAAACAAAATAAACGAGTCCTCCGCCGTGAGCCACAGGGCCGGCACCCTCGCGGCACATGGATGATCCCTCTTAATGCTGCTCGGTTCCCCGCCTGACATGATTCGTGGGTATCCATTGCGCGAGACCGGCCCCGCAGCTCACGGCGGAGGACAAGTTCGTGAGATACATTCTACTACAATTCTTCCGCGATGGCAACTGTTTTTTGCCGCCTGTTTCGCTTTTGCTTTTATTATACCCTCTGTTGACAAGGGCAGACACGAAAAAAGGCGGCGCTTCAGCGCCGCCTTTTTTTCGGTAAAAGGAGAGAGAAATACAATGGGTGGGTATCCTTTCGGATGAGCGTATCATACACGTATCCGGGGCGGAAGTCAACAGGCTTGATAAAGAATTAACAAATCATTCACAAAGCGCGCCCGCCGTTCACAGATCGTTTACAGAGCCGCCCCTCTTCCCTATTGACAACAAAAAATATTGGTGCTACCATTTAGCACACTAATAGTTTGTATGCTAAAAATTCAAAAGCAAAGAAGGAGGACCGCCATGAAATTCTGCTTTGACGAGCACCCGGCGCATTTCGGCGCGCTGTTCGGCTACTGCGATCACCAGGTGCATAAGCTGATGGGGCGGATGCTGAAGCGCTACGACGTATCGCCCATGCAGTGCCGGACGCTGATGTTCCTGCATGACGCGGAGGACAGCGTGAACCAGAAGACGCTGGAGCGCCATCTGATGATCAAGCCCAGCACGGTGAACGGCATCGTGGACCGGCTGGAGGAGAAGGGGCTGGTATACCGCACCGTCAGCGCCACGGACGGACGGTGCCGCATTCTGGCACTGACAGAGGAGGGCCAGCGGTTCCATGACGATTTCCAGACCGTGCTGCACCAGGTGAACGAACGGCTGGAGCGCGGCTTCACGCAGGAGGAAAAGGCGCAGTTCACCGCATTTCTGCTGCGGGCGGGACGGAACCTGACCGACGAGGAGGAGGAAGCATGATAAAAAAATTGGCGCCCTATACCAAGGGCTACCGCCTGCTGATGCTGTTTGCCATCGCCTGCTCCGCCGGAGAGGCGGTGCTGGAGCTGACGCTGCCCCAGGTGATGAGCGACATCGTGGATATCGGCATCGCCAACGGAGACAGAGGCTATATCCTGATGGCGGGGCTGAAAATGGTCATTATGGCGCTGCTGGCGCTGGGCTGCGGCGTGGGCGCGGCGGCACTGGCCGCCAAGGCGTCCATGGGCTTCGGCGCGGCGCTGCGGAAGGCGGAGTACGAGCAGGTACAGCGTTTCTCCTTCGCCAACATCGAGCGTTTCTCCACCGCCAGTCTGGTGACGCGGCTGACCAACGACGTGGCCTCGGTACAGATGACCACATTTATGGGGATGCGTATGCTGGTGCGGGCTCCCACCATGCTGGTGACGGCACTGGTGATGGCCCTGATCATCAGCACAAGGCTGAGCCAGGTGTTCCTGGTGGTCATTCCCCTGCTGGTCATCGCGGTGGTCATCGTCATCAAGCGGGTAGGGCCGTTCTTCACCTCTTTGCAGGGGGCCACGGACCAGCTGAACCTGGTGGTGCAGGAGGACCTGAACGCCATCCGCGTGGTGAAATCCTTTGTGCGTGAGGCGCAGGAAAAGGAGAAGTTCACCCAGCGCAGTGAGAAGCTGCGAAGCATGGCCGAGCGCGCCTTTGGCTTTGTGGTGCTGTTCATGCCGGTGATGATGGTTCTCATGGGCGGCACCATCACGGCGGTCATGTGGATCGGCGGCCACTACGTGTGGGAGGGCACGCTGCTCTCCGGCGATCTGATCGCGTTCTTTACCTATTTGAGTGAGATACTGATGTCGCTGATGATGGTATCCGTGGTACTGATGATGCTGACCCGGGCCATCGCCTGCGGCAAGCGCATCGCCGAGGTGCTGGAGGAGAAACCCCGCATCACCGACGAGCAGGCCGACCCGGCGCTGAAGGTGGAGGACGGCTCCATCCGCTTCGACCATGTGTATTTCAAGTACCACGACACGGCGGAGGCCTGGAATCTGGAGGACGTGAGCTTTACCGTACCCAGCGGGGCCACGGTGGGCATTTTAGGCGGCACCGGCAGCGCCAAGACCACGCTGGTGAGCATGATCCCCCGGCTGTACGACGTGAACGGCGGCGCGGTCTATGTGGGCGGCCACAATGTGAAGGACTACACCATGGAGGCGCTGCGGGATGGCTGCGCCATGGTGCTGCAGAAGAACACGCTGTTCTCCGGCACCATCCGGGAGAACCTGCGCTGGGGCGACGAGAACGCCAGCGATCAGGAGATCGAGGCGGCCTGCCGTCTGGCCTGCGCCGATGAGTTTATTGAGAAGATGCCGGACGGATACGACACCTATATCGAACAGGGCGGCACCAACGTCTCCGGCGGGCAGAAGCAGCGGCTGTGCATCGCCCGAGCGGTGCTGCGGAAGCCGAAGATACTGATCCTGGACGACTCCACCAGCGCGGTGGACACCGCCACGGACGCGAAGATCCGAGGCGCGCTGAAAACGGCGCTGCCCGGCACCACAAAGCTCATCATCGCCCAGCGGATCACATCCGTTATGGACGCCGACCTGATACTGGTGATGGACGATGGGCACATCTCCGCCATAGGCACCCATGAGGAGCTGATGGCACAGAGCGACATTTATCGGGAGGTCTATCGCTCCCAGCAGGAAGGGGTGAGCATCGATGGCTGAACAAAAACGCGGCGGACCGCGCGGCCACGGGCCCCAGGGGCACGGCTTCCAGCGGCCCAAGGACTTCCGGGGCACGGTGAGCAAGCTGCTGCGCTATATCGGGCGCTACAAGGCGTCGCTGGTGGTGGTGTTCATCTGCCTGGTGATCAGCTCCGTGGGCTCGGTGATGAGCAGCTATCTGCTCAAGCCTATTATCAACGACTATATTCTGGTAGGCGACTTCGCCGGGCTGCTGAAGATGCTGGCGCTGCTGCTGGGGCTGTTCCTGCTGTCGGGCCTGTGCTCCTATGCCTACGCCCGCATCATGGTGCATATCTCCCAGCGGACGGTGGCCCAGATGCGGCAGGATCTGTTCGACAAGCTGCAATCCCTGCCCCTGCGGTACTTCGACACCCACCAGTCCGGCGACCTGATGAGCCGCTTTACCAACGACATGGACACCGTGTCGGAGATGATCAACTCCAGCTTCGCCAGTGTTGTGTCCTGCGCCTTGACGTTTATCGGCATTGTTGTTATGATGCTGTATATGAACTGGGTGCTGACGCTGATCACCTTTGCCTTTCTGGTGCTGATGCTGCTGGTGGTCAAGGGCGTTGGCGGCAGAAGCCGCGTGAGCTTTCAGGCACAGCAGCAGGCGCTGGGCGCCATGAACGGCTATATCGAGGAGATGGTGGAGGGCCAGAAGGTCATCAAGGTGTTCAACCACGAGAGCAAGGCCATCGCGCAGTTCTCCGGGCTGAACGACAGCTATCGGGACGCCGCCACGGCGGCCCAGACCTACTCCGGCGCCATGATGCCGGCCATGGCCAACCTGTCCCGCATCGACTACGCCGTCACCTGCTGCGTGGGCGGGCTGCTGGCCATCGGCGGAATGTTCGACGTGGGCTCGCTGGGCGCGTATCTGCTGTATGTAAAGCAGGTGAGCCAGCCCATCTCGCAGATCAGCCAGCAGGTGAACGTGCTGCTGGCGGCCGTGGCCGGCGCGGAGCGCATCTTCGCCGTGATGGAGGCCGAGCCGGAGGTGGACGAGGGCAAGACCGTCATCGTCCGGGTGGAAAAGCACGGCGATGCGCTGACCGAGACGGACCGCCGCACCGGCTGCTGGGCGTGGAAAAAGGCCGACGGCACGCTGGTGGAGCTGAAGGGCGACGTGCGCTTCGACCATGTGACCTTCTCCTACGACGGAGAAAAGACGGTACTGAACGACGTGTCCCTGTTTGCCAAGCCGGGGCAGAAGATCGCCTTTGTGGGCTCCACCGGCGCGGGCAAGACCACCATCACCAACCTCATCAACCGGTTCTACGATGTGCAGGAGGGCACCATCACCTATGACGGCATCGACGTGAAGGACATCCAGAAGGACTCTCTGCGCCGTTCGCTGGGCATGGTATTGCAGGACACCCATCTGTTCACCGGCACCATCGCCGACAACATCCGCTACGGACGGCTGGACGCCACGGACGAGGAGGTACGGGCCGCGGCAAAGCTGGCCAACGCCGACAGCTTTATCCGGCACCTGCCCCAGGGGTATGACACGGTCATCACCGGGGACGGCGGCAGCCTGAGCCAGGGCGAGCGCCAGCTGCTGGCCATCGCGCGGGCGGCGGTGTCCGACCCGCCGGTACTGATCCTGGACGAGGCCACCAGCTCCATCGACACGCGGACGGAAAACCTGATCGAACAGGGCATGGACTCGCTGATGGAAGGCCGGACGGTATTCGTTATCGCACACCGGCTGTCCACCGTGCGGAACAGTCAGGCCATTCTGGTGCTGGAGCACGGGCGCATCATCGAACGCGGCGACCATCAGGAGCTGCTGGCGCAGAAGGGCAAGTATTATCAGCTCTACACCGGCAAGGCGGAGCTGAGCTGAGGTATAAACGAGGAAGAAACCGGAAAAGATCAAAGGAGGATGCACCATGACGGAAAAACAGCTTTGTGATATGGCGGTGGCCATGCTGGAGCGTTCCTATGTACCCTATTCCCACTTCCCGGTGGGCGCGGCGCTGCTGTGTAAGGACGGGACGGTGTTTACCGGCTGCAACGTGGAGAACGCCGCCTACGGCGCCACGATATGCGCCGAACGGACGGCCATGGTCAAGGCGGTCAGCGAGGGGCACAGGGACTTCGACACCATCGTGATCGCCGGGCGCAGCGAGGATCACTGCGTGCCCTGCGGCACCTGCCGGCAGGTGATGATGGAGTTCGCACCCGACCTGACGGTGATCTGCCTGAACGGAAAGGGCGAGAGCAAGCGCTTCGCGCTGAAGGAGCTGCTGCCCTACGGCTTTGACCAGAGCTGGCTGTAAGCGCGGCAGAATTTTCATGGAACCAAATCGCACCGCGCTCCGTCTCAATGGACAGAAACCTATTTCAGGAGGAAACTACACGATGAAAAAAATCATTTCCCTTGTGCTCGCCGCCGTGCTGACCCTGAGTCTCGCCGCCTGCGGCACGAAGAACGACAGCAAGGGCGATCAGCCATCCACCCCTGCCAGCGCCCTTGACCTGCTGGAGAAGGTATGGAGCACCTACACCGATGATGAGAAGTTCCCCGCCGCCGGCGGCGACTACTCCGAGGCGAACAGCAAGGAGGACGCCCCCGGCGTCTATGACCTGACCGACCGCGCCGCTGTGGACAGCGCCCTCGGCCTGCCGGAGACGGCCAAGGTGGATCAGGCCGCGTCGCTGGTCCATATGATGAACCAGAACACCTTTACCGCCGCGGCGTACCACTGCACCGATGATGCCGATGCGCTGGCCACCGCCCTGCGGGACAACATCCAGCAGCGGCAGTGGATGTGCGGCTTCCCCGATAAGGTTGCCGTGGCCGTGGTGGGCGAGTATGTGGTGTCCGTGTTCGGCGCCGAGGATCTTGTGAACACCTTTATGTCCCACCTGAACGGCATCTTCGGCGTGCAGCCCGTCTACGACGAGGCCATCCTGTGAAGCGCTGGATAGAGCGAGGCGTATTTCTGCTGGCGGCAGCGGCTACGGTCATAGCTGCTGCCGCCATTCCCACCCGGCGGGCGCAGGAGGATACGCTGCCGGAGGTATATGTGTACCGTGGCTATGCCGCTGCCGCTGACGCACCGTGGAGCGAGAAATCACTGGACTTCGCCGTAAAACGGTTTTCTCACCTGTTGGAGGCATATTTCCCCGGGTCGGAACACGTATATATGAGCGTGATCCCAGATAAGGCCGCTTTTATGGAGACGCCGGAGGGCTACACGCCCGCCGGGGCAGCGGAGACGGCGGACTATCTGGCGCAGCGGCTGCCGGTGGAGATCATCGACATCGCGCCGCTGCTGGCGCTGGAGGATTATTACCGCACCGATCCCCACTGGCGGCAGGAGCGTCTTTCCGCCGTGGCGCAGACCATATCGGAGGCCATGGGTGCACCTGTGCCGGACACGACGGAGGAGACGCTGTGCGCGCTGGCGGGCGAATTTCACGGCAGCTACTGGGGCAAGACGACGGAGCCGCTGACGGCGGACGTCCTGTCCTATATCACCTCTCCCCTGCTGGATGGCTGCACGGTGTACGACTATGAGACGGACAGCACCGGCGGCGTGTATGATCTGACGGCAGCGGAGAAGGCGCCCTACGACCTGTTTCTGGGTGGGCCGAAGGCGCTGCTGCGGATCGAAAACCCGGCGGCGGACAACGACCGGACGCTGATCGTGTTCCGGGATTCCTTCGGCAGCAGCCTTGTGCCGCTGCTGGCGGGCAGCTACCGCACCATCTATGTGGTCGATATCCGGTATATGGCCACAGACGCGCTGGCGCGGGTGACGGAATTCCCGGAGGGGGCGGATGTACTGCTGCTGTACAGCGTTGCCGTACTGCAAAACAGCATTACGCTTAAGTAAGCAAAAGGCCGGGCGCTTTCAGCGCCCGGCCTTTTGCGGCAGAAAGAACGCCGGAGCAATGCTCCGGCGTTCTGCATTTACTTAGAAGAAGAACTCCTTGATCTGGCCGTACAGGATGAGGATCATGCACAGCGGGGTGATGAACTTGACGCAGACCTTGAAGAAGCCGTAGCTGCCCATGGCATGACCGGACTGCTCCGCCTCTTCCTTGACGAACTCGGGGCCGATCTCCCAGCCGATCATCAGGCACATCAGCAGGGCGCCCAGCGGCATCATAACGCCCTCGGACAGTGCATCCCAGAAGTCCAGCCAGTCAGCCGCCCAGTTCTTGGGTTCCGCTATATTCAGTATATTGGCCGGTGCGATACCGCTGGAACCCAGGCAGTCGGCACAGACCAGGATGCAGCCCAGGCACACACAGGCGGCGGCGATGAGGGTGTAGGGCTTACGCTTGTCGCCCTTGCCCTCGATACGGGCCTTATCCACGAAGTGGGCCACGATGACCTCCAGCAGGGAGATGGAGGAGGAGATGGCGGCAAACACCACCAGCAGATAGAACAGGATGCCGAAGATGGGGCCCAGTGTGCCCATGGAGTGGAACACGTTCTGCATGGTGATAAACAGCAGCTTGGGGCCGCCGATGTTGCCGGCGGGATCCAGCGCGAAGCGGGCAGGCATGACGCACAGACCGGCCATCAGGGCCACCATGGTATCCATGATGATGATCAGCAGGGCGTTCTTCTGCAGGTTCTCCTTCTTATGCAGGTAGGAGCCGTAGGTGATCATGGCGCCCATGCCCAGAGACAGGGAGAAGAACATCTGGCCGCCAGCGGTGGAAACAACGCTAAAGATGCTGGGAGCGCCGGACTGGTAGGAGACGATGGCCTGTGCCACGCCATTGACCATGATGGAGGAAACCTCCACGCCATCAACAACCGCCTTGGCGGGCACATAATAGCCGACATTGGCCGCCCAGCCGGGGGAGAACATGTACTTCAGACCGTCCAGAGCACTGCCGTTAACAACGCCCTCCACGAGAGAACCGTCCGCCTGCAGGATCTGCACGGCCACGTCGGTACCCTCCAGGGTGCAGGCGCGGATGATGCAGATCAGCAGGGCCACGAACAGGGCGGGCATACCCACGGAGCAGACCTTCTCGATGCCGCCGCCGACGCCACCCATAACGATGAGCATGGTCAGCGCCACGAAAATAAGGCCGTAGATAATACCCTCAGCGGGACTGCCCAGGAAGTTGCCGAAAATTTCGCCGCCGGACAGGCCATTGGAGCCGAAGCCGGCACCGAACAGATCGCCGATGTTCAGAACGGTGTACTTGATGCAGTAGCCGCCCAGTGCGCAGTAGAAGAACAGGATGAAGAAGGCGGACAGGATGCCCAGCCAGCCCATCCACTTGAACTTCTTGGACAGAGCCTTGTACGCGCCCACGGCGCCGTGGCCGGTCTTGCGGCCGATGGCCAGCTCGCCCACCATAACGATGAAGCCGCACAGGACCGCCAGGATCAGATAGATGATGAGGAACGTGAAGCCGCCGGAGGCACCCATCTTATTGGGGAAGCCCCAGATGTTGCCCAGGCCGACTGCAGAGCCGACCGCGGCCATCAGGAACCCGAAATTGGATCCAAAGCCTTTTCTTTCTTCCATTGTTTTCTCTCCTTAACAGATTTTTGCCCCTACGTCGCCGCAGAAGCTGATAAACTTTACCGCACCCGTCTATTGACAGGAAACGGCACGGGGCACCGCCATGCCCCGCAGGTATTTCCTCACGGGATAAAATCCCTTCAAGGCTACCTGAAAAAAGTATACAGGAAACTCTTTCCGCCCGCAATTAGCAGTTTTTATAAAAATTGAGCGCCATATTGTACATTTTTAACATTCTGTGAACGGATTTTTCCACATATTTTATATGGTTTTTGCTTCTTTTTTACATTGAACCATTCAGTTTTTGGCGGGGTTCCGGGATTTTTGCAACGGACGGCGAATGATTTTCTTTTCGGGAAACCGATTGTAGGTTTATTAACAGGCGGGGGAAGGGGACAAAAAAGACCGCCGGACGGCGGTCTTTTCGATCTATCAGGAGAGAGGTTGACCGGATGGCGGTCTCGGGAACAATTGAAAACACATCCGCAGAAAAACGCTGCGGACTATGGAAAAAGTATACAGGAAATCGTCGAATGGTTCAATTAGCAATTTTAACGTCTTTTTCTGTTTTAACATTATCTTAACGTTTGCAACGTGGTTTTTGCGGTATTTTTCAGCCGCTCTGCGTTTAAATATATGCAAAGCACAGGTGTTTTTCCATGTTTTCCGGCGCAAATTTCTTCACTTTCATATTAGGAAACTTTTTCATTGTCGTGTTAAGAGTGTGTTAATTATACGCAGAGAGACGGTGTCCGGACGCAAAAGGCGGGCACTTCCCTTTTTGCGCATTGTGTGGTATACTATGATTTTATGAGACAAGACACGCAAAGGAGGCGGGACACGTGAGACGAGCAGGCGCAGCGGTGCTGGCGGCGGTATTGGCGCTGACGCTGGCGGGCTGCGGGCGGCAGGACCGTCCGCAAAGCGGGAAACTGAACGTGGTGTGCACGCTGTTCCCCTACTACGACTTTGTGCGGCAGATCGGCGGGGACGCGGTGGACGTACAGCTGCTGGTGCCCGCCGGGCGGGAGACACACAGCTTTGAGCCCACGCCGCTGGACGTGATCGCCGTCAGCGAGGCGGAGGTGTTCATCTACAACGGCGGGGAAAGCGAGCTGTGGGTGGAGGACATTCTGGACGCGGCAGGCGAGGCTATCCCCTACCGGCTGGCTATGATGGACTGCGTGGAGACATACCGGGAGGAGTACGCCGAGGGGATGCAGGGCGGTCACGACCACGACCACGATGACCACGACCATGATCACGACGACCATGACGGCCATCTGCACGACGGCCACGAGGAGGACATCGAGTACGACGAGCACATCTGGACATCGCCGGTGAATGCCATGGCCCTGTGCCGGGCCATCTGCGATACGCTGTGTGAGGCCGATCCGGACAATGCCGACGGCTATCGGGCTCGGCTGGCGGACTATCTGGACGAATTGCAGGCGCTGGACGAGACATTCCGGGACATCACGGACCATGCGGCACGGCGGCTGCTGGTGTTCGGCGACCGGTTCCCGCTGCTGTATTTCTGCAGGGAATATGATTTGGATTACAGGGCGGCGTTCCACGGCTGCGCGGGAGACACGGAGCCGTCCCTCGCCACGCTGAAATACCTGATCGACGTGGTGGAGGAGCAGGAGATACCGGTGGTATACACCATCGAGCTGAGCAGCCGGAAGGTGGCGCAGGCCATCGCCGAGACCACCGGGGCGCAGGTGCGGACATTCCACTCCTGCCAGACGGTGAGCCGGGCGGAATTCGACGGCGGAGCCACCTATATCAGTCTGATGACCGCCAACGCGGCGGCACTGAAGGAGGGACTGTCCTGATGGAACAGGAGAAACGCATATTGCTGGACTGCCGGGACGCGGCGCTGGGCTATGAGGGCAAGCCGGTGTGGGAGCACCTGAACTTTCAGGTACGCAGCGGCGACTATGTGTGCATCGTGGGTGAAAACGGCAGCGGCAAGTCCACACTGGTGAAGAGCCTGCTGGGGCTGCTGCACCCCATGGCGGGCGAGATCGTACGTTCGCCCTCCCTGCGCTCCGGCGCCATCGGCTATCTGCCCCAGCAGACAAAGGCGCAGAAGGACTTTCCCGCCACGGTGACGGAGGTAGTGCGCAGCGGCTTTCTCAGCAGCCGGGGAATGCGGTTTTTCTACACGCCGAAGGAGAAGTCCGCGGCGCTGATGCACATGGGCAAGCTGGGCGTGCTGGAGCTGAAGGACCGGTGCTACCGGGAGCTGTCCGGCGGGCAGCAGCAGCGGGTGCTGCTGGCGCGTGCCCTGTGCGCCGCCGGTGAGCTGCTGATCCTGGACGAGCCGGTGACGGGACTGGACCCGGCGGCGGCCCAGGAGCTGTACCGCACGCTGGAATACCTGAACAAGCAGGAGGGCATCGCCATCGTGGCGGTGACACACGATATACGCAGTGCCCTGCGCTACGCCGACCATATTCTGCACGCCGGCCACGGAACGTACTTCTTCGGCACGGCGGCGGACTATCTAACGTCCCCCTGGGGCAAACGGTTCGGAGGTGACGAGGCATGAGCTTACTGCTGGAAATGTTCACGTACCCGTTCATCCTGCGGGCGTTCGTGGTGGGTATCCTGGTGGCGCTGTGCGCGGCGCTGCTGGGCGTACCGCTGGTGCTGAAGCGCTACTCCATGATCGGCGACGGGCTGAGCCATGTGTCCTTCGGCGCATTGAGCATCGCACTGGCCTGCGGCTGGGCGCCGCTGCCGGTGTCTATTCCGGTGGTGGTGCTGGCGGCGCTGGGGCTGCTGCGCGGACACAAGGCGGATGGCACGGCACTGCCGATTCCGCCGGATGCGCCGGATAAATTCTGGCAGATGCTGCCGTTCCCGCCGACCGGGGCGCAGAAGCGCGTCTTGGAGGAAATCGCGGCGGATTTGCGGTGTG
>OIBL01000614.1_pt1 | contig 13025 bp, 9 predicted proteins | sample 1581041 | NCBI WGS metagenome assembly OIBL01 (sample SAMEA3882547, study PRJEB24775) | human gut metagenome | biome: human-associated habitat; feature: intestine environment; material: feces | place: Netherlands | collected 2009/2010 | reverse complement strand
CAGACGCTAACTCTTAATTGCTACAATATAAAGATAACAGACGCTTCTTACCACGATAATATTTGCGAATTTGTTTTAAAATGCCGCCTTTCTGGCAGTGATACTGGGGCAACATATCCCGAAATTAAGACGATAAGATTTGATGATGATCTAACAGAGTATAAGTTCACACTCAGCGAAAAATATGATGATTATTCAAGAAAAGTAACAGTGAAAGACCCTCCGTCCGACTTCAAGATAATGCGTGTTGTTGTCAGATCTGCTCTGCCAGATACAAAATATGCGGACGCATATGATGAATTTGGAGAGAAGATACCTGCACACACTGAGAAAGGGAAAGGGTACATTAGAACGATAACTATTGACCGAAAAGATATGCAGAAAAGTGCAATAAAAATCATCCCAGGTAATACTGAAAGCCGTATACAAACGAGTACAGCAAGCAGTATTTCAAGTACAAAAAGTCCAATATCCACAACAGCACAAGCTGTCGCTGTGACTACAAAGGCTACATCACAAACAACACATAACGTCAGCGAAAAGGCGGCAGAAGAGTCACAAACAAGCACAACTACTTCAACCAAACATCAAGCTGCAACAGCAGAAAACAACACAAGACCGCAGGAAACAAGACGTTATGATGAGCCTGCATATGCCCCAGAACAGACTACTGGCGCAACACATAATGAGCCTGCTCAAACACTTGCGCCGTCTACACAACCGCCAGAGCAGGTAACAACTACAACAACGCAGCCTAGAGTCTATTCTATAAAGCTTGCTACAGATTTTGAGTATAATGACGTTCAGCTTAAAGTGGGAGGACGCACTCAGCTTCGTGCAGAGATCGAGCCTGACAATGCCATTAATAAGAACGTAAAATGGGAGAGTAACCGTCCTGATATTGCAACAGTTGACAGCAACGGCAATGTAACAGCCGTATCAAAAGGCAAAGCTATCATAACCGCAACAACAGAAGATAAGGGCTTAAAGGCAAGCTGTATGATAACAGTTAGCCAATAATGAAAAGAGGTAATCAGAATGACTTTTAATAATTCTTCAAACAAAGTAAGAGTAATAGGTTTTATCGTTTCTGATATAAAAAACCTAAGTGCCTATGCTATCGAATTTCTTATTGCAGTGCCTAGAAAGGCTAAAAAAGGCGAGCAGAGCTTTAACGATGTTTTCACTGTATACGTTAATGAGGAAAGCACAATTTCCTTTACAAGAAATCATTTGCGCAAAGGCAGCGTGATAGTAGTTAAGGGAGAACTGAGGACTTTTAAAGATAATAACGTGAAAATATGCAGCAGTGATATAACCATCTCGTCACAGAACAAGTGAGGTAAAGTGCTATGGAAAATATACTTTTTGAGTATCCTGTCAATAACGAAAACAGTTCTTTTGATGATGAGTTTCAAGTTCTAAAAGCGAGAACTAACAAGATAAAATACACTGTTATAATCGCAGTTTTTTGTGCATTGGTAATGTATTTTTTATCTGCACTTTTTGCAAAAGCAGCACTGCTTTTTTATTTACTTACAGCGTTTTTTACTATCCTTGCAATGGTAACAGGAAAGATGTTTGTGAAATATCCAAGGCATTTTCTTTATATAAAGGCAACGGAAAATGAACTGCAGCTTGCTTACTATAAAGATAAAAAAGAGGATTACCACTTCCAATATAACAGCATTGAAGAGATAAGGTTTGCAGACAAGAATTTCACTGCTGTATATATAAAAGAAGAAGGACGTAAACCATATTACTTTGAATTAAATAAGTGGACACCTGAGCAAGGCTTTTTCCTTTACACCATACCGCAAATTCTCCCTAACGTGTTCAAGGGCAACAGCAAAGAGATAGCAAAAAAATATGGTGATGAAGCTGATTTCTACAATGAAGTATATAAGGAGAGTAATTGAAAATGGATATTAAAATTCGCAATGTTCCCACACAAGTGGCAAATGAAATTGACAAAATTGCAAAAGATGAAGGCATTTCTCAGAACACTCTTTACAACAAAATTATATCCGACTATGTAAAAAGCCGTGATGATTTTGTCGTAAATATTCTTCCGCCTATCGTTCGTGCGTTAGTAAATCAGGAGCTTGACCGCCTTTCAGAGGGTGCAAATTCCACTATAAATAATGTGTATATTGCAGCGCAAAAAATGATAAATACAACAGAAAAAATCGAAAATCTGCTTACAGAAACGATAACAAATTCTGAAGAAAACTCAATTACAAATGAAGAAATTCTCAGGATACTTGAAATTTCGGACAAAGAAAGTTCATAAACAAGCCCGTTTTGTTTACACAATAGAAATATACACAGATTATTACAGCATAAAAATTATATAATTCGTATATAAAGAGGTAAATAGAGGAAGTTTTCGTATATAAATCATATATAAATTTTGATTTGCAATATATATAAAATATATAAATTACAAATATATACAAAAAATCGTATATAAATCGTATATAGAAAAAGACCCGATGGGGGTCACTGTACCCCACTTGAAAGCTCGGTTCTACCGAGCTTTCCAAAAGGCGTGGGGGTCACGCCTTTATGCTCTTGACCCACACCTCTAACTTAAATATCACAAAATAAAATCAAACTACACGGAAAGGTTGGATGAAAAAATGAAAAGCAAACCTATCAATAAACTGCTTTCTTTTTCCGAGCAGGATTTTCAAAAGTTTGTGGAGATAAAGAATCTAAAAGACTTTTCAACTTACAGTGATTGTCTTGCATTTCTGATAGACAGCACTTACAGTAAAGTAAAACATACAGCAAGCGTTGATCGCTTGGCGAATATAGAAAATGATATTGAAAAGCTGCTAATGATCGCAAAAGAAAATAACAGCATGATATATCAGGAGCGTGATGGAATTAATACGCTCCTGCACTTCTACGAAGTGCAGGAATTCCACTCAGCCGACAAGAGATTGAGTGACAGCGAACCTCATGAGGTCATGTCACGATCGAATGACAACTACAAGAGCATCGTACATCAGCGCTCAGTTGATAAGGGTGCAAACTCCCTGCAAGACAAACAGAGTGACTAATAATGACACCAGGAATATTTCACAAATGCAAGTTCGTATACAAATGGCGTATAAGCGGCGACGGCGGCAAAAAGATATTCGATTTTCTGGACTATATGCTGCGTCCGGAGGCGTTCGAGCCCAGCAAGCACGCTGATGAAATGGAATATGTATATTCGGAGTTCATACCAAACGAAAAGAGTCAGGCACAGGATATAAAAAAAGAACGATCCTATGGAGCGTTTACAAGCACTAAAGATAATTTGACCGCCGCTGATCTGGATAAGATACGGCAGCAGGAACGAGCAAGCCGTTCAGAGGGCTGCCCTAAGTATGCAGGTGTTATATCATTTGATAATGCATATCTGCGAAAAAATGATTTCATTGTAGGGAATATGCTTGACAGACAAGCACTTGTGGACGCTGCACGAAAAGGCATTAACGCTATGATAGATAAATCGCAAAAGCTTGACGCCAGCAACTGTTACTGGGTAGGTGCGATCCATGTTAACACAGGCAACGTACACATACACTATCAGCTTGTGGAATATCACCGGCTTGAAGACAGCCGCATCACATACAAGAACAGAGGTCAGGACAATGTTGAGCTGGCAGTATTATACGAACTAAAAAGAGTAATGACACACTGCATTGACAAGAGCAAAGCAGCACAAGAGCTTACAAAATTTCAAAGAGATGTACTTGCACCTCATATCAAGTCCGAGTTTGCAGGAAGTATTCAAAAAATAAACGCACTTATCGACAAGATACCTGAGGAGCTTAAAAACAGTGGCAATCAGTGGTGGTACGCAAAGCAAAGTGAACCCATAAAAAACGAAATTCAGAGCTGCATACGGTCTGTAATAGATGAAAACCCCACATTAAGTATTATGTTCGACACATATCTCCATAAGCTTGACGAAATACAGGCAGCGTTGTTTCGCAAAAGATACGGACAAAATTCAAAGTGGGCGAATTATAAAGAAAACGAGCTTTATGGCGAAAACAAAAACGGTAAAGACGGATTTTATTCACGAGTCGGCAATTCATTCCTAAACATATGCCGAGAATACTATATGACCAAGGACAAGAACATACAGATCTACAACAACATCCCAGAGCCGAAAATGTATCTGTCTGAAAAAGAAAGCGAAAGCTTTTCTGAGAAAAATGAGCCTGACTACAACAACGGTATTTCCTCGCAGAAATCAAAAGTGTATCTGTCTGAAAATAAAAACGATGATTTAGAGGATGCTATGCCTTATGACTCTTTAGAAAACTCTGATATCCCTGATGATTTGGAAATGTACCTATCTTCAAGAAATTATGATGAGTTGTATGAACCAAATGCTCCTGACTACAACTCGGATATTTTTCCGCAAGAGCCTGAAGCGTATCTGTCTGAAAATGATAAAAGCGATCAGGCAGTGGAACGTCTACGCATAGATTGGAGCAAGAACTATAAGCTTGCCCTCGACTATATGTACGGAAATGAACAGAACAAATCAGCAGTCATAAAGAAAGACCCCGAAAAAGCTTTTGAAATACTCTCAATAGAAAGCAAAAGCGGAAATATTCTCGCAACATATGACATAGGCAAGCTTTATGACAGCCAAATGCTAAAATCCAATGACGGCGATGCATTAAGTCAGCAATATTACAGCAAAGCCTTTGAAGATTTTCACAAGCTGCTGTCCATAGTAAGCATGAGTGATGACAAACGTGATAATTGGACAAAATCCTATCTCAACTATCGTATAGGTAAAATGTACGAATATGGGCTTGGCGTTACTCAAGACTATAACTCAGCCATAGAGCATTATAAGCTGTCTGAAAATAAATATGCTTATTTTGCTCTCGGAAACATATACAAATACGGCTCTGGTGTTGAAACAGACTATGCCAAAGCATTTGACTATTATATGCGCTCACTAAGCAGCAAAGGCGGAATGCCGTTCGCAAGTTATGCCGTAGGACAAGCTTATGAACTGGGACAAGGAGTAGAAAAAGACCTATCAAGTGCGCATAATTTTTACGCTGAAGCTTTAAATGGTTTAGAGAAAATATTCACGAAAAACCATGACGATAATATCAGCTACAAGATAGGTATGATGTATCTGAATGGCAAAGGAACGGATATAGACCTTGAATATGCTGAAAAATATCTGCTGCTCTCGGCGGACTCCAATAACTATAAAGCACAATATATGCTCGGTAAGCTCTATCAGAGCGACAGCAATAAAGATCTTCAAAAGGCTGAAAAAGTCCTGATAAAGGGTGCTGAAAACGCACAGGATAAAACAGGATTGTGTGAATATAGTCTTGGCAAGCTGTATCTTTCACAAGAGAGATATGACAAGGCGGCATCATACTTAGAACGTTCAGCAGCAAAAGATAATTACTATGCAGCATACACTCTCGGAAAACTCTATCAGGAGCAATTTAACGATAATACACAGGCTGAGAAATACCTTATTCAAGCTGCCGATCACAAAGACGATACTATGGGTATAGCAGCTTATCGCCTCGGCAAGCTGTATCTGTCTGAAAACAACAGACGAAAAGCATTGCAGTATTTCACGAATGCCGCAGACAAAGATAGCATACCTGGAATGTATGCTGCAGGAAAAATTCTTCTTGACAGCAAAAAAACAACAGAAGTTTCAAAAGGGATACGCTATCTTTCATCAGCCGCCGATAAGGACTTTGAGCCTGCGATATACACTCTGGGCAAATATTATAGCTCATTCAATAATACAAAAGCTAAAGAATACCTTAAGCGTTCTGCGTTTGAATACAACGATCCAAATGCACAGTATATTCTTGGAAAAGTGTATCTGTCTGAAAATAAAAACGAAATGGCTGAAAAGTGCTTCCGTCAGTGCGCTTTAAACGGCAACAACAGTGGACAGCTCGCTTATGGTTTAATGCTGCTTCGTGACGGTCAAAAGAAAGCAGCATATCAATGGCTGAGAAAGTCAGCACGCTCAGGCAATGACATTGCTAAAAAGATAATAAGCGGTAAAAAAGCGGATATACCATTTGAGTTCAGACTTGCAGGCTGTATGCAGGCGCAGAGGACACTTCTTCATAAATCATCAAGTATGCTGCGCAACGCCCTTAAATCTGAAGAAGCAAAAACCGCACGTCTTATGAGAGAATTTGAGATCGAGCAGGAAATGGCGAAAGCAAAAGAACAATATCATAGCATATAAAGGGGAACTAATATGGATCTTGAAAAACTTAAGCGCATAAAAAATCTTATCATCGCAAAAATTCTTTTTGTATTTGGCTGGATCTATGATCTTGCTATGCGTATTTTAAATGCGGTGAATAAAACACCTATTGAAAAAGACAAAGACCGCCGAAATGTCAGAATAAAACAATTTGCAATAGCTACATCGATACTATATGTGATCTTTAACAGCATTTTTATTTACATCTTTAAAAGTATGCGCAGGGTAAGCCTTAACGGACGCTCTGGTGAATACACAAGCACTCACTTTATGCCGTGGAACATCATTGTTCCGTCAGGATTTATGATGTTCATTTTTGAAATTATCCTGGCAATGGTAGTAGGCTTGTGTATAACAGTAAAGCTCCATACTCTGTGGCGTATGAAGAATGACAGCAAGGACATCAAGGGTGATAATAAATTCATGGAAGATAATGAGCTTCTTGAACACTTTCAGGCAGTCCCTATGGATAATATAAAGTCAGCGGAACAAGCTGGTATGCTCATTGGTGAGAGCAATGGTATGTACTATGTTGAAACTGGCACATACAACACTATGATAGTAGGCGCTCCTCGTTCAGGTAAAGGCGAATGCTATGTGCTGCCAAGTATGCGGCTTATGGCTAACTCAAAAAATAAGCCCTCGCTTATCATAAACGATATGAAAGGCGAGTTGCTTGAACTGACATATGAAGATTTTGCAAATAACGGATATAAGATAGTCATTCTTAATCTTATCGATACGGACCGATCTGATTGTTGGAATCCTCTACAACTTATCATTGACGAATATCTCGCTGCAAAACGGAGCGGAAGCAACGATCTTTCACAAACCTCTAAGCTTGTCAGCTTGTTTGCCCACTGTCTTACAGACGATGTACAAAGCGAAGCAATATGGACAGACTCTGCAAGGTCACTTTTAAGCGCCCTGATATACTATTTTCTTGATAAAGGCTATGAAAAAGGTGATATGTCAAACGTTAATATGTACAGCATAACAACATTCTTCACTGAATTTGGCGTATATAATACAGTGATCGAGGACGAAAGCGGCAATAAGAAAATGGTCAATGCTCTCGATGAGCTGTTCAATGCGCTGCCTGTGGGCTGTCTTGCAAGAACATCCTATTCAACGTCAAAGTTCTCCCAGGGCGATACACGTTCTTCAATATACACTGTTCTCTCCGCAGACCTTGAGATCTTCATGACGGATATGGGTGTTCAAAAGCTGACATCTAAAAATGAAATAAACTTTGCTGACCTTATCAATGAAGATCAGCCTTGCATAATATATATGCTTGTGCCGTATGAGGAAAAATCACGTTATGTAATAGCTTCAATGTTTGCAGACCAATCCTTTATGTACCTTGCAAAGCAGGCAAGAAAATACCAGGGCGGCAAATTGCCACGAAAAATAGAGTATATCTACGATGAGTTTGGTCAAATGACAAAGCTTCCTGACCTCAGCAGCAAAATGAATGCTTCTCCAGGAGCTAACATTCTGTTCAATCTCTTTCTGCAGGACTATGGTCAGCTCAAAAAGTATGATAAAGAAGAGGACGGCATAAAGGGCGCTTGCAATATTCAGATATACATACTCTCTCTTAACGGAAACACTAACAAGGCGTTTTCTGAAATGATAGGAAACGAGACCGTAAACTATCTTACATTCAGCGGTAGTCTATACGGCTTTATCGATCACCAAGGCGAACACGTTGACCGCAAGGCTCTGCTCGATACCACACAGCTGTCTAAGCTTCCTTTTGGCACTGCCATAGTTAAGAAAATGCGTTGTGAGCCAATACGAACTAATATCACGCCTTATCACCTTATTGAGAATAAGCCGCCAAGAATACCTGTCGAAAATCTGCCTATAAGAAACCATAACATAGACCTTTCTGCTGTGCTTTACCCATATGATGAGCTTTGGGACAGTTTGGGCGTTATAGGCAATCAGTATAGACTTGATAAGCTGAAAAATAATGCAGAAAGTGCCATGAACAAATACTATATGCAGCTTAATGATATTGAGAAAATAAAGGCTGCAGGCGGAGCAGTTTCTGAGCTTATGTATAAAGCTGCATTAGAACTTGAAAAACAGGCAAGTCAGGCGCAGCGTCAGGTCATAGAGTATCAGCAGCATATCCAACAGCTCAAAGAATTTCGTAAGAATGAAACACGAAAAATATTTGCCCAGGCTTATTCAGACAATGGCTTTCAAGAGGAAGATGACGGCTTTGATGAAAGCACAGACGAGCTTTATCTCCCTAATGACTTCCCTGCTCCTCAAAGCGAACTCCCATATGTGGATATATCCGCATTGCTTTATAAGGTCAATGGACTTGCAGGCGATGAGCTTAGCAGCCTGCTTGAAAAGAAAAACTATGCCGCTGCAAGGGGCTACATAAAAAAAATACAGAAACGTCCTGATATACGCAGCAATTTTGTTGCCGATGAATGGGCGGCACTGGAACAATACATTAATAATGAGGAATTGAAAAATGCGAATACCTAACAGCTTTGTTACACGTTTTACACAGGCATCAGACTTGAAGCTTGCCTGTGTATTCTATAGTCTTATCCACAAGAATACAAAAAGAAATCTGCTTGGCTATGAGATCACAGTCAAGCAGACAACTCTTGTGTCACTATGCGGCTTTTCGGTATCCACTGTTAAGCGTGCGGCAAGCTCACTGCTCAAGAGTGGGTTTATCAAGTCCCAGAAGCGCCAAACAAATGCTCCCGGAAAGCTTGGCACATATACATACACTATTGAAGCCGTATCTACAGCTTCTAAATATTTCACCATTGACAAAAAGCTTATGAGCAGATTGAATGGAAATGAATTCAGAGTTTATGCAATGTGCTGTAAGCTGGCTGACAGCTCACACAAGAACTTTTTTCAAAGCTATAATGATCTATCTCAGCTTCTAGGCATGAGCCGTCAGGACGTTCTCAGGACGATAGAAAAGCTTGTAAAAGGCAAATTCATTCGTAAGAAGAAAATCAGAACTCGTGCAGGTGATTTTACAGACAACACATATACTGTCTGTATATATGTTCATCACAGCAGAATAAAAAAAGCCTCCCGCCGCTCGAGCAGGAGGCAGAGCATTCATTGCTTTACAATGAACACACCCATTAAAAACACAAGTTCATTGTATAACAAAAAATCGGGTTTGTCAATAGGTTTTAAGAAAAAAATGCGGCTTTTAGAGATTTTTTTCTTAAAAAGGGGTAGTGGGTAAAATGAACTGTCTATAACTGACCCATTCTTGATTATCTGTCTGAAATCAAATAATTGATTTTGGTTTATATACTTAGTTATTATCAAAGTTATTAAAGTGTGTTTTTGTTTTTTATGTGAAATTCGCTTTTTCTTTCAGACAGATATCAATTCAAACTGTCAAAATGCCTGTTTTTGTAATATAATTAATTTATTATATCAAAAAAGGGGATCATTATGACTATCGAAGAACTAATTGACGAAAAAACAAAACTTGAAAAACTTGTGATACAGCTTGCAGGAGAAAACCAACAGCTTAAAAACAAGTTGTCGGCTAAAAAAGCTAGTGACACTCCGTTCGCCGATCTGCTTGAAACGTGGCTGCACAACAAAAAAATGTCTGTAAAAGCCAACACATATGAAGCTTACTGCACCCAGATCAATCACCACATTGTGCCGTATTTTCGCAGCAAGGGTACAATGCTTTCTCAGCTCACGCCAGCAGTGCTTGAAGAATATTATTTCACAAAGCTTCAATCAGGCTTATCAGGCTCAACCATCAGGAAACATCATTCAAACATCAAGATGACGCTGAAATTTGCCGTAAAGAACGGATTGACAGACCAAAATGCCGCACTTCTTGCAGAACTTCCCTCCTGCGACAAGTTCTGTGGTAACTTTCTCAACACAGAGCAATTTGATCTTGTTCTCAGCAAAATAAAACACACTGCAATTTACACACCTGTGTTTATAGCAGGAACAATGGGGCTTAGGCGCAGTGAAGTTTTGGGGCTGCGTTGGTCGGATATCAATTTTGAGCAGCGCACTATGTGCATTCAACATACTGTGGTCAAATGCGTCAAAAACCATAAAACTACGCTTATATTTTCAGACGTGCCTAAAACAAGGTCAAGCCGCCGCACACTTCCGTTGCCTGACAGTGTATACAGCTACTTGAAATGGCTCAAACACAAGCAGTGCTTATCTTATGCAGCTAACAGGAGCAGCTATTCACGGCAATATTTACAATACATATGCGTTGATAGCAAGGGCATTCTTATACAGCCAGATGAACTTTCTGTCCGTTACATCAGACTAATGAACGAAATGCACCTCAGATGCCGCTTTCACGATCTTCGCCACACTTGCGCTTCCCTGCTCGTTCAGCATGGCGTTCCCATGAAAGCCGTATCTGCATGGCTTGGACACAGCAGTTTGGCAGTGACGAGCGATATCTACACTCACTTAACATTTCAAGAGAAGCTTAACGTTGCTAACACTATTGAAGATTACATGAAAGATATGAATGTGTCACCGTGACACATTCATAATTTTTCACATTGTACATAACATAAATAAAAAGACCTCCCAGAGCATAAACGCCCTGAGAAGTCTTAACAATGTTGACAATCAACTCAAATTGTGCTATATTAAAAATAGATGAGGCAACACAACTTACTAAGTTGGTTGTCTGTGATTATTTAAAATAACCGTTTAGTTTGACAGGCTAGCACGGTTATTTTTTTTGCTCTTTTATAATGTTGCCCAAAACCCAAACAAGCAAAATGGTCAGTGCTAAAATTGGTACATCCACTTGGCAATTACCTCCTTTCCTTTAGTATCTGAAAGCAGGTCTGCTTTTTATTTCCTCATCCAAGTAATATTATACTACAAAATTTTCTTGCCGTCAAACTTTGAAACGAACAAAAACCGATTTTTTTATTATTTTTTGAAAAAATGCGATAAATCGACCTTTTTTCACTAATTTTCCACTTTAGGCTAAAATTTTAGTATATCACACAAAAAAATAAAAGTCAAATTTTTCACTAACAATTTTAAAAAAGTTTTTTTCACTATTAAAAAGACAAAAAACATGTTATCTTTTATCTTTATTTCTATAAATATAAAATAAAAAATATGAGTTTAACACATAAATACTCAAAACTTAACTATTTTAGTAAAGAACGTCCTGGTGTGTCATCGTGACACATTAGGGCGTTCTATATCTTTATATCAATGCACTTGTTGACAAATATATGTTTTTGCGGTATAATATATAAAAATAGGATTATAAAGGAGAAGTTGTTTATGAAGAAATGTGTTTCTGTATTTTTGGCGGCATTAATGCTCTCATTGGTATCATGCAGTGAAAACCCTAATACTGAGGGCGGCACTGACGTGGGAACTGATACAGCCTATATTCAAGGCAAATCAGGCAACAAATACACTGTTGATGATGAATACACGCTTTCTGTTCCAACATACAAGTATGTTTTTTTCACAAATGATGATAAAGAAGAAACAGGCAAGAGTTACCTCATTGTTGACTTGGAGTATAAAAACCTTGAAACAAAATCTATCATTCTTAAAGACAGAATATCAAGTAAAGCTATATATCAGGATAAATATGAATATGATTTAGATATATATGACAATGGTGGCTATGATAGCGGCATTGCATTTGTTTTGGAGAACGATAATATTGTTAACTGTTATCATGAAATTCGTGAAGGTTATGATTTAGAGCCACTTGAAAGCACCGAGTTTAGCTATGTTTATAGATTGCCAGAGGATTATGACGGATCAGACATAACAGTACACATGGATGTTGCCAATGATAAATATGATTTCACATTTGAGAAAAATGAAAATCATACTGCACTTGCACAAGAATATCTACGATAATATATTAGCCCCTAGTGTGTCACGGTGACACACTAGGGGTCATTTTGCATTTATATATAAAAGATATATTCCCCACCATTAATTTCCGCAAAAGTATTGACAAATTGACAAAATGGTGGTATAATTAATATACAGAGGAATTTTAGAGGGCATAAAAAAATTGCACCCTCTAAGGCTTATAAACTCTTGCCGGAGATTATAAGCCCAGCAGCACAGATGTTACAGCAACTGTGGAGCTTTCAGAGAATGCTATCCTCGTGCTCTATTATAGCACGTTGGAAATAGATTGTCAAGGGCTTTTCACGATGTCAAACATCTGGAAAGCTCTTTTTGCTTTTAGCTGCTGATTTAACTCATCAAAAATGCAGCTTGAAAATCGAATATCGTAAGTCCTCAAATAAGATTGAGATGAGGTCAACTGATGTGAAACACAAGCACAACAAGACATTGAGTTGTCTTTAAGTCGCTTTGAGCCATGACGTTCGTTACTGTTCAATCACGCCGATCAGGCATTCTTAACATTTCAGAACATGAACACGAGCCAGCCAGTAACAGTTAAGCTAACTGCAAGCCTATGTGCCGACGCCACTATGAATTAACATCAGATGATTCGCTTAAGCTCCACAATGTGCAGCTGCCTTGACAAGGTCTAAGAGCGAAACGAAACAAATGTCACAAAACATATCCTAGCTTGTTACTACAAGCTTTCATATATGCTCAGCAAGGATACTTAAAGATACTTGCTGAGGAAAGTCCACATTTTTATATCCTGTGGATTTTCCTTTGTGAGTATCAAAAATGATTGGTGCGCCAGAAGGGACTCGAACCCCCG
>OIBL01000585.1_pt1 | contig 13543 bp, 10 predicted proteins | sample 1581041 | NCBI WGS metagenome assembly OIBL01 (sample SAMEA3882547, study PRJEB24775) | human gut metagenome | biome: human-associated habitat; feature: intestine environment; material: feces | place: Netherlands | collected 2009/2010 | reverse complement strand
AAGCCATCGCACTGTTCCAGATCGGAACAAGACCGCTGACCGAAGGTATGAACATCCTCGGCGCACACATCGATTCCCCGCGTCTCGATGTAAAACAGAACCCGCTGTATGAGGACAGCGAGATGGCATATTTCAAGACCCACTACTACGGCGGTATCCGCAAGTACCAGTGGGTGACTATCCCCCTGCAGCTGCGGGGCGTGGTGGCCAAGAAGGACGGCAGCGTGGTAGACGTGTGCATCGGCGAGGCGGGCGAGCCCCAGCTGGTCATCACGGACCTGCTGCCCCATCTGGGCGGCGAACAGGGCCGGAAGCCCCTGAACGAGGCGGTGCCCGGCGAGACGCTGAACCTGCTGGTGGGCAGCCGGCCCATCGGGGACAGCGAGGACAAGGACCGGGTGAAGCTGCACGTGATGAAGCGGCTGCACGACAAGTACGGCATCACGGAGAGCGACTTCGCCTCCGCGGAGCTGGAGGCTGTTCCCGCCGCGGAGGCGGTGGACATCGGTATTGACGGCAGCATGATCGGGTCCTACGGTCACGATGACCGGGTGTGCGGCTACGCGGCGCTGCGGGCGCTGCTGGATATCGAAACGCCGGACAAGACGGCGGTATGCGTGCTGGCGGACAAGGAGGAGATCGGCTCCATGGGCGTGACAGGTATGCAGTCCGCGGCCTTTGATGCCTTTATGTCTGACCTGTGCGACGGCCAGAACGTGCCGCTGAAGGCGTGCTTTGAGAACGCCTTTTGCCTGTCCGCCGACGTGACGGCGGCCTATGACCCCAACTTTGCCGATGTGTACGAGAAGAAGAACGCGGCCTTCGTCAACTACGGCGTGGGTATCTGCAAGTACACCGGCGCGCGGGGCAAGTCCGGTTCCTCGGACGCCAACGCGGAGACGGTGGCCTATGTGCGCGCGGTGCTGGACGGCGCGGGCGTGCGGTGGCAGATCTGCGAGCTGGGCAAGATCGACGCCGGCGGCGGCGGGACGGTGGCACAGTATATGGCCAACCGGAACATCGCCACGCTGGACGCCGGCGTGCCGGTGCTGAGCATGCACGCGCCCTTCGAGGTGGTGGCCAAGGTGGACTGCTACGAGATGTACCGGGCCTGCAAGGCACTGTACGAGGCGCGATAACGGAAAAGCACGGTCCCAGGCACTGCCTGGGACCGTGCTTTTTACGGGAAAGATACGGAAATCCCTTGTAAAAAGTGGGGGAATACGGTATAATTTTCTACAAGAACAGCAGGAAGGGAGGCGGCGGTATGTACGGCATCGGTCAGCGGGTGGTGCACCCCATGCATGGGGCGGGCGTTATTGAGAGCGTGACGGAGGAGCTGCTGTACGGCGCGGCGCGGACGTATTATGTATTTCGCCAGGCCGTCAGCGGACTGGTACTGAAGCTGCCCACTGATAACTGCGAGGCCATCGGCGTGCGGCTGCTGTACGATCGGGAGAGGATGGACGCGGTGCTCTCGGCCATCCCATCGCTGACGGTGGAGGAGGAGCGCAACTGGAACCGCCGCTACAGGGAGAACATGGCGCGGCTGAAAAGCGGCGACCTGACGGAGGTGGCACGGGTGGTCAAGGCCCTGATGCGGCGGGAGGCGGCGCGGGGACTGTCCACCGGAGAGAGAAAAATGCTGCACAGTGCCAAGGAGATACTGCTGTCGGAGCTGGCGATGGTGCGGGAGATCGGATACCAAGAGGCGGAGCGTCTGCTGGATGGCGCGGTGATGACGGGAGCGTGTGAATGACGATGGGGAAGCTCTTTGACAAGCTGTTAAACCGGAAAAAGGAACGGCACCCCCGCTGCGCGGCGCTGGTGCCTGCCGCGGGGCGCTCTGAGCGCATGGGCGGCACGGATAAGCTGACGGCGCCGCTGTGCGGCGTGCCGGTGCTGCTGCGGACGCTGCGGGCGCTGGATGAGGCGGCGCTGATCGACGAGATCGTGGTGGCGGTAAGCCCGGAGCGCCTGGAGGAGATCGCGGCCCTGTGTGCCGGGGCGAATGTCAAAACGCCGCTGCGCGTGGTGGAGGGCGGCGGGAGCCGCGCTCAGTCGGTGCTGCTGGCGGCGCTGGCGGCCGGCGACAGCTGCGAGCTGCTGGCGGTGCATGACGGCGCGCGGCCGCTGATCCTGCCGGAGCAGGTGGACGACATGGTGCGGCTGGGACAGCGGACCTATGCCGCCGCGCCGGCGCTGCCGGTGACAGACACGGTGAAGGTGGCGGATATGGCGGGGCTGGTGCAGTCCACGCCGGACCGAAAAACGCTGTACGCCGTACAGACGCCACAGGTGTTTCAGGCGAACATCCTGAAGGCTGCTCTGCAGTCGGCTATTCAGGCCGGGGCGGACATCACGGACGACTGCTCCGCCGTGGAACGGCTGGGCAAGGAGGTATGGCTTGCCCCCGGCTGGCGGGAGAACATCAAGATCACCACGCGGGAGGACCTGACCATGGCAGAGGCATTCCTGCGGGAGAGGGAGAACAGAGCATGACGGATCTGCGCATTGGATACGGCTATGACGTACACCGGCTGGTACCGGGCCGCGCCCTGGTGCTGGGCGGGGTGACGGTGCCCTTTGAGAAGGGGCTGCTGGGGCACTCCGACGCGGATGTGCTGACCCACGCGGTGATGGATGCCCTGCTGGGTGCGGCGGCGCTGGGGGACATCGGCAAGCTGTTTCCGGACAGTGATGCGCGCTACGCCGGGGCGGACAGCACGGCGCTGCTGCGGCAGGTGACGGCGGTGCTGGCGGAGGCGGGCTGGACCATTGTGAATGTGGACGCTACGGTGGCGGCCCAGGCACCGAGGCTGGCGCCCTTTATCCCGGAGATGCGGGAGAGACTGGCGGCGGCCATGGGGCTGGACGCGGGACGCGTTTCTGTGAAGGCGACGACGGAGGAGGGGCTGGGTTTTACCGGCAGCGGCGAGGGCATGGCGGCCCATGCGGCGGCGCTGGTGGAGAAAACGGCGTAAAAAAACCGGTGCAATCTTCACACATTATTAACAGCGGTGGGGTTGTGCCAAAAGTGAATATATGGTACAATATACCTGTTAAGACGCGGAGGCGTGTCTGCCCGATACGGACAGATGCGCCGCTTTTTGGTATAGGCTATGGAGGACGAGGAAAGGAAGGTAGACTTGAGCCACAGGACTATTCAGGACGAGCAGGCGAGACTGCGTAAAAAACGGCAGAAGGCGGAAAACGTCTTTGCTGTATTCAAAAAACCGTTGCACGAGTCACTGACATCGGTGTTGCCGGTGATGCTGATCGTGCTGGTGCTGTGCTTCACCATCGCGCCGGTGCCCAACAACGCCATGGTGGCGTTCCTGCTGGGCGGCGTGATGCTGATCGCCGGCATGGGACTGTTCACGCTGGGGTCGGAGATGTCCATGATCCCGCTGGGACAGGCGGTAGGCTCCGAGATCACACGGCGAAAGAAAGTGTGGATCATCACGGTGGTGGGCTTCCTCATCGGCATGATCATTACCGTGGCGGAGCCGGATCTGCAGGTGCTGGCCAACCAGGTACCGGCCATCGAGAACAACGTGATCATCTGGTCCGTGGCGGTGGGCGTGGGTGTGTTCCTGGTCATCGCCCTGCTGCGTATCGTGCTGGGTATCCAGCTGCGGTGGCTGCTGATCGGGTTTTACGCCATTGTGTTCACGCTGGCGATGTTCGTGTCGCCGGATTTCTGGGCGGTGGCCTTTGACTCCGGCGGTGTGACCACCGGACCCATGACGGTGCCGTTCATCATGGCGCTGGGCGTGGGCGTGTGCGCCGTGCGAAGCGACAAGCAGGCAGGGGGCGACAGCTTCGGCCTGGTGGCGCTGTGCTCTATCGGGCCGATCATCACGGTGCTGATCCTTGGATTACTGTATAAGCCGGACGGAAGCGCCTACACCGCGGCGGTCATGCCGGATGCCAAGGACACGGTGGAGATGTTCGATCTGTATCTCAGCGAGATACCTCACTATCTGAAGGAGACGGCATCGGCGCTGCTGCCTATCGGCGCTTTCCTGATCCTGTTCCAGCTGGTGACCCGCAGACTCAAGCGCAAGGAGATACTGCACATGGTCATCGGTCTGGTGTATGTGTACATAGGATTGACCATCTTCCTGATGGGCGTGAACGTGGGCTTTATGCCCGTGGGCAGCTTTTTGGGCGGCAGCATCGCCAGCCATACCTATAATTGGATACTTATCCCCATTGCTATGGTCATCGGTTATTTCATCGTACAGGCGGAGCCGGCTGTCCATGTGCTGAACAAGCAGGTGGAGGAGATCACCGCCGGTTCCATCCCGGCTCACGCCATGAACCTGGCGCTGTCTGTGGGCGTGGCCATCTCGCTGGGGCTGGCTATGATCCGGGTGCTGACGGGTATCTCCATCATGTGGTTCCTGGTGCCGGGCTATGTGCTGAGTCTGGCGCTGAGCTTCGTGGTGCCGCAGATCTTTACGTCCGTGGCCTTCGACTCCGGCGGCGTGGCCTCCGGACCCATGACGGCTACGTTCCTGCTGCCCTTCGCCCTGGGCGCCTGCGACGCTGTGGGCGGCAATCTGGTGACGGACGCTTTCGGTGTGGTGGCGATGGTGGCCATGACGCCGCTGGTGACCATACAGCTGCTGGGCCTGAGCTATCAGAGAAAGCTGCGCCGCACACCTGCTCCTGCCGCGCCTGTGGCGGTGGAGGAGCTTATCGAGCTGTGCTGAGGAGGTGGAGATATGTCTGAAACAACCAAGAACCGTCTGTATCTGATGATCACCATCACCAACCGGGTCATGGGCGCCACGCATTTTCTGGATTTCTACCGGGCTTTCGGCGCGCCGGTGGTGTTCACCGCCCTGGGACGGGGCACCGCCAGCAACGACGTGCTGAGCTATCTGGGTCTGGAGGCTACGGAGAAGTCCGTGATGTTCTCCGTGGTGACGCCGGCTGTCAAGGAGGTGCTGATGCGGGAGCTGGTGGACACCATGCGGATCGACCGGCCCGGCAGCGGTATCGCCGTGTGCCTGCACCTGAGCAGCGTGGGCGGAAGGACGGCGCTGAACTATCTGATCTCCGGCAAAAGCGATGCCCAGCCGGATATGTCTGTAAAGGAGGAAGAACTGATGAATGACAGCCCGTATCAGCTGATCGTGGCCATTACCAACACCGGATATACCGACACGGTGATGGAGGCGGCCTCCGCCGCCGGCGCCCGGGGCGGCACCGTGATCCACGCCCGTGCCACCGACGCGGAGAACACCAACAAATTCTTCGGCATGGCCATCTCGGAGGAACGGGAGATGATCTTCCTGGTGACCTCCGCCGATAAGCGGGCGGCCATCATGCAGTCCATCATGGAGAAGGCCGGCGCCCACACTGAGGCGCAGACGGTGACGTTCTCCGTGCCGCTGGACGACGCAGCGGGGCTGTACAGCGCCAACAGCAACTGAAAAGCAAGGTCTCCGGCTTGGCCGGAGGCGGAGAATGAGCCTCCCCCGGTGAAACCGGGGGAGGCTTTTGTGTGAAAGGAACCGCCGGAGGGCGGCTTGTTCAGCGGTTATTGGGGGGATGCAAGATGACGCTTCAGGGCCTGGAAGGTAGCGTCACTGATGACGTGCTCCATGCGGCAGGCATCCTCGGCAGCGCTGGCCTCGTCCACACCCAGGCGGCGGAGAAAGTCCGTGAGGACCGTGTGGCGCTCGTAGATCTTTTCGGCTACCTCGCGCCCGGCGGCGGTGAGGGTGATGTAGCCGCCGTTGTCTACGTCGATATACTGCCCGGCCTTCAGCAGGCCAACGGCGCGGCTGACGCTGGGCTTGGAGTAGCCCATATAGTCCACGATGTCGATGGAACGGACGGCCTTCCCCTGACGAATCAGGACCAGGATGCTCTCCAGATACATCTCGCCGGATTCCTGTAATACCACGGCGGCACCTCCTTTGACGATTAGAGCACTCTAACTGAAGTATAACACACGACTGGCGTAAAAGCAAGTGACAGTTAAATGTATTTAACTGTCGTTACAATGGCGGGTGTTTCTTGACAGAGCGGTTAGCCTGTGCTAACATCATACCACACAATACAGATAGGCTGTTGAGGTAACGCACTATGACACTGAATGAACTGAAGATCGGCGACAGCGGCGTCATCACCGCTGTGGGCGGGGAGGGCGCACTACGCTGCCGCCTGCTGGATATGGGGCTGACGCCCCGGACCGTGGTGACACTGCGGAAGGTGGCCCCTATGGGGGATCCCATCGAGATACACGTGCGGGGATATGAGTTGACGCTGCGGGTGGAGGACGCCCGACAGATCACCGTGGAAAAGAGGGATCGCGTATGATCTTTGCATTGGCGGGCAACCAAAACTGCGGCAAGACTACGCTGTTCAATGCTTTGACCGGCTCCAACCAGCACGTGGGGAATTTCCCCGGCGTGACGGTGGACCAGAAGTCCGGAGAGGTACGGGAGCACAAGGACTGCACCGTGGTGGATCTGCCGGGCATCTACTCCCTGCGTACCTATACCCAGGAGGAGATCGTCACGCGGGACTACATACTGAACCAGAAGCCGGACGGCATCATCAATATCGTGGATGCCACAAACATCGAGCGCAACCTGTACCTGACACTGCAGCTGCTGGAGCTGCGGGTGCCTATGGTGCTGGCATTGAACATGATGGACGAGGTGCGCGCCAACGGCGGCACCATCGACGTGCAGAAGCTGTCCGACGACCTGGGTATTCCCGTGGTGCCCATTACCGCCGCCAAGGGCGAGGGTGTGTCCGAGCTGATGGACCGGGCGGTGGAGACGGCGAAAAACCGGGTGCTGCCCAAGGTCTATGACTTCTGCGCGGCGAATTCGCCGGTGCACCGGTGCGTCCATGCGGTGGTGCATCTGATCGAGGACCACGCTGAGCGGCTGGGTCTGCCGCCCCGGTTCTGCGCCACGAAGCTCATTGAGGGCGACAGGGATATGGCGGACCGGCTGGTGCTGGATCAGAACGAGAGGGAGCTGCTGGAGCACTGCATCGTGCAGATGGAGACGGAGAACGGATTGGACCGCAACGCCTCGCTGGCGGATATGCGGTATACGTTCATCGAGCAGGTCACCGCCGACGCGGTGGTCAAGTGCCATGAGAGCAAGGAGCACAAGCGCAGCGTGGCCTGGGACAGGGTACTGACGGGGAAATACACGGCGCTGCCGGTATTCTTTGGCGTGATGCTGCTGATCTTCTGGCTGACGTTCGAGGTCATCGGCCAGGGGCTCAGCGACCTGCTGGCGCGGGGCATCGACTATGTGACCGCCGGCGTGGACGGGGCGCTGACCGCCTATGGCATCAACCCGGTGGTACACAGCCTGATCATCGACGGTATTTTCGCCGGTGTGGGCAGCGTGCTGTCGTTCCTGCCCATTATCGTCACACTGTTTTTCTTTCTGTCCATTCTGGAGGATACCGGCTACATGGCCCGGGTGGCCTTTGTCATGGACAAGCTGCTGCGGAAGATCGGTCTGTCCGGGCGGAGCATCGTGCCGCTGCTGATCGGCTTCGGCTGCTCGGTGCCGGCCATCATGGCTACCCGCACGGTATCCTCGGACCGGGATCGGAAGATGACCATTCTGCTGACGCCCTATATGAGCTGCTCGGCCAAGATCCCCATCTATGGCTTTTTTACCGCCGCGTTCTTCACCGACCACAAGGCGCTGGTGATGATCTCCCTGTATGTGCTTGGTATCGTGGTGGGTATTCTGGCAGCGCTGGTGATGAAGGGGACCGCCTTCAGGGGCAAGCCTGTGCCCTTTGTCATGGAGCTGCCCAACTACCGTATGCCCTCCGCTAAAAGCGTGGGGCTGCTGCTGTGGGAGAAGGCCAAGGACTTTTTGCAGCGGGCCTTCACCGTGATCTTCCTGGCCACGGTGGTCATCTGGTTCCTGCAGAGCTTTGACACGCGGCTCAATGTGGTCACGGACAGCGCGGACAGCCTGCTGGCGCTGATCGGCCAGTGGTTGGCGGTGCTGTTCAGGCCGCTGGGCTTTGGTGACTGGCGCTGTGCCACGGCGCTGATCTCCGGATTTATCGCCAAGGAGTCGGTGGTCAGTACGCTGCAGGTGCTGCTGGGGAACGCGGCCATCACGTCGCTGTTCACCACGCGCAGCGCCATCAGCTTTCTGGTGTTCACGCTGCTGTATACCCCTTGTATAGCGGCGGTGGCCACCATACGGCGTGAGCTGGGATCCCGCATCAAAACGGTGGGCGTGGTGCTGCTGCAATGCGTAGTGGCGTGGCTGGCGGCGTACATCGCTTACGCTGTGGGAGGGCTGCTGCTATGAGCTGGATGGACTGGGTGCTGCTGGCACTGGTGGCGCTGTGCGGTGTGCTGGCCCTGCGTAGTGCGCGGCGGGCGCGGAAAAACGGCGGATGCGCCGGCTGTTCTGGCTGCAGCGGGAGCTGCGGCGGCTGTACCGGGAAAAAGGAATAAAAAAACAAGGCCCGCGGGGGCCTTGTTTTTTTACAGCAGGAGACCATATTTGGCGCACAGGGGCAGGAGCGTGTCCTCCGGCAGGTCGCCGTCGTACAGGGCGCGGCCCTGATAGGCCCGGAGGGCGGCCTCCAGCAGCTGGGTGTCGTCGCAGACGAAGCACACCGGTTTGGTGAGCATATACTGGTAGTCCGCCAGGGCCTGTACATCGTCCCAGGAGGCGATACGCAGGGCCAGGACCGTCTCACCGCTGTCCAGCGCGGCGGTGAGCGTCTCCTCCGCGTTGCCGGTCAGGTCGACGACGGTGTGCCAGGAGACATCGACAGGCAGGGGGAAGGGCAGCTTCTCCGTGGCGGCGGGCAGCTCGTTCGTATGCTGCGGGGCCGGCGGCGTGATGACCGCGCCGCCCAGTGCCCGGGCCAGGGCGGCGATATGCGCGGCGGTGGTGCCGCAGCAGCCGCCGAACACGGCCACGCCGGCGGCCAGAAATTCCGGCACCAGGGCGGTGAATTCCTCGCCGGTGCAGCGGTAGACCGTCTCGCCATTCTCGATGATGGGCATACCGGCATTGGGCTTGGCGATCAGGGGGACCCGGGCATATTCCCGCAGGCGCTTCAGCTGGAGAAGCATCTGTTCCGGGCCGGCGGAGCAGTTCAGGCCAAAGGCGTCGATGCCCATGCCCTGCAGGACCACCAGCGCCGCGGTGATGTCGGTGCCGGAGACGCTGCGGCCATTCTCGTCGCAGGTGAAGGTGACGAAGATAGGCTTGTCGCTGACGCTGCGGACGGCCAGCACCGCCGCACGGGCGTCGGAGAGGGTCATCATGGTCTCGATGACGAACAGGTCCACGCCGGCGCGTTCCAGACCGGCGGCCTGCTCGGTGTAGATGTCCACCAGCTCCTCGAAGGACACGTCGCCCAGCGGGGCGAGGAACGCGCCGGTGGGGGACATATCGCCTGCCCGCAGGGCTTTGCCCTGCACCGCCTGGGCGGACAGTTCCGCCAGACGGCGGTTGTAGTCGGCGGTGCAGTTGAACAGGCCGGACTCCTCCAGCTTGCGGCGGTTGGCACCGAAGGTGGGGGTGTAGACCACCTGGCTGCCGGCGGCCACATAGCCGCGCTGGATGTCGATGATGGCGTCCGGATGGTCCAGTGTCCACTGCTCGGCGCAGACGTCGCCTGTATAGCCGCGCTTTTGCAGCTCGGTGCCGGTGGCACCGTCCAAAATCAGAGGAAAACGAAGCTCCATAGGTGTTACCTCCATTGCATGGATCTTAGGGGAATGTTTTTGGCAAAGGCGTCGGCGAAGTCGGGACGCCCGGAGAGCTCGAGATAGGTGAGACGGTTGACGATGCCGTCCGCGGCGGACATATCACCCCGCAGGGCCAGCTGTGCCGCGCCGGAGAGGGCGGCGTTGCCTACGCTGTGGAGCTTGGCGGCGGGGAGACGGGGGAGCATACCGATGGCCGCGGCGCTGGCGGGGTCAAGGTACATCCCGAAGCCGCCGGATAGGTACAGAGCGTCCAGCGCGGAAAGGGTCAGCCCCTGCTGCGCCAGCAGTATCTGCACGCCGGCGGCCACCGCTGCCTTGGCCAGCTGCAGCGCCCGGACATCAGCGGCGGTGAGATACACCCGGTCGGTCAAGTGGAAGACGCCGCAGCCGTTTTCGTCACGGGTCAAATAGCGGCGGAACGCCTCAGGCGCGTCTTCCGGCGGTAGGAGACGGCCGCCTTCGTCAATGACGCCCAGGCGCAGCAGGAGGGCCGTCAGGTCGATGAGACCAGAGCCGCAGAGACCGACTGCCTCGCCGCCGCCGATGACGTTCATCTTGAAGGCGCCGCTGTACCGGACGCGGCTGACCGCACCGTCCACGCCCAGCATACCGCAGGCGATGCCCGCGCCCTCGAAGGCGGGGCCGGCGGCCACGGCGCAGCAGGTGAAGCCATCCATGCCGCCCAGGGCCATCTCGCCGTTGGTGCCGATGTCCAGAAACAGGAAATGGCCCGCGCGTCGGGCAAGGCCGGAGGCCAGCAGGCCGGCGGTGATATCGCCGCCCACGAAGCCCGCCGCGCAGGGGACGCAGTACAGCGGCGCGTCCAGCAGCGTGAGGCCGGAACTCTGACGGAAGAAGGTCTCCGGGCAGAAGGGGGCGGCGGCCAGCGGGCGGACGGATACACCGGCGAGCAGGCTCTGCATGACGGTGTTGCCGGCGGTCACGGTGCGCTTCAGCTCGGCGGGCTGCCGCCCGGCCTGGGAGAGTGCCCGGGTGAGCAGGGCCTTCAGCTGCTGGCGGAGTAGGGAGGACAGGCGGGTGAGCCCGTCCTGGTGGTCGATGGTATACTGGATGCGTGTGATGACATCCGCGCCGTAGGGGGCCAGAGCCGTCCAGTCGGCGCAGGTGGCCAGGGCGTGGCCGGTGGCCAGGTCGTACAGCCGCAGCGCTGTGGTGGTGGTGCCCAGGTCGATGGCGGCGGCGCAGCCTGTCTCGCCGGTGGGGACGGCGGGGGGATCCAGCGTCTCGGTGAGGATGCGCCCGCCGGCGGCGGGATGGAGGACGATCTCGTCGCCGTCCTCCGGCACCACACGGCAGGCCAGACGCGGCACGCCGTTGACGCTGACGCGGCATTTGCCGCAGCGGCCGTGGCCGCCGCAGGCGGCGGGCAGGGTACAGCCGGCGCGGCGCAGCAGAGCCAGCAGGGTATCGGTATCATTGCAGGGGAGGCGAAAAACATCTCCGCCGCGGGTCACGCGGATACTTGACACGGGCAACACCCCTTTTTATAATAATTCCACTACTACTTTTATCAGCCCGGGGCGGCTTTGTCAAGAGGATTTGCCATGAGAACGAAACTGATGACGCTGGCGGCGGAAAACGGGTTCTCCCACGCCGCGCCGGTGGACATGAACGCGCTGACGCCCCGGCGGGAGGTGCGGGAGATGTGCCGGGCGGACCGGTGCGGACAGTGGAACGCCAACTGGGCTTGTCCGCCCGGCTGCGGGACGCTGGAGGATGCCGCGGCGGCCATGGGATGCTTTGACGCCGGGGTGCTGGTGCAGACCACCGGGACGCTGGCGGACGACTTCGACTACGAGGGGATGGAGGCGATCCAGCGGCGGCACAAGCGGGCCTTTGCGGACTTTGCGCGGCAGGCGCGGCTGCTGCTGCCGGACTGCCTGCCTCTGTCAGCAGGGGCGTGCACCGTGTGCCGACGGTGTACCTGTCCGGACCGACCCTGCCGGTTCCCGGACAAGCGGATGTCCTCCATGGAGGCCTACGGACTGTTGGTGGGGGACGTGTGCCTGCGGTCCGGGCTGTCATATAACTACGGACCGCGAACCATGACGTATACATCGTGCCTACTCTATACCGAAGAGGTGAAATGATATGATGACGCCCAAGGAGAACTTTCTGGAGCTGCTGAAGCCAAATGGCCAGCCGGATCGCCAGCTGTGCCAGTACGAGGCGCTGCATATGTGCCTGAACGACCCCATCAACACCTATCTGCGGGGCAACCGGAAGCGGGGGACCGTAAGCAGGGATCGGTGGGGCACCACCATCAGCTTTCCCGCCGACGCGCCGGGGCCTATGCCCGTTACCACGGACGGCCTGGCGGTGTGTCCGGACGTTACCCGCTGGCGGGAGACGGTGCACGCGCCGGATATCGCCGCCTGCACTGAGGGCTGGGAGACGTGCCGCGCCGCGGCACGGGCGGCCTGCGGGGAGGAGAAGCTGCTGGCGGGCTTTATGGGTACCGGTATCTTCGAGCAGTGCCACTTCCTGATGGGCTTTGAGGACACGCTGACGAACCTGTATGAGCACCCACAGGAGATGCACGCGCTCATTGACTACATCACCACGTATCGGCTGCTGTACGTGAAGCTGCTCATCGACAATTTACGGCCGGACGTGATCTTCTCTCACGACGACTGGGGCACCAAGGATGCGCTGTTCATGAAGCCGGAGATGTGGCGGGAATTCTTCAAGGAGCCGTACCGGCGGTTTTACGGCTATATCCGGTCCCGGGGCGTGATCGCCATACATCACGCGGACTCCTATTTGGTCCCGATCGTGGAGGACATGGCGGAGATCGGCATTCAGGTGTGGCAGGGCGTACTGCCGGAGAACGATATACCGGCCCTCCAGCAGAAGCTGCACGGGCGGCTGGTGCTGATGGGCGGCATGGGCGCTGCCATCGACCGGACGGATGCCGCGCCGGAGGAGATCTACGGCTATGCCATGGATACCCTGCGGCGGTGCTGCCCGGGGGGACACTATATCCCCTCCATCACCTATGGCCTGCCGGGGGCGGTGTATCCCCACGTGGATGAGTACATCGACAGGGCCATCGCGGACTACAACCGGGCGCTGCACGTGCCGCGGTTCGATCTGCCGTCGGTGCCACGCCGGGTGCGGGCTGTCGCTGTGCGGCAGGAGACGGCGGACGCCGCTGTCGAGAACGGCGACGTACTGGCCCGCCTGGCCGCAGCGCTGGAAAAGGGACAGCAGAAAAAGGTGCTGGCACTGTGCCGGGAGGCGCTGGAGCAGGGTCGGACGCCGCAGGAGATCCTGTCCGGCGGGCTGATCCGCGGCATGAACGATCTGGGTGAGGCCTTCTCTGCCAATCGGGCCTTCGTGCCGGAGATGCTGATGGCCGCCCGGGGCATGACGGCGGCGCTGGGGGAGCTGAAGCCGCTGATGACCGGCGGAAATGCCAAGACGGTGGGCCGGGCGTGTATCGGCACCGTCCGGGGCGATATGCACGACATCGGCAAGAACCTGGTGAAGATCATGCTGGAGGGCAGCGGCGTAGAGGTCATTGACCTGGGCGTGGACGTGACGCCGGAGCAGTTCGTGGAGACGGCGAAGCGGCAGCGCTGCGGCGTGATCGCCTGCTCATCCCTGCTGACCACCACCATGGGCGAGATGCGCCGGGTGGTGACGCTGGCCCGGGAGGCAGGTATCCGGGACCAGGTGAAGATATTTGTGGGCGGCGCGCCTATCAGCCAGAGCTTCTGCGACGAGATCGGCGCGGACGTATACACCGAGGATGCGGCGGCAGCCGCACGG
>OIBL01000561.1_pt1 | contig 13923 bp, 10 predicted proteins | sample 1581041 | NCBI WGS metagenome assembly OIBL01 (sample SAMEA3882547, study PRJEB24775) | human gut metagenome | biome: human-associated habitat; feature: intestine environment; material: feces | place: Netherlands | collected 2009/2010 | reverse complement strand
TTTTGCCGCACCAACCGCCGATGCTTCTTTTTCATAAGAACAATTTTTCAGATAAGAAATATCCCTGTCAAATCCATTGTAAGACAATACCCTCTGTCCCAATGGAATCATATACTCTGCCAGTACACCTCCGACATCTCCCCCAAGTATAATATCCATATCGTATGCCATCCGAAGATTGGATATCAGGATAGCAAGATGATCCAGATATCTTTCCCATTTTTGTTCAGCTTCCTTATTTCCCTGTTTCAATTGTTCCATAAATACTTCCAGAGAATTTTTTCCGTCCCCAGTCAGCACACTTGCCGCACAATAAGCATCTGCACACCCCTGCTTTCCACAATAACATCTGTCCCCTCCGGGAATCAGGATCATATGTCCAAACTCTCCTGCCTTCTGGTTCTGTCCACGAAACAGTTTTCCATCAATGCAAAATGCCCCTCCAAGAGTATGATTTAAGGAGAGGTATATCGCATTGTTATATTTTTGTGTATCTTCCGCAAGCATAGCGGAATTAGCATCATTCTCAAAATAAACCAGAAATCCCAATGCCTGTTCCAAAAAACGCAGACTGTAATTTTCTACCTGAAGAGCATGCGATTTTAGAACTGTCTTCTCATTCTGATCGATAATTCCGGGAATTGCAATTCCAATCCCTAAAATATCTTTCTCCGTTTTGCATTCTTTCAGAAACTGTTGTACCTGCCCGGCAATTTTTACACTATAATCGATATCCGGTGAAAATTTTAAACGGACACGTTTCAGATGTTCGATTTCATATCCCAGATTTACGAGTACCATTTCCAGATGATTAGCGGTAATTACAAGTCCCATTGCCCTGCAATATTCCTTGTTAATTCCTATGCTTTTGGCTTTTCTTCCCCCGGTAGATGCATACTCTCCATTTTCTACAATCAGTCCCTTTGCAATCAGCTCATTGACATTTGTCAGAACTGTAGGCATACTAAGCCCCAGTTCTTTTGCCAGTTCTGCCTTTGATGTAACGGAATGGTTCAACATGTAATTAATAATTTCAGTTCTTGCTATATTGCGTTTTTCTCTTTTTTCCGGCATAATCTTCCTCTTAAATAAAGTATTTTATAAAAGTATCATAAGCTTTTATTTATTATTTGTAAAGAACAAATTTCATCCTATATCCAGACAAAAAACCGCTGCGGCTGCAACGGTTTTCATTCTGTCTATTATTCTTATTTTACGGTAACGGTCTTTACTTTCGACCATGCAGAATATGCTTTCTTATTGTTATCATTTTCTGTCTTGGCACAGGAACGAACCCGCACGTAATACTTCTTTTTTGAAGTAAGGTATTTGATTGTAACAGAAGTCTTCTGATCGTGAACACTTACTTTTTTTGCGCCCTGAAACTTGCTGTCGGTTGCATACTGTACCTCATATCTGTAATTATTTACTTTCGACCAGCTTACTTTTGCACTGCTCTTTCCGGCAGAAACAGATACGGTCGGAGCCTTCAGATTTATTTTTTTCACTCCGATTTCGTACTTGTACTGTTTTCCATAATAATTATTTACATATGCATAATAAGTTCCTGTATAAGGCGCAATAAACACATCACCGGATGACACACAGAAATCCTCTGCCCCCACAGATGGCCAGAAAAAATCTGTTTTTGTTGTTTTACCAAGCAATTTTACAATTGTTGTTTTCCCTTTATGAGAATCGGCATCGCAGATAAATTTATAACTCTGTCCCTTTTTCAATGTAATGGCATAAAAATCATCATTGTCTTTCTCACCGGCATAAGTATTTTCCATAAATCCTGTATACATGGTGTTTACTTTCATATCTACAGCATCATTTTTCTTCTCGTTCGGCTCAAGCTCACAGGCATTATTTTTTTCAAACGAAAAACGATACGTTGTAGAAGGCCGAAACTGGTAATGTGATTGCAGTGATACATAATAAGTTCCCTTTGCAAGCCCCACATAATTATCTGCTGCTGCCCCTGCACAGTCCATCATGATCTTCCAGATCTTTTCCCCTTTGGCTGTATAAACAGCTACATCATAATTTTCCAGGGATTTCGGATCCTCCTCATTCAAATGAATCCGAAGGATTCCCTGCTGATCCAGCGTAACCTTGTTCCAGTATACCTTATCCGCATCCCATTTTACGGTATAATCAGTATCAAACGACTTCTCCGTTGCCGTGTCCATGGAAGTTTCCTCAACCGTAATTCCATCGGCATATGCCGGTACCGGTGCCAGTATACCTGCTGCCAGCGCAAGTGTCAGTATCATCGCAGCTAATTTCTTTTTCATAGTATTCTCCTTTTTGTTTACATTTTAACCGGACCGATTGTCCTCCACAATTCGTCCGACTCTCCCATTGTAAACATTTCAGGATGTAATCACAATAGGCGATAAGTCCTATAATTAACACAGCTTGTTGCCGTTTACAAGAAATTTAAACCTGCATCCCAGCACCTCTGCCGCACGTTTACACATCAGCATACGCTGCAAAAAAATCTCGAAATAGTCCATGACCGTGCACATCGTATCGTCCATCTCCAGTTCCATCTGAATCACTTTCTTTTCCTTCTTAATCTCCAGATGCGACCCCAATGCCGCATAATTGACCCTGTCATGAGAGTCAAAATTGGCAATGACCTGGTTCCGCACACGATTGCGACGCACATCCGTCTTATCTGCCAGAATCAGTGCCGCAGAAACCGCATCCACTGCTGTACCGGTTGCCTCATCGTGCTGTCCGATGGCAGTTGCCACAAGAATTGCATCTGACAGTGGCATTTTGCGCTCCTTGAGGATCTGATATGCCATGATGCCGCCTGTATGGGCGTGATCGTTACGGTTAATGCTGTTTCCGATGTCATGCATATACCCGGCTATCCTGCTCAGTTCTATCTCATGGGCACTGTACCCCAGTTCATTTAAGATGCGGGCAGCTTCCTGTGCCACTTTGGCTGCATGTTTGATGGAATGCTCGGTAAATCCCAGCTCACCGAGTACCTGATTTCCACGCTCGATCAATAAATTAATTTCTTCATCTTTTTTTATCGCGTCATACGAAAAAGCACATGCCGCTTTTTTCGTTTCTTTTTTTGTTTCCTTCATACCTGTTTCCTTGCTTTCTTTTTTCTATTTTTCCATACTTACCTGTATGTAATCATACATGTTCTGTAAATCCGTATAGGTAACTGTTCACAGATGTCCCACCTTACATTCGTGTGATCGCATCCGCCGCAAGTTTTGAGCGTTCACATTCTTCCGCGGTCAGAGTGATCTGCCAGCAAAGAGGGCTTCCTTTCATATGTTCCGCCGCATAACTGAGTCCATTGGTCCTCTCATCCAGAAACGGACGGTCAATCTGATTGGGATCTCCAAGCAGAATTATTTTTGTGTCTTTTCCAGCCCTGGTAATCAGACCCTTCATCTGATTCGGCGTCATATTCTGTGCCTCATCGATGATCAGATACGTTTTTACAATGGATCTGCCACGGATAAAATTCATCGCCTCCGCCTGAATAATTCCACGGTCAAACACTTCTTCCACCTTATCCTGCAGCTCTGCCTCGTTTTCATAGCGGCTCTGCTCATTGGAATCAATCAGCTGCTCTAAATTGTCAATGATCGGGCGCATCAGCGGTCCTATTTTTTCCTGTTCATCTCCCGGCAAAAATCCGATATCCTCATCAAACTGTGCATTCGGCCGGCAGATCATGATTCTTCTGTACTCTCCTGTCGGATTATTCAGCATTTTCTCCAGACCGACCGCAAGCGAATAAAACGTCTTACTGGTTCCTGCCATCCCCTTTACAATCACAAGCGGTGCTTTCTCTGCCGGCTGCATGAGCGCCTCCTGTAAAAAATACTGTCCGGCATTGCGCGGGCTTACCCCATAAGGCTGTGCCTTGCGGTATTCCAGTTTGCGGATCACACCATGTTCTACCCTTCCCAGCTGCGTTTTCTTTGTGGACTGGTCACTCTGGATGATTACAAATTCATTCTCATACAACTGCGGAATGACAGTTTTCCCCTCTTCATCCACCTGATATATGGTTTCCACCGGAATCCCCTTTTTCTTAAAATCCTTAAAGTTTTCTTCCGGTGCATAGACACAGATTCTTCCACGATACTGTGTGTCATGTCCAAGTACCTGCTCGGTCAGGAAATCCTCAGCCTTAATTCCTATAATCTGTGCTTTGATGCGCAGTAAAATATCTTTTGTGACAAGCACCACCTGCTCCGGTTTCTCCTGCGATAATCCCAGACATACTTTTAAAATCCGGTTATCACTTTTGGTCTCCGGAAGATCCGAAGGCAGTTCGACATCACGGTAGTTTTTCTCTACACGAAGCGTTCCTCCTCCCGGAAGCGTTACTCCTTCCAGCAAATCTCCCTGCAGCCGCAGTTCCTCCAGCATCCGGATCGTTGTCCGGACATTTGCGCCAGTCTCTCCTTCCGCTTTTTTGAGATTATCCAGTTCTTCCAGTACAACTACCGGAAGCACCACCTGATTGTCTTCAAAACACTGCATTCCATAAGGTGCCTGAATCAGAACATTGGTATCTACCACATAAATTTTTACCATGCAAAAGCACTCCTTTTTCATTTCTATCCTTTACAATTCTTACTGTTATTATCATACCTCTTTTCCGTTTTTCCTGTTATCGCGCTACTGTAAAAGATTGTAAAATATATGCAAAAAAGCCACCGCAGATTCGTTTTCTGTAACGATTCTGCGATGGCTCCCATCTCATTTTGTTTTGTAAAAATTATCCCTGTGCATACCGTGTCAGGAACTGCTTTGTCCGCTCTTCCTTCGGATGATCGATCACCTGATGCGGGTCCCCCTGCTCCACGATCACACCACCATCCATGAAAATCAGCTGATCTGCCACATCACGGGCAAATGCCATCTCATGGGTAACAATAATCATCGTTGTTTTCTGTTCTGCCAGTGTGCGGATGACTTTTAAAACCTCACCGGTCAGCTCCGGATCAAGTGCCGATGTCGGCTCATCAAAACAGAGAATATCCGGTTTTAAGGCAAGAGCACGCGCAATTGCCACCCGCTGCTGCTGTCCGCCGGACAACTGATGCGGATAATGATCCATACGCTCCGCAAGTCCCATGCGCTCTAACAGCTGTCGGCCGTGTGCATCAATTTCTTCTAAGATCTTTTTCTTATTCTGTTTGAAATCCGGACGTTCCTGTGCCAGAAGCTGTTCCGCAAGCGTCACATTCTGTAACGCTGTATACTGTGGAAACAGATTGAATGACTGAAACACCATGCCAAAATGCAGACGTTTTCTGCGCAGATCCGCATCCTTTTCCATTCCGGCTGTTGATGCATCAAACAAAGTTTCTCCATTGACCGTGATCGTTCCGCCATTCGGGCGCTCCAGAAAATTCAGACAGCGCAGAAGCGTTGTCTTTCCGGAACCGGAAGATCCGATAATTGCAAGCGCCGTGCCTTCCTCCATGGAGAAACTGACATCTTTTAATACATTCGTTCTGCCGAAATGTTTTTCTATATGTGATACCTCTAAGATTGCCATGTTATCCTCCTACTTAAAGTAATCCAGCTTACGCTCAATATAATTAAATAAAAGCGTCAAAATACCAATAAAAATAAGATAAAATACACCGGTGTAAAACAGTGGCCAGGTCAGACCATCGGATTTCATAAATGCAGCACCGGCAAAGGTCAGCTCATAAGCTGCAATAATACGCGCAAGAGAGGTATCTTTTACAAGCGTAATGATCTCGTTTGACATCGGTGGTACGACACGCTTGATCATCTGAAGCAGTGTGATTTTGAAAAAGATCTGATGCTTTGTCATGCCAAGCACATGTCCGGCTTCCCTCTGTCCGGCCGGAACTCCCTCGATTCCTCCACGGAAAATCACGGAAAAATAGCACGCATAATTAATCACAAATGCCACTACGGTTGCGGTAATTCGCCCGCTCTCATTTCCGCTCCAGACGGTCGTATGGAGCCAGAGCCCCGGTCCATAGAAAATAATGATCAGCTGAAGCATCAGAGGTGTTCCACGGATGATCCAGACCAGAATCTGAACCAGACGCTGCAGCGGTTTAAACTTGCTGAGCAGGCCAAATGCCAGCACCAGCCCAAGCGGCAGCGCAAAAATCAGTGTCAGTATAAAAATTTCAAAAGTGGTGGCAAGACCTGTCAAAAGTGACTGTGTTACTGTCCAGAACATGATTTATTTCCCCTCTGGTACGACAACTACCTGTGCATTGTTACAATAAGCATTGGTACATTCCATTGCAGAAGTTACCTCGCTCGTCATAGTCATTCCATTCCATACGACATCGATATTCTTGGAATTCAGTTCCATGACCTTGTTGTCCCAGTCGATCTCTACAAAATCAACCTCTACACCAAGTTTTTCTCCGACAAGTTTTGCCATATCTGCATCAAAACCGATCCAGTTTCCATCTTTATCCTTATAATCCATCGGCTCAAAATCGGTCACACCGACAACCAGTTTTCCTCTTCCCTTGATGTAATCCACGTCACTGTCTTTTGGGGACTGTTCAAATGTGGCATCTTTCTGCTCTACAAGTGCTTCCTGAACACCGTAGGTTTCGGCAATTTTTTCCATGCTTCCGTCTTTATAAGAGTCAGCAAACACCTGATTGATATAAGAAGCCAGATCCGATCCTTTCCGGCATCCAACGCCATACTCCTCGGTCGTAAGTTCGTCTGTATGCTTCAGATTCGGATAACTGGTGCCCTCACCAATCATGGCACCTGCCATCAGAATGTCAATGATCGCTGCATCAGATGTACCGGAAGCAACTTCCATCAGGGCATCTGCCTGGGACGAAACGGAATTGTACTGAAATCCCTTTTCTTTTGCAGCTTCTTCTCCGGCAGATCCTGCCTCTACTGCATATACCATGCTCTTTTCGCTCTTTCCGGTATCTCCTGCTCCTTTGGATGCACCACAGGCAGTCATACCAAGTGTCAGCGCTGCTGCCAGCAATACTGCAAGTTTCTTTTTCATAATGTTCCTCCATTAATTATTGATTCTTCTGTTTACTACATGTTTACCATATTATCATGTTATCATGCTAAAGTAAAGAGGAGTCAATTACAAACCTTCCTGCATTTTTTCCCTGACCATTTTTACCATCTGAATCACCAATGTCGGCACAAATGCCAGCAGCAGAATATATCCATACATCAGCACTCCCATTTCTGCCACATCGAACAGCCTCTCAAAAACCGGAACGCAAAGTACCAGTCCCAAAAGAATACATCCACCCAAAAATGCTCCCATGCTGTACTTGTTGGACCCAAGTCCAACCCGCGCCATGGACTTTTTGCTCCGGCAGTTAAACCCATGAAACAGGCGTGCCAGTGTCAGCGTTGCAAAAGCCATCGTTGCGGCAAGCGCGGTACTCTGCTGCAGCCCTATATAATAAGAAGTCATGACCGGACACGCAATCAACGCTCCCTCTGCCACAATTTTCCCCAGAAACGAACCGGTCAGTATTCCGGCAGAAGGATCCCTTGGTTTTTCCTCTAAAAGTGCTGCATCTGCCGGCTCCATGCCAATCGCAATTGCCGGAAGCGAATCCGTCAGCAAATTGATAAAAAGCAGATGCACCGGTGCAAACGGAACTGGAAGTCCTGCAAGTGAAGTATACAGTACCGCCAGAATCGCTGCCATATTGCCGGACAGCAAAAACAAAATAGCATTCTTTATATTCCGGTATACATTTCTTCCATTCACCACCGCCTGAATGATGGTCGCAAAATTATCATCTAAAAGAATCATGTCTGCCGCATCTTTTGCCACTTCTGTTCCTGTAATCCCCATTGCCACTCCGATATCTGCGCATTTTAATGCCGGTGCATCGTTGACACCATCCCCCGTCATGGAAACAATCCGTCCTTTTTTCTGCCATGCCTTTACAATTCTTATCTTATGTTCCGGCGAAACTCTGGCATATACACAGATTTTTTCCAATTTTTCCTGCAATTCCTTCTCACTCATGGCATCTAACTCCCTTCCGGTCACAGCCAGATCCCCTTCCTGATAAATTCCAAGCTGTTTTGCAATCGCACGCGCGGTAATTTTGTGATCCCCTGTAATCATGACCGTGCGGATTCCTGCTCTCTTTGCATCGGCAACCGCCTGAATGGCTTCCGGTCTTGGCGGATCCATCATGGCAATCAGCCCGAGAAAGATCAGATTTTCTTCGCTTTCTATGGTCAGCGGTCCTTCACTCTCTTTATACGCAAATGCCAGCACACGCAGTCCCTGCCCGGAAAATTCCGCAATCTTTTTTTTGATTTTTTCTGCCTCCGTCGGATCAAGTGGAACAATTCCGGTACTTTTCCGTACAAATTCACAGCGTTCCAGTAATACATCCGGTGCTCCTTTGGTCAGAATGGTTCCGACCCCGTGCAGGTAATATCTTGTGCTCATCCGTTTCCGCTCAGAATCAAACGGAACCTCTTCGAGACGTTTCATACAGCTTCGAAGCATTTCTTCCCGGTAACCGCCTTCACCCATCATTCCCCCTTTCGGTGCGGGAATTTTACGGAACATTTCCAACAGGGCATATTCCGTTGGATCTCCGATTCCTTTTCCGTTCTCCAATGTTGCATCATTGCTAAGCACCGCATCATATACCAGATATCTGTGCAGCTGCTCTTCCATAGAAAGCTGTCCGGGCAGATATTCCCTGTCATCCACATAAACTTTCTGCACGGTCATCTTATTCTGTGTCAGCGTTCCGGTTTTATCCGAACAGATCACCGATACACATCCAAGACTCTCCACTGCCTTCAGCTTTCTGACGATGGCATTTTCCTTTACCATCTTTTGTGTTCCCATTGCCTGCACAATGGTCACAATCGAACTGAGTGCTTCCGGAATAGCAGCTACCGCAAGTGCAACCGCAAACATCAATGCATCCAGAAGCGGCATTTTGCGGTATAAACATAACCCCAGTACCACTGCTGAAATTCCCATAACCAGAACTGCCAGCTTTCTGCTGAACTGATCCAGACTCACCTGTAGTGGTGTCTTACGGTCCCGGATATCATTCATCATCCCGGCAATCTTTCCGATCTCTGTATGCATCCCTGTTCCTGTAACCAAAACCTGTGCGCGTCCATAAGTGACCAGGCTTCCGGAATATACCATGTTTCTGCGGTCTGCCAGCGGCAGATCCTCCGGCAGACTGCCTTGTGTCTTTTCTACATTGGTGGATTCTCCGGTCAGCGCACTCTCATTGACCTGCAGGGAAAAATTATCCAGAATCCTTCCATCTGCCACAACCATGTCACCAGCTTCCAGTTCCACAAGATCTCCAGGAACCAGTTCCCTCGAAGGGATCTCTTTCTTTTTCCCTTCCCGGATGACTTTTGCACACGGTGCAGACAGATTTTTCAGACTGTCCAGTGATTTTTCCGCTTTCTGGTGCTGCACCGTTCCCAAAACTGCATTCATCACCAGGACAACTGCGATTACAATCGTACTCTCTGCATTTCCGGAACACATGGAAATAAGCGCGGCGATCAGCAGAATGACAATGAGTAAATCTGCAAACTGTGACAAAAACACCCTCAGAAGCCCGGGTCTTTTTCCCTCTTCCAGTATATTTTCCCCACATGTTTCCCGGATTTCTTTCACCTGCATTTCGGATAATCCCTGCTCCGTAGTAGAAAATACGTCTCTTAGCTGCTCTTTGGAATACTTCCAGTATTTTTTCATGGCATGCCCTCCCTGTGTTGTGGTACAAAAAAAGAAACGGGACTTTTTTGCACCAGAATAATGCAATAAAAAGTCTCGTTTCTTCGTGTACAGCCCGGTTCCAGCTTTCCTGTAACGTGATGACGGCCTGCACAACACCCGGACACACCGGATGCAAACTACTCCCTGTTTATTATCTTTTTGTATTTTACCCATATCCTCTTTCATTTGTCAACTGCTTTGTTTCTTTTTTCACCACATTGCACAAAATATTTGTTTCTTTAAGCATTATATAGTATAATAAATCCAAAGATTAACTTACATCAGGGATTTACATGATAGAATAGGAGACACGCTTATGATGCTTACACTCATTCCTTTTTTTGACCGGAATATGTCCGTTAGTGCTTATTCTCTGTTTACCAGAAAAAATAACTTTCTTATGAACCCAAGCCTTCTTGGTTCCAGACAGTTTGACGGAGCTGCCTATGTAGACGGGCTGGAGCTGATTCAGGAGCTTGGAACCACCACACTCTCCGGAGGAAAACCGATTTTTGTATCTTTAAATAATATCTCTATTTTCAGCAGTCTGGAGTCCGAGTGCAAAAATACAAACCATGCACCGATTCTCCTGATTGACCAGACATTTCCTCCGGTATCCATGTATACAGACCGCATCCGCGAACTGCGCCAATTCGGATATCATTTTGCAATCCGTAATCTTCCTGTTTACTGCTACGAAGACTACGCACCGATTCTGTCACAGATGGACTACATTCTGATTGACTGCCAGAAAATAGATGCCGTCAAGGCTTCTTTCTATTTCCGCAAACTGTATCCGGATATCTGTATCTGTGCCAGCAACATTCCGGACATGGAAACATTCGGAAAACTGAGTCCTGCAGAAACAATTTCTTTATTTGAAGGAACCTTTTTCCGTATGCCGGTCACACGCGGCGAACACAAAGTATCGCCCCTGAAGATCAATTACATTTCGCTTCTGAATCTGATGGAAGAAGATGATTTTGACCTGACCAAAGCGGCTGATATTATCAGTCAGGACACGGCTCTTATCATCTCTTTGCTTCGGCTGGCAAATACACGCTCCTTTAATTCCGAAATCACTTCCGTGCGGGTTGCTGTCTCAATGCTGGGGCAGAAGGATCTGACGCGCTGGATTCAGACAACCGTCATTGAGAAACTGTGTTCTGACAAGCCGAATGAACTGATGCGCCTTTCCCTGCTGCGTGCCAAGTTTGCAGAAAATCTTGCACCGGTCTTTGGCATGGCAATGCGTTCCCAGGAACTGTTTCTGACCGGTCTTTTCTCGATTCTGGATATTATTCTGGATTGTTCCATGGAAGAAGCCCTCTCCATGGTACGTGTATCGGGCAAGATCCGCACCGCCCTTCTGGAACATACCGGTTCCCTGGCAGAAGTGCTTCACTTTATTGTAAAATACGAATCGGCAGAATGGCAGGAAGTTTCCCGCCAGCTGGTGCTTAAAAACATCGAAATTCCGGATGTTTCCCATGCATGGGTTTCTTCCCTGCAATGGTATGCAAAACTGATTGCCATGAATGAATAATGTCAGATAAAAAAAGGATGCACAAAACGTGCATCCTTCAGACTGTAGACAAAGTCCTCGGCTTTTTGCCGAGGATTTTTCTGTATTAAAGAGGCTAAAAGTCAGTATTTTCAAGACTTTTCAGTCTCTTTTTGGTATAATAAAGGTATCAAAAAAGGCGGTATTGTTCTATGATGACACAAGAAACAGAAAAAGTAAGAAAGCAAATGCAGATGGTATGTATTGATGATCTTGTTCCGCGGAATCATCTTCTACGACTTATTGACAAAGCTATTGACTGGACATTCATCTATGATCTCGTCCGTGATACTTATTCCGACGGAATGGGTAGACCAAGTATTGATCCGGTTACGCTTATTAAGATACCGCTTATTCAATACCTGTATGGAATCAAAAGCATGCGGCAGACAATCAAAGAGATTGAAGTAAACATGGCTTACCGTTGGTTCCTTGGACTTGAACTTTATGATCCGGTCCCTCATTTTTCTACTTTCGGGAAAAACTATACCCGTCGTTTTAAAGATACCGACTTATTCGAGCAGATTTTCCAGCGTATCCTTGAGGAGTGTTACCGTTTCAAACTGGTTGATTCAACAGAGATTTTTGTTGATGCAACACATGTGAAAGCGCGGGCGAACAACAGAAAGATGCAGAAACGAATCGCAAAACAGGAAGCTTTATTTTATGCTGACATGCTGCGTCAGGACATTAACGCAGACAGAGAAGCGCATGGAAAGAAACCGTTGAAAGATAAAGACGATAACAACAAACCTGGTTCCGGTGGCAACGACAAGTTTGAAGATTATACGGATGATGTTCCGTCAGATGAAAAAACAATTAAGTGTAGCACTACAGATCCTGAGAGCGGCTGGTTTCGGAAAGGCGAGCACAAGCATGTGTTTGCTTATGGGATTGAAACAGCATGCGATAAAAATGGATGGATTATTGATTTTACAGTAAACCCTGGTAATGAGCATGACAGTCGAACTTTTAAAGGCCTTTACGATAAGCTTGCAGATATCGGCATGAAATACTGTATCGTTGATGCCGGGTATAAAACTCCTGCAATAGCAAAGCTACTTTTGGATGATGGAATAAAGCCGGTCTTTCCTTACAAGCGTCCCATGACAAAGGATGGCTTTTTCAGGAAATCTGAGTATGTATATGATGAGTATAATGATGCTTATATTTGTCCAGGGAATCACTTTCTGCATTACAGCACGACAAATCGGGACGGATATCGCGAGTATAAAAGCTGTGGACAGATTTGCGAAAAGTGCGAGTATCTTTCGCAGTGTACAGAAAGCAAGAACCATGTAAAAGTTGTTACGAGACATGTATGGGAAGACTATATGGAAACATGTGAGGATATCCGGCATACAGAAGGAATGAAGGAGCTATACTCACACAGAAAAGAAACGATTGAAAGAATCTTTGGAACGGCAAAGGAAAACCACGGATTTCGATATACGCAGTTGTATGGCAAAGCGCGGATGACAATGAAAGTCGCGCTTACGTTTGCGTGCATGAATTTAAAAAAGCTTGCAAAATGCAAGCAGGAATGGGGATTACGGATGGCATAATCCAAGGGAAAATTTCCTGTTTTCGGAATAAATTTCATAAACACAAAGAAAAATGCTCCGAGAAACGGAAGTTTCTCGGAGCACTTTGTCTACGGTCTGAATCCCCATCTTGTGATGGGGATTATTGTTATTTAAAAGGGAAAAAGTCATGAAAAATATTATGAAAAAATGGACAGTATGGGTATTGTTGGTAATATTGCTTTCATCAGGTTTAGTTACGAATATGTCGGCAGAAACCGTCCATGCTGCTTCAACAAAGAAAATTACAGCATCTGCACAGCTCGTATGTGGAAAAACAGGGATGATAAAAGTGCCGCATGGTTATAAAAGGTGTCGTTTCTCCAGTTCAAATAAAAAGGTCGCAACGGTGGCAGCCAATGGAAGTGTCAAGGCATTGCGTCTTGGAGTGACAAAAATCAGCATAAAAAGCGGAAACAAAAAAACGAATTATACGATTACTGTTGTTCCGGAAAAGAAAAGTGATGTGCACTTAAATCAGGAAGTGATTATTTGCAAACAAAATATACAGTTAAAACTTGTTTCTGATAAATATGATACTAGTCAGGTAAAGTTGTCTTTTGCTTGCGATTTTAATGAGATTAGCAAAGATGGATGGTGGAAATGGAATGATTCATCATATTCTCAGGAGAAAGTTTATATACAGTATTCTTATGGAACGTTTTCAAGTGGTGTTTATATATATGTATGCGATAAAGAATTTTTATTTAGTGGTTTGTTAAATACAGATGAGTGGGAACAAAAAAATATATATGCAGGGGTAAAATATAAGAGAGATTCTTTAAAATGGAAGTTTTTTGATGATAAACCCATGACCTTCAGACAAATAAAACAGAAAGGAATTCGTATAGAACTGGATGGTAAGGAACTGCCAGACGAAATCGTTTATATGCCGGGAGAGCATACGTTTACTATTATTGCGGGAAAGCAGGTCTATACAAAAAATATTTCAGTCAGCTATTCTGTGAAAGATGCACTTATCAAAAGAGATGCAA
>OIBL01000559.1_pt1 | contig 13961 bp, 17 predicted proteins | sample 1581041 | NCBI WGS metagenome assembly OIBL01 (sample SAMEA3882547, study PRJEB24775) | human gut metagenome | biome: human-associated habitat; feature: intestine environment; material: feces | place: Netherlands | collected 2009/2010 | reverse complement strand
GTTCAACTCTATCCACAAAAAACATAAAAACATCTTTTCTGTACCCCACAGACAAAAATCGACAAGTCTTGTAAGAGATTTGTCGATTTTTATTTTATATCGGCTCTGCGGTCAGTTTCATATGACGGCTCAAAATCACCGATTTCGGTTTATCGGTATTCGAAATTGTTATTTCCGACAAATTTGAAGGTGTTTTATTATACTTTCGGCGAATTGTATTTAGCGGAGAAAAGAAGTAAAATTATAATAGATGTGCGGCGGTGAAGACACGACGCTGTGCATAATTCACCGAACACGGAAGGAAGATAATATATGAAAAAGACCTTATGTACGGTTTTAAGTCTTTTGCTTGTTTTTACCTTGCTTTACGGGTGCGGAAATTTTAAACCTACTTCCACGGGGCGCGCCGTGGTTTCGGGAAGCAGTTGTCTTATAGTTTTAAACGGCTCTCCTACGGTTATGATAAATTCCTCGGACAACGAAGATTTGTTTTCCGATGTCCGCACGGGCGATCTCATAAAAATAAAGCGCGCGAATGAGATTATGGAGTCATATCCGCCTCAGGTCAATGTGTATTCCTGCAAGATAGTGTCAAAAGGTACCGCCGATGATGTGGATAAAGAGGTCTTGGATGAGCTCGCTTCCCACGGCTGGGACTATGAATAATCCGAAAGGCTGATATTTATGACTGTGTTTGCTGTCGTGTATTTCGGAACGGCCTTGGCGGTCACGGCCGCCGTATATTTTATGTCGCTTAATTCCGAAAAAAAGCCGGCTCTGAAAACCGTTCTTTTGATAGTATATATTTTAGCTCTTGTGGGGCTCGTCTTTGCGACCGGCTGCCTTGAGGCAAAATACGGCTTTACACGGCTTAAATCCACCGCGATAGCCGTGCTGATACTTCTTATGATTTATCTTGCCGACACATTCGGCAGTAAAAAGGCAAAGAAGAACGAATGAAGGTTTTATTTCGAGGCTACGTTTTTTGCAGTTTCATAAAAACCACAGGGAAGGCGGCACCCTGCCTGTACTTTCCGATAAATTCGCGGCACAGCAATCCGTTTGACTGTGAAATGTACGGCACCGTGTAAAATAGCGGAATTAAGAATATGCAGAAAAGTATTCGCCAAGCAAAGCTTATATTATAATTTACAAGCCTGAACCGTTTTCCCTCGGTCAGGCTTTTGCTTTTGTTTACGGAAAGCGCTACGGAGCATTTTTTGTTTTTGAAGTATACCTTTTCGCACAGCCAAAATGTTTTCGAAAGAACCGCGCCGAAGTACAGTCCGAGCAAAAACAGCACAGAGCAGAGGACGACTGCTCCCGCAAATACGGTTTTGTATAATCCTTTTTCGGAGAGCTCGCGGTAAAAAACAAGACTGCAAAGCAAAAACGGTATTTCAGCTGCGACAAGACACAGCGCAGTCATCAGCTTTTTGAAAAAGAAAAAATAAAAGACCTTTAGTCTTACCGAAAATTTTTCACCGGCAAAAAGATATGATACAGGTGCTTTTTCCGAGGCGTTGCGGTAAAACCATCTTTTGCGGTTGTAGGAAACGGCGGACAGCGCAAACAGAGAAACGGTAACCTCCGACGAAAAAAGGGCATATAGTAAAGAGAGAATGGGAACGCTGTATTTTTCCTTGTCGAGTCCGCTCACGGTATAGAGCGAATACACGCCGAAAAGAGCGGCGCCGAGGATCAAAAGCGACAGCACAAAGCTCAAAAGGCAAACAAAAAACGCTCTTGCGTTTTCGTGCCGTAAAATATCCTGCGAGTCAATGGTGCACCTTTTTATATCCATAGATTACCTCCGAGCTTTTATTAAAATTATGTGTAAAAACCGGAGTTTTAAACATAATAATATTCGCTGCGTAAGTTTTAAAAAAGGTATAAAAGTATTATTTTCCGTTGACATTTGCCGCGGGGCATATTATACTTTAACAAATGAGCCGTCGGCTGTGCGAGCCGCCCTCAAAAAAGCGAAAGGAGATTTTTTGTTTTTTAAAGGACTTTCCGCAAGAGAGTTTTAGCGCCGGACCTGTATGTCGCACTATCGGCTTTGCCGAATTTACAGGTGACGAGGAAGAAGTTATCGAAGTTTTCGGCGGATGCTTCTTGTCCCATAAGTGCGGGGATCAAAGGCTTTTCACAAAGGCGGAGCGGCAACGCACCGTGCACAAAGGAAAAGCAAGGCACAAATTTTATTTTTTGAAAAGGAAAAATTTAATATGTGTGGAATTGTTGGTTATGTAGGGGAGAATAGTGCCTCTCCGATATTGATTGACGGTTTGAAAAAGCTTGAGTACAGAGGTTATGACTCGGCAGGCATTGCCGTGTCAGAAAACGGCAAAACAGACGTTGTTAAGACAAAGGGCCGTATAAAAAATCTTGAGGAAAAACTCGAAGAGGTCGGCGGTCTTTCCGGCACGGTCGGAATAGGTCATACAAGGTGGGCCACCCACGGTGCGCCGACAGATGTCAATGCACATCCGCATAAGGGCGGAAACGGCAGAATAACGCTTGTGCACAACGGTATAATCGAAAATTATATTGAGCTTAAAACTATGCTCCAAAAGGGCGGCTATGTATTCGTTTCCGAAACGGATACCGAGGTGCTCGCGCATTTGTTTGATTATTACTACAAGGGCGATTTGCTTGACGCCATGGTAAATGTTATGAAGACCGTGCGCGGCTCTTATGCTGTTGCGATTTTGGCGGACGATAAGCCCGGTACAATTATAGCGGCACGAAAAGACAGTCCGCTTATAGTGGGGCTCGGAGACGGTGAGAATTTCCTCGCGTCGGATATCCCCGCGGTTTTAAAATATACAAGAGACTGCTATTTGCTTGAAGACAATCAGATTGCGGTTCTCACAAAAGACAATGTGACGCTTTACGATACAGACAAAAATGTTGTCAAAAAGGACGTTTACCACGTAACATGGGACGTTGAGGCTGCGGAAAAGTGCGGCTACGAGCACTTTATGCAAAAGGAAATTGCCGAGCAGCCCAAGGCTATACACGATACGCTTTCACCGAGGATTAAGGACGGCAGGGTGTCAATTCCCGAGCTCACCCTTACCGATGAAGAAATCAAGAATATCGGCAAGATTCATATAGTGGCGTGCGGCAGCGCATGGCATGTAGGTATGACGGCAAAATATATATTCGAGGATATGGCGCGTATTCCCTGTGAAACAGACCTTGCAAGCGAATTTCGCTATCGCGACCCGATAATCAAAAAGGGCGATATCTGCATAGTTATAAGCCAATCCGGTGAAACCGCCGATACCTTAGCGGCTCTGCGTGAGGCTAAAAGCAAGGGTGCAAAGGTGATTTCGATAGTAAATGTGGTCGCAAGCACAATAGCGCGAGAGAGCGACGACGTTATATATACCATGGCGGGACCCGAAATCGCCGTTGCAACAACAAAGGCTTTTTCGGCACAGCTTGCCGTAGTATATCTGCTTGCACTTCGTTTTTCAAAGGCTGTAGGGCTTCTTCCCGAGAAAAGAGAAAAAGAGCTCACAAAAGAGCTTATGTGTCTTCCGTCGCAGATTGAAGACCTTTTAAATCTTACCGACGAGCTTAAAACGCTCGCCCATAAATACGTCAGCTCCGATGATGTGTTTTTTATCGGCAGGGGGCTTGACTACGCCATTTCTCTTGAAGGCTCGTTAAAGCTCAAGGAAATATCGTATATTCATTCGGAGGCCTATGCTGCCGGTGAGCTTAAGCACGGCACCATATCTCTTATCGAAGAGGGGACTCCCGTGTTTGCCGTTGCGACGCAGGATAAACTTTTTGAAAAAACTCTCGGTAATATTAAAGAGGTTAAGGCGCGCGGCGCGTCGGTAATCGCACTTGTCACGGATAAGCATGCCTCCGTTTCGGAATTTGCCGACGAGGTTATACGCGTACCGTCAACAGACGGTAATTTCTTACCGTCACTCAATGTAATACCTCTTCAGATATTCGCTTATTATATGGCTGTGCTTCGCGGCTGTGATGTTGATAAGCCGCGAAATCTCGCAAAATCCGTCACCGTGGAGTAACCGTGAATATTGCTTTTCTTATGGATTTTCTGTATAATAAAAGCCTAAAGCATAAAGGCAGGTAGATAAATGGTACAGCTGTATTACGGCTTCGGCAAAGGAAAAACCTCCGCTGCGGCAGGCGCGGCCGTAAGAGCCGCGGGCAACGGAATGAGGGTTATATTCGCACAGTTTTTTAAGGACGGTAAATCGGGCGAAATAAAAGTGCTGCGAGACATTCCGGGTATTACGGTGCTCTTGCCGAAAAGCGACTACAAGCTGTTTGAGAATATGACCGATATGCGAAAAAAAGAGATTTATGAGGATTACACGAAGCTGCTTCGCTCTGTTTTTGAGCGCGAAAATGATTGTGATATGATAATCCTCGACGAAGCTCTCGACGCATACACGGGCGGATTTATTGACCGTGAGATTTTTTTGAGCTGTATCAAAAGCTGCCGCGACAAGCTTGAAATTATAGTGACGGGTCACGCAAAGAGCGACGATATAGCGGACGCTGCCGATTACGTTACGGAGTTTACCGCCGTTCGGCATCCTTACGAAAAGGGCGTAAAAGCTCGCCGAGGCATAGAATACTGAACAATATACTGCAAAAAGGAGCCGTAAAAAACTTCCGTTTTTTACAGCTCCTTGGTTTTTATAAAACACTTTATTTATTTTTTGCTGCCGTAAACGCTCTCGTAGTTAAACTCGCGGCGCTCACCCCTAACTATATGGAAGCAGCGCTTTCCGAGCGAAAATATGGGACGGTCATGGCGCAGGCTGTCGGAATATACGTCTGTTACCTCGGCATCGGGGAAAAGCTCCCTGAAGCGTCTTACCTTTTCTTCGTCGCGGCAGTTAAGCCCTATAATGGCACCGGTTTTTGGGTTGTGCTTTGTGCATATCAGCGTTTCAAATTTGAGCCGCCTTTGGATTTCGCACAGTAAAAAGTCGGGGCTTGCGCTTATTACAACGGCGTATCGCTTTCTCTCCTTAAACCAGGGAAATACCTCTTTTTCGTGTTTATCCCAAAACTTATTAACGGCTTTGTTTAGCGGAACGAGCATCACAAAGCAGAAAAAATATTTTTTGAATGTGGTAAAGCTGATTATTTTGGTGACCAGCAAAAGAGCCATAATTATTTGGAACGGTGCAAAAACGAGTATCCACGGGTAGTGCAGCATACAGTAGCCGAAAAAGCGCGAGCCGCTGTCCATGGGGAAAAGCGTGTGGTCAAAATCATATATATCAACTTGCATAATAAACCCCTCAATTACAATTTGCGGTATGATTTTAACATATTTAATCTTTCTTGTAAATACGGCGTCAAATACCTTGAAAACCGCCCGGAAGCGTGATAAAATAATGAACAATACAGGCAGCAATGCTCATTGTTATGCGAAAAGGAGTTGAACGTATGAGCGAAAACAAAAAAGATAATAAGAATATAGGCCAATTTTTTAAATTTGTTGCTTTTTCCTGTTCTGCGGGACTGATTCAAATAGGCAGCTTCACTCTTATGAGTGAGGTTTTGATAAAGCTCTCGTTCTTCCAAGGCTTAATGCAAAGCAATGCGACGTTTGCCAAAATAATGGAAAACGAATACGGCCCCATGTATCTTATCGCGCTTATTCTTTCTGTTGTTTGGAATTTCACGTTTAACCGCAAGTTTACCTTTAAATCGGCAAATAATGTTCCGATTGCAATGCTCAAGGTTTTCGGCTATTATCTTGTATTCACACCGGTTTCTACCGTTTTGGGCAATTATTTCACGGCGAAATTTGCCTCACTTACGGCTATAAACTATATCGTTTTGGGTATCACGATGATAGTTAATATGGTAACGGAATATCTTTTTGATAAATTCGTTGTGTTCAGAGGCTCAGAGGGTACCGCGCAGAATAAAAAGAGCGCGAAAAAGGACGATGAGCAGGTAAAAGAGCAGGCTTAAAATTTCAGCGTATTCCGACCCGCTGTGCATTTGCGCGGTGGGTCTGTGTTTTGTAAAGGAAAATTATGAATTACGAGGACTCGGTAAAATATATACATTCGCTTCTGAAATTCGGTATGAATTTAGGGCTCCAGAGAATATCCGCGTTGCTGAATGAGCTCGGGAATCCTCAGGAAAAGCTCGAATTCGTTCATGTTGCCGGCACAAACGGTAAGGGCACTACATCTACGATGCTGAGCAGCATACTTTGCGCCGCAGGCAAAAAAACGGGGCTTTTTACTTCGCCGTATGTATTTGATTTTTGCGAGAGAATACAGATAAACAATAAAAACATTCCGCATGATGATCTCTCACGCGTTGTCGAAAAAGTGAAAAATGCCTGTGACAGGCTGTCGGCAAAGGGAACGGAGCCGACGGAATTTGAGGCGATAACAGCCGCGGCAATGCTTTACTTTTATGAGCAAAAGTGCGACGCGGTCGTGCTTGAAGTGGGTCTCGGCGGAAGATATGACAGCACAAATATAATTCCGTGCCCCAAAGCCGCGGTAATCACTTCAATATCGCTTGACCATACGAAAATACTCGGCGACACCGTTGAGAAAATAGCCGCGGAAAAATGCGGCATAATAAAAAACGGCGGAACGGTAATTACCACAAGCGAGCAAAACGAAAAGGCTCTTTCCGTCATAAAAGATACGGTAAAAGAGAAAAACGGGCGGCTTTTAATCGGCGATGTCTCCGCCGCCGAAATACTGTCCGAGGATATTTTCGGCACGGAAATATCATATAACGGTCTTACCGTTAAAATACCTCTTGTCGGCAGGCATCAGGTGGAAAATACCGTGGGCGTTATAACTGCGGCAAGAGCGCTCGGAATAAGCGATGAGTTTATAAAAAAGGGCATAGAGAGCACGGTTATTCACGCGCGTATGGAGATAATATCAAGGTCGCCTGTCATTATGCTCGACGGCGGCCACAATCCGGAGTGCGCAGCGGCACTTGAAAACGTCCTTGTGCGGTTTGCGGGCGATAAAAGCATAACCGTTCTTATAGGTATGATGGCTGATAAGGACACAAAGGATTACCTTGCGGCAATTTTGCCGCATTGCAAAACCGCGGTGTTTACAAAGCCGTCAAATCCGCGCGCCGAGGATGAGAATGAGCTTATGTGTGAGGGAGAGTGCTTTTGTAGGGACGTTGTTTCCGTAAAAGACCCGAAAGACGCTTACAAAAAGGCAAGGAGCCTTGTGAAAAACGGCGATATGCTGCTTGTGTGCGGTTCGTTTTACCTGCTTTCCGACATTTTCGGAGAGCCCTAAAAAACTTGACATATCTTTGCTCTTTTGATACAATATTTATTCGTGTAATACTGAAATTTAACGGCCGCGTATTTTATTTGCGGTACGATTTATAAACTTGAAAGGCTATGGTGAATTAGTATGGCTCAGCAGGAAACCTTATTGACCGCAGAGGGTCTTCGCGATCTTGAAAAAGAACTCGAGGAATTAAAAACCGTCGGCAGAAAAGAAGCTGCGGAAAAAATCAAAGTTGCGAGAAGCTTCGGCGACTTGTCGGAGAACAGCGAGTACGATGAGGCAATGAGCGATCAGGCAAAGCTTGAGGCTCGCATAAACGAAATTGAGCATATGATCAAAAACGCAAAGGTTTTTGACGAGGAGGCTCTCGGAACAGAGGTTGTTCATATAGGCTCAAAGGTCACTATCACAAACGATTCCGGCGCAGAACTTCAATATAAAATAGTCGGCTTTGCACAGGCCGATCCCGACGAGGGTAAAATATCGGACGAATCGCCCGTAGGCAAAGCCCTTATCGGCCACAAGGTCGGCGAGACCGTTGAGGTTGAAGCACCTATCGGTCTTCTTAAATTCGTCATTAAGGAAATTTCAAAATAATTAAAAATTTAACGGGGCGAAAAGGGACTCTCTTTGTTCCCTTGCGCTCCTTTTTTGACAGGAAGTGAAGATATGGCAGACGTAAAGAAAGTAAACAATGCAAACGATGAAAACCTCGACGAGCTGCATATGATAAGAGTTCAGAAGCTTCGTGATTTACAAGCCGAGGGCAATGACCCGTTTGTTATCACAAAGTGCGATGTTACTCACCACAGCGCGGATATTAAAGCCGATTTTGATAATCTTGACGGCAAGGAGGTTTCCGTTGCCGGCAGACTTATGTCAAAGCGTATTATGGGCAAGGCGTCATTTTGCAATGTGCAGGATCTAAAGGGTAGTATACAGTCGTATGTTGCCCGTGACTGCATAGGCGAGGATGAATATAAAGCCTTTAAGAAAATGGACATCGGCGATATAGTAAATATCAAGGGTACCGTTTTCAAAACCAAAACAGGCGAGATTTCGATTCACGCAACGCAGGTGGTGCTGCTTTCGAAGAGCCTTCAGGTTCTTCCCGAAAAGTTCCACGGACTTACCAATACCGATACTCGTTACCGCCAGAGATATATCGACCTTATTATGAATCAGGACGTAAAGGATACGTTTGTAAAGCGTTCAAGAATAATCAGCAGTATCAGAAATTATCTTGATTCAGAGGGCTTTATGGAGGTTGAAACCCCCATGCTCGTTGCAAACGCGGGCGGCGCGGCGGCAAGGCCGTTTGTCACTCACTACAATGCTCTCGACGAGGATGTTAAGCTCAGAATTTCTCTTGAGCTGTATCTGAAACGCCTTATAGTCGGCGGACTCGAGAGAGTGTATGAAATAGGCAGAGTTTTCCGTAATGAGGGTCTTGACACACGCCACAATCCCGAATTTACTCTTATGGAGCTTTATCAGGCATATACGGATTATCACGGTATGATGGATCTTACCGAAAATCTTTACCGCCATGTTGCAAAAGAGGTTCTCGGCACTACCGTTATAACATATAACGGCATTGAAATGGATCTCGGCAAGCCCTTTGAGCGTCTTACTATGCTTGACGCGGTAAAAAAGTATTCGGGTGTCGATTTTAATGAGATAAAGACTCTTGACGAGGCAAGAGCCGCCGCAAAGGAGCACAATGTTGAGTTTGAGCCTCACCACAAAAAGGGCGATATACTCAATCTCTTCTTCGAGGCTTTTGTTGAGGAACACCTTATTCAGCCTACGTTTATTATGGATCATCCCATTGAAATATCTCCGCTCACCAAAAAGAAGCCGGAAAATCCCGACTATGTTGAGCGTTTTGAGTTCTTTATGAACGGCTGGGAGATGGCAAACGCTTATTCGGAGCTTAACGACCCGATTGATCAGCGCGAACGCTTTAAGGCGCAGGAGGAGCTTTTCGCTCTCGGAGACGAAGAGGCAAATCATACCGACGAGGATTTCCTCTATGCTCTTGAGCTCGGTATGCCGCCCACAGGCGGTATAGGCTTCGGCATAGACCGTATGGTAATGCTGCTTACCGATTCCCCCGCAATCCGCGACGTTTTATTCTTCCCGACCATGAAGTCTTTGGATAAGTAAAAAGACGATCCCCCCCGGTATTTATGCGGGTTTCAAGACTTCTAAAAACGAAAAAGCTTACATTTTTGGACTTAACACGGCCCCTGAAAAGCTACTGGCTTTTCGGGGGCTTCTTTCAGTTTCCATAGTTTTCTTGTCCCGTTGCAAACTACATAAAGGCTTGAAAGCAGAATTTGGTTTCCTCTGATGAGGGAGAGATACCTTGACAAAATCACCACACCATGTTACTATGGCCTTATCAAAAGAAAGGATAGAAGTTATGCGGAAATTATATCGTGCAACCGCTTATAAAGCAGTCTATTCTGTTTGCCTTGCAAACGGAGTTACTTTGTTGCACTCAATTTCGGTATAAAGTTTTATTTATAACATAAAAGCCGTTGATGTGTAACGATCATTCACACCAACGGCTTATTTTTTTGGAGGTGTCAAAATGTCAAAAGAACCGATTTTAGAAACCGAAAGATTGATTTTACGCCCAATCACTCTTGACGATGCAGCAGCTTGCTTTTCGTGGAACAGCGATGAAAGGGTCGCAAAATATATGTCATACCCTACGCTTACAGACATAAGCCAAACGATTGACTGGATAAAATCTACGCTTACAGACGAAAAGGAATACAATTTCGCATTTGTGCTTAAGAAAGAAAACAAGGTTATCGGTACAGGCTCGATAGGTCCGAGCAGTAAATTAGAGGGCTATTGGGGTATGGGTTATAATTTGCATTTCGATTATTGGCACAAGGGCTACTGCACCGAGGCTATGAAAGCAATTATCGACTATGTTCACAAAGAATTAGGCGTTAATAGAATTTGTTCGTGCCACGCTGTTGATAATCCCCGTTCGGGTAAGGTAATGGAAAAATGCGGACTTAAATTTGACCACTATGACGAAATCACAAAATATGATAATAGTGCCACTTTTAAAGCAAAGGCGTATGTAATGGAGATCAAAGAGTGAATTATCATTTAATCGAAAAGAGATGGAGCAGTTATCGTTTGCTATAGAGTGGCCGGAGAAAAATCTGCCATTGCCCCCGATGCGGTCAATGAGAAGTGGAGTTTTAACAGGCTTTTCCTCGGTTGCGAATGATGATTTATGGAACGCGAAACGGCAGGCTGCCATTTGTCAATGCAACCGGTTGAGTTACCACCGCACTAAAAGAACTACGGAAACTTCGCAATGGCGGCGGAGATTAAGGCGCTATTTACATACCATCATATTTATCTCCATGCGGATCCTGAGAAAGATGTTCAAGTGCTCTGTGTTGAGCAGAGGATATTGAATTTTGTTAAGCTGTGTGCTATACTATTAAAGCATTAGCTTCAGCACAGTGCACAGCTTGTTTTCAAAAAATGAAGCCGTCTTACACCAGCTTACTCCACGGATTACGCCATTAGATTTTCCGCTATCTGAATTAGGCGTAACTGAGCTTACCCCAGCTTCAAATGAGTAGGTGCCGGTCGGGACTTATAGACGCTAAGCGGAGCTTATCTAAGGCTGGTCACGAAAATCCCCACCATGAAGCCGCTGGACGCCGACAAGAAGCCCGCAAAGCCCGCCGAGGCCGCTCCCACCGCCCCTGTCGTGGAGGAGAAGATCGACTTCTCCAACGTGCAGATCGAACCGCTGTTCACCGACCTGGTGGATTTCGACACCTTCTCCAAGTCCGATTTCCGGGCCGTGAAGGTCAAGGAATGCGAGGCCGTGAAGAAGTCCAAGAAGCTCTTAAAGTTCGTTTTGGACGACGGAACCGGCACGGATCGGGTGATCCTCTCCGGCATCCACGAGTATTATGAGCCGGAGGAGCTGGTGGGTAAGACCTGCATTGCAATCACCAATCTGCCTCCGAGAGCGATGATGGGTATCGATTCCTGCGGTATGCTCATCTCCGCCGTGCATCACGAAAACGGCGAAGAAAAGCTGCATTTGCTGATGGTCGATCCTCACATTCCGGCAGGCGCAAAGCTCTATTGATTGCCCTTAAATTGTCGGTGCTTACGCCACAACTTACGCCAATTTACGCCTCACTTACGCCAAAAATGCGTTTGGAATTTTGCGATTGCAGGCAAGTTCCGATAGCATAAGTTAAGTTCATATGATTTAAGCCCGCTGATTTCGGTCAGCGGGTTTTACCTACGGTACGGGGCGCATCAACGCCTATAAGATCATCGAGGAAACACTGAACCTGAAGGATGTCCGCATCTTCGACTATGTAGAGGACGCAGACGGCAAAAAGAAAGCCATTCTGAACAAGAAGGAAACTGCAATCGCACAGGCAAAGCAGGAGCTTATCAAGCAGGGCTTTCAGGATTGGGTCTGGTCTGACCCTGAGCGCAGAGAACGGCTCTGCCGCCTTTACAACGATAAATTCAATAGCCTGCGTCCCCGTGAGTACGATGGAAGCCACATCGTTTTCAGTGGTATGAACCCGGAAATCGAGCTTCGGGAACACCAAAGAAATGCGGTGGCGCACATCCTATACGGCGGGAATACGCTGCTTGCACACGCCGTGGGCGCAGGGAAAACCTTCGAGATGGTTTCGGCGGCGATGGAGTCCAAACGGCTCGGATTGCGCAGTAAATCCCTGTTTGTCGTATGTGAACTACCGGAACAAACACAAACTGCTGCCCTGTGACCGGCCACCCATCAACACCCCGGAGGATATCGCCCTTGCCTGCTATGCAGACGGAAAGGGTTGGAAAGCAAACTTTGAATACTTCATGAACCGGGAATACGCCTATAACCGGGATAAGGGAAAGTGCAAATGCTGCGGGAAACCATTTTCCATAACAGTTCCAAAACACTGTCACCACATCGACAACCAGCTTCCAATCGAAAGAATCAATAAAGTTCCCAATCTGGCATGGCTGTACGAATCGTGCCACCGCATGGTTCATAACAGCCCAATACCGCCTGAGCTGGACGCAAAGGTGGTACGCAAAATTATGAAATACCGAGAAAAACTCAAACCGTGAAATTTGTGAGTACGCTGTACCTGTGAGGGTGCAGTGGTATTGAAATCTGAAGGAAGAAAGTAAATCAGTTTGATGGAACGCCGGGTGCGCTGAAAGGTGCACGCCCGGCGTGAGGTGGGGGAAAATCCGGAGATAGCTTCAAAGGATTGACTATCCCGTAACTCTCGGCACGGACACCTTCGGCAACATCACCCGTTTGGACAATGTGCTGGAGGGACTTCCAAAGCGTTATCTGCGGGAAGTTTTTCATTGGATGAAGCCATTGCAATGAGCCACAACCTTCGGCAACTTGAATATCATCTGTCTGAGATGGGATACACCCTCGGTTCCAATCCCAAGCGGAAGTATTGGACGATCAAGGGCAAGGGCGATGAACGCCCCATCCGATTACACCGGCTCGGTGAGGAATACACCAAAGAGCGCATTACACAGCGGCTCATTGAAAACCGTGATAACATCGACTTTGAGCCGTTCCAGCCGAAAACCTACCGACCGAAGCAATACCGGCTCAGAACACGGAGCGACAGAATTGGAAAAGTCGGCGGTCTGTATGGGCTGTACCTTTACTACTGCTACCGGCTCGGCTATCTGCCGAAGTACAAGGCAGGACAACAGAATCACGCACGAGTCCACTACCTTTTCAAAGAAGATCTGATGAAGATAGATGAACTCACCAAACAAGTCACGCTACTCGGCAAGCACCACATCGGTACAGACGAGCAGCTTTTTTCATATCAGCACTCGGTCGAGGAGCAGATCAAGACCGTAACTGCCGACAGAACGCACCTCCGAAATGAAATACGAAAAGTGAACATCACAGATGCAGAGCTGTCGCAGGCAAAGGCAAGTATCTCGCTTCTCGGCGAGAAGTTAAAGGAACTCCGCAAGGAGGTCAAACTCTGTCAGGACATCGCTGTCCGTTCCAAGGTTATCGAGGAAAAGGTGGATGCAGTCCGAGCAGAGGAAGAAAAATCAAAACGAAAGGAGAACCGCAACTATGAACAACGGCGGTGATGCGGCTGAGCAGGTCGTCAGGCTCTCGCTTGAAGGCTTTGAAGTTGCCGCAAAACTTACAGGCTCGGCGGCAAAGAATGTCGCCCTGCTTCTCGTGTCCGTGCTGAAGCAGGAACAACAGACCAAAGGCAAGGCACGGCTCACCAATATGATCAAGTCCGGCAAGGAACTGAAAGTCTTTTCTATCCCGAACAAGGACTTGGCACAGTTCACCAAACAGGCAAAGCGCTATGGCGTTCTCTACTGTGTCCTGAGAGATAAGAGCGCCAAGGGAGATGATGTACCCGTGGATATTATCGCCCGTGCAGAGGACGCTTCCAAAATTCAGCGCATTGTGGAACGCTTTGAGATCGGCAAGGTCGATAAGGCAGGCGTTATCACGCAGGCGGAGCAGGACAAGGCTGACCGTGAAGCCGTGGCACAGGAAGTGCCGACGAAAACGAAGGGTGGAATCATCGTGGAAGAAGCAATGGGAAAGCCCTTGCAGAAAGAAGG
>OIBL01000553.1_pt1 | contig 14103 bp, 9 predicted proteins | sample 1581041 | NCBI WGS metagenome assembly OIBL01 (sample SAMEA3882547, study PRJEB24775) | human gut metagenome | biome: human-associated habitat; feature: intestine environment; material: feces | place: Netherlands | collected 2009/2010 | reverse complement strand
TCCTGCTCTGTGAAAGCTTCGCCAACCCGGAAGTGATGGGCATCCCCGATGACATCGACATCATCCTGGGCTACGGCGCTCTGGCCGCACGCCAGTTCTGGCTGGACGGCCCGGGGAACGCCCTTTATTTCAGCTCCACCAGCCACCGGATGCCCGCCCCCGCCTCCTTCAACCTGATGGGAGGCACCTTTATCCAGGACAGCAACGGGAACGGCCCCATGAAAGCTTACGTGGCAGAGTGGTCGCCCGCATGGGACGCCGGCCTCAGAACGGGAGATGTTCTTATTTCCATCAATGGAAGAAAGAATCCCTATCCGGACCTCGTAGAATATGTTACCACCCAGCGGGGGGCTCAGGCCAGCGTGGTGGTCCAGCGCAGGAACAGGCTGGTGCGCATCCAATGGGAAGTTCCGGCCGCGCCCCCTGCCGGGGATTATTACCCCACGCCCCAGGCCATTACGGAACAGGAATTCGAAAACCACGTCAGGCAGCAGGAAAAAAAAGAACAGACCCAGCCCTCCGCAGACGGCCAGCAGCCTCCGGCTACGGCCGGAGAAACTCCGGATGAAGCCTCTCCCGCAGCTGACGGGAAAACGGACAAGGCCTCCGCTGCCTGAGCCGGGCCAGCAACCAGCCATCTCTCTACACCGGCATGAACAACGAACAACATCAGAATACCCAAACTTCCGCCGCCCTCGCCATTCCCTCCCCTTTCCAGAAAAAAACCTGCTGGCATGCCCTGACAGGCGCCTCCATTCTGGTGATGCTGGGCATTGCGGCCTTCGTCATTTTTGAAGTGGTGGAACTTCTGGGGTTTCTGGAACCGGTGCTCCTGCCCATCCTGATTGCCGCCGTCGTGGCGTATTTGCTGGAACCCATCGTTTCCTGGCTGGTGCGTCTCAAATTCTCCCGCCCCTGGGCCGTAGTCACGGTCATGTTTGCGGCTCTGGCTGTCCTGGTAGGCTTTGGAGCCACGATTCTTCCTCCCCTGATCAGGCAAACGGACGAATTGATCGACAACCGGATGGAGCTATGGAACAAAACCTCCGAACTGATTGACTCCACCATTGAAATACCTTTCATTTCCCGCACCATTGACAGTGTTTACAGAACCAGTCTGCGGGAACTGAATGCCAGCCATTATACGGAGGCGGAAATCCATGACCTGAGAAACGCCCGGACCGCCCGGGAAAAGCTGGGAGCCTACATGACCATCAATTCCTCCTTTTACCAGGACAGGCTGATGAGCTGGCTCACTTCCGGAGGGCGAGCCCTGTACAGCACCATAGGAATCATGGTCAGCATCCTGATTACGCCCATTTTCGCTTTTTATTTTCTGCTGGAGGCGGATAAAATCAAAGAGAAATGGCCCAGCATCCTGCCCCTGAAAGTCTCCAAATTCAGAAAAGACGTGGTGGACACCATGGAGGAAATCAACGGCTACCTGATTTCCTTCTTCCGCGGCCAAATGCTGGTAAGCATCATTGAAGGCATTCTGATTGCCATCTGCCTGAAGCTGATCGGCCTGCCGTACGCCATTACCATTGGCGCCGCGGTCTGCGTGCTGGGCATCATTCCCTACCTGGGTATCATCACCGCATTTATCCCTGCGGTGTTGCTGGCCTGGTTCACATGGGGGGATTTCCAGCACGTGCTGATTGTTTCGGGCATCTTCCTGGCCGTCAACCAATTTGACGGATGGATCATCCAGCCGAAAATCGTGGGGGATTCCGTGGAACTCCACCCGCTCACGGTCATGTTTTCCGTGCTGATCTGGACACTCATCCTGGGCGGCTTAATCGGTGCCCTGCTGGCTGTCCCCCTGACAGCCGCCATCAAGGTCCTTTACAAGCGGTACATCTGGCAGAATGCCAGCATGCGCCCCATGACGGAACCCGTGCTTCCGCCGGAACATCCCGGCGAACAGCCTCCGGACACCCCCGAAGGTTCGGCCCACGCTTAAACAGCGGCATCCTTCCGACCGCCCTTTCCGGAAAATTATAATCACACACACCTGACAACATGAATAAATCCGCATTACACCTGATGCTTGCCCTGGCGGCGGCAGCGGCCTGCCCGGCCGCAGTCACGCCAACGGTCAAGCCCCCCAAGGCCATCGTCATGATTTACGCTGACGACCTCGGCTATGGAGACGTAGGCTGCTATGGAGCCAAGGGAATTCCCACCCCCTCCATCGACAAGCTTGCCGAGCAGGGCTGCCGCTTCACGGACGCCTATTCCACCACATCCGTCTGCACCCCTTCCCGCTATGCCCTGTTCACAGGAGAATATCCGTGGCGCAAGGAAGGCACGGGCATCCTGCCGGGAGACGCCGCCCTCATTATCGATACCAAGAAGCCCACCCTGCCCAAGATGCTCCAATCCCACGGCTACAAAACCTACATGATAGGCAAATGGCACCTGGGCCTGGGGGAAAAGGGGAAGAAAATTGACTGGAACAAACATATCTCCCCCAGCCCGAACGAAATCGGATTTGACGAGAGCTTTATCTTCGCCGCTACGGGCGACCGCGTTCCCTGTGTGATTCTGGAAAACGGCAATGTCCGCAACCTGGACCCGAACGACCCCATTGAAGTATCCTACAGGCACAACTTCCCCGGGCTTCCCAATGGCAAGGACAATAAGGACCAGCTCAAACTCATGTGGAGCCACGGACACAACCAGGCCATTATCAACGGAATCGGACGCATCGGATTCATGAAGGGCGGCAAAAGCGCCTTGTGGAAGGATGAGGAAAACGCCGATGTCATTACGGATAAGGCCATTGAATACATTCAAAAGAGCGCCAAAGCCAAGGAACCGTTTTTCCTGATGTTCGCCACGCATGACATCCACGTGCCGCGCTGCCCGGAAAAACGCTTTGTGGGCAAGAGCCGGCACGGCGTGCGCGGTGACGTGACCGTGGAACTGGATGACTGTGTGCGCCGCATTACAGAGGCTCTGCAACAGGCCGGTCTGGAAAAAGACGCCCTGGTGATCTTCTCCAGCGACAACGGCCCCGTGCTGGATGACGGCTACAGGGATTTCGCCGTCCGGGACAACGCCACCCATTCCCCCGCCGGCCCCTTCCGGGCAGGCAAATACAGCATTCTGGAAGGAGGTTCCCGCATTCCGTTCATCGTCAAATGGCCCGGCGTGATCAACCCCGGAACCACGAGCAAAGCCCTGCTCAACCAGATGGATCTGGGAGCCTCCCTGGAACAACTGCTGGCCCCCGGCAAGGCCAATTCCTTCCGTGACTCTGAAAACGTGCTGCCCGCCCTTCTGGGCAAATCCGCCAAAGGGCGTGACTACCATGTCATCAACAGCACTGGCAAGGCGTTGGCGATTCGCCACGGCAAATGGAAATTCATTCCCGCCGGCGTGGCCATTCGCGACGGCATCAACGGAGCCTCCGCAAAAATGAGCAAGTCCCCGGAAGGAGGAAGCCTCTTTGACCTGGAAAAAGACCCGAAGGAACTTGACAACGTAGCCTCCCAGCATCCGGACATTTGCGAACAGATGAAAGCCAAGCTTGAGGAAATCCGCCAGAGGCCCGAAACCAAGGCTGACCAGGAGGACCTGCTTCCCTTGGACGACTAACATCCATTCGGGCCAGATCATGAGAGAATCCGCCACATGCTCCCAATGCGGCCACGGGTACACCTACCCGGCCGGACTGGACGCCAAAACCGGCATGCGCTGCCCGGCGTGCGGCGTTTTGATTCATGTTACAACGGGGCTTCCCTTCGGGGAAGCCTCCTCTTCGCCATCCGGCCGCAAACCGGAAAACGCCATGAAAACGCAGGCCGCCCTGCCTCCCGTCAGGAAAAAGCGGCCGGCTTTCTCCGGACGCGATACTGACGAACGCGGCATCCGGCAGGAAAACCTGCCGCAGCTGCCAGCCGCAGCATCCGGCCGCCGGATTCCCGCTACATCATGGCTGGCATGGGGGCTGTCCCTGATAGCGTTGATTCTGGCCTTTATTTTCCCCTCCTACGGAAACGGTTCCACAGATCCGCTGTACATGCTTCAGTGCCTGCCCTCCATGGTATTCGGCTGTACTGCGGCCATCCTTTTCATCCAGGGCCTGGCGGCTTTGCGCCGCTAAAAAACAAAGTCTGCGGCCCCATCCGGGGCCCATGCGGCAGCCCCGTCCCAAAAACGGCCGGAATGCCTGGTTTCCATGCCCCTTTCCGCGGAACCGGGCTTTTAGGCTTGCCTGTCAAATGAACAGATTTTAAGTTACGTCCCGGTAAACGTTATGGAACGGGAGGCAGAGGCGAAGGATAACCTGTGGAGGGCCAGACTGGATGCCGTCCTGATGCACAGGATATGGGGTTCTCTTATCTTCCTGGGCATCGTTTATATTATTTTCTTCCTGAGCTTCGCTATCGGGGATCCTCTGGTCAGGCTCATCCAGACGGGCACCCAGCTGTTCAGCGTCTGGGCCAGCCGCATGCTGGAACCGTGGCCCCGCCTGCAATCCCTGCTGGGGGAAGGCGTGGTAGGAGGCGTGGGCGGCGTACTGGCCTTTCTGCCCAACGTGGTTCTCCTCTTCGGGGCCATTACCGTCCTGGAAAACAGCGGATACATGATGAGGGTTTCCCGCCTGATGAGCCGCATCATGAAAATCATGGGGCTGAACGGCAGCAGCTTTGCCCCCCTCCTGCTGGGATTCGGCTGTTCGGTTCCCGCCATCCTGTCCACCAGGAGAATTGAAACGCGCAGCGACCGCCTGGTCACCATCGCCGTGCTGCCCATGATGAGCTGTGCGGGCCGCCTGCCGATCTACATGATGTTCGTCTCCGCCCTGTTTCCTTCCCGCCTGCAGGCCCCCGTGCTGTTCGGGATTTATGCCAGCGGCGTCCTGCTGGCGCTGTGCTGCGCCCGGCTTCTGAAAAACACGCTTTTCAAGGCGCCCCAGAGGGATTCCCTCCACCACATGAAGCGCCTGCGCCTCCCCTCCCTGCGGAAGGTGGGCATCCTGATGTGGTCGCGGGCCTTCATGTACGTCCGGAAAGCAGGCACTTTCATTCTTGGGGCCTCCATCATCCTGTGGTTTCTGAACACCTACCCCAGGCCGGAAGAAGACACGGCGCCGACAAACGCAGCGGCCATGGAACATTCCTACGCCGGACAAATAGGCCATTGGATGGAACCCGTCACGCAAGTGGCCGGATTTGACTGGAAAATCAATTCCGCCCTGGTAGGAGCCTTTGCCGCCAAGGAAATTTTCGTCACCCAGATGGGTATCCTTTATGCGGTGGAAGACGGAAATTCGGCCCCGGCGGCCCAGCAGACATTGAACGCCCGTCTTAAAGCCAGCTACACCCCACTCCAGGGCATCAGCATCATGATATTCTGCCTGATCGCCCTGCCCTGCATCGGCACCGTCACCGTCGCCAAGAGGGAAGCGGGCACCTGGTGGTTCGCTCTGGCTCAATTCGGCGGATTGACCCTCCTGGGTTTTGCAACGGCTACGCTGATCTACCAGGCAGGGCTCCTTCTGTAAAGGCCAGCCATAAAGAAACCGGAAGCAGGAAATATCCCCCGGAAGAAGAAAAAATGAACCTCGTGAAAAAAGAGGCGTTTACGATGAACTTCCGCAAGTTCTCCTGCTCTACGGTCAAATGATCACAACATCGCCATCATCCGGCCACGAAAGCCGCAGCATAACACCATGCATGGCCGTGCAAGCCTCCCCTCCGCAACAATCCGGAATCAGTATGCACCGCTGAAGCCTTTCCTGTTTTTTCAAGCCGTCCGGGTATCCTTTTCCGTTTGCAGAGGGGGGGACAACCTGCGGCAAAAAAGATCATGCAGCCATTTCCGGAAAATCAATGCCCTTTTGACAGGGAGTAATCAAAAAAGGGGCACCAATTATCCATTCGGTAATCTTTGCCCTGGATATGGGCCTTAACCTCATCTCCCTGGGAATCCCTCAGACAGCCCCGCGCCCCCGTCCGCGGACCGGAAGGACGGTGTTCATTAATCGTCATCCCATAGCGTAGACGCCCTTTCCCCGGGTCCTTCTCCGTCAACAGCTGTACCGCATTTTTCCCCACCAGCCGGACAGACTTGATGGCAATATCCTCTCCCTCAGCCCCCACAAGGGAAAAACCATAATTGCCAGGATCGTCAACCGTCTTCGTGTCCAGAACCAAAGGGGGGCAGGGAGCATAAAATGCCACTTCCACCGTCCAACCCTTTCCGGACTTCCTGATTTTATGGGTCAGGGGATGCACGGGTTTCCAGTCCGCCCCATCCAACAGGACTTTCTTCATGACATAGCCCACATACTCCCCATAAAGGCGGGACATGGGCGCCGTCAAATGGACTCCGTCGCTATACTCGAAATGATACATCGGGGTCGTCATCACATACCGGCTGTCCTTCTCCAAAGCCATCTCCAGCTGTTCCAGGGCAATAGCCGGATAATCCGTAGGATTAAACTGATAATAATTCAAATGGGAACCAACCTGATAGCCGAAACAGACCACATCGTTTTTCTGCCCGGTCACGGCCCTGGCGTCATGATTTATGTCCCTGATCAGCTTTTCCATTTTTTCCCGGTACCATTCCCTCGTCTTTCTGTCCTGGTGATCCGTCTCTCCCTGGGTCCAGATAAACGCAGGCATGGAAAGGGTCTTCCCTTCCCGGTCAGCCAGTATTTTGGCGGCCTTCAAATCATCCAAAATGCGGTTGTAGGCTCCAGTTCCCCTGCCCAGGGAACCAAGGCTCGCCCCACCCACTCCCGTCGCAGAACAAATCAACCGGATACGGGAAGCCGTAACGGGAGAATAATGCTGCATCAGGCGGAACAAACGACAGGCAGCCCCGGATACGGGAGTTTCGCCGCGCGGACCGTTCACTCCTTCCTCCAGAGGAACCAGCATCTTGCGGTCACTGCCGTTCTCATACGCTCTCACCCCTCCCCTGAACATATACAAGCCCCCTTTCTCCTGCTTTTCCGTTACAACGGGCTTAGCCGTCCAGCCCACAGAAAGGGATTGACCGTAAGAAGTTAAATAATTCCAATCCGCCCACTCTGTTTTCCGGGAAGCACAGATGGATGCGGAAGCCGCCGCAGCCATGTGGAAAGCAAGCAAAATCAAGGTAACAGGAATATTCATCAGATAATTCAACGGACTCTGTCCGTGAACATACGTTAGCCGTTCCCTCTTTTTATCAATTCCTGAACACAAAGCTGTCCATCCATTGCTGCAGTACCATTACGCCAGGAAATACGGAATTGCCGTTCCAGCCGGGTCCACGCCATGTTTCGGTACCATGCCGTACCGGCAGGAAAACGCATTCAATATACCAACGGGATTTTTTATCCTCCAAAAGAAAGGCGGCAGAAACATTCTCCGTATTGAATAAACAACATGAACCATTTCCCGTCTATCAACGCCATATCCGCCTCCATCTGCCTTCTGGGATGCGGACTCGCCCTGCCTGTTTTCTCCCAACAGCCGGAAAAAGGAAAACCCGATGCCGCCCACATTTCCAAAACAAAAGCTGACTGGTGGAGCCAGAGGCACGCCCTGTTAAAGCAGACCCTGGCGGAAACACCATGCCAACTGCTGTTTATCGGCGATTCCATCACCCACCGCTGGGAAACCGACGGCAAAAAAATATGGTCCCAATATTTTTCCCCCTATGCTCCTGTCAATTTCGGGATAGGAGGCGACAGGACGGAACATGTATTGTGGCGCATTGACGATTCTGCCCTTAAAACGCCTCATTCCCCCCAAGTATGCGTTATCATGGTGGGCACCAATAACACAGGGCAATACAAAGGCAGGCAGACCCCGCAGGAAACGGCGGAGGGTATCCGGGAAATAGCTTCCCGGGTCCATCGGCTCCACCCCGCCACTGAAATTATTCTTCTGCACATCTTTCCCCGGGGGAAAACGGCGGAAGACCCCCTGCGCATCCAAAATGAAATGATCAACAGGGAGCTGGACAAAACAAATATGCCGAGAGTCCATGTCGTCAACATTAATTCCGCATTCCTGGACAAGGACGGCACTTTCCTGCCGGGAATTACCGGGGACCTCGTCCACCTTACAGAAAAAGGCTACCGTCTCTGGGCGGACGCACTGCTGCCGGAAATCAAAAAATACATGAAGTAAGTCCGCTACCCCCTTCCGCCCGGCCAACGGCCAATTCGGCCTCATCTGCGCAGAAGCGGCCAGCCAATCATGGTTGTCACTCCCGCACATAAAAAACCGGAGGGATTATTTTCCCTCCGGTTTTCGGATACGGCCGTTAAAACCGTTTAAATTGTCTTAATCACGGAAGAGTCGTCATCATCCCTGTCCTCGGCAGAAGCGGCCTTCCTGGTGGGAACAGGCGTCTTCCTGACCTTTTCCAGAGCCTTGTCCACCGCCGCAATCACCTTGTCTTCCCCGGTCTTCTGACTGGACAACTCATTATAAATCTTTTCCTTGGCCTCATAATCGGCCTTGGCTGCCGCATCGCCGGGATTGGCCTTGAACTTGTCCTCCGCCTTGAACAAGGCCTCCTCCGCAGCCTGGAACTTTGGTTCCACCGCGTTTCTCTGGTCTTCCGCAGTCTGCTTGATGCGGCCCAGCAGGCGAATCACATACGGGCGGTTGCTGAGTCTCTTGAATGCGGAAACCAGAAACTGGCGGCGTTCGCTGGTTTTGGCATCCGCAATAAGGGGGTCAAACAACTTGAGCGTGGCGTTGTCATCCCGGTCACGGTCCACGGAGAGTACGCGGAGAATCGAATCATGGGCCTGGGAACGCACGCGTTCATGCAGGGATTCGTCTTTCCAGGCCTTGAACAGGTACGGAACGGCGTCATCCGTATTCCAGTCCCCCCAGGCGGTAATGATGGCAAGCGCCTTTTTGGTATCCTCCTTATAGCTCTTTTCCATCATGTCCAGCACCTTGGGATCACCGGTGCGGGCCAGCAGCTTGTAGAGCATTTTGACGTTTTCCTCCGGCATGTTTTTCTGATACTGGAGCAGTTTGGAGGAAAGCGCCTTGCGCTTGGCTGGAGGAGCTTCGTCAATCAGGTAGCGCGCCGTACGGAAAGCGGAGGAAATCAAATCCGGGGAAGCATCCTTCTTCTGGAGGATCTTCATCACGTCGTCAAGGTCGTCCAGCTTCATGGCAAAACGCATGTACTTGAGCACCACGGCCTGCTTGTCCTGGATCTTCTTATTCTTGCTTTCGCTGATGGAAGCGTACAGGTCTTTCAGCATGTCGCGCATGGCGGGGCTGGAAGACTTGGCCAAAAGGGTCACCATCATGGAATATTTTTCCTTACTGTACCTGCCGACATTTTTTTTCATGTCTTCCACCACCTGGCGGGCAATGTTGTCATCCATCTGGGCCATGATGGAAACCAGGTGGGCGGCGCCGGGCCAGTTTTCCCTGTTGCCCTTGACTCCTCTCACATTGGCGAGCAGCAGAGCGGCATCCTCCGCGTCGGGAACGACTTTCACATCCGGAACACGGCTGAGATTCTTGGAGTCAAACAGACGGCTGCGGCCCAGTTTCCCGCCTTCCACGACCAGCGCATTCAGGCGGGCGTTCTCACCTTCCACCTTTTCTTTCTTGCTGCTGGTGCTCCATGCATAAATCCCTACGCCGGCAGCGATGACAACCAGGGCGCATACCCCATAAATAACACCCCGCAGCAGGGATTTGGATTTATCCACGGAAGCGGCCATATCCCGGGCGGATTCCGTTCCGGCGGGAGGCTGAATACCGCCGTCGCCCGCCGGAGGAGCGCCAGCGGCAGGGGAAACTCCCTCGGCGGCCACAGGCTGGGGAACCGCAGCGGGAGCCACGGAAGAAGCTGGTGCTGCCCCCACGGGGGATTTTAATACTTTCAGCTTGGGAACGGCGCTTTCCGGAGCGGCGGCCGGGGATTTCTCCGCCGCAGCGGGAGCCGCGGCCATCTTGAAAACTTTCAATTTGGGAGCCCCCCCCGCAGGAGCAGGCTCCGGAACAGACGGTTCCGGGGTCTGCACAGCCGCAGGCGCTACCCCTGCGGCCTGGGCCAGAGCAGCGGCCTGAGCCTCCGCCAGGGCTTTCTGGGCCTCCGCTACCTTGGCAAGGGCATCCTGAATCTGGGCGTCCACGGAAGGCTCGGGCTGCGGAGCGGAAGCGGCTTCCTTTTTCTCCAGCTCCGCCGCAAGGCGCGCTCTTTCCTCTTCGGCAGCTACACAGGCGGCCTCCTTTTCTGCGGCAATGCGCGCGGCTTCGGCAGCCTCCTGCTCCGCCTTGATTCTTGCGGCTTCCTGCTCGGCAGCTATTCTCGCCGCCTCCTTTTCGGCAGCAATACGGGCGGCTTCCTGCTCGGCAGCCGCTTTTTCCGCAGCAATCCTGTCCGCCTCCGCCTGTTCCGCTGCGCGGCGGGCGGCTTCCTCCTGCTCCTGAGCCAGCTTGGCCTGCAACTCAGGAGTGAGAAAACGCGGCTTGACAACCTCCACGCCTTCCGCGGCGGGAGAAACAAACTTTACCTTGGGTGCGGCCGCAGGGGCTGCCGTTACCAAACGGCGTCGCAATTTGGGAGGTTCCGGCGAAGAAGGGGTTCCTGTCTGATCGGTCATCGTGATAAAATGGCTGGGAAATTGGAGTGATTTTATACGATTCCGCGGTCCCCTGCAACCTCAAAATACCGTCTGGAAAACGGGCGGGGAACAGCCGCCGTGCGTGGCTCAACAGGCAGATTGCGAAAAAAGGCTTCACCCGAGATATAACATGGAAAAGCGTTTAAATATCCCGCGTATTCTCCCGCAAAATCATAAAAAACACAATATGTTAACAACAACAATCATGAATAAAGTAAAGCGCCCGTAATAGAACTTCAAGAATACGTACCAGTCATTTAAGAATCCTCTTAAAAAATGTTATAACACATATACTTTTTTCTTGCCAGACCAAGGATGATTAGTTAAATAAATAACCACTCGTCAACATCATGAACTCCAACGACAGTACCAAAAATAAGAGGCGCTACACGCCTGAAGAAAAACAATCCGTTCTTGATTTCATTGCTGAACGGAAAACCCAAAACAAAAGGGGTGCCCAGAAAGAAGCCGCCGAACGCTTCGGCATCAGCACGGTGACCATCTCAAGCTGGATGAAGGCATCCAAGGCCAAGCGCGGCCGCAAGCCCGGCACCAAAAATACAACTGCTCCCAAAACACAGCCTCTCGCAGCCGCCCAACCCGCCGACCTGCGCCGCCTGGCGGCCGTTCTGGAAGAAATCGCCGACCTTGAAGCCCAGACAGCCAAACTCGACACCCTGCGCACTGAAGCGGAGGAACTCAAGAACAGGCTGACTGCCAAGCAGGCCTGATTGCTTTTATTCCTTCCTTTTCCGGAAAACCGGCTTCCCCTGACAAGGGAAGCCGGTTATTTTCTTTACGGAGATCGCGCTTGCCCCCCCGGAACAATTCCTTTAATATCCGCCGTCGTGACTCAACCCGCCCACATTGCTCCCGCGAGTCAGTCTGTGGAAGGCATGTATGCCGACTACTTTCTGGATTACGCCTCGTATGTCATTCTGGAACGGGCCGTACCCAAGATCAATGACGGGTTTAAACCTGTGCAGCGCCGTATTCTGCACGCCATGGACCGCCTGGACGACGGGCGTTATAATAAAGTGGCTAATATCGTGGGAGACACGATGAAATTCCATCCGCACGGCGACCGTTCCATTGCAGACGCGCTGGTGGGGCTGGGACAAAAAGGGCTGCTTATCGACACGCAGGGGAACTGGGGCAATATTCTGACAGGCGACCCCGCTGCGGCTTCCCGCTATATTGAAGCCCGCTTCACCTCCTTTGCGCGTGACGTAGTATTCAGCCCCAAAGTCACGGAATGGCAGCTCTCCTATGACGGCAGGAACAAGGAACCGGTCAGCCTTCCCGTCAAATTCCCCCTTCTTCTCGCTCAGGGAGCGGAAGGCATCGCCGTGGGGCTTTCCAGTAAAATTCTTCCCCACAACTTCAATGAGTTGATTGAAGCCTCCATCGCCTACTTACGCGGCCAGCCCTTCCAGCTTCTGCCGGACTTTCCGACCGGAGGCGTGATGGATGCCACCAACTACCGTGACGGAGAACGAGGAACGGGCCGCGTCCGCATCAGGGCGCGCATCCTCACGGAATCGAAGAAACTTCTCCGCATCACGGAAATCCCGTTCGGCGTCACCACGGAAATCTTAATTGATTCCATTGTCTCCGCTGCGGAAAAGGGAAAAATTAAAATCGCCCGCATTGAGGACAATACGGCCCAGCATGTGGACATCCTGGTCCATCTCCCGGCCGGAGCGGATCCGGAGCAGACGAGGAAAGCCCTGTTCGCCTTCTCCGCTTGTGAAGTCAGCATCTCCCCGAATGCCTGCGTCATTGTGGAGGAAAAACCCAGGTTCATGTGTGTCAGCGACATCCTGCGCTACAATACGGACTCCACCAAGGAAATCCTGCGCCAGGAGCAGGAAATCCGACTCAAGGAACTGAACGAGGCGTGGCACCAGGCAAGCCTGGAAAAAATATTCATTGAAAACCGCATCTACCTCTCCATAGAAGATTCCGAAACGTGGGAAGAAGTGCTCGGCACCATTGACCGGGAATTGCAGCCGTTTGCATCCCGGCTGCGCGCCCCCATTACCAGGGACGACCTGGTAAGGCTGACGGAAATCAAAATCAAGCGGATTTCCAAATTTGACGCTTTCAAGGCGGACCAGCACATCCGCCAGCTTGAAGAGGACATCGAACAAACGCAGAAGAACCTCAACCAGCTTACCAAATTCACTATCCGCTGGTTTGAAGCCCTGCGTAAAAAATACGGCGCCGCCTATCTGCGGAAAACGGAAATTTCCTCCTTCGGCTCCGTAAACCGCGCGCAGGTGGCTGTTGCCAATGAAACATTGTATATTGATGACGAAGGCTTTGCCGGTTACGGCGTCAAGAAGGGAAACCCTGTCTGCAAATGCTCCACGCTGGATGACGTGTTGATCATTGACAATGCAGGCGTGCTCAAAATCGTGCGGATTCAGGACAAATTTTTCGCTGGTAAAAACCCCCTTTATATTTCCGTCATCAAAAAAGGGGACGACCCCGTGTTCAACCTGATTTACCGGGACGGAAAAGACGGCCCCGTGTACGCCAAGCGTTTCCGCATAGGAGGGTTCACCAGGGACAAGGAATATCCGCTTACCCGAGGCGCAAAGGGAACGCGCATCTTCCACTTCTCCGTGCATGAAACGGAGGAAAACAGTTCCCAGATAAGCGTAAACGTTTATCTGAAAGCCGTTCTGAAACTCCGTAACCTGATCAGGCCCTTCCACTTCGCGGACCTGAGAATCAAAAACCGCGGTGCCCAAGGAAATATCATTACCAGGCATCCTGTGGAACGCGTCTCCCGCATCATGCCTCCGGCCAAGTCCGGAAATGAGGAAACGGAAGGGCCAACAACCGCTCCTTCCGCAACAGCGGAACGGACGGAAGGCTCACCCGCCCCCTCCGCGGAAACGCTGCATCCTGAAACAGCCCCACATTTGGAGGAACCGCCTGCCGATCCGCCGCTGGAACAGGGCTCCCTGTTTGACTCCTGAAACGTTTTCAATCTCTTAAAATGGAAATATCCATGCCTGACTATCCATTTTCGGCTTGCCACAACGGGCCATCTTCTGTAGATATGGACCACCTCATTACCATGCCGCTTTAGCTCAGTGGTAGAGCACCCGCCTTGTAAGCGGACGGTCGTCAGTTCAAATCTGACAAGCGGCTCCATCATAACCCGCTCAAGGTCAATCCTTGAGCGGGTTGCTTTTATGAGGCGTGCGCCATTACTCGTTCCCATGAATTTCCGGCGTGCCGCTTTTGAACATTCATCATCCATTCATATCTCCGGCGGAATGCGGCAGCCGCAGGAAGCAAAGCGGGACGCAACATCTGGCAAGAGGCCATTCCACCCACAGGCATCCCCGTCAACTTCCGGCAGCGAAGGGCCATTCCCGGAGCGGGAAGAAGGTTCCGTTGGCGATAACGCCGCCTCAGCAAGCCGTTTCCCCCCTTGAATACGCCTCCATTGCCATTTCGACCAAGGG
>OIBL01000484.1_pt1 | contig 15815 bp, 18 predicted proteins | sample 1581041 | NCBI WGS metagenome assembly OIBL01 (sample SAMEA3882547, study PRJEB24775) | human gut metagenome | biome: human-associated habitat; feature: intestine environment; material: feces | place: Netherlands | collected 2009/2010 | reverse complement strand
TTGTCACTTTTACTGCAGCAGATCTGGTTAGATTTTATCCATGTCAGTATACCGTTTTCGGTGTTTAATATCGGGCTGAATCTGGTTCCTACTTACATTGCATATAAATTTATCGGGAAAAAATTTACCCTGTATTCTATTATTGTTATTGTACTGACGAGTATTTTTACAGATATGCTTCCGGCGTATGTGTTTACAAAGGATGTGCTGCTGATCAGTGTGTTTGGTGGACTGATCAATGGATTTGCCATCAGTCTGTGTTTAAATGTCGGCACCACCACGGGTGGCACCGACTTTAGCAGCATCTTTTTATCACAGCAGAAGGGCATTGATGCATGGAATTATATTCTGGCAGGAAATGTGCTCATGCTTGTAGTTGCAGGTGCTTTGTTCGGCTGGTCGATTGCGTTGTACTCGATTATTTACCAGTTCTGCAGCACGCAGATCATTCAGGCACTGTACAAGCGTTACCAGAAGGAAACGATGTTTATTATTTCTGATAAATCCAATGAAATCTATCGTGCCATCCGGGAACGGACCAACCATGATGCAACGTTATTCCAGGGAATCGGGTGTTATGAGGAAAAGCAAAAGACCCTGATTTATTCCGTCATTAATTCCGAGGCAAAAAGGGAGCTGCTTCCGCTTATCCGTCAGATTGATCCCCATGCTTTTATCAATGTTGTGCGGACAGAAGAACTTGCGGGGCGTTTTCATGATATTCCGCATGATTAAAAGCTTTATGCAGATTCAATCTCATAAGTAAAGCCGGCATCCTCGATGGTTTTGATGGTATCCTGGATGCCCTGTCCACCGGCGGTCAGATAACCGGAGGCGAAGATGGAATCGACGACACTTAAAAGCTTTTTTTCTTCTCCTTTGAAATATACCTCACGGCCGGCGGCACAGCGTATATCTGACTGTGGAACCATCAGTCTTGCAAGGCAGAGGACTTTCATGCAGTATTCTGTGGTCAGACCGGAAATATCTTTATCGCCTAACGGAGTTCCCTTGATCGGAAGCAGAAAATTGATCGGCAGTGCTTCCGGCTGGATCTCACGCAGTTCCATCAGCATATCTACCACATCTTCTTTGCTCTCGCCCATACCGATGATTCCGCCACTGCAGATTTCAAATCCAATCTTCTGCAGCATATGAATATTTTCAACACGCTGGTCAAAGGTGTGGGTGGAGCAGATATGGCTGTAATAGGCGCGGCTGCTGTTTAAGTTGTGGTTGATACGGTCAAGACCGGCATCGTAGAGCATGCGTGCCTGTTTTTCCGTTAAAAATCCAATGGAACAGCACAGATGTGTGCCGGTTTTCTTCATGGCACGGATGCGTTCGGCAAGTTCTTCAATTTCCTCATCTGTAAATTTCATTCCGCTTAAGCCGATACAGTGGCGGCTTAAATGGTGTTCATTGACAAAATCGTTATCCTTGTACAGTTTCTCATCGGAAACCCATTTGTATTTTTCAATATCTGCGGTGGAACGGCAGGATTGTGCACAGTATGCGCAGTCCTGGGAACAGTTGCCGCTGCGGGCATTGGTCAGAATATGGATGCTGACGTGATTTCCTTTATATTTTCTCCGGAGTTTTTCAGCACGGGCGATCAGATCATCCAGCTGATCGTCCGGAGTGTTTAAAATAGCGAGAGCCTCCTCGCGGGAGAGAACCGGATCGTTTTCTTTTGTTGTATGCATTTGCTAAATACCTTCCTTGTGTGTAATTATTAACAATATGCATTCACTTTAGCATGGAAAAAATGAAATGTCAACGATGACGAGTGAACGGGTTGACAATAAAGAGTAAAAAACCCGGAGAATGAAAAAATTCTCCGGATTTGAAGTATTATAATAAAATTTTTGATTTATGCTTTAGTAAGCGGGATCCGTTTATAATAAGAAGAACCCCTGCGGCGATTCCTGTGGCAAGTACACAGATTCCGATCACGAGGCTTGATACGGCTGATGCCCCCATTGCTTTATATATTTTCTCGTTCATAAAAACAAACCTCCTTAAATTGACGAAGTTTAATATCTTAATTCATTCTTATTTTAACACAACATCCGTTGACATTGCAACGTGGATTTGCTACAGTTGACAGTGTATGAATTAGATTGGTTATTGTTCAACGGTTATCCTGCGAACAGTAACATCAGATTAGGAAAATAACACGAAAATATACAGTAACTGAGAAAAATCAGGAGGCATAGAGATGGCAAAAATTATATTAACAGGAGATCGCCCGACAGGAAGACTGCATGTGGGACATTATGTAGGATCTCTGCGAAGAAGGGTAATTACAGAATTCGGGAGAATTTGATAAGATCTTCATTATGATAGCGGATGCACAGGCACTGACCGACAATTTTGATAATCCGGAGAAGGTGCGTCAGAATATCATAGAGGTGGCACTGGATTATTTGTCTGCGGGGCTGGATCCAGCGAAATCCACATTGTTTGTCCAGTCACAGATTTCCGAATTGACAGAGCTTACGTTTTTCTATGCCAATCTGGTAACTGTTTCCAGGCTGCAGCGGAATCCGACTGTTAAGTCAGAAATTAAAATGCGCAATTTTGAGACCAGTATTCCGGTCGGATTTTTTACATATCCGATCAGTCAGGCAGCAGATATTACTGCTTTTAAGGCAACGGTTGTACCAGCGGGAGAAGATCAGCTTCCAATGATTGAGCAGACAAGGGAGATTGTCCGTAAATTCAATTCCATTTATGATGAGGTGCTGGTGGAGCCGGATGTGCTGCTTCCGGAGAATGAGGCATGTATGCGTCTGCCGGGAATTGATGGAAAACAGAAGATGAGCAAATCCCTGGGGAACTGTATTTATCTTTCAGATACGGAAAGTGATGTCAAAAAAAAGATTATGAGTATGTACACGGATCCGACACATATTCAGATCTCTGATCCGGGACATCTGGAAGGAAACTGTGTATTTACCTATCTGGATGCTTTCAGCAAACCGGAACATTTTGAAGAATATCTTCCGGAATATCATAATCTGGATGAATTAAAGGAACACTATACCAGAGGTGGTCTTGGAGATGTAAAAATCAAAAAATTCCTGAACAACGTCATTCAGGAAGAGCTGGCTCCGATTCGTGCGCGAAGGGCAGAATTTGAGAAAGACATTCCGGCAGTATATGAAATTCTGAAAAAAGGAAGTGATGCAGCGCGTGAAGTTGCAGCACAGACACTTTCTGAAGTAAAACAGGCGATGAAAATCAATTATTTTGATGATGAAGAACTGATTCGTGTACAGAGTGAGAAATATCAGGGTGTATAAAAAGAAAGGATCGGAAAATATGATGATGAAAAAGACAGGACTGCTGGCAGTACTGACAGCAGGAGTACTTTTACTTGCAGGATGCGGTGGGGAAGCAAAGACAATTGATGCGCAGGCTCTTGCAAAATCGCTTGCAACAGGGATTAAATATGATGATACATTAAAGGAACTGACAGCGGATGAAATTTCAATGCTTGTAGATTTACCGGAAGATGTTGATTCTGTTATGTATGCCGGAAGCGGTTCTACGGCAGAAGAGGTAGGTGTTTTTACCGCAAAAGATTCAAATCAGGCAAAAGAAACCATGGAAGATGTCCAGAAATATCTTGATGATCAGGCGGATTCTTTCCAGGATTATGTGCCGGAAGAGACAAAACGGATTGGAAATGCGGTGCTGGAGCAGAAAAATCAGTATGTGGTTCTGTGTGTGTCCGGGGATTCGGATCAGGCAAAAGAAATTATAGAAAAGGCGTTTAAATAAAATGGTTTTTAGTAGTTTTGTATTTTTACTTGCGTTTTTACCGATCGTATTATTGCTGTACTATCTCTGCCCGGCAAGGCTTAGAAACCTTGTTTTATTGGTTTTCAGTCTGGTCTTTTATGCGTGGGGAGAGCCGGTCTATGTATTAATCATGCTGTTTTCGATTGTATTTGATTATGCGAATGGGCGGTTGATCGAGCACTTTAAAAACAAAAACTGTCCGGGGAAAGCAAAAGCCGCACTGATCGTTGATCTGTGCGGAAACCTTGCCATCCTCGGGTTTTTTAAGTACACGGATTTTGTTATCGGGAGTATCAATTCCATTACAGGGGCAGGGTTGTCGCTGCTGCATATAGCACTTCCGATTGGAATTTCTTTTTATACCTTTCAGACAATGTCCTATACGATTGATGTTTATCGCGGGGAGGTTGCAGCACAGAAAAACATCCTTACATTTGCAACCTATGTAACCCTGTTTCCGCAGCTGATCGCAGGACCGATTGTGCAGTATAAAACGGTGGAAAAAGAACTCATGCACAGAAAAGTCACGCTGGAAGATTTTTCCGAAGGAGCATTTCGTTTTTCCGTGGGTCTGGCAAAGAAAGTGCTTCTGGCAAATCAGATCGGAAGTCTGTGGGATTCCATTTCACAGTTGAATCACATGTCGGTGGCTACGGCATGGCTTGGTGCAATTGCATACAGTTTTCAGATTTATTTTGATTTTTCGGGATATTCGGATATGGCGATCGGACTGGGCAGAATGTTTGGATTCTATTTCCTGGAAAACTTTAATTTCCCGTACATGTCAAAGACAATTACGGAATTCTGGAGACGCTGGCATATTTCTCTAAGTTCCTGGTTCCGTGAATATGTATACATTCCGCTTGGGGGAAACCGTAAGGGTCTGGTACGGCAGCTGTTTAATATTATGGTTGTATGGATGCTGACCGGTCTGTGGCACGGGGCAAACTGGAACTTTGTACTCTGGGGTGTGTATTATGGTGTGCTTCTCATGATTGAAAAGTTGTTCCTGCTTAAATGGCTGGATAAACTTCCAAATTGGATCGGGCATATTTACAGCATGTTTCTCGTGGTTATTGGATGGACAATTTTTGCACAGACGGATATTCACCAGCTGGGAGAATATTTAAAGACAATGTTTGGAATCGGACATGTGGCAGTTGCGGATTCTGATTTCTTATATTTCCTTGGAAGTAATGCGGTACTTCTGGTGGCATTGATCGCGGCATCTATTGATTACCGTGTCTGGATGCGCAGATTAAAGCAGGGAAAGGATGCTACCGTTTACGATGCGATTGCAACGTCGAAAGGATGGACCATAGCAAAGCCGGTTCTCATGGTTGTGTTTTTGCTGGTGTCCTTTGCATTTCTGGTAGGAGACAGTTACAATCCGTTTTTATATTTCCGTTTTTAGGAGGCATAGATCATTGAAAAAAATCAGTGTGACAATGATTGTCATTTTTGTTGCGTTTCTTGCGCTGGTATCCGGTGGAAGCCTGCTGATGAAAGATCGTGAGTTCTCACCGAACGAAAACAGATATCTGGCGGAACCGCCCAGACTGACGGTTGACAATATATTGAGTGGAAAATTTCAGGATGGTCTTGAAAATTATCTCAGGGATCAGATCTGTTTTCGCGATGGATGGATCACGGTAAAAACCGGAATCCAGAAAGCCTGCAAAGACACGGATATCGGAGGGGCTTATGTGGGAAAAGACGGCTATGATTTTGAAAAAATCACACCGGAAGATGTGGATGAAAAACAGATTGCCCGCAATGTGAAAGCGGTGCAGGATTTTTTCGCAAAAGCTTCTGAAAATGTAGAAAAGGACCGGATATCTTTTCTGCTTGTTCCGTCATCCGGGCTGGTAATGGAGGATAAACTTCCGGCACATGCACGGCTGTTTGATCAGGCAAAGTATATTGACCAGATTGAAAAACAGATGACGGACTGTCGTGTGACAGATGTGAGGAAAGACCTTCTTTCGCATAAGGATGATTATATCTATTACAAAACGGATCATCACTGGACGAGTGAGGGCGCTTACCTTGCCTATGAAACATGGTGTGACAGTACCGGGATGGAGAGCACGCCGCTGGCTGATCTGAAAAAACAGGTTGCAACCAAAAAATTCCGTGGAAGCCTGTATTCCAAAATACTGGATGCGGATTCGGCATATGACAGTATCTGGACGTATGGAGATACGAAGCAGAAGACATACGGAAGTGACTGCAGTCTGACAATTGATGAAAAGAAACAGACGGACAGCTGTTACGATACAGCGCAGCTGAGTCAAAAGGATAAATATAAATACTTTTTCGGAGATAATTACGGAACGGTACAGATTGTATCAGACCATGCCAGACATCAGGATCGCAATCTGCTCGTCATCAAGGATTCGTTTGCAAACACCTTTGTGCCGTTTGCAACAGAAAACTATGGACAGATTACCATGATTGACTTACGGTATTATAATGAAAATGTAGAGGAATATATGAAAGAACATCAGATTACAGATGTACTCGTTCTCTATAATATTACAAATTTTATTTCAGACCGGAATCTGTATAAACTGGTCGGAAGAATTTAAAATGGAAAAGAGGTAAGATAAATGGTTTATAAGAGAGTAAGTAAAATAATCTTTGCTGCCATACTTGCCGTAACGGTGTTTTCGGGTTGCGGGAACAGGCAGGAAGAAGGAATAGATAAGACAGAAACAGAGACCACAACACAGAAAAGCACACAGGATTCCACACAGGATGTCACGCAGGAAGCGGAAGAGGAAACAAAATATCCGTCCATCACTTCGGATGGAAAAATGAAAGATTACAAAAGTGTTGTGACAGTGGATGATACAGCATATGAGTTATACACTTATCTGGACAAAACAGCAGACAATTATGCAAAGAGTGTAAATAAGGTAGCAGATACTCTGGCCGGGAAATCGGATGTGTATGATCTTGTCATTCCACTCAGCTCGGGAATTACATTTCCGGATAATCTGAAGGATGAAATCACATCTTCCGACCAGCATGATGCCATGCAGAAGATTCAGGCAAAAATGGACAAACATGTAAAAAACGTGGACGTATATGACGTGCTTATGCAGCATCGGACGGAGTATGAATATTTTCGGACGGATCATCATTGGACGACACTTGGTGCCTATTATGCATATACAGAATTCTGCAAAGCAAAAGGAATTACACCGGAATCATTGGATGCATATAGTAAAAAACAGGATTTTGACGGATTTCTGGGATCTTTTTATAATGATACTTCGGATGCAAAGCTGAAGGCGAATCCGGATACTGTGACAGCATATTACCCAAATGCTGAGAGCATATGCCATGTGACGGCATCGGATGGCAAAAAATATGACTGGCCGGTAATTTATGATGTTTCGAATTACAATGCGGGACTGAAATACAGTACGTTTATTGCAAGTGATAATCCATATACGGAAATTGAGAACAAGGATCTGTCGGATGGAAGTTCCTGCATTGTTGTAAAAGAATCGTTCGGAAATGCATTTATTCCATTTCTGGTTGATCATTATCAGACGGTGTATGTCGTGGATTACCGTTATTGGACAGGAAGCATCAGTAAACTTGCACAGGACAAGAAAGTGAATGATGTGCTGTTTTTGAATAATCTTTCCATGATTCGCAATAAAAGTCTGGTAGGAAAGTTATACAGAGTGCTATAATACATTACAGTAAATAATTCCGTACAGACGATACGAAAGGAGGGGAATCCGGTGGTTAAATATTACAGAACAGATGACCGAAAGATTCATGAAGAACCGACAATTCAGGATGGCGTATGGGTGCAGATGGTAAACCCCAGTGTCGCGGAGGGACAGATGGTCGCGGATGCTCTGGATATGGATGTTGAAGATGTGCTGGCCGCACTCGATGAAGAGGAGAGTTCCCGTATCGAACTACAGGATGGTTATACGCTCATTCTGGTCGATATCCCGTCGATCGAGATCCGTCATGAAAAAGAATCGTATACGACCATACCGCTTGGGATTCTGATTACATCGGGTGAGATCGTTACAGTCTGTACGGAGGATACACCGGTTCTTCAGGCGTTTTTGAATAACCGTGTCCGGGAATTCAGCACGAAAAAAAAGCTTCGTTTTGTCTATCAGATCCTGTACCGGATTGCAGTGCTTTATCAGAGTGATCTTCGTATCATTGATAAGATGCGTACGGAGATCGAGGAACGTGTCGGGGATGATACGGAGGAAGTGGATCTGATTGCGCTGCATGAACTGGAATCGACACTGGTCTACTTTGCAACATCTCTTCGTGCCAACGGAGTAGTGCTTGACCGCCTGACAAGATACAAGCGGCTGGAGCAGTATCCGGAGGATAAGGAACTGCTCGGGGATGTAATCGTAGAGAACCAGCAGGCAATTGAGATGACAAGTATTTACCGTGACATCATAAACGGTACCAGGGAATTGTTGTCATCGGTCATCGATAATCGGATGAATTCCATCATGAAATCGCTGACGGTCATCACGCTGGTCATGGCGATTCCTACGGTTATTTCTGGAATTTACGGTATGAATGTCAATGAACACTGGGTACCGTTTGCCAATACGGCACACGGGTTTGCTATTATCATTGGAATTATGGTGATGATTTGTGTGATTATCCTGCTGCTTCTGCGAAAGAAGCGTATCCTTTAATGGATCGAATTGCGGTATTGCAGAGGCGGGACATGAAAGGTGTTCTTAAATGTCCGGATAAAATAGCTTACATTTGGAAAGCCGCTCTGCAGTGCTGTCTCTGTGATGGAGAGGCTTGTGGTTTCCAGCAGATGCTTTGCGTGGGATAACCGCAGGTACGTGATATACTGCGAGAGCGTAAGCTGGAAATGTTCCCGGAAATACCGGGAGATATATTTTTCGGACATATGGAAATGTCCGGCGAGATCGTGCAGGGAAATGCGAAAACAGTAATTTTGCTGAATATAAGATAACAACTCTTTCTGGAGACTGCTGGTGCTTTTGGTATGGCTGGGATAAAACAGATCCTGTTCCGCAATGAGAAGCACAAGTTTCAGAAGCAGGATGCGGGTGCCAAGCTGGTTTTGGTATCCGTTTTTTTTGTCCGCAGCAATTCGGTCAGAGTTTGCAGTGATGATCTGATCAAGCAGAACGGATGCCTTTGCTGCTGTGTCGTCATCCTCTGGAAGTTTACAGGGAAAGGAGAGGGTGTGGTTCCGCAGGGGAAAGAAAAGTTCCCGTTCCAAAGAATCATCCGACTGAAACGAAATAAATTCGAGAGGAAACAGGAGGGTGTAGTAGTCGACATCCCCGGCTGCCGATCCCATCAGATGAAGCTGCCCCGGAGCAACAAAATAGACCGAACCGTCCTCAGCAGTATATTCTTTCCCGTCAATCAGGAGGTTTAAAGGTCCTTTTTTCGTGTAAATAACTTCAAGCTCATCGTGCCAGTGTACGGGAATCTGAAAAGCATGGAAAATATTGTGCATGTGATATTGTGTATAGGGGTAATTGTCTGTGCCGTGCGGACGGTTTTCCTTGAGTTCCGGATACATGAAGTCCCTCCTTCTGTCAGTTTCCTAAATTATAATGGAAAAGTAGAAATAATGCAATTATAAGGCGATAAAATGCAAGCATTTTTTGAAAAAAGGGCATAAAATGAATACGAAAGAAAGGAGATACCATAAATGGAACAGAGGAGAAAAAATTTAACGCAGCTTTTTATTCCCATTTGTCTGGAAACACTTTTGTATATGCTTTCGGGAATGGTTGATACCCTGATGCTTTCGTCTGTAAATGATCAGGCGGTAGGGGCGGTGGGAACTGCGAATACATATATAGGGATTTTTATTATTATGTTTTCTGTGATTTCCTCCGGAATGGTGGCCGTCATGACGCAGAATATCGGGGCAGGCAGACCGGGGGTGGCATATCAGGCCAGACAGCTTGGACTGGCATTTAATGCAGTGCTTGGCGTAATAATGTCTCTGTTCTTATCACTCGGTGCAGGGACCATTCTCTCTGGGGTCGGTGTGGCAGATGCACTGATGCAGCCGGCGAGAACCTATCTGCAGATTGTGGGTGGATTTTGTATTTTGAATGCTTTGATTCCCATCTGCTCGAGTTATCTTCGGGCATTTGGTTTTTCGAAGGAACCGTTGTATGCATCAATTATCGGTAATGTTATTAATTTTTGCCTGAATGCATTTTTCCTGTTTGTACTGCACAAAGGGGTAGCGGGTGTTGCTACCGCCACGGTGATCTCACGCATCATCAATCTGGTGATTGTTGTACTGCTTGGTGCAGTTTTAGTAAAAGCAAAACAGCATCCGGAGAGGGAGAGCAACCGGGAAGTGATGGGACAGATCATCCGTATCGGGCTTCCGTCCGCATGCGAGACGGCGATCTATAACGTTTCCATGACACTGGTGATCCGTTTTTTGAATCAGATGGATGCACAGGGACTTAATGTGACGGCGCGTTCCTACACAATGCAGATCACAAATTTTTCCTATTGTGTAGGTGCGGCACTTGCACAGGCAAATGCAATTATGACGGGATGGCATATCGGTGCGAAAGAGTATGATGCGTGTGACCGTGGAACGAAAAAAGCAGCGGTGATCGGAGTGATTGTTGCAGTTATTCTGGAAACAATGTTTGCGCTTTGTTCCGGATGGATTATGCAGCTGTTTTCAAAAGATCCGCAGATGGTGTCGCTTGTCGGCAAACTTCTGGCAATTGACATCGTACTTGAGATGGGGCGTGTAACCAATCTGGTGTACGGGCAGGCATTAAAGACGAGTGGAGATGCCGTGTTTCCGGTAGTGATGGGTGCCTGCTTTATGATTTTGTGTTCAGTTGGGGGAACGTATCTGTTTGGAATCCGTCTGGGTCTTCTGGCCGTGGGCGCATACATCGGTATGACTGGTGATGAATGCGTCCGTGCCGTTGGCATGTACCTTCGCTGGAAGAGCGGAAAGTGGAAAGAAAAGGGATTGGTTAAATCCCGGTAGCTTCGTAGCGCCCACTGGCACCACATGGAAGAACCAGTCCGTTGGAGGAAACCGGAAGACCGATCTCGCTGGCGGTGACTGTACCATTGGCGGTGCCAAGCACCGTGCTTATCATATAGGAAAGAACTGCCGGCTGCAGACCGGTGGTATATGAGTTAATCAGGAAGAAGAGCGGATTGTCCGTTAAAATCTGGCTGCAGAGCTGGATGAGCGGATAAACGCTCTCTTCTATTTTCCAGATTTCTCCTTTTGGTCCGCGACCGTAAGACGGCGGGTCCATGATAATGGCATCATAATGATTCCCACGACGGATTTCCCGCTCTACAAATTTGACACAGTCATCGACCAGCCACCGGATCGGGGCATCTTTCAGACCGGAAGAAATTGCATTTTCTTTTGCCCAGGTGACCATGCCTTTGGATGCATCTACATGGGTTACGCTTGCACCTGCCGCAGCGGCCGCAAGTGTTGCCCCACCGGTATAGGCGAAAAGATTAAGAACCTTAACCTGGCGTCCTTTGGAAACGGCGTCTGCAATGAGCTGGGAAAACCAGTTCCAGTTGGCAGCCTGTTCCGGAAATAATCCGGTATGTTTAAAACTGAAAGGTTTTAAATGAAACGTTAACTTCTTATTAATAGGCAGGGAATATTGAATGGTCCATTCTTTTGGAAGCTGGAAAAATTCCCATTCTCCACCTCCTTTGGAACTGCGGTGGTAGTGGCCGTTCATTTTGCGCCATCCTTTTTCCTTTTTCGGAGTATCCCAGATTACCTGGGGATCTGGGCGGACGAGAAGATAATCTCCCCAGCGTTCGAGCTTTTCACCTTTTGAACAATCGATCACTTCATAGTCATTCCATTGATCTGCTAACCACATATATCATATCCTCCTGATTTTCATCTGTATAAAACAGTAACATTATATGAAAAATAGAAAAAATAATCAATCATTAAATTTTGGGGCGAAAAAACGTAAAAGAAAAAATAAAAAAAGTTCTTGCTTTTTTGGGAAAGACCATGTATAATATCAATTGCTGTGGCATGATAGCTGTGAAACGTGAGGTTGCTGCCTATGTGGCAGGTTTTCCGTGGAGCGAATGTCAAGTTAGGAAACTGACGACAAGTCACTGTACAAACAATATGGTCTATCAAAGATAGAAACAACGTGTGAAAAAAATGCGAATCGCCTGACAATGGGGCGATACATCAGAGATGTACCGCAGGACACACACGGAGAAGTGTACAGTCACCGCTTGTCGTACTATTTACAAAGTGCGAAAAGGAGGCGACTTTTTTTATGGCAAGTCAAGTAATGAGAATCACTCTCAAGGCTTATGATCACGAATTAGTTGATTCATCAGCAAAGAAAATCATCGAGACTGTAAAGAAGAACGGATCACAGGTGAGCGGACCGGTACCTCTTCCTACTAAGAAGGAAGTAGTTACAATTCTTAGAGCTACTCACAAATACAAAGATTCCCGTGAACAGTTCGAGCAGAGAACTCATAAGAGACTGATTGATATCGTTACACCAACTCAGAAGACTGTTGATGCTTTATCACGTCTTGAGATGCCAGCAGGTGTTTACATCGATATTAAAATGAAACAGAAATAATAACTGTTTCGACAAATTATTTCGTAAGTCCTGATTAGTTATTTCATATAGATATGGCTGCTCTAGGATGAACGGTTCCGCTACTCCACTGCAGATCAGCAGGTGGGCAAGAGGCGTTCCGCTGTAGAAAACAGGAGGTTAAACAATGAAGAAAGCGATTTTAGCAACAAAAGTCGGAATGACACAGATCTTCAATGCAGACGGCGTATTAGTGCCGGTTACTGTATTACAGGCTGGTCCTTGTGTTGTTACTCAGATTAAGACAGTAGACAACGATGGATACAGTGCAGTTCAGGTTGGATTTGTTGACAAGAAAGAAAAGACTGTTAACAAAGATGCCAACGGAAAGAAAGAAATTCGCAACAGACATGGCGTAAACAAGGCTCAGATGGGTCACTTCGCTAAAGCTGGTGTACCTGGTAAGAGATTTGTTCGCGAGTTCAAGTTTGAGAACGCAGACGAGTATAAGTTAGCAGATGAAATCAAAGCTGACATCTTCACAGAAGGTGACAAGGTTGATGTTACTGCTATTTCAAAAGGTAAAGGTTTCCAGGGTGCTATTAAGAGATTAGGTCAGCACAGAGGACCGATGGCTCATGGTTCTAAATTCCATCGTCATCAGGGTTCTAACGGTGCTTGTTCTTCACCAAGTAAGGTATTCAAGGGAAAAGGAATGCCTGGACACATGGGTAGCGTAAAAGTTACAACTCAGAATCTTGAAGTTGTAAGAGTTGACGCAGAGAACAACTTACTGCTGATCAAGGGTGCTGTCCCAGGAGCAAAGAAAGCTCTCATCACAGTAAAAGAGACCACAAAGTCTGGTAAATAGTGCAAAGTAAGAAAGGAGGAACTTTACGATGGCTAAAGTAGCTGTTTATAATATGGAAGGTAAAGAAGTTGATTCTATCGAATTAAACGATTCCATTTTCGGCGTAGAAATTAATGAGCATTTAGTTCATATGGCTGTGCTTCAGCAGCTTGCAAATAATCGTCAGGGAACACAGAAGGCTAAGACACGTTCTGAAGTTCGCGGTGGCGGAAGAAAACCATGGAGACAGAAGGGAACCGGTCATGCAAGACAGGGATCTACACGTTCTCCACAGTGGACAGGCGGCGGAGTTGTATTCGCTCCGGTACCAAGAGATTACTCATTCAAGCTCAACAAGAAAGAGAAGAGAGCTGCATTAAAGTCTGTTCTGACTTCTAAGGTAGCAGAGAACAAGTTCGTAGTTGTTGATGAGCTGAAATTAGATGAAATTAAGACAAAGAAGTTCGTACAGGTTATGGACAATCTGAAAGTTGAGAAGGCACTTGTTGTATTAAACGACATGGACACAAACGTGATCGCATCTGCAGCAAATATTCCAACTGTTAAGACTGCTCAGACAAACGAGCTGAATGTATTTGATGCATTAAAGTATGACAAGGTAGTTGTTACAAAGGCTGCTCTTGCAACAATCGAGGAGGTGTATGCATAATGGCAAACGTACAGTATTATGATGTAATCCTCAAACCAGTAGTAACTGAGAAGAGTATGAATGCAATGGCTGAGAAGAAATATACATTTCTTGTTCATCCGGATGCAAACAAAACTATGATCAAGGAAGCCGTAGAGAGAATGTTCGAGGGAACAAAGGTTGCCAAGGTCAACACAATGAATTGTGAAGGCAAGAACAGAAGACGTGGAATGGTAACAGGAAAGACTGCTAAGACAAAGAAAGCAATCGTTCAGTTAACAGAGGACAGCAAGGATATCGAGATCTTCGCTGGATTATAATTCCAAAAGGAGCACTTGCATAAGAGTTGCTTCGCAAGCAAGTGCGTAGGCAATGCATCTACAATGCATTACAAGATATGTGTCAGAGATGACACGATAATGAAAACATCGAAAGGAGAAAAACAATGGGAATTAAGACATATAACCCATATACACCTTCCAGAAGAAATATGACTGGTTCTGATTTTTCTGAGATCACAAAAACAACTCCTGAAAAATCTTTAGTAACTTCTTTAAAGAAGAACGCTGGTCGTAACAATCAGGGTAAAATCACAGTTAGACACCAGGGTGGTGGAAACAGAAGAAAATACAGAATCATCGACTTTAAGAGAAGAAAAGATGGTATTCCGGCAACCGTAATCGGTGTTGAATACGATCCGAACAGAACAGCAAATATCGCACTGATCTGCTATGCAGATGGTGAGAAAGCATATATCCTTGCTCCTGCAGGATTAACCGACGGTATGAAGGTTATGAACGGACCAGAAGCAGAGGTAAGAGTTGGAAACTGTTTACCACTTGAGAATATTCCGGTTGGTACACAGATCCACAACATCGAGTTACTGCCAGGTAAGGGCGGACAGTTAGTACGTTCTGCCGGACTCAGCGCACAGCTGATGGCTAAGGAAGGAAAGTATGCAACACTTCGTCTTCCTTCAGGCGAGATGAGAATGGTTCCAATTCAGTGTAGAGCAACAATCGGTGTTATCGGAAACGGTGACCACAACCTCGTAAATATTGGTAAGGCTGGACGTAAGCGTCACATGGGTATCCGCCCAACAGTTCGTGGTTCTGTTATGAACCCTAATGACCATCCACACGGTGGTGGTGAAGGTAAGGCTCCGGTAGGTCGTCCAGGACCATGTACTCCATGGGGCAAGCCTGCACTTGGTTTAAAGACCAGAAAGAAGAACAAGCAGTCTAACAAGCTTATCGTAAGAAGAAGAGACGGTAGAGCTATCAAATAATTAGGAGGTTTATGAAATGGCACGTTCACTTAAAAAAGGACCATTTGCTGATGAGAGCTTACTCAAAAAAGTAGATGCTATGAACGCTTCCGGAGACAAGTCCGTAATTAAGACCTGGTCCCGTCGTTCTACTATTTTCCCATCTTTCGTTGGACACACAATCGCTGTTCATGACGGAAGAAAGCATGTTCCGGTATATGTTACAGAGGACATGGTTGGACATAAGCTCGGTGAGTTCGTTGCAACAAGAACTTACAGAGGACATGGAAAAGACGAAAAGAAATCAGGCGTGAGATAAAATAATATTTAGTGGAAGGAGGTTTCATCCATGGCAAAAGGACATAGATCCCAGATCAAGAGAGAGAGAAACGAAGTAAAGGACACAAGACCTTCAGCTAAGTTATCTTATGCTAGAGTGTCAGTACAGAAGGCTTGCTTCGTATTAGATGCAATTCGTGGTAAGGATGTTGCGACTGCACTTGCAATCGTATCCTACAACCCAAGATACGCTTCAAGCGTTGTAGAGAAGTTATTAAAGTCAGCAATCGCTAACGCTGAGAACAATAACGGAATGAAGGCAGAAAACCTTTATGTAGCAGAGTGCTACGC
>OIBL01000478.1_pt1 | contig 15927 bp, 9 predicted proteins | sample 1581041 | NCBI WGS metagenome assembly OIBL01 (sample SAMEA3882547, study PRJEB24775) | human gut metagenome | biome: human-associated habitat; feature: intestine environment; material: feces | place: Netherlands | collected 2009/2010 | reverse complement strand
TTCGGCGACGCAGGCCAATCTGGATTTGTTCGGCGTATCGGAGACTTCGGCCGCGGCGCGCGATGCCGGGGGTGTTCTGATCAACGGCCGTGAGATGGTGGATCCGCAGCGCTGGTACGCCGCGATCGCCTCGCAGTCGGGACTGCCGCACTATTACACCTACTCGGCCACGAACTTCCGTCTGCAGGAGCTTTCGGTGGGCTATACGCTGCCGCGCCGCTGGTTCCGCGATGTCTGCTCGATCGACATCTCGTTCGTCGGGCGCAACCTCTGGATGATCTACTGCAAGGCGCCGTTCGACCCCGAGGCGATTGCCTCGACGGGTAACAACTACCAGGGTATCGACTACTTCATGGTGCCGTCGCTGCGCAGCTTGGGCTTTAGCCTTCGTGTTACCTTCTAAAACCGAAAACGTATGAAACGAATCCAACATATCATCAGCGCGCTTTTCGGAGTTCTGCTGCTGTTGTCGTGGGGCTGCACGGGGGATTTCGACGAGATCAACCGCAATCCGAGCGAGGCGACGAATGAAGAGCTCCAGCGCGAGAACTACAAGATCGGCACCAACATCCGTGGTCTCCAGAATCTGGTGATTCCGGTACAGGAGCACCGCTACCAGTTCAACGAATCGCTTACGGGCAACGCCTTCGCAGGCTATATGGCCGAAACGCCCGACGGCTGGAAGGAGAAGTTCTCGACCTTCAATCCCTCGGCCGACTGGCTGAAATGGCCCTTTGTGATTGTCATGCAGGAGGCCTATCCCTATTTCCGGGGCGTCGTGAACAATACGGACGACGAGGTGGCCATCGCCCTGGCGAAGTTGTTCCGCGTGGCGATCATGCACCGCATGACCGACACCTACGGTCCGATTCCCTACTCGAAGGTCATCGAGGACTCGGCCGAGTCGCTGACGGTGGCCTACGATACGCAGGAGGAGGTCTACATGAAGATGTTCGAGGAGTTGGACGAGGTGCTGGCGGTGCTTCACGCCAATGAGCAGCTCTCGGCCGATGCCTTCCGCAAGTTCGATTATGTTTACTACGGCGACATCTTGAAGTGGATCAAATACACGAACTCGCTCAAATTGCGTATGGCCATGCGTTTGTCGTATGTGAAGCCGGAGCTGTCGAAAACAAAGGGGGCCGAGGCAATCGCCGATGGCGTGATCACGGCCAACGCGGACAATGCGCAGATGCACGCTCCGGAAAACCGTGCTGCCCTGATTTACAACGACTGGGGAGATCATCGCGTAGCGGCCGACATCATCAGCTACATGAACGGCTACAACGACCCGCGGCGCGCCGTGATGTTTACGCAAGGGTACTGGAACAAGAAGAGCGACTACTACGGCATCCGCGTGGGTATTGACCCGCAGGACAAGTCGACGATGGTCGAAGCCTTCTCGAACCAGATCGTAAGCAGCTCTTCTCCCTACCTTTGGTTCAACGCCGCGGAGGCGACGTTCCTGCGCGCCGAATGGGAGCTGCGTTGGGGCAGTCCGGATGCGGCAAAGGAGCTCTACGAGGATGCCATTGCGTTGTCGTTCGAGGAGCGGGGCGCATCGGGCGCCGAGAGCTATGTGACAAGCACGGCGAAGCCCGCGAAATACATCGACCCGTTGTCGGAATACTCGGCCGATGCTCCGGCGAGCGACATTTCGATAGCCTGGGAGGCGGGCGACACGGAGGAGGTCCGCGAGCGGAACCTCGAACGGATCATCACGCAGAAGTGGATCGCCATCTTCCCGTTGGGAATCGAGGCTTGGTCGGAGTACCGGCGCACGGGTTACCCGCGTCTGCTTCCCGTCGTGGAGAACAAATCGGGCGGCACGGTGGATTCGCGCTACGGCATGCGGCGCATACCGTACCCGGTTGAGGAGTACACGGAAAATCCGGTGCATCTGCAGGCTGCGATCGACATGCTGGGCGGCCGCGACAACGGCGGTGTGCGTGTCTGGTGGGATGTCAAACCTTTACAATAACGGAATTATGAAAAAAATCGGAATATATCTCTCTATTGCGGCGTTGTTGCTCACCGCAGGGTGCAGCGACTGGACGCAGATGGAGCCCGTCGACCAGCAGCCCGTGCGGCCTTCGGAGCAGAATCCCGAACTTTGGGCAGAGTACACGGCGGCGCTCCGGGCCTACAAGGCAGGCAAGCATACGCTCGTTGTGGCGAGTTTCGAAAACGGCTCTACAAATCCCACGAGCGAGAAGGACTGCCTGCGTAGCCTTCCGGATTCGCTGGATGCCGTATCGCTGACCAATGCCGATAACTTCTCGGCCTATGACGCCGAGGATCTGGCGGTCCTGAAGGAGAAGGGCACGCGGGTGCTCTACTTCGTGGACTATGCCACACGCAGCAACGAGTGGGCGGACCTCGGAGCGTTGGGATCCTACCTTGATCAGGTTGTAGCCCGGACTCAGGAACTGGGGCTCGATGGACTCTCCTTCTCCGGACAGCCGACCTATGGCGACGAGGCCTCGCAGCAGGTCCAGCAGGCAGTAGCGTCCCTGTTTCTGCAAAAGTTTGGGGCGGTGGCCGGTCCGGGCAAGTCGCTGACGCTCTTCTTTGAAGGCGATCCGCAGTTTCTGACCGCAGAACAGCGGGCGCAAGTTGATTACATTGTGCTGGATACCAAGACGACGGACAATGCCAGCGATCTGAAGTTGCAGGTCCTTCGGGCCCTGGAGATGGAGAATGTCTCTGAGGATCGGCTGCTGCTGGGTGCGATGACCGAATACGAGTTCCTTGATGAGGACAAGACAGCCTCGGATGCCATCTCGGCCCTTGCCCTGCGCATTCCGGAACTGGGCCCGCTGGGCGGACTATGCATCTATGATGCGAATACGGACTATTTCGGCAGCGAAATTATCTACTCTTCGACGCGGGCCGCCATCCAGTTGTTGAACCCTGCAAAATAAGCCTGACATGAAAAGAGTCTATCAATATGCTTTTGTGCTGCTTGCGACGGCGGTAGCCGCTGCGGGCTGCAAGAACGACGAGTACGACAACCGCTCACCGTTCGACAACGTGGTTTACCTCGATGTCGCCGAGGCGGACGCTACCCAGTTGACGACCTTCAAGAAGACGTTGCCGACCCTCGAACGCGACTTTTCTGTGGTGATGAGCTACCCGGCATCGGAGGACGTGCAGGTTACGGTCGAGGTCGAACCGGCTCTTGTTGCCGACTATAATGCCTGCAATGGAACATCGTGGACGATGCTCGACGCTGCGTATTATGAACTGGCGGAGAATACGGTTACTATCCCCGCCGGAAAGACCGTCTCGGAGCGGCTGTCGCTGATGCTCAAGAATCTCGACGGATCGGGCAATGCGGCCGAACTTCCGATCGACGAAACCTACCTGCTTCCGGTTACGATCCGCAGCGCAAGCGGCGGAGTGTCGCTGCTGGGAAGTTCCGCGACGGCCTACTACGTCGTGAAACGCTCTTCGGCGATCACCTCGGCGGCGTCGCTGCGCGACAACTGGATCAACTTCCCGACCCTCGACAAGGCGGGCCCGCAGAGCGACCTCTTCAACAATCTCACGGCCGTAACCTATGAGGCCATTATCCGCGTCGACGACTTCTCGAAACACTCCGAGATTTCGACCATCATGGGTGTCGAGAACTACCTCCTGCTTCGTATCGGCGATGCGTCGTTCCCGCGCCAGCAGTTGCAGTTCGACGGCACGGGGGATGCTGCTGCAACGCCGGGCTTCGGCAAGTTCCCCAAGAAGGACGAATCGAAACTCCTGAACGCCGGGGAGTGGTACCACATCGCCGCAACGTACAGCTACGCCACGCGCGAGGTCTGCATCTACGTCAACGGCAAGCTGCAGAGCCGCGGCACCGACCTCGGCAATCCCGCCTCGACGCCTTTCAACCTGGCTGGCCGGGCTTTCTACGACCTCTACTTGCAGGATCCTGTCAAGTATGAACAGTACAAGGGCTGGGGCAATTTCCGGCAGTTCTTCCTCGGCAAGTCCTACGACGACACGCGCCAGCTGAACGGAGACATCACCGAGGTGCGGGTCTGGAACGTGGCGCGCACCGAGCAGGAGATCTGGGAGAATATGTACGATGTCGATCCGCAGACGCCGGGGCTGATCGGCTACTGGAAATTCGACGAGGGCGAGGGCAACGTCATCCATGACTGGACCGGCAACGGCAACGATGGCGTGGCTGAATTCGATCTCGAATGGCCCTCTGGTATTGAGGTGCCGCAACTCAATAAGGAATAATCATGAAAGGGAACATTATGAAACATACAGGATTTATTCGATTGTTTCGGGGCGCTGCGTTTGGATGCGCAGCAACCCTGCTCCTCGTAGGCTGTACGGAGGAACCCATATCGTATGGAGCCGGACAGGAACCCGATGGTGAAGCGCTTGAAACAGTTTCCGGAACCTTGCGGAGCCGCAGGTCGCTGCGCGACCGCATTCCGGTTCGCCTGGTCGAAGGCTATGAGGACGATGTAGCCGATCAGATCTACTACAGGCTTAATACGACGACTTCGCAGCCGGTGACGGTAACCGTGTCACCCGACCTGTCGCTCGTTGATACTTATAATGATGCTAATCAGACGAATCTTCAGCCCTTGCCTATAGAGAACGTGATTCTCGGAAATGGAGGTGCGCTCACAGTTTCAGCCGGTGCTGTATTTTCAGAACCTCTTGAGGTTGTTTTTTCCGCTAAGAACCTTTCGCCTGGTACTTATTTGTTACCTCTTTCTTTGCAAAGCGACGAAACAAATCCTGGAGTTCTTTACTACGGTATTACTGTTCGAGAATTTGATGATAATCTGTTTCAACAAGGTGATAATTCTTTGGAAATACCACTTGATACGGAGTGGACAACGGTCTTTTACATTAATACCAGCGAGGCTCAGGCTCAATATGCAGATTATGTAGCTTGGGAAAAACAAGATATAAATGATTTCCAAAATGTTTATCGAGCGTCTTTAGGTAATATCATTGTATTACGAATTGCGCAGGTCGATTATGATGATGCTATGCATAGAGTGCTCTTTGCACCGACCTCCGATCTCTTCTATACATTGGAGCACTCGGATAAGTATATTGCTCAAATGAAAGACAAGGGTCGGAAAATCTGCGTCTGCATCGAGGGTGCCGGTAAGGGGATAGGTTTCTGCAATATGACTGATGCACAAATTGCTGACTTTGTATCGCAAGTGAAGGTCTTTGTCGAGACTTATGATCTTGATGGCATTAATCTTTGGGATCGGGGCGCTGGTTACGGCAAGGAGGGGATGCCCGCCATGAACACCACCTCCTACCCGAAACTCATCAAGGCGATGCGAGAGGCTCTCGGCAAGGATCGGTTGTTGACCGTCGTGGATTATGAGGAACCGACCGAATATTTCTATGATACCTCTGCCACGGGAGGTATTGCTGTAGGAGATTATATTGACTATGCATGGCATGGATATGTATCCGAAGATGAACCAGTTGTGTTTTGTAATCCATATAACTCAAATACATTGTATGTACAACGAGTTCAGCGTAAGCCTTTTGCTGGATTAGAAGAAGAGCGTTATGGAAATGTCAATGTTCCATTTTATGCTGCTAACAGTAATTTGTTTATGGATTTCGACGGAGCATGGATATATGATCTTTCTGGATGGGGCGAAAATCCAACTTGTAATTTAATAGTGTTTAATGATTTAAAATTACCTGAAGCTGTTGTGGCAGAACAGGGTTGTATTGATATGTTAGATAATTTCTTTATGAATTTATCATATGATTATGATGGGAATCAGTTGTTTAATTCCATCGTTGTCACACGCATACCCGGTATATATAGAAATAGTTCGAAGAACTATGATACTTTCGCAAAAGATTGGTAAATGCAGGTAAGCACCATAAATTAACTATTAACCATTTAAAACTTTGTGTTATGAAACGATCTATTATTCTTTTCGTATCGCTCTTTATGGCAGCTTCGGTGATTGTTCCATGTACAAAGACTGGTAAATAGCAAGGCAGTTGGGATTATCAGGGAAAGGCCCGTATATTGGACTTTGGTCCGGTATACGGGCCTTTCATGAAGGCTTCCACAAACAAAAAATCCGGCAGTCGTTCGACTGCCGGACCATTTGGTGAACCCGCTGGGGCTCGAACCCAGGACCCCAACATTAAAAGTGTTGTGCTCTACCTGCTGAGCTACGGATTCTCCGGTACCATCACGGCACAAACCGTTTTGGTGGTGCAAATGTACGGAATATATTTGAAAATACAATATCCGAAGACGTTTTTTTCGTGCGAAGCGCCGTATGGATCCTTTTTTTTCGATCCTGCCCGTCCTGCCATCGCTCCTGCAGCACGCTCTTTGGTCACTGCGGCCCAGTCAAACTCCACCCATTACAACCTCCGCACGGGATGCACCGATAATTTGGACGAAAGCCCAACTCCGGAATCCCTGAAATGCAACCGGATGGCTGCGGTTGCGGGCAACGAGGCTGCGAACAGACACAAAAAAGGCGGAACCTGCTTGTGGCAGGTCCCGAAAGTTCATAATGTTGCAAGACTGACAGCACCTCCTTTCTCACGTATCGGGAACGAGGTTCTTCCTTTTTTAAACAGATGACAGGAGGCCTACTCACGCAGGCCTCCTGTCGTAAAATTCAATAACGGCATTTGCGCTGAAAGTGTACACAGGGAATCGAATCCCAATTCACAGGTGTATCCGGATGGGGGACCACAGCGTTCGGTCCGGATACATTACATAATGGGCCTGGGATACATATATTTCCATTTATTACGGATTTTCACCTTCACGAAACCATCGGCAACAAGGTCATCAGAAGCGGGCCCCAGGCCCGGAGGGCCTATGTAGATCAACTTATCCTCGGTTTGCAAATAAACCAGTTCATCCAAATCATCAAATCCCCCCTTCTCATTCAAGGCTGCATATAAACGGGAAATATTACTTCTCACAAACACAGAATCTTCCCGGCCCTTATAGAATCGGGGATAGCAATACAGCGTATCCTGACTCGTTCGACAAAGCCCGAATTCAACACAATACCTGTCATCGACATGCATATAGATCCCGTTTCGCCGATCAACATAAAAATAGTAACAATCCATATAATTGCCACCGGAACTCCAGGACCTTAGGGTATACAAATCCATCTTGGGCTGTTCGAGGTTGCAGAACTCCTCCCGGGACAACCTGGAACGTCGTCTGGGATCGGGGTGGTGAGGGACATAGGATGCACACGAAACCATACATAATGTCACCAAACAGATACAGACAAAATTTTTCATGATGCTGTTTATTTATTATCGGTTATACCTTTCAGCCTGAATATGTTTTTCAGAACCTGCAACCTCGGCACTGTTTATTGAGGATTCTCCCCGTCCGGGGCTTTTCAGCATAATGGAGCAGATCGACAGTCCCCGGCTACACATTCTGTCAGCAAATCCGCGGCGGAATCCTGCTGTCGATGATCACTTTTGGCAAGTTACGATAATTCAGGCGGAAAAACAAATCCTCCCCCCTGAAATGCAATCGAATGGCAGCGGCGTCGAGCAACGAGGCTGCGAACGGCCACAAAAAAAGACGGGACCCGCTTGAGGCAGGTCCCGTCCGATCCATCGGCTGCGGAACGTCTACGAACGCATGAAGAGCTGGTTCCGCAGGCCGAAGCTGCCGCCGGGCAGCCGGAGTCAAAGTTTTGGCTCCGGCTGCATGTCGAACTCGATCACGGCGCCCTTCTGAAGTTCCGAATAGTTCAGCACCGTCCGGTCGTAGGGCTTGCCGTTGTAGAGCATGCGGCCCACATAGCGGTTCTCGGGGCTGTTGTTCGGGGCGTCGATCTCGACCGTCTCGCCGTTCTCGAGATGGATCGTCACCCGGCGGAAGAGCGGCGAGCCGAGCTGGTACTCGTCCGATGCCGGGCAGACGGGATAGAAGCCCATCGCCGAGAAGACATACCACGCCGAGGTCTGGCCGTTGTCCTCGTCGCCGCAGTAGCCGTCGGGCTTGGCCGAATAGAGGCGGTCCATCACCTCGCGCGTCCACCACTGCGCCTTGTGCGGCATGCTGGCGTAGTTGTAGAGGTAGATCATGTGCTGTGCGGGCTGGTTGCCGTGGGCGTAGTTGCCCATGTTGGCCACCTGCATCTCGGTGATCTCGTGGATGCGGAAGCCGTAGTAGCTGTCGTCGTAGATCGGCGGCACGACGAAGACCGAGTCGAGCATCCGCCCGAACTCCTCGCGTCCGCCCATCAGCTCGGCCAGTCCCTCGACGTCGTGGAACACCGACCACGTGTAGTGCCACGCATTGCCCTCGGTGAAGGCGTCGCCCCATTTGTAGGGACTGAACGGCGACTGGAACATGCCGTCGGCATTGCGGCCGCGCATGAGCTTCGTCTCCGGATCGAAGAGGTTGCGGTAGTTCTTCGCGGCCTTGTCGAGCAGGGCGGCATCGTCGCTGCGGCCGAGGTGCTCGGCCACGCGGGCGATGCACCAGTCATCGTAGGCGTATTCGAGCGTGCGTGCGGCATTCTCGGGGATGTTCACGTCGTAGGGAACGTATCCCAGCGTATTGTAGTACTCGTGCCCCAGGCGGCCCGTCGAGCTGACCGTCGGATGCACCTGCATGCGGCCGCTCATCATCGCCTCGTAGAGCGTTTCGACATCCCCGGCAGGCGTCACGCCCTTGAGAATGGCATCCGAGACGACCGACGCCGAGTTGTTGCCCACCATGCAGCCGCGGTGGCCCGGCGAGGCCCACTCGGGCAGGAAGCCGCTCTCGCGGTAGGTTTTTGCCAGGCCGGCCTGAATCTCGGCGTTGACCGACGGATAAACGAGGTTCAGCAGCGGGAAGAGGCAGCGGAACGTATCCCAGAAGCCCGTGTCGGTGTACATGTATCCGGGCAGCACCTTGCCATTATAGGGGCTGTAGTGCACGGGCTGGCCCTTTTCGTCGATCTCGTAGAACTTGCGCGGGAAGAGCGTCGAGCGGTAGAGGCACGAGTAGAAGGTGCGCAGCTGGTCGGTCGTGCCACCCGAGACCTCGATGCGGCCCAGCACCTCGTCCCAGCGCGCCTGCGCCTTCTCCCTGAGCTGCTCGAACGTCTCCTCGCCTAGCTCGCCGAGGTTGCGCAGCGCCTGCTGCTCGGAAATGAACGACGACGCCACGCGGGCCTCGATCCGTTCGCCGCGGCGCGTCGTGAAGTGCACCTTCGCCAGGGCGTGGTCGCCCGTCGCCTCATGCGCCCCGTCGAGCACCTTGCCGTCGAGCATCACGTCGAAGCCCTCGAACGAGCGGTCGAAGCGGATGACGAACCAGTTGCGGAAGTTTTCGGGCACGCCGCCGCTGTTGCGCGTCGTGTAGCCCACAACCGTGCGGTTGTCGGGCATCACGCGCACGTAGGAGCCGCGGTCGAAGGCGTCGACAACCACGCCCGACTCGTCCGATGCGGGGAAGGTGAAGCGCAGCACGGCGGCGCGCTCCGTCGGCACGATCTCCGTGCGGATGTCGTGGTCGGCCAGATAGACCGAATAGTAGTAGGGACGCGCCTCCTCGCTCTGGTGCGAGAACCAGCTCTGGCGCGACTCCTCGTCGAACTTATCGGCGCCGCGCACGGGCATGAGCGAGAACTGACCGTAGTCGTTGATCCACGGCGAGGGCTGGTGCGTCTGCTTGAAGCCCCGGATTGTATGGGCGCCGTAGGTGTAGGCCCAGCCGTCGCCCATCTTGCCCGTCTGGGGCGTCCAGAAGTTCATACCCCAGGGCAGGGCGATGGCCGGATAGGTGTTGCCCGTCGAGAGCGAGAAGTCCGAGAGCGTGCCCACGAGCGTCGAGACATATTCCGAGGGACGCAGCCGCGGCTCGGCATTTCCGCCGGCATCGCAGCGCGAGCAGGAGTTGCCGCAGCAGCACACGGCGGCGGCCAGCAGCAGGGTGAAAAGAGGTCGTATCATGATTTTTCGGTTTTTTCGGATTTTGCGGATCAGTCAATCGAGTTGAGCAGGTCGACCTTGCCGTCGTTCACCAGCTTGAGAATCAGCTCTCCGAAGAGGGTGTTCTGCCAGGCGAACCAGGCGCGCGTGAAGTCGGCGGCGTCGTGGCGCGAGAAGGACTCGTGCATGAAGCCCGTGCCGGCGTCAGTGGTCATCAGGGCAATGATGCAGTCGCGGATCTCGGCGTCGTCGGTCGAGGTGAAGGCGCGCATCATGATGCTCATCGGCCAGATCATCTCCACGCCGATGTGCGGGCCGCCGATGCCCTCGCCTGCCTCGCCGCGCCAGAAGTAGGGGTTGTCGGTGCTCCAGACGAAGCGGCGCGTATTCTCGTAGACGGGGTCCGTGCGCTCGACATCGCCCAGGTAGGGCATGGCCAGCAGCGACGGCACGTTGGCGTCGTCCATGAGCTGCACGCTGCCGAATCCGTCGACCTCGAAGGCGTAGATCTTCCCGTAGACGGGATGCTCGACGACGGCATACTGCTGCAGGGCGGCAGCCACCTCGTCGGCCAGGGCCGTGCAGTCTGCGGCAAGCTCCTGCTCGCCGTTGACCGTCGAGAGGATCTCGGCAGCCTTGCGCAGCGACGAGACAGCCATGAAGTTCGACGGCACGAGGAACCCGAAGGTCGTGGCGTCATCCGACGGACGGAAGGCCGACGAGATGAGCCCCACGGGCTTCACCGGGTTGCCGCGACCCACGTGGCAGCGCGTGTCGAGTTGCCGGTCCGTGACGCGCAGGAAGGTGTAGTCGCCCGGGCCCTCCTTCATCTGCTGGTCGCGCAGCGTCGCGAGGATGTTGCGCATGGCCGCCACCCACTCCGCATCGAAGACCGACGCATCGCCCGTGGTCTTCCAGTAGTGGTGCGCCAGGCGGATCGGATAGCAGTGCGAGTCGATCTCCCACTTGCGCTCGAAGACCCACGGGTCCTGCACGTGGCCCGGGTAGCCGACATCCTCGCCGGCGCCCGTCGGGCCGTCGTTGAAGGCGTTGGCATAGGGGTCGATGTTGATCAGGCGGAACTGCCGGCGGATCACCCCGGCGATCATCTTCTGCAGCGCGGGGTCATTGCCGCACAGCTGCACGTAGGGCCACACCTGGGCACCCGAGTCGCGCAGCCACATGGCCGGGATGTCGCCCGTGTAGACATAGGTGTCGGGATTGCCCTCCTCGTCCTCGCGGTAGTGCACCGTCGTGTCGAGCGTATTGGGGAAGCAATTGGCGAACATCCAGCGCAGGCGCTCGTTGGTCAGCAGGCCGCACACGCGGGCGATCTCCTGCTCGACGGCTTCCGAGCAGAAGAGCCGCTCTTCCGCCGCAGGCCGCTGGTCGGCATACTGCTCCGGCTCCTCGGGGCAGTACCACACGTGGGGCTCGTCGTCCATCTCGAAGCGCAGCTCGCCGCCCGCCATCACCTCCTCATGCCCGATCCAGGGCTTCGTGTAGGGGCGTCCGTTGAGCCATACGCGGCGGATGTACTTGTTCTCCGACGAGTTGTTCTCGGCCACGATCGTGAAGGTGCCGCCCGGCACCGCGATCTCCGCGCGGTCGAAGAGCGGAGACCCGAACCAGTAGCGGCCGCCCGCCGGCTCGACCTCGTACATGCCAAGCGACGAGAGAATGTACCAGGCCGACATCTGGCCCACATCCTCGTTGCCCGACAGACCGTCGGGCTGGTCATGATAGAGCGTCGTGAGCACCTCGCGGACCTTCTCGGCCGTCTTCCACGGCTGGCCCAGCATCGTGTAGAGGTAGAGGATGTGGTGGCTCGGCTCGTTGCCGTGGGCATACTGCCCGATCAGACCCGAAATGTCGGGCGAGGTCTCGGCACCCTCAATCACGGAGCTTACCGTGAAGAGCGAGTCGAGCTTGCCGAGCATGCGGGCCCGGCTGCCGAAGCAGGACTCGAGCCCTGCGACATCGTGCGGTGCGAGCCACGTATACTGCCAGGCGTTGCCCTCGCAGTAGTCGTCGGCGCGGTGCGTCGAGGCGAAGGGGTTGAAGGGCGTGCGCCATCCGCGGCGGCTGTCGCGTCCGCGCATGAAGCCCGTCGACGGGTCGAAGTAGTTGCGGTAGGAGTGGCTCCGCTCCGTGAAGTAGCGGGCATCCTCCCCGCGGCCGAGCGCCTCGGCTGCCCGCGCGGCGGCGCCGTCGGCCAGTGCATACTCCATGTCGTAGGCCACCGCCTCGTTGAACAGGTCGCAGGGGATGTAGCCGTACTTCATCCGCAGGCCGTTGCCGCGGTCGGGGTTCATCGCCGTGCGGCGGATTGCCTCGAAGGCCCGCTCGCGGTCGAAGCCCTCGATACCCTTGACAATGGCGTCCGCGACAACCGGAATGCCCGGATTGCCCACCATGCAGTCGGTCTCGTTGCCCCAGAGGTGCCATACGGGCAGGCGGCCCTGCTCGTCGGCGATCGCAAGCATCGTGTTGACGATGTCGGGCATGCGGTCCGGATGCAGGATCGTCATCAGCGGCATGGCCGCGCGGTAGGTGTCCCACAGCGAGAAGGTCGTGTAGGTCGTATGGCCGGGATTGCGGTACACGGCGCCGTCGGCCCCGCGGTAGTCGCCGTTCACGTCGCAGAACTCCGACGGAGCGACCATCGTGTGGTAAAGGCCCGTATAGAAGATGCGCCTGGCCACCTCGTCCTGCGTCGTGATCTTCACCTTCGCGAGCTGCGCGTTCCACGCCGCATCGGCGGCAGCGGCCGTCGCGTCGAAGTCCCAGCCGGGAAGCTCCGCCGCAAGGTTCGCCTCGGCGCCCTCGATGCTTACGGGCGAGAGGGCGACCTTCAGCATCAGCTGCTCGCCCTCCGCCGTAGCGAAGTTCACGCGGGCATAGTGCTCGCCGACCTGCTCGAACGAGGTGAAGGGGCGCGAGAACTCGGCGACAAACCACACGCGCTGGTCCTTGGCCCAGCCCGTGGAGTAGCGCCAGCCCACGAGGCGGCTGTCGCCCGACGGCTCGATGTGGGTCTCGGTAGCCTTGTCCCAGCAGCCGCCGTTCTCCAGGTCGAAGATCACCGCCGCGTCGTCCGCAGCGGGGAAGGTGTAGCGGTGGAAGCCCACGCGCGAGGTGGCCGTCATCTCGGCCGTGATGCCGTAGCGCACGAGCGGCACCGAGTAGTAGCCCGGATGCACAACCTCCTTCGTGCGGTCGGCATAGGACCACAGGCCCGAAGCGGGGTCCTCCTCCGTGCCGCGGGCGCAGGTCACCTCGCCCACGACGGGCATGACCGTCACGTCGAACAGGTCACCGATGCCCGTACCGCTCAAATGCGTGTGCGAGAATCCGATGACCGTGGAGTCCGACTCGTGGTAGCCCGAGGTCCAGTCCCACGCCTGCGGGATGCTCGTGGGTCCGAGCTGAACCAGTCCGAACGGCACGTTCGCGCCTACGAAGACGTGGCCGTGGCCGCCCGTGCCGATCCGCGGATCGACATACCGGGTCAGGTTGTCGTCGGCCGCGGGCTGCGCACAGGAGGCCAGCCCGAGAGCCGCAATGAGGAAAATTCTTGACAGGTTCATCTGTTATTTGTTCGTTTCGTTGTTGAGTTCAAAGGTCAGTGTGCCGCCACGCAGCAGTTCGTCGTGCGTGAGGCGGTATTTCGACAGCGGACGGCCGCCGAGCGTCATCCGCCGGATGTAGCCCTCGCCGTGCTTCTCGATCGTGAGCGTGCCCTGCGGCGTGTCGATCTCCGCCCGGTCGAACGTCGGGGCCGTCAGCGTGTAGGCCGCCTCACCCGGACAGTCGGGATAGAAGCCCAGCATCGTGAAGACCGCCCAGGCCGACATCGTGCCCGTGTCGTCGTTGCCCGGGATGCCGTCGGGCTCGACCGTGAAGTATCGCTCCAGCAGACGCCGTGTCTCGCGCTGCGTGCGCCACGCCTCGCCGGGGAAGCGGCTGAAGAGGTACGCATAGGCGATGTCGGGTTCGTTCGCCGGGTCGTAGAGGCCCTCGTCGAAGACCATTTGCAGCTTCTCGACAAAGCGTTTGCGTCCGCCCATGAGCCGGACCAGCCCCTCGACGTCGTGCGGCACGTAGAACGTGTAGTTCCAGGACGACCCTTCGTGGAAGCCGGGCGCCGCCGAGAAGTTCTCGCCGGCCTTCGGATCGAAGGGCGTGAGGAACGACCCGTCGGGTAGGATCGGCCGCAACGTGCCGTACTCCCTGTCGTAGTAGTGACGGTATCCGAGCGAGCGCTCGCGGAACAGGCGTGCATCCTCGCGGTGGCCGAGCGAGTCGGCCAGCCGGGCCAGCGCCGCATCGGCGACGTAGTACTCCAGCGCGTGCGAAACGGAAACGTCACCAGCAAGGTCCTGCGCATAGAAGCCCAGCGGGATGTAGCCCCGCTCGATGTAGGGGTCGATATCGGGTCGCAGGAGGTTCTGCGCGCCGGGCGTCGTCGCCGACTTGCGGAAGGCCTCGTAGGCGGTCTCGATGTCGAAGTCGCGCAGCCCCTTCATCCACGTGTCCGTGATGACCGGGATGGCCGGGTCGCCCTCCATCGTGAAGGTCTCGCGCCCGTAGAGTTCCCAGCGGGGCATCCAGCCCCACTCGCGGTAGATGTCGATCATCGAACGCACCATCTCCACCTGCCGCTCGGGGTAAACCAGCGTCAGCAGCTGGTGCACGTTGCGGTAGGTATCCCACAGCGAGAAGACCGTGTAGCGCTCGCCTTCGGTGACACCCACCTCGCCCGAGCGCTCCATGAGCGGATACTCGCCGTTGACGTCGCTGAGCAGATTCGGGTGGATCAGCGTGTGGTAGAGCGCCGTGTAGAAGACGCGGCGCTGCGCCTCCGTGCCGCCCTCGACACGGATGCGGCCCAGATCGGCATTCCACCGTCCGAGGGCCGCCTCGCGCAGGGCGTCGAACGACTCTCCGTCGGCCTGCTCCGCCTCGAGGTTGCGGCGGGCATTCTCCGCCGAGACATACGAGATGCCCATGCGCACCTCGATCTGCTCGCCCGCCTGCAAGTCGTCGAAGGTGAACCAGTAGCCGATGTCGTCACCCGCCAGCTCGCGTCCGTACTCCGTGTAGAGCTTGTACCTGCCGTTGTCGGGCGTCCATTCGGCCTCGACGCCCGTCATCTCCCGCTGCTTCTTCCAGTAGCCCGCAGCCGACGGAGTCTTCGAGACGCGCAGCACGAAGTAGACCGGAAAGACCTTCTGCGGATTGTAACAGAAGGTTCCCAGCAGCTTCATGCCCTCGATCTCGGTGGCGCTCACGCGGCGCACCATCGCCCCGGACTCGTTCGTCAGCCCCTCGCCCAGGTTCAGCAGCAGGTGCCCCTCGCCGCCCGGGAAGGTGTAGCGCTCGACCGACGTGCGCGGCGTGGCCGTCGCCTCGGCGCGGATGCCGTACTTCGAGAGCGTCACGGCGTAGTAGCCCGGCGAGGCCTCCTCGTCGCGGTACTCCGAGCCGTAGTTGCGATAGTCGACCTCCAGCTCGCCGGTCGTGGCCATCGTCAGCAGCGAACCCATGTCGGGGCACCCCACCCCGCTCAAAGCGCCGTGGGCGAATCCCGTGAAGAACCGGTTGTGGTATTCATAGGGGGTCGACCACCAGCGTGCGTCCTTGTCGTAGCGGTTCAAATCCGACCCCATCACATTGAAGGGCACAACGGCCATCATGCCGTTCGGCACAACGGCCCCGGGATTCGTCGTCCCGAAGTTCGTCGTCCCGACGAAGGGGTCCACATACTCGGCGGGAGTCTGCGCCAGGGCGGGCGCCGCACCCAGCAGGAGTGCGAGCGCCGCCGTCCGCAGCATTCGTCGCGCGTCCATCAGAGGATCGAGTTTTTCTTCGTGAACTCGATGATCTCGGGGATGTAGCCGAAGGCCAGCCCCGTCACCGTATCGGCGCAGCCGTAGTAGATCGCCACGCGCCCCGTGGCGGGATCGTGCAGCGAGGCGCACGGGAAGG
>OIBL01000461.1_pt1 | contig 16262 bp, 10 predicted proteins | sample 1581041 | NCBI WGS metagenome assembly OIBL01 (sample SAMEA3882547, study PRJEB24775) | human gut metagenome | biome: human-associated habitat; feature: intestine environment; material: feces | place: Netherlands | collected 2009/2010 | reverse complement strand
CCCACGACCTTTGAAAAGGTCGACCAAACTTTTATAATTGCTTGGCTAAACTGTGCACTCAACCAAATTTATTTTAATTTTTAACATAAAAATCCACAAACACAAAAGCCACTTTTGAACTAAATCAAAAGTGGCTTTCACTCTTATATAATAAAACTTTAAGAAATCATATCTTTAAGTTTCTGTTCAACTGCTGCAGCATCTGCTTTACCACGGCTGTTCTTCATTACATTACCGACAAGAGCCTTAATAGCTTTTTCCTTACCGTTCTTGTAATCATCTACAGCCTTAGGATTGTTCTCTATAGCCTGTTTACAAAGTTCATTTACAGTGTTTTCATCAAGTCCTGCCATATCACTTTCACTGATAAAATCAAGTGCTCCCTTGCCGGAATCAAGCATTTTCTCAAGTGTAGCCTTAGCAAGGTTATTGCGTATCTTGCCGCTGTCAATCAATTTTACAAGCTCATTGAGTTGTTCAGGTGTTATTGATACATCAAATGTTTCCTTATCAGCCTCGGTTTCTGTTCTGCGGAAAATCTGACCGATAATAAAGTTAGATACAGACTTTGCGGATTTTACACCCTCGCAAGCCTTATCAAAGAACTCGCTGATTTTTCTGTATTTTGTAAGAAGTTGTGCATCCTTTTCAGGAATTTCAAGTTCTTCAATATATCTCTTGCATTTGTCAGAAGGAAGTTCAGGCATTTCAGCCTTTAAGCTCTCCACAACATCTCTTGGGACATTGATTGTAACAAGGTCAGGATCTCTGAAATAACGGTAATCGTGAGCGTCTTCTTTACTGCGCATTGAAGATGTAGTGTTTGTTGCATCATCATAACGGAGAGTTTCCTGCACTACTTTGCCGCCGCTCTCAATTAAATCTACCTGACGCTCATACTCATACTCCATTGCTTTGGCAATATTTGTAATTGAGTTCATATTCTTAATCTCTGTTCTTGTTCCAAGAGTTTCACTGCCCTCAGGACGAACAGAAATATTAACATCGCAACGCATTGAGCCTTCCTGCATACGGCAGTCGGAAATTCCTATATAGCGCATTACCTGCTGTAATTTTTCCACATACTCCTTAGCCTCGTCAATAGAACGAATATCAGGCTCCGATACAATCTCGATAAGAGGAACACCGCCACGGTTGTAGTCGACATATGTGTCGCCGTGCTGATGAATAAGTTTTCCTGCATCTTCTTCAATATGAATATGATGAAGTCTGATTTTTCTGCCGTTTGAAAGCTCTACATAGCCGCCGATTGAAAGCGGTGCATAAAGCTGGCTGATTTGATAAGCCTTTGAAAGGTCAGGATAACAGTAGTTCTTTCTGTCCATTTTAGAAATCTCCGCAATCTCACCGTGAGTGGCAAGACCTGCCTTGATACCAAAGTTTACAACCTCACGATTAAGTTTTGGAAGTGTACCCGGAAGTCCGATACATACGGGACAGCAATGTGAGTTAGGTGCACCGCCAAACGCTGTTGTACATGAGCAGAAAATTTTTGTCTTTGTAGCAAGTTCAATATGGGTTTCAAAACCCGCAACTAATTCATATTTCACAGCTTAACACCCCACTTTGTATCCTTAAAGTTTTCTCCGTCAGCCTGCTGATATTTAAACGCTGCATTTAAAATTTCAGCCTCGCCAAAACTCTTGCCGATAAGCTGCATACCGATTGGCATACCGTTTGCGTTAAATCCGCACGGAACGGATACACCCGGAAGTCCTGCAATATTTACAGGTACGGTACAAATATCTGTAAGATAAGTTTCAATCGGATCGGAAACTGCGTGACCCGCCTCGAAAGCAGTCATAGGAACTGTTGGAGCAAGAATTACATCACAATGCTCAAATGCATCTGTAAATGCCTTTACAATAGTTCCACGCAAATTCTGTGCCTTTTTATAATAAGCGTCATAATAACCGGCAGAGAGTACATATGTGCCGAGAAGAATTCTTCTCTTAACTTCCTCACCAAAGCCCTCTGAACGGGTGCGGCAAATCATATCGTGAGTGCCGTTATAATGCGGTGTTTTATAACCAAAACGAATACCGTCGTATCTGCCGAGGTTTGAAGATGCCTCTGCACAGGCAATAATGTAATAAACAGGAAGAGCAAACTTAAGTGCAGGCATATCAAAATACACTATTTCTGCACCGAGTGATTCATAAACTTTTGCGGCATTGAGAACTGCCTCTTTAACATCGTCACGAATACCGTCAAGATACTCACGGGCAATACCGATTTTCATACCCTTGATGTCATTGTTGAGCTTTCCGTAAGTTGCGCCGCCGACATTACCCTTTGAAGTGCTGTCTTTTTCGTCATACTGTGAAATTGCATCAAATACAATAGACGCATCTTCAACGCTCTTTGTGATAGGTCCAATTTGGTCAAGTGAGCTTGCATAAGCGATAAGACCGTAACGAGATACACTGCCGTATGTCGGCTTAAGACCTACGATACCGCAAAAACTTGCAGGCTGACGGATAGAACCGCCTGTATCAGAACCAAGTCCGTATGCTGCAATGTTTGCGCCGACAGCGCTTGCTACGCCGCCTGATGAACCGCCGGATACATACTTTGTGTTAAACGGATTCATTGCACCGCCAAAGCATGAAGTTTCACACGAAGAGCCCATTGCAAATTCGTCCATATTTGTTTTACCGAGCATAACTGCATTTTGTGCAGAAAGATTCTCCCATACAGTTGCATTATAAATCGGCTTGTAACCTTTAAGGATTTTAGAACAGCAAGTAGTTTCAATGTCCTTTGTGGAAAGGTTATCTTTCAATGTCATCGGAACACCCTCGAGCATACCGATTTCTTCGCCCTTTGCAATTTTTTCGTCAACAGTCTTTGCGGTTTCAAGCGCTGTATCGGGAGTTACATTTACATAAGCGTTAAGCTCGCCGTTTGATTTTTCTATTTCTTCAAGATAGCTTTTAGTAAGCTCCGTACACGAAACCTGCTTGGAAACAAGCATTTCGTGAATTTTTGCAATACTACCCATTTTTACACCTCTTATTCTCTGCCTCTAACAAGGAAATGTGACTCTGCCTGTTCAGGGGCATTTTTCAAAATTTCCTCGCTGTCATATGACTCAACCACAACATCCTCACGAAATACATTTGAAAGGTTGTTTATGTTGTCAAAGCTCTCACCGCTTGTGGGAGCATTATTGATTGTATCGGCAAAATCTATAATTTCCTGCATTGACTGTGTAAGGCTGTCAAGCTCCTCTTCGGGAACGAACAGCTTTGAAAGCAACGCAATGTTTTCAACATCTTCTCTTGTTACCATAAAAACCATCCTTTGTATAAACAGAATCAGGGCAAGTTATAAAAACAACTCGCCCTTTGAGTATATATGAAGTTATCTTAATTTAATGTGAACTTCACGAAGCTGCTGCTCTGTTACCTCTCCAGGTGAACCGAGGAGAAGATCCTGAGCATTTGAGTTCATTGGGAAAGCAATAACCTCTCTGATGTTCTCTTCTTCAGTAATTAGCATAATCATTCTGTCAACGCCCGGAGCCATACCTGCATGTGGCGGAGCACCGTACTGGAATGCGTTGTAGAGAGCAGAGAACTTGGATTTAAGCTCATCTTCGGTATATCCTGCAATCTCGAAAGCCTTAATCATAATGTCAAGGTCGTGGTTACGAACAGCACCTGATGAAAGCTCAACACCGTTACATACGATGTCATACTGATAAGCAAGAATATCATCGGGGTTCTTATTAAGCAAGCTGTCCATACCGCCCTGTGGCATGGAGAATGGGTTGTGTGTAAATATTACCTGACCTGTGGTTTCGTCATGCTCATACATTGGGAAGTCAACGATAAAGCACATCTCAAACTTTGACTTGTCAATAAGGTCAAGACGGGTAGCAACCTCTGTACGAATCTGACCTGCAAGCTTTGGAGCGTCTTTTTCTGTATCTGCGATAAAGTAAATAACATCGCCTGCGTTAGAATTATTACGCTTAATAAGCTCCTCTCTGTCGCCCTCTTTAAGGAACTTATCAATAGGACCGTCAAAAGTCATATCATCTCTTACCTTAACATAACCGAGACCCTTCATTCCGATAGAAAGTGCAAACTCTTCCATCTTCTTGAACCAGCTCTTTGACTGCTTTGCGGCACCCGGTACATTAATTGAACGAACAGTCTTTTTGAGGAACGGCTTAAAGTCAGTTTCCTCAAACATATCGCTAATCTCCACGATAACAAGCGGGTTACGGAGATCAGGCTTGTCTGTACCGTACTTTAACATACTTTCAGAGTATGGAATACGGGCAAACGGAGGCTTTGAAACCTCTTTATCTGTAAACTTAGTGAATGTTTCGTAAAGAACTTCTTCTGCAACCGCAAATACATCTTCCTGTGTGGCAAAAGCCATTTCAAAGTCAAGCTGATAGAACTCGCCCGGCGAACGGTCTGCTCTTGCATCCTCATCTCTGAAACAAGGTGCAATCTGGAAGTATCTGTCAAAACCAGAAACCATAAGGAGCTGTTTGAAAATCTGCGGAGCCTGCGGAAGAGCATAGAATTTGCCCTTGTGCTTACGGCTCGGAATAAGATAATCTCTTGCTCCTTCCGGTGATGAAGTTGAAAGAATCGGTGTCTGAATTTCATTAAATCCCATCTCGTTCATTTTTGCACGGAGGAATGTTATAATCTGTGAACGGAGCATAATGTTATTATGCACCTTCTGATTACGAAGGTCGAGGAAACGATACTTTAAGCGAACTTCCTCTGAAGTATTTGTTGATGTTGCAACCTCAAAAGGAAGAACATTTTTACATTTACCGAGAACGGTAATGTCATCTGTGTGTACCTCAACATAACCGGTAGCAATCTTAGAGTTGATAGTTTCTTCATCTCTCTTTACTACCTTACCGCTCAATGTTACGGTACATTCTTTGTTAATACCCTTAAGTAACTCGTCATTGTGAACTACTACCTGAAGAACACCGTACTGATCACGAATGTCAAGGAACATTACGCCGCCGTGGTCACGGATATTTTCAACCCAGCCTGCTACACGAACTTCCTGTCCGATATTTTCTTCTCTTAACTCACCGCAAGTTACGGTGCGATACTGATTAGCTTTTATCATATATCTACAGTTCCTTTCACTGATATTGTGCTAAATTGCCTATTCTTTTGTATTATACCACAATTTGCCTAAGCAATCAATATTTTAAATGATTTTTATTTCAAAAATTCTATCTTTTTCAGACAATGCCGCACAAATAATGTGCGGCACCGTTTATTCAACACTCTTAAGGCTTTCAACCATATTTACTTTTTTAATCTTAAATCCCATTGCAAAATTCACAATCAAAGCAAATGCAAATGTCAGCAAAGCCGCAAAAACGAATGATGTAGGCAAAATATCTCTGCCAAACATTACATTGTCAACCTCAACGGTCTGAATAATAAATCTTGTAAGGAAAATACCGAGAACAAGTCCCGAAAGAATACCTCCGAGAGTAAGCACGATATTTTCTTTATAAATAACGCTTGAGGTTTCTCTGCTGTAAAATCCGAGCACCTTAAAAGTTGCGATTTCACGCACACGCTCGGCAATATTGATATTTGTAAGATTATAAAGCACTACAAACGCAAGTGCCGCTGCACAAATAATCATAACAAGCACAACCATATTAAGCGAATTGAGCATATCTTCAATTTCACCCATACCTGATGAAAGATAGGTTACACCCGCTACTTTATCATTCGTCAGCATTTTTTCACCGAACGCAGTCTGTTCGTCAGGATTTTTCAGTACAACCTGTGCCATATTAAACTGCGGTTCTTCTCCGAATTTTTCACTGTAAAGTTTAGGAGAAATAAACACATAATTCTTTATATACTGTTCATAAATTCCGCCTACTGTAAGTTCTGCGGTTTTATCATCAACAGTTACACTTACGGTATCACCGACTTTGGCAGACAATTCGGTCGCCATTTTTTCATTTATCATTACGGAATCATCGGTAATATCAAGGTGCTTTTTGTCGCCCCTTGTTCTAAGTTCTGTAACCTCCGAAAATCTCTGCGGATCTTCCATTACCGTAAGATAAGTGCTTTCATCTTTTACAACATTATTTTTCTTTACAACAACTTCCTGCTGACCTGCAAGCATAATTGACGCTGCGTCGCCCGTATTGTTTATTGCATTTTTCAGATAATCAAGCTGTTCGGCAGTTCCGCCTTCTTTAGGAATAACAACCGCATTATATTTGAATATTTCGCTAAACTGTGTATCGGTAAGCGGAATAAAGCTGTTTTTAAGTCCGAATGCCGCAACTATCAAAGCCGTGCAGCCTGCAATGCCTATGATTGTCATAAACATTCTTGATTTATATCTGAAAATATTTCTTGTAGTCAGCTTTGCGGAAAAATTCATATGTTTCCATATCGGAGTAATTCTCTCAAGCAGTATCCTCTTGCCTGCTTTCGGAGTTTTAGGTCTTAGAATTTTTGCACAGCTCTGGCTTAATTCTCTTACACATACTATTACAGAAACAAGCAATGTACAAAGTACGGCGGCAAGCGTACCGAGTATAATACTCTGTGCATCAGGTACAATGCTGATGTCAGGCATATAATACATAATCTGATATGCATTATAAATAATATACGGCAGTGTATTTATGCCTATTAATACACCTACGGTACAACCGATTACACCTGCAAAAACAGCATAAATCGCAAATTTCATTATTATGCTTAAGTTATTGTAGCCGAGCGCTTTTAATATTCCGATTTCTTTACGCTTTTCCTCTACAAGTCTTGACATTGTGGTTACACAAACCAAAACCGCAACGAGTAAAAAGAACATCGGGAATACTGATGCCACTGCACCGAGTCGCTCAACATTCTGCGCAAAGGTTGAATAACCCGGATTATCCGACCTGTCAAACACATACCACTCAGGATCTGCTATAGCGTCTATTTCTTCCTGTGCGTCGGCAATTTTTTGTTCTGCCTCTTTAAATTTATCATCAGCCTCGGCTTTTGAATCGTTGTATTCTTTCCAACCGTCATCAAGCTTTTGTCTGCCGCTTATTTTCTGCTCCTCAAGTTCGGACTTTCCGTTGTCATATTTTTCCTGTGCTGTCGCAAGTTCGGTTTCAGCCTGCGATATTTGAGCTTGTCCCTCTGTTTTTTTACTTTCAAGCTGTGCTTGTCCGTCCGCAATCTGCAGTTCTGCACTCTGAATTTGAGCAAGTGCATAGTCAAGCTGTGCCTGTCCTTCCGCTTTTTGTGTTTCAAGCTCTTGTTTTCCATTGTTCAGCTGTTGTTCTGCCGTATCAAGCTGTTCTTGCGCCATAGCAAGTTTTGTTTCACAATCTGCTAAAACTGCCTGAACCTGTGTAAGCTGTTCCTGCAATACAGCAAGAGCGGTTTCGTCCTCTGTAACCTCAATTTGCGCCTGTAAAGCCTCAATCTGTGATTTGCAAGTTGCTATTGCGGTTTCAAGCTGCGGCTTTTGATTGTTTTCAAATTCACTTTTTGCGGCATTGAATTCATCTTCTTTTTCGGCAAGAGTTTCTTCCGCTATGCTGATTTTTGAATTATATTCTTCAACACCTGAATTATATTCGGCTTTTGCACTGTCAAGTTCCGCCTGCGCAGAAGAAAGTTCGCTTTCACCTGCCGCAATGCCGTTTTCGTATTCTTCTTTAGCAGTTTCAAGCTTACTTTTTCCGTCATCTATCTGCTTTTTGGCTGTGTCAAGTTGCGATTGTGCATCTGAAATCTTATCTATATATTCTTTTTCCGAATTATCTAAAGTTGTTTTTGCATCATCAAGTTTTGTAAGAGCCTCGGATTTTTCGGTTTCATAATCGTTTTTACTGTCCTCAAGTTCCTGTTTTGCTTTGCCTATAACATCTTTATCAAATGCCTCACAGCGTAAATCGGCGGTATTTTCAAGAACAGTTGTAAAGCTTTCAATGTCTTTTTCATATTCGTCATCAAAGACTGAACCGTCGCCGTCAGAAAAAACGGTTTTCACATACATTTCCGTATATCTTTCGGTTACAAAATCATCCTGATAAATATACATAAATGCTACAATATTGCCGTTGCCGATTGTAGTTGAGCCACGCTGATACGAAATATACATAGGTGATTCCACTTTACCGACGACGGTATATTCAAGCGTATCTACCATATCAAGTGCATTGGATTCTCCGCTTTCACTTCCAAATACAACCTTGTCGCCGATTTTATAATCACTGCTGCCGACACTGCCGTATTCAACAAGGATTTCACCCTTTTTCTCGGGTAGTCTTCCCTCTTTTATGTTTAATGTATTAAGAGTTTTATTATTGTTATAACTTTTAGGTGCAGCGGTTACTCTTATAACATTGCCGTTACCTCCGTTTCCGTTTGATTTTAAAACAAGGTCGGCAAAATACGATGGCATAACATCGGTTACATTGTCAAGATTTTCAACCGCTTTTACATCATCTTTATCAAATCCGACAGTAGATACAAGCCTGTAATCCATAAGATTGGATTGAGAATAATATTCGTCTGCCATATTGTACATTGACGGAACCGTAGCTTTGATTCCGGCAAAAAATCCAACACCGAGTGCAATAATCGCAAGTATAGAAATAAACCTTGCTTTAGAATTTGCAATTTCTCTGAAAGTATTTTTTAACAGGGTTTTAGTCAATGTCCTCTCCCCTTTCGCAGAAAATATGAATTACCATTCGATTTCTTCAACATTTTTAGGTTCATCATTGTGAACATCCATAATTACCCTGCCGCTTCTCATCTTTATAATATGATCTGCCATTGGGGTAATTGCTGAATTGTGGGTTATGAGAACTACCGTCATATTTTCTTTTCGGCAGGTTTCCTGCAAAAGTTTTAAAATCTGTCTGCCGGTGTTATAGTCAAGAGCACCCGTCGGCTCATCGCAAAGTAAAAGTTTAGGTCGCTTGGCAAGTGCTCTTGCAATAGACACTCTCTGCTGTTCACCGCCCGAAAGTTGAGCGGGAAAGTTTGCACTGCGCTGTGAAAGTCCGACGCTTTCAAGCGCCTCTGTACTGTCCATCGGATTTTTACTTATCTGCGTTGCAAGCTCTACATTTTCTTTTGCGGTAAGGTTAGGCACAAGGTTATAAAACTGAAATACAAAACCAATGTCAAACCGTCTGTATTCAATAAGCTGTTTGTCTTTCAGCTTGCTTATGTCTCTGCCGCCGACAATAATACTGCCTTTTGTACAGGTATCCATTCCGCCGAGAATATTAAGTACGGTTGTCTTGCCTGCACCCGATGCACCGACTACCACGCAAAACTCGCCCTGCTCTATATTAAAAGAAACACCCTCGACAGCGTTAATAGTCACTTCGCCCATTTTATATATTTTGTAAACATCTTTAAATTCAACAAGGCTCATAATATCCTCCCGTAACGGTAAATTTTCTTTGCTTTTTAAAGCGCTGAATATACAGAATAAACCTGCTTATAATACAATATTATAGCACTTTTTACACCTCTTATCAATATACAAATACAGTGTTGATGTCGAAAAAACCACAATATGACAAAACCGACCAAATTAATTGGCAATTGGCTTGACGAGGGTAAAAAATTATGCTAAAATACTAACGAACATAGGTTATTGCAGTGTAGATTGTTTGGTAATTACAACTCACCGCAAATTCTGATACTATGTAATTTAAGAAACAGAAAGGTTGATACTGAAATGGCAAAGATTGATTTAACTAAGTATGGTATTACCGGTACTACTGAAATTATCCACAATCCTTCCTATGACGAACTCTTTAACGAGGAAACAAAGGCTGATTTGGAAGGCTATGAGGTTGGACAGGAAACTGAGCTTGGCGCAGTTAATGTTATGACCGGTATTTACACAGGCCGTTCACCTAAAGATAAGTTCATCGTTATGGACGAGAATTCAAAGGACACTGTATGGTGGACTTCTGACGAATACAAGAACGACAACCATCCTGCAACACAGGAAGCTTGGGAAGCTGTAAAAGCACTTGCTAAGAAAGAGCTTTCAAACAAGAAGCTTTATGTTGTAGATGCATTCTGCGGCGCTAACCATGATACAAGAATGGCAGTTCGTTTCATCGTTGAGGTTGCTTGGCAGGCTCACTTTGTAACAAATATGTTCATCAAGCCATCTGCTGAAGAGCTTGAGAACTTTGAGCCTGATTTCGTTGTTTACAACGCATCAAAGGCTAAGGTTGAGAACTACAAGGAGCTCGGTCTTAACTCTGAAACAGCTGTAATGTTCAACATCACAAGCCGTGAGCAGGTTATCGTAAACACATGGTACGGCGGTGAGATGAAGAAGGGTATGTTCTCAATGATGAACTACTACCTCCCACTTAAGGGTATTGCTTCAATGCACTGTTCAGCTAACACAGATAAGAACGGCGAGAACACAGCTATCTTCTTTGGTCTTTCAGGTACAGGTAAAACTACACTTTCAACAGATCCTAAAAGACTTCTCATTGGTGATGACGAGCACGGTTGGGACGACAACGGTGTATTTAACTTCGAGGGCGGTTGCTATGCTAAGGTTATTAACCTTGACAAAGAGTCAGAGCCTGACATCTACAACGCAATCAGAAGAGATGCTCTTCTTGAGAACGTAACAGTAGATAAGGACGGTAAAATTGACTTTAACGACAAGACAGTTACAGAGAACACTCGTGTATCTTACCCAATCAACCACATTGAGAACATTGTTCGTCCTGTATCTTCAGCTCCTGCTGCTAAGAATGTAATCTTCCTTTCAGCAGATGCTTTCGGTGTACTTCCGCCTGTATCAATCCTTACTCCTGAGCAGACAAAGTACTACTTCCTCTCAGGCTTTACAGCTAAGCTCGCAGGTACAGAGCGTGGCATTACAGAGCCAACTCCAACATTCTCTGCTTGCTTCGGTCAGGCTTTCCTTGAGCTTCACCCAACAAAGTATGCTGAAGAGCTTGTTAAGAAGATGCAGAAGAGCGGTGCTAAGGCATACCTGGTAAACACAGGTTGGAACGGCACAGGCAAGAGAATCTCTATCAAGGATACTCGTGGAATTATCGACGCTATCCTTAACGGCGATATTCTCAACGCACCTACAAAGAAGATACCACACTTTGACTTTGAAGTTCCAACAGAGCTTCCAGGTGTTGATCCTGCAATTCTCGATCCTCGTGACACATATGCTGACGCTTCCGAGTGGGAGACAAAGGCTAAGGATCTTGCAAGCAGATTTGTTAAGAACTTTGCTAAGTATGAGGGCAACCCAGCAGGTAAGGCTCTTGTATCAGCAGGTCCAAAGGAATAATCAATAACTCTGATACTATTATATAGTATAAAAGCTGCTGTGCCTTTTGGTGCGGCAGCTTTTTTGTGCTCTTGAAAAAGTGTGATGAAGGTGGTATAATTGGTATGGAGGCGAATTTGGTTTGGAAAAGAAGAATTATGCCGCAAGGGCGGCTATATATGCCATGGGGCTTGTGATACTTGCCGCAGGGATAACGATGAACATCAAAACAGGGCTAGGTGTATCCACTATTATATCAGTGCCATTTGCCATATCGAGTATATGGGACGTGAATTTTTCTCTTGTGACTTTTGCTACATATGCACTGTTCGTTGTGATAGAAATGATAATAAAAGGTAGCGACAGAACTGTTATAGACTGGCTGCAAATACCATTCAGTATTGTGTTCAGCCTGCTGCTGAATATGTTTTCAAAGCTGCTTGATTTCAATTTCGGACATTTGTGGGAAAACACGCTGTATCTTGCAGCAGCGATAATCTGCACGGGTGCGGGAATGTCAATGATGATAGCCATGAAGTTCGTGCCGAACCCAGCCGACGGTCTTGCCCAGGCTATAGGAAAAGCCTTTGGAAAGAACATGGGCTTTGGCAAGAATATTCTTGACGCATCGTGTGTTGCCATTGCCTGCGTGATAGGTCTGCTGTTTGACAAGCGGATAATAGGTATCGGTATCGGAACGGTGGCGGCAATGCTCCTTGTGGGAAGGTGTGTGGCAGTATTCGACCATTTCTTCAAAAACAGAATGAAAAGTGCCGCAGGGCTTGCAGAATAAAAAAACGCCGCAGAGGACAGATATCTCTGCGGCATTTGTGTATTTATATAATAAAAAAATCCGCTCTACATAACGTAAAGCGGATACAAGCAAAAGCTTAGACTTTTGCTGGCGCGGATTGAGAGATTTGAACTCTCGCGCCCGTTTCCAGACCTACTCCCTTAGCAGGGGAGCCCCTTCACCACTTGGGTAAATCCGCAAACCTGTATATATAAAAAATGTGGCGGACAGGGTGGGATTCGAACCCACGGTACGTTGCCGTATCACTGGTTTTCAAGACCAGCTCCTTAAACCACTCGGACACCTGTCCACATTAATTATTTGTTTTTGTGTCGTTCTCTCTCAGCGACTTAATTATTATAGCACAGTTCATCTGTCTTGTCAACCCCTTTTTCAAAATTTTTTGCGAAATTTTTTGAAGCATAAATATTCCTTCGTATGCTAACGATACTTGACGAAATCTTATAAATATGGTATAATAAATCACAGCTTTGTATGTTTTATCACTTTATATGATAATTTATACAGAAAATTTTTTATGGAGGCGACTTTATTATGAAGATGACTGTAAGTCAGGCTATGGTTGAATGTTTGAAAGCTGAGAACGTAAAAGTCGTCTTTGGCTATCCCGGAGCTGCTATCTGTCCTTTCTATGACGCTTTGCTGGATGCTGAAAACGACATCAGGCAGGTGCTCGTGAGACAGGAAGCTAACGGTGGTCATGCGGCTAACGGCTATGCACGAATTTCAGGCAAGCCTGCGGTCTGTATCGCTACATCAGGTCCGGGTGCAACTAATCTTATTACTGCTATTGCTACCGCTTATGCGGATTCTATACCTATCGTGTGCATAACAGGTCAGGTGAATACCGACCAGATAGGCTCTGACGTTTTTCAGGAGGCTGACATTACAGGCTCGGCTGAGCCGTTCGTTAAGCACAGCTATCTTCTCAAAGACCCTGAGGACACTGCGAGAGTGTTCAAGGAAGCTTTCTATATCGCAGGTACGGGCAGACCGGGTCCAGTGCTTATAGATATCCCTATGGACGTTCAGAAAGCTGTTATCGACTTTGAGTATCCTGAAAAGTGCGAGATAAGAAGCTATAAGCCTACCACAAAGGGCAACTACGTTCAGGTAAGGCGTGTAATGGCGGCACTGGAAGAGGCTGAGAAGCCGCTTATCTGTATTGGCGGAGGCGTTTTTGCCGCTCACGCTGAGAACGAGATAAGAGAGCTTGCCGACCTTATGCAGATACCTGTTATCACAACTATGATGGGCATTTCTGTTTTTCCTGATGACGACCAGCTTTTCTGCGGCATGATAGGAACTCACGGTGTTAAAATGGCAAACGCCGCTGTGAACGAGTGCGACGTGCTGTTCCTTGTGGGTGCAAGAGTTGGCGACAGAGCCGTTAAAACACCTTTGGCTCTGGAGAAAACTACTAAGATAATACATATAGATATCGACCCTGCGGAGATAGGCAAGAATATCGGTGCTGACCTGCCTCTCGTTGGTGACGCAAAGCTTGTTTTACAGCAAATGACGGAGCTTGCAAAGCCTATGAAGCACGATGAGTGGATAGCTCACATCAAGACCCTTGGGGGCGAGAGAAAGTATGTTGAGCCTGCAAAGGGTACTGTTAATCCGAGGGTGTTTATCGACAGGCTTGCAAAGAAAATGCCTGCCAATGTTACTGTTGTGGCGGACGTTGGACAAAATCAGATATGGACCTGCACTGAATATAAGTTCCGCAAAGAGGGCAGACTTCTTACCTCAGGCGGCATGGGTACGATGGGCTATTCTGTGCCTGCGGCAATAGGTGCAAAAATGGCTGACAACAGCAGAGCAACAGTTGCTATATGCGGTGACGGAGCTTTTCAGATGTCGTTCATGGAGCTTGCAACAGCCGTTCAGTTCGGTGTTGATATAAAGGTGGTAGTAATGACAAACAACCGCCTTGGCATGGTAAGAGAGCTTCAGACAAACGGCTATCATGACAGACAGACAGCAGTTTTTCTTGACGGCTCTCCTGACTTTATTAAGCTTGCAGAAGCTTATGGCATACCTGCAATGAGAGTTTATGACGATGCGACCATGGAAAAGGGCGTCGAGATGCTTGCTGAACATAAAGGCATTTGCCTTGTTGAAGTCGTTGTGGATAAGGATATGCCAACATTATAAGGCCAATATTTTAACTATCTGTAGCGTTTACAGTATATAGCGTTTGCGTTCAAAAAATTTTAATAATAAGCTGATATAATAAATAAACAAGGAAAGGTTTCCTTATGGAGGTTGATTTATGAAACATACGATCTCAGTTCTTGTAGAAAACCACAGCGGTGTTCTATCAAGAATTTCCGGACTGTTTTCAAGACGTGGGTTCAATATCGAGAGCCTTGCAGTAGGTCCAACTCATGACCCTGACGTTTCAAGAATAACGATAGTTGCTGACGGTGACGAGCATACAGTTGAGCAGATCGAGAAACAGCTCAATAAGCTTATAGAGGTCATCAAGGTAAAGACATTTGAGGCTAATGAGTATCTCGCAAGAGAACTTATGATAGTCAAGGTGTCTGCGGTCGCAAACAGACGCAGTGAGATAATGACTATTGCGGATATCACAGGGGCTAAGGTCATGGATATAACGCTTACGACAATGACATTGGAGCTTTGCGACACTTACGCTCACCTTTGCAGATTTGAGGAGGTCATAGCACCTTACGGAATAATCGAAATGGTAAGAACAGGCACTATCGCAATAGAGAAAGGCTCTGACACATTCAATGCAGGCAAATAAACTTTGATTATATAGCCGAAAGGCTACATAAAATAAATCTTAAATTTCTGAATTTGGAGGAATTAACAATGGCACAGGCAAGAATATTCTATCAGCAGGATTGCGACATTAACGTACTCAAGGGTAAGAGAGTTGCCATTATCGGTTACGGTTCACAGGGTCACGCTCATGCACTCAACCTTAAGGAGAGCGGTGTTGACGTAGTAGTAGGTCTTTACGAAGGTTCTAAGAGCTGGGCAAAGGCTGAGCAGCAGGGTCTTACAGTTATGACAACTGAGGAAGCTGCAAAGACATCTGACATCATCATGATCCTTATTCCTGATGAGAAGCAGGCTGCACTTTATAAGAAATCTATCGAGCCATACCTCACAGAGGGTAAGACTCTTGCATTCGCACACGGCTTTAACATTCACTTTGGCTGCATCGTACCACCAAAGAATGTCAATGTTATCATGATCGCGCCTAAGGCTCCTGGTCACACAGTACGTTCTGAGTATCAGGCTGGTAAGGGTACACCTTGCCTTATCGCAGTTGAGCAGGACGCAACAGGCAACGCACAGGATATCGGACTTGCATATGCACTTGGTATCGGCGGAGCAAGAGCAGGTGTTCTTGAGACAACATTCAGAACAGAAACAGAAACAGACCTCTTCGGTGAGCAGGCAGTTCTCTGCGGTGGTGTTTGCGCACTTATGCAGGCTGGTTTTGAAACACTTTGCGAAGCTGGTTATGACCCAAGAAACGCATACTTTGAGTGTATCCATGAGATGAAGCTCATCGTTGACCTTATCTATCAGTCAGGTTTCGAGGGCATGAGATATTCTATCTCTAACACAGCTGAGTACGGCGACTATGTCACAGGTCCAAAGATCGTTACTGAGGACACTAAGAAGGCTATGAAGAAGGTTCTGTCTGACATTCAGGACGGTACATTCGCTAAGGACTTCCTCCTTGATATGTCTGACGCAGGTTCACAGGTACACTTCAAGGCTATGAGAAAGCTCCACGCTGAGCATCCTTCTGAGAAGGTTGGTAAGGAGATCAGAAAGCTCTACAGCTGGAACAACGATGACGAGAAGCTCATCAACAACTAATTTGCAGATAAATATTATTGCATAAAGAAAAGCGACTTGCAATTAACTTTGCAGGTCACTTTTTTCTTTTTTTACTTCGCTACTCTATCTTGGAGCATAGCTTTTATTTTGTGGCTCGGTGACTTTACCATTGTTTAATTAGCAAGTTTGTTGACTAACTTTGTTTTTTTATCTCGCTACTCTATTTTAGAGTATAGCTATTATTTTGTGGCTCGGTAACTCTACCTTTGTTTAGTGA
>OIBL01000443.1_pt1 | contig 16784 bp, 17 predicted proteins | sample 1581041 | NCBI WGS metagenome assembly OIBL01 (sample SAMEA3882547, study PRJEB24775) | human gut metagenome | biome: human-associated habitat; feature: intestine environment; material: feces | place: Netherlands | collected 2009/2010 | reverse complement strand
GGGGGGGGGGCAGCCGCTCCGCCGGGGTGTTTGGTCGCTCCGCCGCAAAGCGAGCCAAAAACAGAGACCCAGGCCGTTCCGGAGTGGGAAGAAGGTTTCGCTCACCCCGCATCCCGCATAAGAGCCGCGCCGCCGCGCTACGCCTCGAAAACAAAGCCGCCCCGGACCATGCGAGTCCGGGGCGGTCTCTATCTCTGCCGGAGAGGGGGCAATCAGAGAACGGCATGTGCATCGACCCAGCGGGTCAGCTCGACGAAGTCGGCGACCGAAAGCTGCTCGGCACGCCGCGTGAAGAAGGGGTGCTCGGCCCCGCCGAAATCGCCGAACGCCGCGCGCAGCGAGTTGCGGATCATCTTGCGACGCTGCCCGAACGAGGCCTTCACGACGCGGACGAAGAGCCGCTCATCGCAGTCGAGCCGCACGGTGGCGTTGCGCCGCAGCCGCACGACGGCGCTCTTGACCTTGGGCGGCGGATTGAAAACCGTCTCGTTGACCGTAAAGAGGTACTCGATGTCGTACCACGCCTGCAGCAGCACCGAGAGGATGCCGTACTCCTTCGATCCGGGACCCTCGGCAAGCCGCACGGCGACCTCCTTCTGGATCATGCCCACGCACTCGGGCACGAGGTCGCGGTTCTCGAGCACCTTGAAGAAGATCTGCGACGAGATGTTGTAGGGGAAGTTGCCGATGATCTTCAGCCCCTGCGGAAAGAGCGCCCGCAGGTCGAGCTTCAGGAAGTCCCCCTCGATGAGCCGGGGCGTGAACTCCGGGTAGTGCGCATGGAGGTAGGCGACGCTCTCCGAGTCGATCTCGGCACCCCACGTCACAATGTCGCGGCGCTGCAGCAGAAACTGCGTCAGCACCCCCATGCCGCACCCCACCTCCAGCACGGGGGCAGGATCGGGCAGCACGGCCGCCGCAGCCGACGGCGCTGCCCCGCCACCGAGGGCGTCGCAGATCTTGCGCGCGATGTTCAGGTCGACCAGAAAATGCTGTCCCAGCGCCTTTTTTGCTCTGACTTCACTCATAGATGCCGCAAAGATAGTGCAAAGCCTCCGTCGCGGCAAATTTATCCCGCGGCAAATTTACCGGCGGCAGCCACGGACCGCCTCGCGGATTCCAGCCCGACAGAAACGACAGAAAAAAGAGGTGCGGAGCCCGCAGCCCCGCACCCCGCGACCGATGGCCGATGCTTCGTCACATCGGCAGGTTGGGTACCTTGTAGTATTTGCCGTCGATCTTCTCGACATGGTCGCCCATGGCCCAGGCGATGAAGAAGACGACCGCTCCGACCGTGATGAGGACGCCCAACACGTAGAGCCCCAGCATGATGGTCACCGGAATGAGGACGAGCGTGCTGAGAAGCAGCGCGACGTAGAGCAGCAGGAAGGCCAGCCCCCACGTCGGGCCCATGACGCGGAAGAAGCGGATGAGGTTGAAGACGATGAAGGCGATGCCGACACCGAAGGCGGCGAGCGTGGCGATGACGTCCGTCGAGACGATCGAGAGGACGATGAGCACGACGAGCATCAGCGGCAGGGGCAGCAGCACGGCCCAGCGCAGGCGGATCCGGTCCTCCTCGACACCGGCCTGCGCGCAGATGAAGCGGCGGGCCTGGCTGACGAGCACCACCTGCCAGGCGACGATCACGAAGTAGCCCAACACCTGAAAGAACGTGCGGAGCCACCCCATCGAGTCGTGGTCGCTCAACCAGTCCACGTTCCCCTTGAGCACCACGCCCCAGAAGGTCTCGATGAGGGCCACGGCGATCAGTCCGCCGACCAGCAGGAAGGCCCGCAGCGAGGCAGGGAACGACGAGCTCCACGCCATGGCCGTGACGACGAGCAGGATGATGACGATCATCCACGCCGGCTGGTAGCTGTGCGCCCAACGGCTCACGCCCGAGTGGAGTGCGAAGTGGCCCAGCCCCTTCAGACGGGTCCGGTCGGTGATGTAGTCGGGCGTACCCTCCTCGTTGAGTTCGTCATCCCACGCGAGGTCCGCGGGATACATCATGACCTTGCGGTCTTCGTAGCGCACCAGCACGCCGCCATGCCCTTCGAGCGTATCGAGGAGCCGCACCTCGGCATCCGCAGGCAGCGTGATCCGTTTGCCGTAATCGGCCTTGCCGGCCTGTTCGTTCCATTCGTAGGCACGCACCTCGGAAAACGACGGGACGGGGTCCACCCGGTAGACCTGGGCATCGAGCGTGAGCGGCTGCAGGGCGAAGAGCCCCGCAAGCAGCAGCAATATCCGTTTCATAATGCGCGCAGACTACTCGGGTTTCACATTCGCGGCATCGGGGTTCTTCGACGTACCGGGCGTCGCAGCGCAGTCCGCCGCAGGTGCGGCATCGGGCGTCGCGGCGGCAGGCGACGTCATCTGCTCGCACACAGCCCCCGCTTCGGCAGCACGTTCGGCCGCCTTGCGTGCCTTGTGCTCCTTGTACTTCTTGTAACCGATAAAGAGGAATCCGATGACCTTGAACATCGCCTTGATGCACCACCATACGAATTTTACGGAGTACTTGAAGGCTTTCCACGCGGTGTCATTCGAGAAAGTAGTTGTAGAATTGCTCATAGTTCCGAGTGTTTGAGGTTAACATTTGAGATTGCAGTTACTCCTCAAGCCGTTTCGGACCCTTGCAAAACGTACATTCCGACTTGCAAATCGTACTTTCCGACACAAAAAAGAGACCCCAAAGGTCTCTTATGTGCCATTTCCGGATCTCCGGGGCAAAATGTAACAGTCCGGCATCCGGGCTTTCTCTTCCCATATTCCGGGCTTTTTTCTTCCAGGCGTCCGCGGGCTTTCTCTCGCCCCCGGCGTCCGGCGTCCGCGATCAGCGATCAGCGGCGTGCCCGGCGCGGACGTCTGCGGCCGGCCCGCTCCTTCGCACGGCTCTCCTGACGCAGGCGCCGCTGGGTGACACGGAACGAATAGAGCAGGCCTACGAAACCCACGCCCAGCACCGTGACCCAGAACCAGACGGCAATGCCGTGTTCGAGGTATTCGAGGGCATAAATGATCCCGGCAATGGCCAGGACCATCACCACCAGCCGGAGGAGCTGCATCAGATTGATCTTCATGGTACGCATCGTTTTTTACGCCGTGCACCGCACGACCCGTCCGCCTCCGTCGTACCGGAAGCGGGGGCCGCTGCCGCACGCTAAGGAATCTTGTGTCTGTTCACTTCGTCGAGATGACGACGTTTTTTCTTCTTGCACTCGTTGTAGACCATGCCGGACCCCGCCAGCACGAAGAGCACGGCAACCACCAGGTCGAATTTCGTCACACAGTAGCCGCCGGCAATGAGCCAGTAGACATTGAGTCCGAACCACAACAGCGTCAAACAGAGAAAAACAACAGCAAGTGTAAAGGTCTTTTTGTTCATAGGCAATCAGTTTTAGGGTTATCATACTCACAGCGTCCACACTCCTCCTTTTCCCGTCGAACCCCGTTCAGCGAGTCCCGCGCCTGCATCTTTTCGCCGGCCGTCTCCGTCCATAGTCCCGCCTGCGCGGCAACGGATCAGTTGCCCTGCTCGCAGATGAACTTGATGCGCACCAGCCGGATCTCCTCCTCGGTATAGTCGGCTCCCAGCTCCTCGATGGCCGCATCGAGCGAGTCGCTCTCGGCGTCCTCCTTGAAGTAGAGGTAGATGTCCTCGATCTTGTCCTCGTCCATGAAGGTCTTGAGGTAGTAGGAGATGTCGAGTTTCGTACCTGCATTGACGATCGCCTCGATCTCGGTAAGCAGCTCGTCGAAATCCAGGTCGCGGGCCCGGGCGATGTCCTCGAAATCCATCTTGCGGTCGATCGACTGGATGATGAAGATCTTGTTGCCCGACTTGTTGGCCACGCCCTTGACGACCATGTCCTGCGGGCGGATGATCTCCTTCTCCTCGACGTAGGCCTTGATGAGCTTGACGAACTCGGCGCCGAACTTCCGGGCCTTGCCCACCCCGACGCCCGTGATGTTCTGCAACTCCTCGATCGTGATCGGGTACTGCACGGCCATGTCCTCGAGCGACGGGTCCTGGAAGATGACGAACGGCGGCAGCGCATGCTGCTTGGCCACCTTCTTGCGCAGGTCCTTGAGCATGGCGAAGAGCTCCTCGTCGGCCGCCCCGCCGCGCCCCATCGGAGCCACGGCCTCGGCCTCCTTCTCCTCGGCGTCGTAGTCGTGGTCGAGCGTCACCGTCACGGGATAGGGCATGGCGATGTAGTTCTCGCCCTTGCGGTTGATCGAGATCAGACCGTAGTTCTCGATGTTCTTGTCCACAAGCCCGAGGATGAGCGCCTGACGCAGCACGGCGCCCCAGAAGCGCTCGTCGTGATCCGCCCCGGCGCCGAACCACTTCGACGTGTTGTGCCCGTAGCTCTTGATGAGCGCCGTATTCCTGCCCATGAGCACGTTGATCAGGTAGTCGGCCTTGAACTTGTCGCCGATGTCGCGCAGGGCCTCGAGCGCCATCTTCAGCGCCGCCCGGGCGTCGACCTTTGGCTTGGGGTTGCGGCAGTTGTCGCAGTTGCCGCAGTTGTCCTCGGTGTACTCCTCGCCGAAGTAGTGCAGCAGCGTCTTGCGGCGGCACATCGAACTCTCGGCATAGGAGACCGTCTCGAGCAGCAGCAGTTTGCCGATCTCCTGCTCGGCGATGGGCTTGCCCTGCATGAACTTCTCGAGCTTCTGGATGTCCTTGTAGCTGTAAAAGGCCAGGCAGTAGCCCTCGCCGCCGTCGCGGCCGGCTCGGCCCGTCTCCTGATAGTAGCCCTCCAGCGACTTGGGAATGTCGTAGTGGATGACGTAGCGCACGTCGGGCTTGTCGATACCCATGCCGAAGGCGATCGTCGCCACGATCACCTCGACGCGCTCCATGAGGAAGTCGTCCTGATTGGCCGCACGCGTCGCGGCGTCCATGCCGGCGTGATAGGCCCGCGCGCGGATGCCGTTGGCCACGAGCAGCTCGGTCAGCTCCTCGACCTTCTTGCGGCTCAGGCAGTAGACGATGCCGCTCTTGCCCTCGTTCTGCTTGATGAAGCGGATGATGTCGTGGTCGATGTTGTGCTTGGCCCGGATCTCGTAATAGAGGTTCGGGCGGTTGAACGACGACTTGAAGACCGCGGCATCGGTCATGCCGAGGTTCTTCTGGATGTCGAGCTGCACCTTGGGCGTGGCCGTGGCCGTGAGGGCGATCAGCGGTGCCTGTCCGATCTCGTTGATGATCGGACGGATGCGGCGGTACTCGGGCCGGAAGTCGTGGCCCCACTCCGAGATGCAGTGCGCCTCGTCGATGGCGTAGAACGAAATCTTGATCTTGCGCAGGAACGCGACGTTGTCCTCCTTGGTCAGCGACTCGGGCGCGAAGTAGAGCAGCTTGGTCTTGCCGTCGAGCACATCCTGACGGACCTGTGCCACGGCGGACTTGTTGAGCGACGAATTGAGGAAGTGCGCGATGCCCGATTCGGCCGAGAAGGTGCGCATCGAGTCCACCTGATTCTTCATCAGGGCGATCAGCGGCGAGATGACGATCGCCACGCCCTCCATGAGCAGGGCGGGCAGCTGGTAACAAAGTGACTTTCCACCGCCGGTCGGCATCAGTACGAACGTATCCTTCCCCTCCAACACGTTGCGGATCACCGCCTCCTGATTCCCCTTGAACGAGGAAAAACCGAAATACTCCTTCAGCTTCTCGTGCAACAGGGATGAGTCACATTGTTTCATTTCGCCGTTTCTGCTCTAAAAATCAAAAATTCAACGTAAAGATAAAAATTTTTTCGGAAAAAAACATAACTTTGTGAAAATTTTTATCGCAATCGCAATGCGTCTCTATACCAGCGAACTCGTCAAGAAATACAAGTCCCGCACGGTGGTGAACCACGTCTCCATCGACGTCAATCAGGGAGAGATCGTCGGCCTGCTCGGACCCAACGGAGCCGGCAAGACCACGACGTTCTACATGATCGTGGGACTCATCAAGCCCAACGAGGGTCGCATCTTCCTCGAGAACGACAACAAGGAGATCACCGAGCTCACGAGCCTGCCCGTCTACCGCCGTGCCCAGCTGGGCGTGGGCTACCTGGCGCAGGAGGCCTCGGTCTTCCGGCGGCTCACAGTCGAGGAGAACATCCGCGCCGTGCTGGAGATGACCTCCTACTCGAAGGAGTACCAGGCCGAGCGCGTCGAGGCGCTCATCGAGGAGTTCCGCCTGCAAAAGGTCCGCAAGAGCCTCGGCATCCAGCTCTCGGGCGGCGAGCGCCGCCGCACGGAGATCGCGCGCGCCGTGGCCATCAACCCGGCCTTCATCCTGCTCGACGAACCCTTCGCGGGCGTGGACCCGATCGCCGTGGAGGACATCCAGTCGATCGTCGCGACGCTCAAGCACAAGAACATCGGCGTAATCATCACCGACCACAACGTCGACGAGACGCTGGCCATCACCGACCGCACCTACCTGCTCTACGAGGGCAAGATCCTCAAGACGGGCACGGCCGAGGAGCTGGCCGCCGACCCGATGGTGCGCAAGGTCTACCTCGGACAGCACTTCGAGCTCAAGAAGAGCCACCAGATCACGCAGGAGATGAAGAACCGCAAAGGCCTCGAGAATGGATAGGAGCATCCCCCCAGGCCGCGTTGCGGGCACCCTGACGCCCCCCTGTTCCAAAAGCTACGCACAGCGCGCCCTGGCGGCGTCGCTGCTCTGCGACGGCGTCTCCACGCTGCACAACCTCGGTTTCTGCGACGACACGCGCTCGGCGCTGCGGTGCATCCGCGCGCTCGGTGCCCGCGTCCGCCCGACGGGCGATGCCTCGCTCGCGGTCGAGGGCGGGCTGCACCCGGTCGGACGGCGGCTGCACCCGGTCGGACGGCGGCTGCCCGTCGGCGAATCGGGTCTGGCGACGCGCCTGTTCACCCCCATCGCGTCGCTCTGCACGGAACCCGTGCGCATCGAGGGCGAGGGGACGCTGCTGCGCCGCCCGATGGGGATGATGGTCCCGCCGCTGCGGCAGCTGGGCGTAAGGGTGAAGGAGCACGGCGGACACCTCCCCTTCGAGGTGTGCGGCCCGATGCACGGCGGCGAAGTGACCGTCGACGGATCGGTCTCGTCGCAGTTCGTCACGGGGCTGCTGCTTGCGCTGCCCCGCGCCGCGGGCGACACGACGCTGCATGTCCGCGACGCCGTCTCGACACCTTATTTAGATATGACGCTCGACACGGCCGCGCACTTCGGCGTGGAGATTTTCCAGCGCGACTACGAAGAGTTCTACATCCCGGGGGCGCAGCGCTACTGCGCCACGGAGCTGCACATCGAGGGGGACTGGAGCGCCGCGGCGATGCTGCTCGTCGCGGGGGCCACGGCGGGCGAGGTGACCGTCGCCAACGTCCCGATGCTCTCGAAGCAGGCCGACACGGCCGTCTGCACGGCCCTCGTGCGGGCCGGTGCGGCGGTCATCAACGACGCCCGGTCAGTCACGGCGGTGCGCCGTCCGCTGCGGGCCTTCGAGTTCGACGCCACGCACTGCCCCGACCTCTTCCCGGCGCTGGCCGCCCTGGCCGCCGCGGCCGAGGGGGTGAGCATCCTGCACGGCACCTCGCGCCTGCGCCACAAGGAGAGCGACCGCGCCGAGGCGATCCGCGAGGAGTACGGCCGGCTGGGCATCGAGGTCGACCTGCCCGACAGGGACGTCATGACGATCCGCGGCGGCGTGATCCGCGGCGGGCGCGTCCACAGCCACGGCGACCACCGCATGGCCATGTCGCTGGCCGTAGCGGCGCTGCGCGCCGAAGGGGTCGTGACGATCGAGGACACGGAGTGCGTGGCCAAGAGCTATCCCGAATTTTTCGAGGACCTGGAATCCATCCGCATCAGATAGTCAGCAAGGACAATGAATCAATACGGGTACAACTTCCGGATCGCCCTCTGGGGCGAGTCGCACGGGCCGCAGATCGGCATCACGATGGACGGCGTACCGGCTGGCCTGCCGCTGTCGGAGGAGGATTTCGCCGCCGATCTGGCACGCCGCCGCAGCGGCGCCAGGGGCACCACGCCGCGCCGCGAGGAGGACCGCCCGCAGATCGTCTCGGGGCTCTACGAGGGCCGCACGACCGGTGCTCCGCTGACCGTGCTCTTCGCCAACGGCAACACCCGTCCGCAGGACTATGCCGCGCTGCGCGACCACTTCCGCCCGTCGCACGCCGACCGCGTCGCCGACCTCAGGTCGGGCGGCTGGAACGACCCGCGCGGCGGCGGACACTTCTCGGCACGTCTGACCGTGGCGCTCGTCGCCGCGGGGGTCGTGGCCAAGAAGATGCTCCCGGCGGAGGTGCGCTTTCGGACCCGCCTGACCGAGATCGGCGGATGCACCGACCCGGAGCGCTTCGACGAGGTGCTCGCCGATGCGGCGGCCGCACACGACTCGGTCGGCGGCATCGTCGAGTGCTGCGCCGAGGGGGTGCCGGCCTGCCTGGGAGAGCCCTTCTTCGACTCGGCCGAGAGCCTCATCGCCCACCTGCTCTTCGCCATCCCGGCGGTCAAGGGGGTGGAGTTCGGCAGCGGATTCGCCGCGGCCCGCCACCGGGGTTCGGAGAACAACGACCCGATCCTCGACGCCGAAGGGCGCACGGCCACGAACCACGACGGCGGCATCAACGGTGGCATCACCAACGGCAACCCGCTCGTCGTGCGCGCCGCGCTGAAGCCCACGCCGAGCATCGGCCGGCCGCAAATGACCTACACCCGGGCCACGGGGCGCGTCGAGATACTCGAAATCCGGGGCCGCCACGACGTCTGCGTCGCCCTGCGCGGCGCGGTGGTCGTCGAGGCTGCCGTCGCCATCGCCCTGGCCGATCTGTTTGCGGGACGCCCCGCCTCAACCCGCACCGCACGATGAGAGAGCCGACCGCCACCCGCCGCGAGCTGCTCCGGCGGATCGAATCCCGGATCACCGGACTATACGACGCCCGCGAAGCCCGCAGCATCGCCCTGACGCTGCTTGCCGACCGCACGGGCCTCACGCCCTCGGCCCTGCTCACGGACCCCGACGCGCCGCTGACGGTCGAGGGGCTCGACGACGACATCGGGGAGCTGGCCACGGGCCGGCCCGTACAGTACGTCACCGGCCGCACGGAGTTTCTCGACCGCCCGTTCGCCGTGCGCGAAGGGGTGCTCATTCCGCGTCCCGAGACCGAGGAGCTCGCCCTCTGGATCATTCACCGCGAGGGCGCCGCGCGCCGGCTGCTCGACGTGGGGACCGGCAGCGGCTGCATCGCCGCGACGCTGGCCCTCGGCCTGCCCGAAGCGGAGCTCTTCGCCGCCGACATCTCGCCCGTGGCACTGGCCGTCGCCGCGGAGAACTGCCACGCGCTCGGCGCGCGGGTCACGCTGCGGCAGGCCGACGCGCTGCACGACCTTGAGGAGCGCTTTCCCGAGCCGTTCGACGTCATCGTCTCGAACCCGCCCTACGTTCCGCAGGCGGACCGCGCGGCGATGCACCCCAACGTCCGCGACCACGAACCCGCCGAGGCGCTGTTCGTCCCGGACGACGACCCGCTGCGCTTCTACCGCGCCATTGCCCGGGCCGGGCGGCGGATGCTGCTCCCGGGCGGACGGCTCTATTTTGAGATCTACCACCTGGCGGCCGACGCCCTGCGGCGCCTGCTCGACGAGGAGGGCTACACCGACACCGAGGTTCGCGAAGACCTCTACGGAAAACCCCGCATGACATGCAGCCGGAGAAAGTGACCAAACCCAAACGGGAGAAGACGCCCGAGGAGGCACTCTCGGCGCTCATGCGGCTCTGCGCCCGGGCCGAACGGTCGCAGGGCGACGCCCGGCGCCTGCTGCGCGGCTGGGGTATCCGGGAGGCGGAGGCGGAACGCATCGTCGGGCGGCTCGTGCGCGAGCGCTTCATCGACGACACGCGCTACGCCGAGGCCTTCGTGCGCGAGAAGCTGCGCCTGAGCGGCTGGGGCGCGTACAAGATCCGCACGGCGCTGCGCCGCAAGCAGATCGCCCCCGAGACGATCGACGCGGCCCTGGCGCAGAGCAACCCGGCCGAGATGGCCGAACGGCTGCTCACGCAGCTCCGGCGCAAGGCCCGCACGGTGCGGTATGCCACGCCCTACGAACTGAAAACGAAACTCATCCGATACGGGCTTTCGCTCGGATACGAATTCGAGGCCGTGGCCGAAGCCGCCGCCTCGCTGGTAACTGATTGCGACACATGCGACGAATCATTCTGACAATCATACTCATGGCCGCCCTCGGCTGCACGGCCTCGCTGCGCGGCCAGCAGCTCGATCCGGCCGACTACGTCTATCCCGTGCGGGGCGTCTCGGGCGCCTGCTCGGCCAACTTCGGCGAGATGCGCCCGGGACACTTCCACGCCGGCGTCGACATCAAGACCGACGGCGTCGAGGGCAAGGAGCTCGTGGCCGTGGCCGACGGCTACATTTCGCGCGTGGTGGTCACGGCTGGCGGCTACGGCCGGGCCCTCTACCTCACGCTCCGCAACGGCAAGACGGCCGTCTACGGCCACCTGCAGCGCTTCCGCGACGACATCGAGGCTCGTGTGCGCACCGCGCGCTACGAGGGCCGCACGAACAGCGTCGACCTCTCGTTCGACGCCTCGCAGTGGCCCGTACGACAGGGCGAGCTGATCGGCTACTCGGGCAACAGCGGCTCGTCGATGGGCCCCCACCTCCACTTCGAGCTGCGCGACAACCGCACGCAGCGGCGCTACAACCTTGTGCACGAGGGGATCATCCGCCCGGCGGACCACACCGCGCCGCGCATCCTGCGCCTGCACTACATCGAGGTCGACACCGTGCGGGGCGTCCCCGTGCGCAGCCCCGGCGAGAGCTATGCCGTGGTCCGCACGACGGCCGGAAGCTACCGCCTGACCCGCTCGGAGGCGCTGCCCGTCGGCCGCAACGGCTACTTCGTCGTCGAGGCATCGGACCGCCGCGACGGCGTCCACAACACCTTCGGCATCTGGCGCGCCGCACTCGCGGTCGACGGCCAGACCCGCTTCGAATACCGCATGGACGGCTTCACCTACGAGCAGGCCCGCTGCTGCGACGCCGTGAGCTGCTATCCGCTGCAGCTCTTCTCGCGCAACGAGTGCATCCGCCTGGCCCGCCTGCAGGGAGCGCCCGGGGAGTTCTACCCCACGCTGGTCGACCACGGCGTGCTCCGCGTCGACGCGGGGGCACAGCGCACCGTCCGCATCGAGGTCGAGGATGACAGCGGCAACCGCTCGCACCTCGAATTCACAATCCGGGGCCGCGCGGAGAGCTTCCATGCCGCGGCCGACACGACCGCCGTCGTTGCGCGGCACGACCGCGCGACGCTCCTCACGATTCCGGGCGAAGTGATGGCCCTCATCCCGGGCGGAGCGCTCTACGAGCCGCTCTTCTGCCGCCCCGAACGGCTCGATGCGGCCAACATGCACCTCCCCGCAGGGGTCGTGCCGCTCTCGCCCCTCTACCGGATTCTCGACAACCGGACCCCGCTCTACCGCGCCATGACGGTCACGATCATCACCCCGCTCCCGCCGGCCCGGCAGCTGCAGGCCGTCGCGGCCGTGCGCACGGCCAAAGGGGCGCTGATCTACGCCGGGGGCCGCTACGCCGCAGACCGCATCACCTGCTCGACCCGCACGGCGGGCGACCTGCTGATCGTGGCCGACACGCTGCCGCCCACCGTGCGGCCGCTCTTCGGCAACGGCGCCGACCTCTCGCGCTCGGCCACGCTGCGCTTCACCGTCAAGGACAACTTCGCGGGCATTGCCGCATGGCGGCTTTGCATCGACGGCGAGTGGGTCCCCTGCGACCGCTTCCCGATGCGCGGGACGCTGGTCCACACGTTCGACACACCGCCCGCGGGCAGGCAGCACGACGCGGAGTTGAGCGTCACCGATGCCTGCGGAAACACGACCCGCTGGCGGGGCACCTTCCGCCGCTGACCGCCCCGCAGAGAGCCGACAAGAGACAAACCACAATCCCCGATACGATGAACAACCGTCCGAACCGCCGCCTCCGCCCCCTGCTCCTCGTGGCGGAGGCAACCGAAAGCGACTACAAGCTGCTGGAGATCACTCTCGGCAAGGAGTACGACCTGCTCCGTGCCAACGAAGGGTGCGCCCTCGCGGAGCTGGCCCTGCAATGCGCCCCCGACGCCGTGCTGCTCGACATCCTCCGTCCGGACACGAACGGTCTCGAGACAGTGCGTGAACTCCGTCGCCGCACCGGGCATCTGCCCCTCTTCATCCTGACGGCCTACGCCTTCGACACGGACCGCCGGCGGGCCGAAGAGGCCGGATGCGATGCCCTGATCACCAAGCCCGTGACCCCGCGCGAGCTGAAACGGCAGCTGGATCGCTGCCACCGACAGACGGACGGCCCGACAAAATAGGGGCCGGGCGGGAACCGGAATGAGCCAAAGACAGGACCGGCGGGCCCGGCGCAAAGCAGATGCCCCGGCAACAAGGCAGAGCAGCCGAAGGCAAAGGCCCGACGGAAAATGGATACAGCCCGGCGGCGGGAATAGATGCGGCCGGCAACAAGAGAGGCCGCCAAACGGAAAAGCAGGCCGACCGACCGAAAAACAAACCGGCAGTCCGAAAAACAGACCGGCAGGCGACGATCCGGCAGCGACAAAAAACAGGGAGATGCAGCCCGGCGGCTGCATCTCCCCCTTTTACGTGATTCCGGAGCGGTTCGAACGCTCGACCCGCAGCTTAGAAGGCTGCTGCTCTATCCAACTGAGCTACGGAACCATCGGCGCGCAGGGCCCGAAAGCCCCGTTTGCGGATGCAAAGGTAGGAAAAATTTTTCATTTTCGAGTCCTTTCCGCCGTTTCATGGATGAAAACCTGCCCTTTTTCTCCGAATTATTTTGCCGCGCGGATTTTTTTGTCTACATTTGCAGGCTTGAAAGCCCGAAGAGGGTGAGCGTTTTATTAACCTTTTTTACAAAATTTTATAGCAAATGGCTGTTAAAATTCGTCTGGCACGTCACGGCAAGAAGGGCTTTGCCTTCTACCACATCGTTGCCGCAGATAGCAGAGCGCCGCGAGACGGTAAATTCATCGAAAAGTTGGGCACCTACAACCCCAACACGAATCCTGCTACGATCGACCTGAACTTCGAGAAAGCTCTGGGTTGGTTACAGAAAGGCGCACAACCCACGGATACCTGTCGGGCTATCCTCTCCTACAAGGGCGTACTCTACAAGAAGCACCTGCTGGGCGGTGTCGCCAAGGGTGCCTTCACGGAGGCCGAGGCCGAGGCCCGCTTCAACAAGTGGCTGGAGGCCAAGAACGGCAAGATCGAGGCCAAGACCAACAAGCTGGCCAGCGATGCCAAGTCGGCCGTGAAGGCCCGTCTGGCTGCCGAGGCCAAGGTGAACGAGGAGCGCGCAAAGGCCATCGCCGAGAAGAAGGCCGAGGCCGAAGCTGCCGCCAAGGCCGCTGCGGAGGCCGCAGCCGCAGAAGCTGCCGAAGCTCCCGCCGAGGGCGAGGCTCCCGCTGCCGAATAAGGTTTGCCCCGGAGGCTCCCGCTCATCAGTCAGCCGGGAGAGACGAAAAAAAGGTCGTTGTACAATGCAACGACCTTTTTTTATGCCATACAGCCGGAGACTACTCCTCGTAGGTGATGTTGTAGACGACAAAGAGATGGAGCGACAGATCGGCCATTTTTTCGTTGCTCCGGCCGATGATCTTCGTCGGGTACCCCTCCTTGTCGACCTCGTACTCGAAGGTGCAGACGCTGTCGGGCACTCCGTCTTCCTCCACCCGCTCGGGCAGGTACTCCGAACGGGTACCGTGGTAGCCCAGCAGCGTGAACAATCCCGGCGAGCAGTAATACAGCGGCGTATCGATAAAAGTCCAACCTGCCGAGAGCAGCGTCAGCCAGCTCAAATCGAAATTGGCCTTGTTGCGCACCCTGCCGTAGCTGGCACGCCCAACCCAACTGGACGAACTGTCATCCCCGACCGAGCGGGAAATCACCTTCGTCGAGTTCCCGTTTTCCCAGACAAACTCGTGGATATCCGCATAGCTGTACGTGTTCGTCTGGTCCGATCCCGAATCGTAATTGTAGTTCGTCGCGTCGGTCCGCACTTCGATCATGCGGCCCGCATCGTCGTAGGCGACCGTGTATTCCATCACCTCGCGATCGGTGGTCTTAACATAACTGTCGGCAAGGCCCGAAACGATGCGGCCCTTTTCGTCGAGCTCGGCCAACGACTTGAATGCGTCGGGAGCCACCTGCCCGACGCTTTCATAGGCGATGTGCGTCCCGTCGTAGGTGAAGCGGACCGTGAAATCGTCGTGCATGTCCCAGGAATCGGGCCCGCTGAAATCCGTCAGCAGCATCTGCGAGACGCGGCCCTGGTCGTCGTAGACGAACCTGCGGGTAAAGCGGTCGTCCTCGACCAGCTGCTCCCCGTAGCTGTCGTACCAATACGACACCGTCTCGATCGACGCAACGCGGCGTCCGTCGCCGTCGCCTCCGCCCGGTGTCTTTCCGCCGCCGTCATCCTCCGGCGAAGAGCAGCCGCACAGCCACGCAGCCGCAAAAAACAAGGTAAACAACTGTTTCATAATTGATTGAATTTGCCTGCTCCCCAACTCCCCAGAAGCCTAACAACAAAAAAGAAAGCGTGGAACTGCAATATATGATATTAGGGGAGTCGGATACAGCCCAAAATGAAAAAAAGAGCTAAACATCTGCAAATATAATCATTGATATACTGTATTTTATGTGGTATCAGATTCGGGAATGACTTTTTAATTTGTCTTAATCCGTTGCAAGTTTCTTCGGGATATATGGGAACATTTACGGGAATTTGTTATACCTTTGCCGCATAACCGAAAAAGCAACGCAGATGAAAGTTACCGTCTATCTGAAAAAGTCTTCCCCCGGGGCCTCGAACATCTGTTTCAGGGTCAGGGATAAGAATGTGGACATAAAGGTTGTTTCCCCGCTTGAAGTGCAAGACAAGTACTGGGATTCCGACACCCTCAGCTACAGGCGCACGACGGCTGTTCCTGCCGCCGAGCAGAAACGGCTGCCGGAACAGATCGCCGCCATCATAGAGCGGGCGGAGAAGACCTTTTCGGACAAGGCGGACAGCAGGTGGATGAGGCAGGTCATTGAAGATGTGCTGTACCCTGCCCGTGCCTTCGAGCGCAACCACCCGAACCTGCTCGCCCGTGTCCACGAGTATCTGGAGAAGTTTGACGGTGCGGAGAGAACAAAGGAGCATATCGTCCGCTTCGAGCGCAAGATGACCCGCTACCACGACTACCGCCGGGAGATACTGGGCGAGGCGGACTTCACCCTCTTCGTGGAGACCGTCACGTTGGAGCAGATGAACGCTTTCCGGGATTATGTGGTGAACGAACACCTGCTGCGGCAGGAATATCCCGACTTCTATGCTCCCCGCCTACTCATCAACCACCGTCCGAGGCCGCTTTCCGGTACGACCGTCATCAACATCATGAACCTTTTCTGCACTTTCCTGCACTGGTGCAAGAAGATGAAGTATTCCGACAACGAGGTCTATGCCCTCTACGGTTGCAAGGAGCCTACCTACGGCGACCCGTTTTTCCTCACTTCCGAAGAAAGAAACATCCTGTATGACGCAGACCTGAGCGACAACCCGAAGCTGGCCGTCATCCGTGACATCTTCGTGTTCCACTGCTATGTCGGCTGTCGCGTGGGTGACCTTTACCGTCTCACAAGGGACAATATCAAGGACGGTTTTCTGGAATATATGCCGCAGAAGACGAAGAAATGTCAGGCGAAGACCGTCAGGGTGCCGCTGCACGAAAAGGCGTTGAAGATACTGGAACGATACGATGCCAATTCCGACAGACTGTTCCCGTTCAGGCAGATACACACCTACAACCTCGGCATACGGGAACTGCTGAAGCGTTGCGGCATAGACAGGATGGTCACCATCCTCGACACGCACGGCTACAATACCGTGCAAAGACCCTTGTACGAGGTGGCTAGCAGCCATACGGCACGGAAGACCTTTGTAGGCAACCTGTACCGGCAGGTGCCGGACCCCAACTTGATAGCCTCTATGTCAGGCCACGTGGAAGGCAGCAGGGCCTTCCGGCGTTACCGGACGATAGATGATGACATGAAACGAAAACTTGTTGAAATGATAAACTGAGGAGGATATATACATGAAAGTAACAGCATTTATCAGAAAGACATCGGCGAAAAACAACGTGACGGATCTTGCCCGGGTCTATTTCCGTGTCCGGGATATCGGTGGTGTGGACATAAAGGCCGCGAGCGAGCTGTCCATCAACCCGAACCATTGGAGCCCGGAGAGGCAAGGCTACAAACCACGTGTGGCTCTTGTCTCGGAAGAGAAGAAGAACGCTTTCGACAGGGATATCCAGCAAATTACCCACCTGATCACCAGGGAATACAGCCGTGGAGTTGACGGGAACTGGCTCAAGGGACTGATAGAAGAATACCATCACCCCAACATCAATGCAAGGGGCGGCAACAAGGCAGAGGAATACCTGTTGTCATACCAGATACAAAAATATGCTGACGAGACCCCACTCGCGTTCGAGAGCCGGAAACATCATCTTGACAATCTCAACAAGGTACTCCGTTACGAGCGTTTCCGCCATGAGGTCATGCACCAGAGGGGCTTCCATCTTTGCATTGACTCCATCACGGCAGATGACATAAGGGATTTCAAATTCTGGCTGCAGGAGGAACACAAGTATGTTGATATGTATCCCGTGTTTT
>OIBL01000381.1_pt1 | contig 18626 bp, 17 predicted proteins | sample 1581041 | NCBI WGS metagenome assembly OIBL01 (sample SAMEA3882547, study PRJEB24775) | human gut metagenome | biome: human-associated habitat; feature: intestine environment; material: feces | place: Netherlands | collected 2009/2010 | reverse complement strand
CCGTGTCCGCACCTACGAGTCCATCGTCAAGGGCCACAACATCCCGCAGCCCGGCGTGCCCGAGTCGTTCAAGGTCCTTGTCAAGGAACTCCAGGCCCTGTGCCTCGATGTTCAGGTCCTCGACCGCGACGGCAACCAGATCGAGCTCAAGGAAGACGAAGACGCGATGGATACGTTCAACCTCGCCCGCATGGACGCCGAGGATGAGCGCCACCGCAGCAACCCCTTCGCCGATGAAGCCGAGCTCGAGGACGCAGGCTTTGAATATGTCGCTGATGATGAAGTCAACGCCGACTTTGCCGGCGACGATCAGGAAGACTGAGAAAAGGAGGAGCATATAGAAAATGAGTTACGCAACGTTTGACGCCATTAAAATCGGAATCGCTTCTCCGGAGATGATCCGTGAATGGTCTTACGGCGAGGTCAAAAAGCCCGAGACCATCAACTACCGCACCCTCAAGCCCGAGCGCGACGGCCTGTTCTGCGAGCGCATCTTTGGCCCCACGAAGGACTGGGAGTGCCACTGCGGCAAGTATAAGAAGATCCGCTACAAGGGCAAGATCTGCGACCGCTGCGGCGTGGAAGTCACGCGCGCCAAGGTCCGCCGCGAGCGCATGGGCCACATCGAGCTCGCCACGCCCGTTTCCCACATCTGGTATTTCAAGGGCATTCCGTCCCGCATGGGCCTGCTGCTCGACATCAGCCCCCGCATCCTGGAAAAGGTGCTGTATTTCGCCGCTTATATCGTCACCGATCCCGGTGAGACCCCGCTGATGCGCAACCAGATCCTCTCGGAGAAGGAATACCGCGATATGCGCGAGAAGTATGAGGACGATTTCGACGCCGGTATGGGCGCCGAGGCCGTCAAGAAGCTCCTCCAGCAGATCGACCTCGAATCCTTGTCCGAGCAGCTCCACGCCGAACTCAAGAGCGCGAGCGGCCAGAAGAAGGCCCGCATCGTCAAGCGCCTTGAGGTCGTGGATGCGTTCCGCATCTCCGGCAACAAGCCCGAGTGGATGATCATCGACGCGCTGCCCGTCATCCCGCCCGAAATTCGCCCGATGGTCCAGCTCGACGGCGGCCGCTTCGCGACCTCCGACTTAAACGACCTCTACCGCCGCGTCATCAACCGCAATAACCGCTTAAAGCGCCTCATTCAGCTCAACGCGCCCGACATCATCGTGCGCAACGAGAAGCGCATGCTGCAGGAAGCGGTCGACGCGCTGATCGACAACGGCCGCCGCGGCCGCGCCGTCACCGGGCCGCTTCCGCCAGAACCTGCTCGGCAAGCGTGTCGACTACTCCGGCCGTAGCGTTATCTGCGTCGGCCCTGAGCTGAAAATCTACCAGTGCGGTGTGCCGAAGGAAATGGCACTCGAGCTGTTCCGCCCCTTCATTATGAAGAAGCTCGTCGAGGACGGCGCCGCCAACAACATCAAGTCCGCCAAGAAGATGGTCGATAAGGGCCGCACCGAGGTCTGGGACGCGCTCGACGTCGTCATCAAGGATCACCACGTCATGCTCAACCGCGCGCCGACGCTCCACCGTCTCGGTATTCAGGCGTTCGAGCCGGTGCTGGTCGAGGGCCGCGCCCTCAAGCTCCACCCGCTGAACTGCACGGCATTCAACGCGGACTTCGACGGCGACCAGATGGCTATTCACGTGCCCCTGTCTGCCGAGGCGCAGGCCGAGGCCCGTATCCTGATGCTCTCTGCCAACAACCTGCTGCGTCCTCAGGACGGCGGCCCTGTCACGGTGCCGACGCAGGATATGGTTCTGGGTTCCTACTACCTCACGTTCGAGCGCTTTGAAAACGGCGTTTCCCAGATGGATAACGACGAGTTCTGGCCGCAGGACATTGACTTTGCCCTTGCCGGCAAGCGCTACGACGAGCTGACCGACGAAGAGAAGGCCAGCGTGAATCTGCACGTTTACCGCGACGAGGACGAGGCCATGCTCGCCTACAACGACCACCTCATCGGTATCCACCAGCCCATCCTTGTCCGCACGGTCAAGCAGATGCCGGACGGCACCATGGGCAGCAAGGTCGTGCGCGTTACCATCGGCCGCATCATCTTCAACCGCAACATCCCACAGGACCTTGGCTTTGTGAGGCGCGTGGATGAAAACGGCGAGCCGACCGAAAACTACTTCGACTACGAGATCACCGAGGTCTGCGGCAAGAAGCTGCTCGGCAAGATCGTCGACCGTACGATCAAGCTGCACAACTTCACCATCGCGGCCGAAGTGCTCGATAACATCAAGGCCACGGGCTACAAGTTCTCCACCCGTGCGGCCATCAGTATCTCCGTTGCGGATATGACCATTCCGCCGGCAAAGTACACCCTCATTGCCGAGACCGAGCAGCGCGTCGTCGACATTGAAGACCAGTTCAAGATGGGCTTCATGACCGAGGATGAGCGCTACCGCGCCGTCGTCAAGGAGTGGGAAAAGACCACCGCGGACGTCACCGACGCCCTGCAGAAGAACATGGACCGCTACAACCCCATCTTCATGATGGCGGACTCCGGCGCCCGTGGTTCGATGAAGCAGATCCGTCAGCTGACCGGTATGCGCGGCCTGATGGCCAACACCGCCGGTAAGACTATCGAGATCCCCATCAAGGCCAACTTCCGTGAGGGCCTGTCCGTGCTGGAGTACTTTACCTCCAGCCGAGGCGCCCGTAAGGGCCTGGCCGATACGGCCCTCCGTACCGCCGACTCCGGCTATCTGACCCGCCGCATGGTGGATGTCTGCCAGGATGTCATCATCCGCGAGGCCGACTGCGGTGTGGAAAAGGGCATCGTGGTGTCTGAGATCAGCGAGGGCGGTCAGGTCATCGAGAAGTTCTCCGAGCGCATCAAGGGCCGCTTCCCGGTCCGCGATATCCTCAAGCCCGGCACCGACGAGGTACTCATCTCCAAGGATCACATGATGACCGAGGACGACGCCGCGCTGATGGAGTCCTTCGATATCCACTCCGCCGAGATCCGCACCGTGCTTACCTGCCGTGCCCACAGCGGTATCTGCGCCAAGTGCTACGGCATGAACCTGGCCACCAGCAAGCCCGTCGGCCCCGGCGAGGCGGTCGGCATCATTGCCGCCCAGTCCATCGGCGAGCCCGGTACCCAGCTGACCATGCGTACCTTCCACACCGGCGGCGTGGCCGGCGGCGACATCACCCAGGGTCTTCCCCGAGTGGAGGAGCTGTTCGAGGCCCGCAAGCCCAAGAAGATGGCCACCATCGCCGAGATCGGCGGCAAGGTCCGCTTCGAGGAGGCTACCAAGGGCAGCCTGCTGAATATCATCATCACCGCCGATGACGGCGATACCCGCACCTACGCGGTGCCCCACACCGGCCTGCTGGTGCAGGACGGCGAGGTCATCGAGAAGGGCCGTCAGCTGCAGGACGGCGCACTGAACCCCCACGATGTGCTGCGTATCCGCGGCGCCTCCGCGGTCCACAACTACCTGATCCAGGAGGTCCTGAAGGTCTACCGTCAGCAGGGCGTGGATATCAACGATAAGCACATCGAGGTCATCGTGCGCCAGATGATGCGTAAGGTCCGCGTGGAGGATGCCAACGACGCCGAGGGGCTGCTCTCCGGCGCTATGGCCGACGTGATGGAGGTGGAGGACGCCAACGCAGCGGTCCGCGCCCGTATCGCCGCCGGCGAGAAGCGTGAGGACGGCGAGGAGCTGCAGGAGGCCACCTACACCCAGCTGCTGATGGGTATCACCAAGGCCTCTCTGGCAACAGACTCCTTCCTGTCCGCCGCCTCGTTCCAGGAGACCACCAAGGTCCTGACCGAGGCCGCCATCAAGGGCAAGGTGGACCACCTGGTCGGCCTGAAGGAGAACGTCATCATCGGCAAGCTCATTCCCGCCGGCGCCGGCCTGACCGCCTATCGCCAGCTGGCGGAGGAGATGGTCCCCGAGACCGAGGCCGAGAAGAAGGACGAGGCCGAGGCCATGCACACGGAGGTCCCCGCACCTGTGGAGGCGCCGGCGGACATGGACGAGGCGGAGCTCCCTGAGCGCGACGGTCCCGAGACGGACACCGGCGACGAACTGTAAGCCGAAACCGAACATCCGAAAGAGGAGGCCCTCCGGCCTCCTCTTTTCACCGGACGCCGGAAGCGCATCCGGGGTAGCTTTTCGTGATATCTTCTGAAATTATCCACGGAATTTCAGTGGAATTCACAAACTTTCCCGCGAAACACACTTGACGCTTCCGCGCAGCTATGCTATAATTTCAAATTGCGCGGGAATTGCCCGCGGGATTTGTTATGCGACGACAGGAGGAGAGCGCCTGTGCCCGGAGAACTGACCGCCAAGGGAAAAGTCGTGGGCTTGAAGCAGACCCGTCGTGCCCTTGTCCAGGGTGCTGCCGCCCACGTCTATCTGGCCTGTGACGCCGATCCCCGGCTCACCGATCCCCTGCGCGCCCTGTGCGCGGAAAAGGCCATCCCCTGTGACAGCAGCATGACGCTGCGGCAGCTGGGTACTGCCTGCGGTATCGCCGTGCCTGCCGCCGCTGTGGCCGTCCTGAACGGCTGAATAACGTTCCATCCGGAATAGATACCCTCTGTTCCGTGGAAAAATAAAGGGACATACGTCCCACAAATCTTACGAAAGGAGAAACCAAATGCCTACTTTTAACCAGCTGGTCAAGCAGGGCCGGAAGAAGAGCACCTACAAGTCCAATTCTCCCGCTATGCAGAAGGGCCTGAATACGCTGAAGAACAAGGAGACCGACCTGAGCTCTCCCCAGAAGCGTGGCGTCTGCACCGCCGTCAGAACTGCGACCCCCAAGAAGCCCAACTCCGCGCTCCGTAAGATCGCCCGTGTGCGTCTGACCAACGGCTACGAAGTCACCGCCTACATCCCCGGCGTGGGTCACTCCCTGCAGGAGCACTCCGTCGTGATGATCCGCGGCGGCCGTGTCAAGGACCTGCCCGGCGTCCGTTACCACATCATCCGTGGTACGCTGGATACCCAGGGTGTGTCCGGCCGTATGCAGGCCCGTTCCAAGTACGGCGCAAAGCGCCCCAAGAGCAAGTAAAACTTGCAGCATGAGCTTTGCCGAAAAGGTTTCTTATATACTATATATAAAAATACCTCTTTGGCAGGCCGTACAACAGCCTTCGCAAGCTGTTGAGTACCTGTGAAATCATATTTTTATGAAGGAGGGAAGCATAGTGCCCAGAAGAGGTAATGTTCCCAAGAGAGAGATCTTGCCCGATCCTATGTACAACTCCGTGCTGGTGACCAAGCTGGTCAACAGCATCATGTTGGACGGTAAAAAGGGCGTCGCCCAGAAGGTCGTTTACGGTGCCTTTGACATCATCAAGGACAAGACCGAGAAGGATCCTCTGGAAGTGTTCACCCAGGCGATGGAAAACATCATGCCCAGCCTGGAAGTCAAGGCCCGCCGTGTGGGCGGCGCCACCTATCAGGTCCCCATGGAGGTTCGTCCCGCCCGTCGTCAGACCCTGGGTCTGCGCTGGCTGACCAACTACTCCCGCGCCCGCGGTGAGCGCACCATGGCCGAGCGCCTGGCCGGCGAGATCATGGACGCCGCCAACAACACCGGCTCTGCCGTGAAGAAGCGCGAGGACACCCACAAGATGGCGGAGTCCAACAAGGCTTTCGCCCACTTCCGCTGGTAATCATACCAACGACACAAAAAGGAGAACGGTATGCCGAGAAAGGTTACACTGGAAAACACAAGAAATATCGGCATCATGGCACACATCGATGCAGGCAAGACCACGACCACAGAGCGTATTCTGTACTACACGGGCGTGAACTACAAGCTGGGTGAGACGCACGAGGGTACCGCTACCATGGACTGGATGGAGCAGGAGCAGGAGCGTGGTATCACCATCACCTCCGCCGCGACCACCTGCTACTGGAAGGGCTCCAAGGATCAGTTCCCCCAGACGCGTATCAACATCATTGACACCCCGGGCCACGTGGACTTCACTGTTGAGGTGGAACGTTCTCTGCGTGTGCTGGACGGGTCTGTCACCGTCATGTGTGCCAAGGGCGGTGTGGAACCCCAGTCCGAGACTGTGTGGCGTCAGGCCGATCACTACCATGTCCCCCGGATGATCTACGTCAACAAGATGGACATCACCGGCGCGGATTTCTATCACGTGCTGGACATGGTGCACGACCGGCTGAAGGCCAACGCCGTCCCCATCCAGCTGCCCATCGGGAAGGAGGATACCTTCAAGGGTATCATCGACCTGGTGGAGATGGATGCCGATATCTATTACGATCAGTTAGGCAAGGATATGCGCGTGGAGCCTATCCCCGAGGATATGGTCGACCTTGCCAACGAGTACCGCGAGAAGCTGCTGGATGCGGTCTCCATGTTCGATGATGAGATCATGGAGCTGTATCTGGAGGGGAAGGAGATCCCCACCGCCAAGATCCGCGCCGCCATCCGCCAGGCCACCTGTGCCGTGGAGATGGTGCCCGTGACCTGCGGTTCCAGCTATCGCAACAAGGGCGTACAGAAGCTGCTGGACGCCATCGTGGACTATATGCCCGCCCCCACCGATGTCCCCGCCATCAAGGGTGTCAACCCCAAGACCGACGAGGAAGAGGAGCGCAAGTCCTCCGATGACGAGCCGTTTGCAGCCCTGGCGTTCAAGATCATGACCGACCCCTATGTGGGCCGCCTGAGCTTCTTCCGTGTCTACTCCGGCACGCTGACCACCGGTTCCTCCGTGCTCAATGCCACCAAGGGCAAGCGCGAGCGTATGGGCCGCATCCTGCAGATGCACGCCAACCACCGCGAGGATATCGAGTCCGTCTACTCCGGTGATATTGCCGCCGTGGTTGGTCTGAAGAATACCACCACCGGCGACACCCTGTGTGATGAGAAGCATCCCATCATCCTGGAGTCCATGGAGTTCCCGGAGCCCGTGATCCGCGTGGCCATCGAGCCGAAGACCAAGGCCGGTCAGGAGAAGATGAGCGTCGCTCTGGCCAAGCTGGCCGAGGAGGACCCCACCTTCCGCACCTATACCGATGAGGAGACGGGCCAGACCATCATCGCCGGTATGGGCGAGCTGCACCTGGAGATCATCGTGGACCGCCTGCTGCGCGAGTTCAAGGTGGAGGCCAATGTGGGCGCGCCCCAGGTGGCGTACAAGGAGACGATCCGCAAGGCTGTGGATCAGGATACCAAGTATGCCCGCCAGTCCGGCGGTAAGGGCCAGTACGGTCATGTGAAGATCCACGTGGAGCCCAACGAGTCCGGTAAGGGCTACGAGTTTGTCAACGCCGTGGTGGGCGGTGCCATCCCCAAGGAGTATATCCCCGCTATCGATGCCGGTATCCAGGGCGCCATGCTCTCCGGTACCGTGGCTGGCTATCCCGTGGTGGATGTCAAGGTCACCCTGTTCGACGGTTCCTATCACGAGGTGGACTCCTCCGAGATGGCGTTCAAGATCGCCGGTTCCATGGCCTTCAAAGAGGCTATGCGTAAGGCGGATCCCACGCTGCTGGAGCCCATTATGAAGGTCTGTGTCATCGTCCCCGACGAGTACATGGGCGATGTGATCGGCGACCTGAATGCCCGGCGCGGACAGATCCAGGGCTATGAGATGCGTTCCGGCGCACAGCAGATCGACGCGTTCGTGCCGCTGGCCGAGATGTTCGGCTATGCCACCGACCTGCGTTCCCGCACCCAGGGCCGTGGTCAGTACACCATGGAGCCCAGCCACTATATCGAGCTGCCCAAGGGCCTGCAGGAGAAGCTGATCGCCAAGCGCACCGGCCGGGAAAATTTCTAAAACCGTATTTTACGATTGATTTTCCCACCAAAATACTGTAAAATGGCAGTGTTAGACTGTAACGCTGCCCCACACACGATACAAAAATGTTAAGGAGGATTTTTTCAAATGGCTAAGCAGAAATTTGAGAGAACTAAGCCCCACGTTAACATCGGCACCATCGGTCACATCGACCATGGTAAGACTACCCTGACCGCGGCCATCACCAAGTTCCTGGCTCTGCAGGGCAAGGCGGAGTACACCGATTACTCCTCCATCGATAAGGCTCCCGAAGAGCGCGAGCGTGGTATCACCATCAACACCGCTCACGTCGAGTACGAGACCGAGAAGCGTCACTACGCGCACGTCGACTGCCCGGGCCACGCCGACTATATCAAGAACATGATCACCGGTGCTGCCCAGATGGACGGCGCTATCCTGGTCATCGCTGCCTCCGACGGCCCCATGGCTCAGACTCGTGAGCACCTGCTGCTGGCCCGTCAGGTGAACGTGCCCTCCGTGCTGGTCTTCCTGAATAAGTGCGACCAGGTCGACGATGAGGAGCTGCTGGAGCTGGTCGAGATGGAAGTTCGCGAGCTGCTGGACTTCTACGGCTTCCCTGGCGACGAGACCCCCATCATCCGCGGCAGCGCTCTGAACGCTCTGGTTTCCGAGTCCACCGATCCCAACGCTCCCGAGTATGCCTGCATCAAGGAGCTGATGGATGCTGTTGACAGCTGGATCCCCACTCCCGACCGCAAGGAGGATATGCCCTTCCTGATGCCCGTCGAGGACGTGTTCACCATCTCCGGCCGTGGTACCGTGGCTACCGGCCGTGTGGAGCGTGGTAAGCTGAACCTGAACGAGAAGGTCGAGATCGTCGGTCTGTCCGATGAGAAGCGCGAGACCACCGTTACCGGTATCGAGATGTTCCACAAGCTGCTGGATTACGCTGAGGCCGGCGATAACATCGGCGCCCTGCTGCGTGGTGTTGCCAAGACCGAGATCGAGCGTGGCCAGGTCCTGTCCAAGCCCGGTTCCATTCATCCCCACACCAAGTTCGTTGGCCAGGTCTACGTTCTGACCAAGGACGAGGGCGGCCGTCACACCCCCTTCTTCAATAACTATCGTCCCCAGTTCTACTTCCGTACCACCGACGTGACCGGCGTCATCACCCTGCCCGAGGGCACCGAGATGTGCATGCCTGGCGATAACGTCGACATGAAGGTCGAGCTGATCACCCCCATCGCTATCGAGAACGGTCTGCGTTTCGCTATCCGTGAGGGTGGCCGTACCGTGGGTTCCGGCGTCGTCATCGAGATCGACGAGTAATTTGACCCCACAGGGACAAAGCCAATTAAAAAGAGGAAGCCGAAAGGCTTCCTCTTTTTTGCCAATGTTCGAAAACAATTTGTATAATTCTGACGAGATATGTCAAAATGTATTCTGATTTGCGCTCTATACCGCGGGATATGTCAGTCCGTGCTGGAAGCCGCCCTTCCCGGTGGCCACAACGTCCCCGCCGATAAGCGTATCACCGCACAGGTACAGGTTGGCCTGCACGCCCCCGTCCATTCCGGGATAGTTGGTGATGCGGAACGTGTAGCGCCGTATCGGCTGTCCCGCAAAATCTGCAAAGGGGAGGCCCTGTTCGGTCTGCATGGCGGCGTAGTCGCCCCAGGTGTCGCCCAGGGTCTGGGGAAGCTGAAGGTCCAGCGTCTCGATCGGATCAGGCTCCACCTGCCAGCCCAACTGCTGTAAATAGTCTGCCATTTCTGCGGTGTCGGCAAGTGTAATGGTATTTTCCTTGTCAGAGAAGCACCCGGCTAACACCACGGTTACGGCAGCGATCACCATAAATGACACCGCCATAACGGCAATGCGCCGTTTGGATATATGTAATATCATCATATTCATCACCTCATAATTACCTATTTTCAATCTGCTGAGAATATGCTATCATAGGGTAAAAATCCGAAAGGAGGCGGCCTATGGAGCGTCTCGACAAGCTGCTGGCGGGCACTGGGAAGTGGTCCCGCCGGGAGGTGAAAGCGTTGGTACGGCAGGGCCTGGTGCGTGTTGACGGCCGGCTGGCCGCCTCCGCCGAGGACAAGCTGGACCCGGCCGCGGCCATCATCACCGTGGCCGGCGAGACCATCTCCCTCTGCCGCTTTACCTATGTAATGCTGCATAAGCCCGCCGGCGTCCTCACCGCCACCGAGGACAGAAAGCAGCCCACGGTCCTGGACCTTTTGCCGCCGGAGCTGCGCCGTATCGGCCTTGCTCCGGTGGGGCGGCTGGACAAGGACACGGAGGGCTTGCTGCTGCTGACCAACGACGGAGAACTGGCCCACCGGCTGCTGAGTCCTAAATACCACGTGGAAAAACGCTACTTTGCCCGGGTGGACGGTGAACTCTCAGCGGCAGATACGGAGGCATTTGCCCGCGGGATGACGCTGGGGGACGGGCTGGAATGCCTGCCTGCCGGGCTGGAGGTTCTGCCTGACCGCGTGTGTATCGTGACGCTGCGGGAGGGGAAATTCCACCAAGTCAAGCGGATGCTGGCAGCCCGCGGCGCGCCGGTGCTGTATCTGAAGCGGCTGTCCATGGGGCCGCTGACATTGGATGACTCCTTGGCTGCCGGAGCGTACCGTTTGCTGCGCGCAGAGGAGATATCAGCGCTATACCGTGTATGTGACCTGTGATTTTTTTGACATAACCACAAAAAACGCGACAAGTTTTTTGTGGAAAAGAGAAAAAAACGCTTGCAAAATCGTGATTATGACGATATAATAGGAGCAACAACTGAGCAGATTGCACAAAGTACCGTCGCGGGATTTGCGGGAGGATCACGTTATGTCCGGCAGAATTTTTCAGAACTCTGTACTCCAATTCAAAGAGACCACCGACCGTACCATCGGCGTGATCGATGCCGAGGGCACCGTTATCGCTTGCAGTGAGCTGACGGCCATTGGCAAGCGATGGAGCAAATATGTGGAGCCTATCGTTTCGGCGGACGGCACCTGCGTGGCGCTGGAGGGCAAGTGCTTCAAGGCGTTGCCCAGCTGGGGCAACACCTTTGACTATGCCGTGTTCGCCACCGGCGATGACAGCATGAGCCGCACGGTGTGCTCTATGGCCGCCGTGGCGCTGAACGCCGCCAAAAACTACTATGAGGAGAAGCACGACAAGGGCTCCTTCATCAAGAACATCATTTCCGATAACATCCTCATCAGTGACATCTATATGCGGGCCAAGGAGCTGCACGTGGATGCCGAAGTGGCCCGCGGCGTGTTCGTGGTGCGCCCGGTGGACGATCGGCTGGACACCGTGCCCGTGGATGTGGTGCAGGGCTTGTTCCCTGACCGGCAGAACGACTTTGTGCTGAGCGTAGGTGAGCACGACGTGGCGCTGATCTACCAGATGGGGGAGGATGCCACCGCCAAGGATATGGAGGAGGTGGCTCTCCGCATCGAGGAGGCCCTGCGCGCCGATGGAGAGAGCCGCGTGTTCGTGGGCATCGGCACCCTGGCCCTGCATCTGCGTGACCTGGCCAAGAGCTACAAAGAGGCCCAGATCGCCATCGAGGTCGGCAAGGTGTTCGATACGGAGCGCTACGTCATCAACTACGAAAATCTGGGTATTGGCCGGCTGATCTATCAGCTGCCCACCACCCTGTGCGAGATGTTCCTGCAGGAGGTGTTCAAGAAGAACCCCATCGATGCACTGGACCAGGAGACGCTGTTCACCATCTACAAGTTCTTTGAGAACAACCTGAACGTATCCGAGACGGCGCGTAAGCTGTTTGTCCACCGGAACACGCTGGTCTATCGTCTGGAGAAAATCAAGAAGCTGACCGGCCTGGATCTGCGGGAGTTCGATGACGCCATCACCTTCAAGGTCGCCCTGATGGTCAAGAAGTATCTGACCAGCCGCGGCATCGACGCATAAGTACATATACAGAAAAAAGAGCGCCCTGTGGGGCGCTCTTTTTGCGCGATGCCGCAGAAACTTCCTTTTTTAGGAACTTTTGGGGTGGGAGGACCGTCTAAAGAACAAGCAATGCGCGGCGGGGCAAATTCAAAATATTTTCATATCTTTCCTGTTGCCATTTTGTAACTATTTATATATAATGGTATTTGTGGTCGTATTTGGCCACAATATGTTGCATTTTGACGGACAGGAGCGTTGCTATGATTCGTTTAATAGACGCAGAGAAGGTATACGACAACGGGACGCGCGCGTTAAAGGGCGTTTCCTTTACCGTGGACGACGGAGAATTCGTCTTTCTGGTGGGGCCCTCCGGCTCCGGTAAGTCCACCATCATTAAGCTGATGACCGGTGAGGTGGTGCCCACCGCCGGCCGCGTGATGGTCAACGGCTTTTCCATGAGCCGCATCGCTGAAAAACAGATCCCCTATATGCGCCGGACGATCGGCGTGATCTTCCAGGACTTCCGCCTGATCGGCAATAAGACCGTGCGGGACAACCTGGCACTGGCCATGCGGGCGGTGGGGGCGTCTCCGCGGGAGCTGAAGAACCGCATTCCCTATGTGCTGGAGCTGGTGGGGCTGGCGGACAAGGAGAACAGCTATCCCGACCAGCTTTCCGGCGGTGAGCAGCAGCGTGTGGCCATTGCCCGGGCACTGGTGAATAACCCCAGCACCATCGTGGCGGACGAGCCCACCGGCAACCTGGATCCGGGCCGGTCGCTGGAGATCATGACGCTGCTGGAGCGCATCAACGCCCTGGGGACCACGGTGATCGTGGTGACCCACGAGAGGGGCCTGGTCAACCACTTCAACAAGCGGATCATCCTGCTGAACGACGGGCAGGTCATCGGCGACGGCCTGGGCAGCTACGAGGTGTGATATGAAGCACGATTTTAAATTTTTCGTCAAAGAAGGCGCGGGCAATATGTTCTCCCACGGGTTCATGTCCTTCGCCGCCATCGGCGTTACCGTGGCGTGCCTGCTCATTATGGGCACATTCACACTGGTGGCCTACAATGCCAACGAAAACCTGGCGGACCTACAGCAGGAGAACGCCATCGTGGCCTTCGTGGACGAGACGCTGGAGGAGAGCGAGGCCCGGGCCCTGCAAACGCAGATCGAGAGCACGGAGAATGTGGCTGATTGTACCTTCGTCTCACGGACGGAGGCCCGGGACGCCTACGTGGAGAAGTACGATGACGGCGGTGTGTACGGCGACCTGGACGCCACGGTGTTCCGCCATCGGTTTGTGATACACGTCACGGATCCGAACCGAATCATGGAGACAAAGACCGCAGTGGACAATATCCCCGGCATTGACAAGGCCCGCGCTGACGAGGCTGTGGCCAACGGCTTTACCACAGTCCGCAACGTGGCCGGCGTCATCTCCGTCGCGCTGATCGCCATACTGCTGCTGGTGTCGGTGTTCATCATCAGCAACACCATCAAGCTGACGACATTCGACCGGCGGGACGAGATCGCCATCATGAAGATGGTGGGCGCCACCAACGGGTTCATCCGCTGGCCCTTTGTGTATGAGGGACTGTTGCTGGGCCTGTTCAGCGCGGTGATCGCCTTTGGCCTGCAATGGGGGCTGTATGCCGCCGTGGCGCAGGGAATTGCCAACTCTGACAGCCTGCAGATACTGAACGTGGTGCCGTTTACGAGAATATGGCAGTTCGTGGCCCTGGTGTTCCTGGGCACGGGTATTCTGGTGGGTGTGGGCGGCAGCCTGACCGCCATACGCCGGTTCCTCCGGGTGTAAAGAAAGGAGCGCTTGCATGAAGAAACCGAAACGTATTCTGTGCGCCGTGCTGGCACTGCTGATGCTGCTGGGTGCGGCCGCCGCCGTGTCCGTCCGACCGGCTTATGCGACCAAGACCGAGGCTGAGCTGGAGGAGGAGCAGCGCAAGGCGGCACAGGTGGCCGCATTGGAACAGAAAAAGAAGGAGCAGCAGGAAAAGCTGAAGGACCTGGAGAAGCAGATCGCTGAGGCCAAGGCCAAGAAGAACGACGTGATGGCCACCAAGAATTTGCTGGACCAGCGGAACCAGCTGCTGCTGGAGCAGATCGACGATACCCAGAACCAGATCGACGACGCCGCGGCGCAGATCGCCCGGTATGAGCTGCTGGAGGAGGAGCAGTACACACTGTTCTGCCAGCAGGTCCGTGAGGAGGAGGAGCGCGGCAGTCTGAGCTATCTGTCGGTGCTGTTCAAGGCCACCAGCATGGCCGACCTGCTGAACCGCATGGAGTTCGTCAACGAGGTGGCGGAGTACAACAAGAGAATTATCTCCGCCCTGCAGGAGACGCGGGAGAACATCAAGGCCGAGAAGGCGGAGATGGAGGCCAAGGAGACCCAGCTGAGTGAGCAGCAGGACGAGCTGCAGGGCAAGCTGGACGAGACCACCAAGCTGATGAACGAGTATGCCGCCGACCAAAAAGCGTTGGAGCAGCTGCATGACGCGGAGGCAAAGGCGGCTGATGAGATCGACGCGCAGCTCGAGCAGCTGATCGCCGACTCCGACGTGGTGCCCAGCAACGAGGGCTTTATCTGGCCCGTCAGTACCAGTAAAAAGATCAGCTCGCCCGTCGGCTCCCGCGTGGCCCCCGGCGGTTTCGGCAGCACCAACCACAAGGGTGTGGATATCTGCAACGTGTCCTATACCAGTAGCGTATATGCCGTCAAGAGCGGTAAGGTGATTCTCACCAATACCAGCGGTTGGGGCGGCGGTTACGGCAACTATGTGGTCATTGACCACGGCGGCGGCCTGACCACCCTGTACGCCCATTTGAGCGTGGTGAAGGTGTCACAGGGCCAGACTGTCTCGCAGGGTACCGTGATCGGCGTCACCGGCAACACCGGCGCCTCCACCGGCCCGCACCTGCATTATGAGGTCCGCACCACAACCGTGGTCAACGGTGTGAGCAAGATCGTGTACCAGAACCCGCTGAACTATCTGGCGGGCTACATCAAAGCCTGGTAAATAGTGACATATTGAAAATGCTGTTCCATAGAATGGAACAGCATTTTTTTGCATACCGCCGGGGGAGAAGGGAAACCGCATGATCGTTTACATGACGCAGGGCCAAAAGACAGTGCTTTCCCGCATAACGGTGGAGGGTCTGCCACTCCATTATCTTTCTGTGGGGAGGGGCTATTTCGCCCGCCGCCGTGCGCTGCACTGCCTGCGTCAGATGTATGACTCCGGTGTCCGCCGCTGTATCTGCGCCGATGTTTACCTCCTTTCGCTGGCGAAGCAGGTAGACATAACATCATACCCCGTCCTGCCGCTGCGCCTCGCCCTGCTGGGCAGTCTGCTGGATATTCTCTGCCCCGGCGGTCTGCAAAACGCCGCCGCGGTGCTGCGCTGCGGCCCCGGCGGAGAGGAGACGGCCCGGGCGGCGCTGACGGTGCTGGCCCGGCGGGCGCGGTATGTGCAGCTGGACATGGAGGACCCTGCGGCGCTGGCGGCGGAGCTGTTGTACCGCTGGGGGATCGCCGCCGGAGACGGGGGCCGGCGGGCGGCGCTGACGGTGGTGTGCGGCGATGTGCGGGAGGATACGGAGGGCCCGGCGATATATCTGACGGAGGACTGCGGGGCGCGGCAGACGCCGGTATGGACATCGCCCCGGGCGGCGGCGCTGGCGGTGCCGGTGACGGAGCCTCTGGCCGCGGTGCTGACGGCGGCCGGAAAATGGCAGATATCCGACATTCATATCACAGACTTGCTTGACATACGCACGGAAAGTCACTATAATGCAACGTGACATATTGTTTATAGCCCTAAAAGGGTATCCTTATGGATAGAAAGGGAAGTGTGCAGCATGGCAAAGGAATTCAAAATGAGCCAGGCTCGGTATGACGAGCTGAAACAGGAACTGGATTACAGCAAGACCACCCGTGCCGACGAGGTGGCGGAGCTGATCAAGGAGGCCCGCGGCTTTGGCGACCTCAGCGAGAACAGCGAATATGACGAGGCGAAAAACGAGCAGGGCAAGCTCTACTCCCGCATTGCCGAGCTGGAGGACATTCTGCTCCATGCCGTGATCGTGGATGAGTCCGAGATGGACTCCGACAAGATATCCATCGGCTGTACCGTCACCGTCACCAATCTGGATATGCGAAAGCAGCTGCCCGCCTATAAGATCGTCGGCTCTCAGGAGGCCGACGTGATGAGCCGCGCCATCAGCGAGGACTCACCCTTTGGCAAGGCGCTGATGGGCCGCAAGGCGGGCGATGAAGTGACCGTGGAGGCGCCCAAGGGCGTGATCCACTACCGTATCGACAGTATTGAAAGATAAACACCGCCGGCAACGGCGGTACGGATAGACGAAGGAGGCTGCATTATGGCAGACGAGACCAACCGCAACGTGAACGAACAGCCCCAGGCCCAGGACATGGGCGAGCTGCTGCGCATCCGCCGCGACAAGCTGAAGGTGCTGCAGGATGAGGGACGCGATCCATTTACCATCACCAGGTTTGATGTGACCCACCACACACAGGATATCAAGGATAACTTTGACGCCATGGAGGGGCAGGCTGTGTCCGTGGCAGGCCGCCTGATGAGCAAGCGCGGTATGGGCAAGGTGTCTTTCTGCGACCTGCAGGACAAGACCGGCCGTATCCAGATCTACGCCCGTAAGGACGAGATGGACGAGGACAACTATAACCACTTTAAGAAGTACGATATTGGCGACATCGTGGGCGTCAAGGGCGAGGTGTTCCGCACCCAGCGGGGCGAGATGTCCGTCCGTGCACACGACATCACGCTGCTGAGCAAGTCCCTGCGGCCCCTGCCGGAGAAGTTCCACGGCCTGACCGACAAGGAGATCCGCTACCGCCAGCGGTATGTGGATCTGATCATGAACCCGGAGAGCAAGCGAAATTTCGAGATCCGCAGCCAGTTCGTGGCGTTCCTGCGCCGCTATCTGGACGGTCTGGGCTTTATGGAGGTGGAGACGCCCGTCCTCAGCCCCATCGCCGGCGGCGCCAACGCCCGGCCCTTTATCACCCACCACAACGCGCAGGATATCGATATGTATATGCGTATCGCCACCGAGCTGCACCTGAAGCGGCTGATCGTGGGCGGCCTGGAGCGTGTGTACGAGGTGGGCCGTATCTTCCGCAACGAGGGCATGGACACCAAGCACAACCCCGAGTTCACTACCTGTGAGCTGTACCAGGCGTACACGAACCTGGACGGCATGATGGATATCCTGGAGGGCATCCTCACCGGTGCCGCCAAGGAGATCCTGGGTACCTACCATGTGCAGTGGCTGGGTCACGACATCGACCTGACCCCCTCTTGGCAGCGCGTTACCATGGCCGACGCGGTGAAGAACGTCACCGGCGCGGACTTCATGGCCTGCATCGGCGATGCCGACAAGGGCGTGGAGCTGGCCAAGAGCGTGGGCGTGGACATGGACGGCGTGGCCCATACCTGGGGCAACGCCCTGTATGAGACCTTTGACCAGAAGGTGGAGGAGACGCTGATCCAGCCTACCTTTATCACCATGTACCCCGTGGAGGTCAGCCCGCTGGCCAAGCGCAGCCCCACTCAGCCCGAGCTGACAGAGCGCTACGAGATGTTCATCTGCGGCTGCGAGATGGGCAACGCCTTCTCCGAGCTGAACGACCCCATCGACCAGTACGAGCGCTTCAAGGCGCAGGCCGCCAAGCGCGCCAACGGCGACGAGGAGGCCGACATGATGGACGAGGACTTCGTCATGGCGCTGGAGTACGGTATGCCGCCCACCGGCGGCCTGGGCTTCGGCATCGACCGCTGCGCCATGATGCTCTGCGGCACCGACTCCATCCGCGACGTGATCCTGTTCCCGACAATGAAGCCGCTGGACAACTGAAATGGCTGAGAACGCCCCTGCGCCAAAGCGGCGCGGGGGTGTTTTTTCTGTCCCCCACTTGCCAAATGCCACACCGGATAGTATACTTAGCACATAACATCCCGGCGCGGTGCGTACAGTAGCACAGGCGCGAAGGAGGAGACTATGTACACCATCAACGACCTTTATGATCTGACACATACACTGGCGGGGGACTACCTGGCCCGCTTTACCTATCCCTGGGAGGCGCTCTCCGACCTGGCGGACTGCATTCGTGCGCTGGGCGCACAGCTGGACAGCGAATATCTGCCCTTTGGCCCGGAGGTGTGGGTGCACCGGACGGCGCACGTCGCGCCCACGGCGTCCATCACCGGGCCGTGCATCATCGGGCCGGAGACGGAGGTGCGCCACTGCGCCTTTATCCGGGGCAGCGCGCTGGTGGGCGCCCATTGCGTGGTGGGCAACTCCGTGGAGCTGAAGAATGTCATCCTGTTTGACAACGTGCAGACACCCCACTACAACTATGTGGGCGACAGCATTCTGGGCTACAAATCCCACATGGGCGCCGGCTCCATCACCTCCAACGTGAAGTCCGATAAGACCCATGTGGTGGTCACGGACGGCGCGGAGCGCATCGACACCGGACGCAAGAAGGTGGGCGCCATGTTGGGCGACGGCGTGGAGGTGGGCTGCAACAGTGTGCTGAACCCCGGCAGCGTCATCGGACGGGGCAGCCGGGTATATCCGCTGTCCTCGGTGCGGGGCACCGTGCCGGCGGCGAGCATCTACAAGCGCAGCGGCGACATTGCCGCCCAGCGCTGACAGGGAGGAAGAAAAATGGGCAAGTATTTCGGCACGGACGGCTTCCGGGGCGAGGCCAATGTGACCCTGACGGCGGACCACGCCTATCAGGTGGGCCGCTTTTTGGGCTGGTACTGCGGTGAATGCAAGCGCCGCGGCGGTGACAGCGAGCCGGCAAAGGATCATTCAGATCGGAAGA
>OIBL01000349.1_pt1 | contig 20018 bp, 15 predicted proteins | sample 1581041 | NCBI WGS metagenome assembly OIBL01 (sample SAMEA3882547, study PRJEB24775) | human gut metagenome | biome: human-associated habitat; feature: intestine environment; material: feces | place: Netherlands | collected 2009/2010 | reverse complement strand
CCGCGCCAAGGCCGATACCCAAGCCGGTGAGGTAATGCCGCGTCCACGAGGATGCAGCTGGTTTTTCTGCGGCGGTAGTCGCTTCCTGTTCGGGGGTGTAGGGAACACGGTGGCCACGCACCAGCAGCCGGTTGGTGTTGACGCCAAATGGCGTACACGTCACCAGCGTGACTAAATCCTTGCCGTCCTCAATTTGGAGCAGGCTCGTGTCCGTGGGCAGCACCGTGTTGATGGCGTCTACCTTGTATGCTAACACCTCTCCCAGCACATGGATGTAGAACATATCGTCCGCTGCAAGCTGGTCGATGTCCGAAAACAGCTTGGAACTCGCCAGTCCACTGTGCGCCGACAGTACCGCGTGGGTACTGCTGCCGCCTACCGGCAGAGATGTGCCGACCACATGGCCCACGGCGCGCTCCAGCGTGTCCGCGTCCGTGCCATGCTGTACCGGCAGATATACGTTGATTTTGGGGATGTCTACATAGGCCATGGCGCCGCCCACCGTGAGCTGCTGGGCATAGGCCAAGGGAGGGGCGGATGCCCCTCCCTCGGTAATGGTCGCCGCGCCGGACAACATGGCGTTGTACTGCTGCGCTGCTTGCCGCTGTTGCTCTAATTCGTCAGCGTTGCTGTCCTCGATGGCGGCGGTGTAGGCGGTCTCAATGTCAGAGTGGTATTTACTGTTGATGATCGTGCTGACCAATGGATAGGCCAGCAAAACTCCCGCCACAGCAAACAGCACGAAAGAAATAAGTATCCATTTATGTCTCAAAAAATACCTCCCCTTCAATTTTGATTTTTCTTATAGCTACTACGTGCGGGCATAAAACAGTCCGACTGCAATTTTGCAGTCGGACTGTTCATGATTATTCAGTTGTCTTTTTCAAGCAGCCAATCCACAAGATTTTTCACGCGGATGCCGTTGTAATTGCCAACTGTCAGATGGTCGGCAGTCAGGATGATCTTTTCGTAATTGTCGCGGATCAGTGTCAGTGGACGCATTTCACGTTCGAAGGTCTCCTGCGCCGTCATATCCGCCGTTACCTGATAATAGGTGTACTCACCCTGCTTTTCTGCGACAAAATCGACCTCCGTGTTGCCCAGCTTACCGATCATCACCTTATAGCCCCGGCGCAGCAGTTCAAAATAGACCACGTTTTCAAGAGAAAAACCGAGGTCATAATTTCTGCGCGGCAGAATGTGATTTCGCAAACCGAGATCTACGACATAGAACTTCTTGTTGATCTTCAGAAGCTGCTTACCCACAATGTCAAAGCGCTCTGCGGGATAGAAGATAAAGGACTCTGTCAGGGCATCCACATAATCATCCACCGTATTGGGCGACACCTTTCTGCCGGAAGAAATCAGATAGTCTGTGATGCTACGAACAGAAACCGGGCTGCCCACCACGCTGGCGAGGTACTTTGCAATGGATTTCAGCAGCGCAATATCTGTTACCTTCCGCTTGGATGGCTCACTCTCCTTGCGGGCTTGCCGGTCTTCGATGTCCTTCACAATGACCGTGTTGTAGATGCCCTCTAAGTAGGTCTCCACTTTTTCCGTGGTGCGATCCATCCTGGCAACATAGGGCAGTCCGCCGCATTGCAGGTACTCCGCAAAACCGCGGTCAGCGTCCAACTCTGTGATCGTCAAGAACTCTTTCAGCGAAAGCGGGAGCATCTTGATCTCCACATAGCGGCCTGTCAAAAGCGTTGCAAGATCGCCTGAGAGCATATACGCATTGGAGCCTGTGATGTAGATGTCCACATCTGGTTTGACATACAGACTGTCCACGACCTTTTCAAAGTCCGCAACCTTCTGGATCTCGTCCAGGAAGATGTAGGTCGTTCTCCCGGCCACCAAGCGTTCTTTCAGATAGGCGTACAGCTTTTTGTAGTCCAGCAGTTCCTCGTATTCCAGTTCCTCGAAGTTCACCGATACGATCTGCGCGTCTGTGACGCCGTTTACCCTCAGCCAATCCTGATACTGCGCCAGCAGCGTGGACTTTCCGCAGCGGCGAATGCCGGTCACAACTTTGATGACCTGCTCGTCCTTCCAGCCGACCAGTTCAGCAAGATATTCTTTTCGTTCTACCAAGGGAGCCACCTCCTAAAAAGAAGTATTCTCATTATAGAACGAAATATGCCATCCGTCAACTAAATATTCCGAAACTGGAATAAATTTTCTTATTCATAAAAATTTATTCCGAAAATGCGCTTTCGTTTTTCTGCTTCACTGCTCGCCCTTGTGCTTGCGGGACTTCACCACGATGAAAGCCGCCGCACCCAGCAGAGCCACGCCGCCGATGGTGAACATCCAAACGCCGTAGCCGCCGGTTTTGGGCAGGTCGAAGCCGGGGTTGTTGACCACGGTCAGCGGCACAATGGCGTTGCCATCCGTCATGGTGACATCCTTGCCGTTGACGGTGGCGGAGGCGGTCAGCAGCTTGGCACCGCACTGCTCGCAAGTGCCGTTCTCGGCGGTCTTGATAACGATTTTGACCGCGTCCTTCAGCAGCACATAGCCCTTATCGGTGGCAGTTTCGGTCAGAGAATAGGCATCGTCCTCCAGCCCCTTGACTACGATGTGCCCCTGTGCATTGGGAATGAACGTAGTTGCGTCAGCCTTCTTAGTGGCAAAGCCCTTGGCGTAGTACACGCCGTCCTTCTGCTCCGCGATGATATAGCAGTCGTCAGTATCGTTGTGCAGCCGGAACTTCACGTTCCGCAGGTTGCCGCCGTTGTCGGAGAACCGCTTGAGAACGTCAATGCCGTAGGTGTAGACATGGCAGCAATCCTTGAGGGTATCAAAGTAAGTCGTGTTGGTACGCTTCCAGGTCAGCACGACCTCGTTGGGATTGTCGGTATCGCCCATCTTGGCGTCAGAGGTCAGGGTTGCCGCATAGGTGATCCGCATGGTGCAGTCGGAATAACCGCGCTTGACGCTGTCGATGTACACAGAGGTCGCCTCATTGATCTCGCTCAGACCGGTATCGGTCATGCGGATGGTCATGGTGTTAGCAGCGGCATCATAGGCCACGGTGAACTTGCCGGAGTTCACCGCCCAGGTGGCGATCTTGCCGGTGCAGCCAGCGTCCTTGAAGAACTCGATGACCACATCGTTCTTGTTATACTTGATACCCTTGCTCATGGTGTCCACATATGTGTATTCGGTCAGACTGGATGCCTTGGAGGTGATGGTGGGCAGAGTGCTGATGATCTGATAATCCACAACATCACCCACGGATGCGGTAGCAGTATGCTCGTAACCGTCCTTGATGTCGGTCAGGCTGCCGGTGTTCTTGCCGGTGGAGTTCTTGGCCTCACGCACGGTCTTTTCGAGGTCGGGGTTGCCGGTCTGGTTCTTGGGATAAACAGTGACATCGTAGTTCCACGCCGCGCCATCAATGGTGGTCATGGGCAGGGACACGAAGAAGGGATTGCAGGTGGAGGTCACGTTTTCAGGGACGCGGGTCTCTACGATGAGGTACAAACCCTGCTCCATGTCGGATGCAGAGGTGTGACCGGTGGCGTCCGTTTCGGGCATAGCCACGCCGCCGTTCTTCACGGCGGCCTCCAGTGCATTTTTGACAGTGGTGGCATTGGCAGCCAGTGCGGTGGCCAGCTTGTTGTTGAGCATATCGCTGGTGAAGTAGTTGATGCCGCCCGCGGTCTTGTGAGCGTCTGCGGCAGTCAGGCCGATGGCAGACAGCACGGCGGAGCTGCGATCACTGTTGTCGAAGCCATACAGCACACCCACCTGCCGCTGACCATCCACCAATTCATTGTTCATAGTGATATCGGTAACACGGAGGTAGGTGAACTCCACGCCTTGGATGGCGTACTTTGCCAGCTTGTCCACAACGGCGGCATCATGTAGGCCGGTAGAAGCGTAGGACTCAGCATCCCACGCGCCGTCGCTGTTGGCCGTGGTGATATCGTATTTGTAGATGCTCAGGGACGTTTTTTTGCTGGTGTCAATGGTCGGCTCGGCAAATGCCGTGGTGATGAGGCTCAGAGCCATGATAGCGGCCATGAGCATGGCCAATACGCGATGGATCTTTTTCATTTGGTGTTCTCCTTCATTTCGATTTTTTTGCAAAAATAAACACCCGCCATGAGAGCGAGTGCTGCAAACAGGAAATAGGTTGTAAATCCCGTGCCGCCCGTGAAGGGCAGCACGAAGCCTGCATTGTTACAGGCAGTGATGGTAACATCTCGGTTGCTGCTGTCCAGCGTTCCCGTGAACAGCGGCTCGGTCAGTAGCGTATACCCTGCTGGGGCTTTGGTCTCCGTCACACGGTACTGCACACCGGTTTTAAGATTCTCCCACTTGGCGACGCCTGTACTGTCGGTGGTGATTTTGCCCACCTCCGTCCACGTCTGACCGTCTGTGGAAGTTTCCAGCAGCAGCTCCGCACCGGTGAGCGGGCTGCCCGTCACGTCTACCTTACGGACGGTGATGCTGCCTTTCTCCTCCACAATGTTGACCTTAAAGTGTATATACGCCCACACAGGGTCGGGCAGCGAGGTCAGCGCCGCACACGCCTGGTAGCCGCTGCCGTTGCTGGGCTCCAGCAGCACGGACTCTGTGCCCGCCACATCCAGCGAGTAGCCGTAGTCGCTGCTGATATAGCCGTTCAGCTGCGCTGCGGCGTCCTTTGTGGCCGTCACGGTCAGCGTGTTCCAGCTCTGATTGACCGTCACGCCGCTGATATTAGTGCTGAAGTAGTACTGCGGCAGCACGCCGTTTGTGTCGGTGGCCGTGCCGGTGTATTTGCTGCCGTCCCACGTCAGCGCAATAGCGTTGGCGTCCGAAAGCTGGTTACGGTACTTCACCGCGAAGCTGGGGATCTTGCCGTGGTTCATAATGCGGTCAATAATGATGTTGTACGCCACCGCCACGTCGTCGCCCGCATAGTGGAACAGGTTGGCGCAGGTGGTGTCGTACAGCGTGTAGGGGTACACCGGGCTGCGGTAGCCGCACACGAACTCCCAAATCACCGCCTGCGTCGCCAGCTGCGCGCAGTCCGGGTGCATATTGAAGCCGTAATTGCCGCCATAACCGTAGGCCATGGCCAGCGTCACGGCATACCGTTGATTCCACGTCAAATCACTCCACGATGTGGAGGAATACTGCAAATCGCCGCTGGCGGAGCGCACCTCCGGCTCCATACAGTAGGCAGGGACAGTTTCCCTGGTGTCGTTCCGGGTAAAATACTTGAGCTTGTTGCTGGTGTACGGTCCCCACTGGGACACCGGCGATTTGTCCTCATGGTAGCGATACTCGTTGCCGCTGCTGACGATGCCCGTGACCGTGGCGGCGTGGGCTGTCACAACGGACAGCCCCATGATTGCTACTAAAAGGCATACCAGCGTCAACAGCTTAGGAATTGTTCTCTTCATGCTCGTCCTTTCTCCCAACGCAAAAGACCGGCAGCATACGCTGTCGGCCTTTTGGTCGGGTATTCAGTTGGTTTATCCGTACAGCACCACCACGATGTATTCGTCCGATGCTGCGTCGTAGCGGACGGTGCAGTTGAATCGCGCATACGCGCCGACCGTCTCTGCGCCGTCCATGGCGGCGAGGCAGGCGAAGGTGGCGTCCACGTTGCCCTTTACGGCGGCGGTCAGTGCCGCCTGTCCGCCATTCTCTGCCAGCCATGCCACGCTGTCTGCCGTACCGGGGAAGTAGCTGGAGTCGGCGGCGGTCATGCTGGTGTCGATGGTCACGCCGTATTGCGCCCGCGCATACTCGTTGCCCGCTTGGATAGCCTCTGCGATGGAGTAGATGTTCCCGCTGGCGGCAGGCTTAGGCGCGGGTGCAGGTTCGGGCGTAGGCGCAGGCGCAGGTTCTTCCTTCTGCTTCTCCGCCGGCTTCTGTGCAGGTGCCGGCGTGGGCGCGGGAGCAGGTTTATCCTCCGGCGCAGGCGCGGGTATTGCCGGCTCTTTCGGTGCAGCGGGCGATGCCGTTTCAGCGGGTGCAGGATTCTTTTCTGCGGCGTTATCCGCATTCTCCGCACCCGCCCGCTCAGGAGCGACGCTGCTCTCGGATGTATCGCCTCCATCTTCTGTTTGCGGCAGCAGAGATTCGGCCACCGTGCGCTCCTCTTCGTTCTGCTCGGCCTGACTTGCTGCATAGGCAGAGACCTTGGTGTTGGACTCAGACGAATCCGAGACCGGTGCCGGCTGGACTGCGCAGCCTAACAGACACACGGCACTCAAAATAAGTGAAACTAAACGCATTCTTTTTCTCCTCATGGGCGTTCTCTCCTTTACGTAAATATCGCAGCACTGTTTAATGTGCTTTGAAGATATTTACGACTGGAGCCTCGCCTTTTTCAACACTATGTACTGTTGTTTGGGTTTTGCGGCGATTGCATTTGCCGCTCGGGCGTGAAACGCTGCTCTGCCTACCACATATAAAACACCCTCTTCCTGTATGCGAAAGACCGCCGAGTTACCACCCGGCGGTCTTTACAATTTTGACTGTACCAAGTATAGCATATGGTGATTTACGGTGAAATCGCAAAACAGTGCCAATCCATTGCCATACCCTGCCGATACCGTGTCAGATCAGACATGCTGCTTGATAATTCGGGTGATGATCCCCAGTGCAACGCCGTGTTCCTCATCCAGGTGGGTAACGGCAAAGCTGACATCATCCTTTCGTCCGGGTCTGCGCCGATCATAACAGGAATGCGCTATGGCATTGGCACCGTTGCTAAGGCGGATATACACAACGCCCTTATGGATATGGGTGACCTTCCCGGCATATTTGCCCTGAATACGGCATTTCTGGAGATTGTCATTCTTGCTGTTGCCGGATACGCTTTTGATGTCGGCTTTAATTCTGATGTGCTCCGGCTCTGTGCGGTCAATCTCCAGCACGCGTACCAGAGTCTTGTCGCCCACAGCATAGCGGTCATGAGCATCGCCGATCCAGTCCCACGAAAGGTCGCGAGCCAGAATGGATGTCTCCACGCCAAACACTTCGACCCGGACGACCTGCTCCGCCACAGCGATCACACGGGCTTCTACCACGCGTCCGTCATAGATACGATACTGTCCGTCACTGTCCTTACCGAAATAGTAGATCTGCTGCTTCTTCAGCATGGCGTCTTTTCGGCTGGCAACAACGGTTCGGCTTTTGGCGTCGATGCCCTTGACCATAAGATCCACCTCTGCGCCCAGCATCTTATTGAGGATCTTCTGGTGTCGGAGGATCATCTCATTATAGTCAGCACCGTAAATATCTGCCGGGAAGTCCAGCACCATCTCCTTCAAGGGGATCACAATGCGGAATCCCTTGTAGTCCACAATGGCAATGGTTTTCCCCGCCTCCGTTCTTTCAATGCCGCTCAGCATACCGGAGAGCATGCGCCGGGTGCGGTAGGCATTGTGGATCTCGTGCCAGATAATGTCCTCCATCTGCGCCTGCGTTTCCGCTTCGCCCCGGGCATCCAATGTCAAAATATCTCTCTGCTGGACCGCGGCAGGGGCAGGTTCAGCAGAGGCGGCAGCATCCTCAGCAGGCGGCGTAGCCTGTTTCTCCACCTCTACCGTCTTTTTTGCAGCGGTTCGTTTGCGGACAGTGCGCTTCGGCTTTTCAGAGGGCTGGGGATCCTCCGGCACAGTCACCACTTCCGCAGGCTCGTCGAGAAAACTCTCTGTAGGTACAGTATCCTCCACAACAGGATCGGCTGCGGTTTCCGGCAAACACTCTTCTGTCACCGGCTGTTCTGCCGCTTCCTCGAGGACGACGGGAAGTGCCGGTGCTTCCGGCATCACGGCAAGTTCTTCTGTTTTCTTTCTTGGCATATTACTTTCCTCCTTAGCTCACATTTTGGTTGACATGATGGAATCCTTATCGGTTTTTACAAACTCACTGCGCCTGTTCGGCACCTTCTTTGACTTAATAGGCTGCTCTGTTTGTTTCGGTGCGGGCGAAAACACAGGGCTTTTACGCCATTCCGGGATATGGGCGGAGGCCTTGCAGTCCCGCAGCTTCTTTGCCTCGTAGTGATTGGTATAGTCGTACTTATCTACCTGCAGCACCTTGTTGCCGCGTGCGATGACCAGCGCGCGGTTTACCGGCAGGCGCAGCACCTCATCCATAGTCAGTAGCTTGCGCTTGCCCACGCCGCTGGTTTCGCGGAACTCCGGCGTGTAGTTGCTGATACGCCATGTACCCAACTGCTTGGCCTTGCTGGAGACATGGACACTGACCTCCCCGGTGCGGTCACTGAGGAATTTGGCAGTCAGCTCATCGGTGCAGCCCAGTGCAAGCTGATAGTCGCAGCAGCCTAATATCTCCTGCCATTGGTTGTAGGGATACCGGTTCTGCAAGCCCGCCAGATTCTGAAACACGCAGCTCATGCTGATGCCCCGCGAGCGGATCACACTGATCTTCCGGCTCAAGTCTGGAATAACGCCGCAGGCTGTCAGCTCTTCGCCCAGCACATGAACGGGGACTGGCAGCCTGCGGTCGGCACAGTTTTTATCCGCGTAACGGATCAGCTTGATAAACGCGAAGGACAGAAACAGGGACGTGAGAAAATCAAAGGTACTGTCCTGATCGGATGTAATACAGAAATAGGCACAGGGCTGCTTGCCCGGCAGCTCCATGTCAATTTCATCATGGCTGGTGATCTGGCAGATGGGCCTATTCTGAAACACCTGCAAGCGGCTGCCCAGCCCAATGATAACGCCGCTGCGCACCGTATCTGAGGATTGGCTGAACAGCGCATAGGGTGCTCTGGCGGGATGGCTGGCAGGCAGCATGGAAAAACGGTTGTCCAGCTCCTTCTCCGCGTTCAGCACCAACAGCTTGTAGACCTCGCCGATATTCCGGCTCTCCGATGGATAGCCCAGTGCCACATATAGCACCAACGCTTTCAGCAGGTTCATCTCGGCGGCGTTCCAGAAATGGTCGCCCTTTTCGCTGCCGGTATTCCTGATGATAATGTCGCAGAAGATCTGCGCCATCAGCTCATCACCCTCAATCTCCGCCAGGCAGTTCCATGAATCAGAGTTCTCCGGCTGGATCAGGTTGAACACCTTTACCACGTAGCCCTTGCTGCGCAGATATTCGCTGGTCTTTTCGTAAAGCTCCGATTTCGGGTCAGTGATGATCAGTGACTCCTTGTGGCCGTTGTGGGCCTCGGACGCGCTTTGCAAAATGCGATTGATGCAGTAGGCTCGCGTTTTCATAGAGCCGCTGGCGCCGAACACGGCGATATTGCCGTTAAGTCGGGAGTTTTCGGGAATGCACACCACCTGATTGTCCAGCTTGCCCAGTATGACGCCGCTGTGTTTGCGGATATCGGACACCAGATCAAGGACGCCCTTCATCTCCGCTTTCTCCATGAAACCAGCCGTTCCGTAGGTGCCTTTGTTGGAGTAGGTCAGGTTGCGCTCCGCGTCATACTCCCCAACATCGGAATAGCCCATGCGCATCACCATGACGATCAGCAGGCCCAGCAGCAACAGGCAAAGTCCCACGCCAATAATGCCGCTCTTACTGAACAGTGCTTCGCAGCAGGCGGAGAAGGACAGGACCGGCGCGGTCGGGGAGCTTCCGTCGCCTGGCGTTCCGCCCGCGTCCTTCCACTGTTGATAGTTCCGGACGAATTGCGATAGATATCCGCCGCCAAACAGCAGCCCTGATAGAAATAGCGGGAGGGCGAATAGCAGAGTTCGCAGTTTCTTTTTTTCTACGGGAAAAACCTCCTCTCGAACGCAGCAAAGTCAATGGCCTGCACAACAGCCCTGTCGCCGCAGTAGCGGCGCAGCACTTCGGCCTGATGGTCGAAGCAGACCAGGATGCCATAGCGGTCTTGAAGCCGCAGTGCCGTATCGAACCGCCTGATTCGCGGCAGGTCACAGTCATAGGCAAGCAGCACCGGCGCACCATCCGGCGTCATGGCGTCATTCTCCACTGTTTCACTCAGCTGCCGGGGCTCCAGATCAAGGAGCAGCAGCTCGCGCAGGTCATTGTCCAACTCTTCATCACAGAGGAGGCGCAGCAGCACCTCTCCATGATGGTCGTTGGTCAAGAAGCAGAACCGCTCATAGCTTCCATCCAGAACGAAATAGTTTTTGCCACCCTGATCAGTCAGCAGCTCATAGGCCAGTTCCATGCTGTCACCCAGCAGAAAACCCCGCACCGCATCCGGGTGGTACTGGTGCGGCATTCGTTCACGGCACAGCACCGTCTGCATGAGCGCCTTTGTCCGCATCTCAGCTTTATAGCTCCATTTCATCAGCGCGTTGCCCATGTTGTAAACCACGTGGATATGCTGCGGTGTCAGTAAAACGCCCACGGACCGAGCACCACGGATTTTAACAAAGGTCGTCCCCATCTCTTTGATCTCACGGGAGGTGTAGAAGGCAGGTGTGCAGATGCTACCAATCGCTGTTTCGCCGGGACGGAATACGCCTGGCTTTTCATCGCGGAAGATACTAACGTTGGCGTTACGCATGGTGATCAATGTCTGAGAGACACGGTGGAGTCGAAGCCTCTGCTCTGGCTCACTCCTGATGTGGTTGGTGGCACAGGCTCCGGACAGGTAGAAAGAAAACCTCTCCGGGTTGTGCTCCAGCAGCAGCTTTTTCGCCGCGGCGGTGAGCCGGTATCCACGCAGTCCGTTCTTGTAGTAGGACAGCAAAAGCCGCTGACGCTTCAGCGATTTGACCACGTTCTCTTTGTAGCTGGTGCCACCGGCGAGCCTGCTCAGTTGGCTGGCCGGCAGCTCACCGGACAGGGCGACCAGCGCCAATAGCTGATAGGCTTGTGATAGGCTACCGGGAGCTTTCTGTGGTAGGGTACTCATACTGACCACCTCCTTCTGGTGTGCAGTACCCAGACTGCCATGACCACGGTATTTTTCGCCCGCACCGATCATGTGAAAATGCCCGGAAATACAGGCTTTGCCGTACCATCGTCATGTGTACTGTTTTTGACACGGTCGAAACACTATAAATCGGATATAGATCTGAGCCGATTCTCGCGGTCCGAAAGCCAGCCCTGAAAACGCTCCTTATCCATCACCGACACGCGGGTACAGTCACTGTCGCCGATCTCCGTCGTGTTATAGGCATCGCACAGCAGACCTGTATCATCCTCCATAACGAAGGTGGCAATCACATCCAAAAGCTGCTTGAGCTCCAGATTGTCATAGTCACGCACCCGGTTGGGGGACAGCTCGCGGCTGTAGATATGAGAAAAGCAGACAACACAGTGCCGGAACTTGGGCAGCGTGTGTGTCTGCGCATACTTACTAAGCGTGTAGTAGATGGGGTCTGTCAGATACTCGCAGCTATGCATCTTGCTCTTCTTAGGCAGTAGGCAGGGGAGCGTGATTTCCAGTATGCCATCTTTCTCTATAACAGAGATGCCCTGCATGACACCAGCCGATGTCAGATACTCGGCTTTTCGGATGGTGGTCGTCTCATAGATCAGATGCCGCAGCCGGCAGGCAATGACCTCACCCCGCAGCGCGGCCTCTGTGGACAGCATTTCATAGTTATCTGAATGCCGCTGGATATTCGTGTTGTCCATAGCGTAGAGCGTGTTGGACAGGCGGGTGATCTCATTCAAAATGCTCTCTATCCGCTGCGAGAGGGTGGCTCTGTCCACAAGGTTCCTCCTTCCTGAAGTACTGTACGCAGCCCTGCTCATCCACCATGCAGTAGGCGGCGATATGAGGGATGTGCAGGTGCTGCATTTGGTCTTCTTCCTCAATGATAACGAGCCGTTGCCCGGAATCATCTTCCGCGGCCAGCGCGTGCTGCAGAAACGCTTCCTTACCCGGGCCTACATAGATGACCTCATACACCTCGCCATCGGCGAAGAATACCAGCTTTGCCGGCATATTGTCAGGGCTGTGATACTCCACCTTTTCGATAAAGTCCAGCAGCACCCATAGTGCCACTGTCAGTTCTCTGTCCTCGCGGCAGTCAGGGACATCTCCGTAGCAATCCCGGTCAGTGTTATAAAATATCCGCTGCTGCTTGACCAGATAGCGCAGCAGGTTTTCAATCACGCCCTCCTTGCCCGGATACAGGCGTAGAAGCTGGTCACGGCGCATGCAGTGATAGACGGTTATGTTCCGCAGCAGCTCTGCGGCCTCCTGTCCATAGATCTGCTCTCTGTTTCTCATAGGCGGCATCACCTCCGTAATGCGTATTAACTCCGTATTAAATGCGTATTGATTTTGTAATGCGTGTTATCTCCGTATAAACGCCGTATTAAGCTTCCGGTCGCTTCATGCGGCGCAGCAGGTCAAGCAGCTCGCGGCGGTCTGTGGTAATAAGGTCGCGTTCCAGTGGGCTGGCTTTGATTTCCACTGTGATATTGTTGTTATTGCTGCTGATCAGGCCATTGCCCCGCTCAAAGTGGGTGATCTCCATGACCTCCGCTTCGGAGAGGTGCAATACCTGCTGAACGCGCTGGGCTTCCTCGTCCTCCAGATTCAAGATGACTTTGGTGCGGCAGTTGTTGATGATGCCCTTGCCGTACTTGCCGTTGTCCAGGGAGAAGAAGTCGTTCAGATCCTGTGTCGCACAAATGCCGCTGCCGGAATAGGCGCGGATGGTCTTGAAGATCTCCAGCACCATCTCGGCCGCAAGACGGTTGCCGACGCCGAAGGTGCCGGAGCCGCCGCCGATGAGCTGCCAGCATTCGTCGATGAAGATGGCCTTTTCCTCCGTGCGGTTGGCTTTGGCTTTATCCCACACGAAATCCAGAGCTACGAACATCCCGATAGGCAGCAGATCGCCGCTGAGTTCCGAGATGTCCAGCACCGTGAATTTGTTGTCCAGATTCACATTGGTCTGCTGGTTGAAGGTGCTGGCCGAGCCGTGTACAAAGCGGTTGATGATGTTGGAAAGGCGTTTGGTATCGCTTTCCTCCCGCAGAACGTCGTAGAGGTCGCCCAGCACAGGCATCTGGCGGTAAACGTTGGGGTTATCCGGATCACTGAGAGAGGCGTTATCATGGGTGATACCTTTCCGTGCGTAGGTACGAATCAGGGCATCGTCCAAAAGCTGTTTTTCCTCATAGGACATATCGGGGATCAGCAGGGCAAAGAAGATATGAAGCCGCTGAATTTTTGCTGCCAGCTCAGAGCGTTCGATACCGGGGCCATCCAGCGTTTCCTCCACGGACTTGTCTATCTTGCGTATCTCCAGCACGTTGATGCAGCTTTTGGAGGCGGGGGAGATACTGATAAACTCGCCGCCTGTATTGACGCAGGCACGGTGGAACTCATGACCTTTCAAGGGTGCCAGCATGAAAACCTGTATGCCCTTACGCCGCATACGGAGGGCCATCAGCAGGATCAGGAAGGTCTTGCCCGCGCCGCTGGTGCCGCATACGGCAATGTTGGCGTTCTTATAGACCTTGGAGTCAAAGATGTCGATGATGACCGGAGAGTTGTTGTACTTGTTCAGGCCGAACAGAATACCGTTTTCGTCGCTCAGCTCGTAGGACGTGAAGGGGTAGCAGCTTGCCACACCGGTGGTCAGCGCATTGCGCTTGGAGCGTTCAAAGAGGTGCTTTTCCATGCTGACCAGCGGCAGCGACGATAGAAACGCCTGCTCCTCATGAAAGGCGCAGCTGCACACATCCATATCACGGGACACGAGCAGTTTTTTCAGTTCATTGACCTTCCATTCCAGTTCATCCACTGTGGGAGCTGACACTGCGATCAGCAGGTTCAGGTAATAAAAGTCCTCGTTGTTGCCCAGCCCTTCCTTCAGGAAGTAGCCGCTTCGGATAGCACCGTCCAGATCATCAAAGTCCGTGTTGGTATCGCTGGCGTCCTTGATCTTACTGCGATTGATACGAAGCTGCTGTCCCAGCCGCTGCACCATGCGGGCTTTCGGCTGGCGGCTAATGAACATATCCAGGTCAATGCCATCCCCGGCGTTGACGATAAGGGACAGCCAGCCGGCTGGTACCTGCGCCTTATAGCCGGTGGAGGGCACCAGCAGATAGGCATAGTAGAGTCCGTCAATGCAGATATGCCGCCCGTTGGTAAAGTCGATGCTGTCAGGGGCGAAAAACTCCGTACAGGGAATGGCGTCGATCTCAGATTCCAGTCCTTTCTCCTGATACTGGGCAACGATCCGGCGAACTCGATCCGGCAGCGATGTGGTGGTGTCGCGGCACAGCAAATGGTAGAGGGTATCGACCATAAACTCATCGTCGTTTTCCGGGATCAACACCTCATTGCCGCATTGCTTGAGATAATTGACTGCGGTGCGGGCTGCCGTTTGCAGGGAGGCGATGGCCTCCGCTTCCTCGTTATCCCGTTTCCGGCCTGCCCATGCCTCATATTCAAATACCATGAAGAACCGGCGCGAGGTGGCTTCCCGTGCACCGATCCGGTCAATGAGCGTCAGGTAGTCCTGCTGCAGCAGGCGACAGTTTTCATCGGTTTCCTGCGCCATCTCCTGCTGCACGATCTCTCTGTGCCGGTTCAGGTCGGCACGCTTGGCAATGACCTTGATCTGCATTTTGACCGGGCTGATCTTCAGAAACGAAATAAACGAATAGATGATGTTTCGCTGCTCTCTGGCACTGCGCAGCAGGAAGTTGATAGGTATAACTTCGACAATCTTCAGGTAACGGTGATCCCGTGTGTAGATGATGCCGTTTTCGATCTTCTCCACAGGCAGGTATTCCGCCACTGGATTGATGTACTTGGGCGCGTCGTCACCGCTCTTAGCTTTTCGCTTCCTGCGTTTTTTCCGCTTGTCCTGTTCCTCTTCATTGCGTGTAATAACACGGCGGTTGCAGAGATATTTCAGAACAAGGAAGATAAATGACGAGAGGCTTTCGCCGTTGATGCCAACCAACGCGATAATGCCAAGAGGCAGTGCGGTCAGGCACAGAATGATGATCTTGGCAGTCAGTGTCAGTGCGGACACCGAAAACACCGGCATGCCGATAGCCAGCACGATAACCAGTGCCTCGGCTGTATTGCGGAGCTTCAGCAGTCCGCCGAAAAAAGTCCCGCCCTCAATAAAATTGGGCGGGATGATATAGGTGTCATATTCATTTGGTTTGCTCACATTTAGTTCTCCTTCCTACCCTATGATCCAGAACGGCCCACCGGCACCGGCACGGCCGCTGGCTTCATTCAGGATGATAGCCAGATCCCATGCCTGTTGGCTTCGGGTATAATTGGCAGGGTCGGCCACCAGTATCTTTCCGTTCTCCACACCGCGCAGCACGATGAAGTGTCCTGAACTGGTGAAATGACCTTTCAGCATGATTGCCACCACCAGCTTTCCTTGAGAGAGCGCATCCACAATACGCTGCCCTTCTGTTTTCCCGCAACCCTGTACCGGAAGCCCCCACTCCTTGGCAGCACCGGGGATCAGCGAATGGTAGGAACCGCTTCTACTGCACCAGTAACCGTTTTCATAGGCCCAACGTGCCATCTCAACGGGATCGACCGTCTCGCTGGTCAGAGAAGATACCACCATTGCCATACAGGTAGGCCCGCAGCCGTAGGTGCCGATGTCGTCGGTGCCGTAGGGCTTGCTCGCGTACCGCTTGTCCAACTGATTATAGTAGACCACCTGCGTCGCGCCATCCGAGAAACGAATGTCGCCCAGAGATACAAGGCCGGTGGACTCGGCAGGCAGCAAGCCCTGCATCATACCATCGCCCAGGAATACGCTCAGGTTCTGGGCGTAGTTTTCCGCCAGTCCCTTTTGTTCATCCGACAGAGCGAATATCTTATCCTCAAAATAGGCTTCTCCGTTGTAGACAATGGTATAGATCTTCCATATCTCCGTGACTTCCGTTTCCGTCACTGTGACCTTACCGGTTTTGGGATCCGTATTCGTTTCCGTTACCGTAGTCGTGCGAGACTCCTCCGTGCTCGTGAAGGTATAGAGAGCGTCCTTGGCCTTACGGATCACATCCTCCATATCCTTGAGGGAGATAGATGTGTAGTCCTGATTTTTGGCGGCACAGTACATGGCAATGAAGCGGTTGGCATTGTAGGTCGGGGAACTTTCGTATGGATTGATGATCTCCTTCTGGTCAGTGCCGGAAGCGGTAAAATCCGCGTCAATCCGGGCGCGAACATCCTCCTGCCCTTCCTCCAGCAAGTCGCTGATCGCCTGCGAGATCTGATTGATGTTCTCCACAATGGCGACGTTGTCGTTGAGGATCGGTGTGTCTGGACTTCCTTCAACCCCTGCCTTGGTCAACCCGCCGAAGATCAGGGAGGGTAGCAGCATGATGAACAGGACGGGAAGCACCAGCAACCCGGCAATGATGGCAGCAACCGCCTTGCGATGTGTCCAGAGTGCCGCTGCCGCCGCACCGTAAGGGCCTGCGACAGCAGCACCTTTTGCCGCGCCGCTTACCGCTTTTCCTGTCTTGATGGCGCCGCGCACGGCACCGGCAGCGTGTACGCTGATCTCAGCGGCTTCGTTCAGACCGCTGCGTTCTTGCTGGGTCATATCAGGTCTTGTCCTTTCTGCGAGGCGGGTCAGGCAGACGCCGGATCAGGCTCTCACGATAGGAAATGCCGCCATCCGGATTCTGATAGGGCTTTTTCTCCACTACGTCCTGTGCGTACTGCCTATACCATTTTGCGCCATCCACGGTGGTGACGGTGGTGTATTCCCGTTTTGGCTCCATATACTGTTCAGTGCTGTACATGGCAAAGGCACGACCGTCAGGTTCTTCCTCAGAGGTCTCCGTGCCGGTGATATGCCCACCGCCGATCTCCACATTGGAGAAGGTCGGAATATCCGCCGCGCCTTCACCAAGAGCCGTATAGCCCATATAGGACATGAGAGCGTCCGCCGCCATATTGCCGGACATGACATCCCCAGATCCCGCGCCGCCGGTGGCAATACGGCTGATAACGTTATTGGCAATATCGCCGCCCTTGGTCATAGAGGCACGGAACGCCATGCCGCCAACGCCGCCGCTGCCTGTGCCGGTGGCGTTTCGGTATGCGCCGTTATAGAAGCTGCGATTGGCAACACCGGCCAGACCACCTTGCAGGAAGGTATTGCTGTCACCGCCACTGCCACCGGTGCTTCCGGCTCGCCCTGCATTACCGCCTCGACCGCGTCCAGCGACGCCACGGGCGGCAGCGATGCTCCGCGCGGCCAGCATCGCTTCTGCCAGCATAGAGCCGCCTGTATGACCCACATTGATGCCAAGACCCTGCATGAAGCTGTCGATCTTCTGTGAGATCTTCAAAAATGCCACTGCGCACAGAAACCAGATGAACAGGTTTCCGGCCACGCCTTCTTTACCGGAGGCTGAGACCTGAGACTGCACATCTGATTCCGTCAGAGCAAAGGCCGGGATTGTGAGCGCACATATAACCAGTACGGACAACACGATCCCTGTGATGTATTTCGTTTTTTGATTCATGATCGTCTCCTATAGGGATAAGGGGTTTGCCAGGAAGGTTCCCACCATGGTGATGAACAGGCGTAGGCACCATGCGTTCATCAGCAGCAGAAATATCTGGCCGCCGAACATCCGGCACCACGCCTTGAAGATGTTGGAGGTGCTCTGCGCCGCGCCCGTAGCAAAAGCCACCGGTGCCGTGAATACCAGAACGCCCAGGAGCACATAACGCTCCGCTGCCTCAAATAGCAGCTTGATATAGTTCCACGCCAATATGAGCACGAGGATCAGGGCGATTAGAGCCACCGCGCCGTTGGCGCAGACCCCAAGGATGGTAAGTATGACCGAATTGAAGGCGGCAAAGTTCAGTGCGGGCAGTTCAGACGACATGATCCACGCGTAAGGTGTCCCGCCGATTTTCAGTATCAGCTCCACGATTTCATCTGCGAAATAGGCCAGCAGGATAAATAGCACGGAGCGGATCGTCAGTTTTACCGGGTCTTCTGCCTCTACGCCTGCTATAAGGCCGTAGTTCTTGAATAGCTGCCAGATCAGGTTCAGCAGGATCATGCCGATAGCCAGTGCCACGAAGATGTTGTACATCGTCTCCGCGGCAGGGAAGTAGCGCAGGAAGGTGGTCATGTCGCAGCCCAGAGCCCCCAGCACAGAGGTGTTGATAAGGTCAAGACCGTACATGACCTGTTCCGCGATCCATTCTACAATGCCATCTAATATGCCCATAGCACCTCTCCTTTCTCAGCCGGGCAGCTTGGCGTTATCCGTTCCATCTGCCATCTGCGAAGAAGGGCGTCACATAGGACATGATGAAGCCCAGGCCGTTAAGGATCGCCCATGTGATGATGATACGCTTGAGCCATGCGCGGCTCTCGTCCACAGTGCGGCCGCTGCGGGAGAAGTTCATCATCAGCAGTGCCACCGACGCGGTGACAATGGCGGCAATGGTGGAGATAAGAAGAATCTGGTTATAGACATCCTTCATGATCTCATTGGCCTTCTCCCAGACGGTGGCAGCAAAGACAGGCTGGCAAAGCATTGCGGCCATGGTCACGCCCGCGAAGGCCGCATATAGTGCCATGCCGGGACTTTTCCTGTGGAGATGTGTGTTGGTCAGGTCATGTTTTTTCACTCGTGATACCTCCTGTGATAGAAAAGATGTGGAGGGGCTACTCTCTAAAAGTCGCCCCTCTCGGACTGCCCAAATACCCGGAAACAAAATAACACCACCCCGTAGGATGGTGTTACTCGTATCGCCTTGGCATAGTTTTGAGCATACACAGTATAGCACACTTGGATTTACGCCGAAATCGCAAAACCGTGCCAATGTTGTGGCGGGAAAGTGCCATTGGAGATCGGGTCATGTACTTGCTTCCGGCACAAACTTCTCCAGCAGTGCCAGACTCCCTTTCGACGAATACCCCCACAGCACCGAGCTCAGGGCATCAATCGCCATCTGACGCTTGCGGAAGTAGGTGCGGTAGCTGATGTCCCGAATGTGCGGCTCCAGCTTGTCGATGATCTCCTGCGTGTTCGCCAGCTGCTGCGGAGACAGATAGGTGTAGTACAGGAGCCAGTAATAGCTCTCACCGTACTTGTGCTTTGTCCGCAGCAGCTCCACGGAGGTATCCAGCAGTTTCAGCATTTTGTAGCTGCGCTCGATGCAGCGGGCATGATCCTCAATTGCCGAGCCCTCGAAGGTGATGCCGGCCACATAGAGGGATTCCAGAAACTCCTCTATGCTGCTGCCATACTCGATCTGGAACTGCCGACGTACCTGCTGCACGGACAGCTCCAGGCTCCACACCACGTCCCGGTACTTGCGCAACAGCATCCACGTATCATGGTACAGAGGATTCTCGGTCACTTTGGGTTCTTGTGCAGTCTTTTTCATCGTTCGCCCTCCTTATCGCCGCGCATCCCTGTCGGGTGCAATCTGAGTTCAAAGTGATAGACTTCATGAGCGTCACCGCAGGTGACCACCAGTTGAAGCCACCGGCGCAGCGGAGGCACCCCTTCTATCGTAACCTGGCAGTCGTCGGATAATGGTAATAACATATATTTGGATTTGGGGCATGAAGCACACGGCAGCCCTTGTGCCACAAGGATCTCCCGCATCTTCCGCTCGATTCGATGGCGGTTCATTTCTGAAACGCTACCGGCCTCATTTGAACCGCTGGATGCCGCAGTGGTCAGGGTGGTTTCCTCCTGAAGCTCCAGCTTGATGCCAAGGCTCATGGCGATCTCTTCCTTATCCACCACGATGTCAGAAATTTGGAACATGGTGGAGAGATAGTTCTGTAGATAGATCGTGGTGCCATGTGTGCCGGGGAAGGCTGCCAGCTGCAGATAGCCCCGTTCAGCCATACGCTTGAGGTATCGGCCGGCAGTTGCCTTAGAGACGCCCCAGCGGGAAGCCAGCTCCGCGTAGCTGACCAGCGGACAGCCTGTACCGTTGCGGAGGTAGACCACCGGCCCAACGTCTGAACCGAGGACCTGCGGATCGTTATAGACAGTGTTCAGCCATAGATCCAGTACGGCATCCATCTCTGAGCAGTGACCGGCACTGACCAGTTCTGTGGCAGTGGATACAGGGAAGAAGAAAA
>OIBL01000302.1_pt1 | contig 21856 bp, 14 predicted proteins | sample 1581041 | NCBI WGS metagenome assembly OIBL01 (sample SAMEA3882547, study PRJEB24775) | human gut metagenome | biome: human-associated habitat; feature: intestine environment; material: feces | place: Netherlands | collected 2009/2010 | reverse complement strand
GAATGATAGCCGTCATCCTGACCTATCAGGTCGTCGGATCGCTCGGCGAGTGGGCTTGGGTCGGTGACTTCCGCGCGGCCATGCAGGACTTCCGCCTCGGCGTGCCGGGCATGCTCGTGCAGCTCTTCGGCGGCTGGGCCGTCATCAACTACGTGATCCGCAAATAGCGACGGCAATGGCTGGAAAACTCGGATTCGGCTGCATGCGTCTTCCGCTGCTGCGCGAGGACGACTTTGCGGCGGTGGACACGGCGCAGGTCGAGCGCATGGTGGACACGTTCCTCGAACGGGGCTTCACCTACTTCGACACGGCCTACATGTACCACGACTTCAAGAGCGAAACGGTGATGCGCGAGGTGCTTGTGCGGCGTCACGACCGCGCGAGCTTCACGCTGGCCTCGAAGCTCCCGACGATGTTCCTCAAAAAGGAGGGCGATCAGGAGCGCATCTTCGCCGAGCAGCTCGAAAAGTGCGGCGTGGACTATTTCGACTACTACCTGCTGCACAACCTCAACGTCTCGCATTACGAGAACGTGCGGCGCTTTGACAGCTTCGCCTTTGCGCGGCGCCTGAAGGCCGAGGGGCGCATTCGGCGCCTGGGCTTCTCGTTCCACGACCGGGCCGACCTGCTCGACGAGATTCTCACGGCACACCCCGAGACGGAGTTCGTGCAGTTGCAGATCAACTACCTCGACTGGGACAACGAGAGCATCCAGTCACGCAAGTGCTACGAAGTGGCGCGGCGCCACGGCAAGCCCGTCGTCGTCATGGAGCCGGTCAAGGGCGGCACGCTGGCGCGCCTGCCCGAGGAGGCCGAGCGCCTGCTGCACGAAGTGCGGCCCGACCTCCCGCCCGCGGCGTGGGCCATCCGCTTCGCCGCGAGCCTCGAGGGGGTGATGATGGTTCTGAGCGGCATGTCGTCGCTCGAGCAGCTGCGCGAGAATACCGGTTTCATGCAGCATTTCGAACCGCTCGACGAGCGCGAGCGCAAGGCGATTGCCGATGTCGTGGAGATCGTCCACCGCTCGATCGCCATTCCCTGCACGGCGTGCCGCTACTGCGTGGACGGCTGTCCCGAGCGGATCGCCATCCCCGACTACTTCGCGCTCTACAATGCCGAGAAGCAGGCGCTCAACCGCGGATTCTCGATCCAGAGCGTCTACTACGAGAATCTGGCCAGGACGCACGGCAAGGCGTCGCAGTGCATCGCCTGTCGGCAGTGCGAGCGGAGCTGTCCGCAGCACCTGCCCATCGTCGACTACCTGCGGCAGGTTGCCGCAACCTTCGAGAAGGAGAGCTGATGGCGTTGTTGCCCGCGCGGCCTGCCTGCCGATATCGGGACCGTCGCATCCGTGCGGCGATCTTTTTGTGTTGCGGCCGGGCGGTTTGCAGCCGCAGGACGGGGATGGCCCTTTTCTGGGACGGTCGCGGCCCGGGGCGGGATTATTCCCCCTGCGGCAGCAGCGAGTGCCGGGCGAGGAAGTCGTGGAAGGCCTGCCGGTAGCTCTCCGAAACGGGAATGTACTCCCTGCCGAAGACGATGCGGTTGCGCTCGATGGTGCGGATCTTTGCCGGTTGCACGATGTAGGAGCGGTGCACGCGGATGAAGCGGTCGGCGGGCAGCTGCTCCTCGAGCGACTTGAGGCTCATGAGCGAGAGCACCGGGCGCGGTTCACCCTCGAGATGGATCTTCACGTAGTCCTTCAGCCCCTCGATGTAGAGAATCCCGTCCAGCGGAATCTGCTGCAGGCGGTATTCGGTCTTGACGAAGATGCTCCGCAGCTCGGAACGCCTGGGTGCGGTGTCGTGCCCGTCGTCCGGTGTGACAGCCTGCCTGTCGCCCCGTCCGGCAGCTTCGGCGCGGCGCTTGATCTCGAACCATTCGAGCGCCTTCTGCGCCGCCGCCAGAAAATCGGCGTAGCTGATCGGTTTGAGCAGGTAGTCGATGGCCCGCACGCGGAAGCCCTCGACGGCGTAGCTGTCGAAGGCCGTGGTGAAGATGACGCGCGTCTCGGCGGGGAGCATGCGCGTGAGTTCCATGCCGTTGAGCCCCGGCATCTGGATGTCGCAGAAGAGCAGTTCCACGGGGTGGTCGCGCAGGGTCCCGAACGCCTCCGTCCCGCATCCGAAGGCGCCGCAGAGTTCCAGAAAGGGGGTCTTGCGGACGTATTCCTTCATCAGTTCGACGGCCAGCGGCTCGTCGTCGATTATGGCGCAGGTCAGTTTCATGGTTTCTGGAGTCGGATGGTGAGCAGGGCCTGGTAATCCGTCTCGCCCAGCGGCCCGTATTCAAACGTGTAGCGTCCCGGATAGATCATTTCGAGGCGCTTTTGCAGGTTCTTCAGCCCGATGCCCGAACCGCTGCGGTCTTCGCCGTTTTTCGGGAAGCGGCTGTTGCGGATGCGGCAGATGAGCTGTTCGCCGATCTCGTTCAGCTCGATGGTGATGTAGGAGGGTTTCTCGTTGCTCACGCCGTGCTTGAAGGCGTTTTCCACGAGCGAGATGAAGAGCAGCGGCGCAACGGGCGCCTGCGAGGGCTCCTCGGGCAGCGAGACGTAGATGCGCACGTGACGCGGCTGGCGGATGCGCATCAGCGAGATGTAGTCGCGCAGGAAGTCCACCTCGGCGCGCAGCGGCACCGTCGGGCGGCTGCTGTCGTAGAGCACGTAGCGCAGCAGACGGCTCAGGTCGTGGACGACGCTCTGCGCCCGGTCGGCGTCGAGCTGGATGAGCGAGTAGATGTTGTTGAGCGTGTTGAACAGGAAATGGGGGTTCAGCTGGCTCTTGAGGTTCTGCAGTTCGGCTTCGGTGCGGCTGCGCTCCAGTTCGCGGCGGGCCGTCTCGGCGTGGTACCAGCCCCCCGTCATGCGGATGGCGACGCCGACGCCCACGACCAGCATGTAGAGCAGGGCGTTACCGGTGAAGAAGCGCAGCGTCTCCTGCCAGGGCCGCACCATCGGCGGACGCATCGCGTCCGGCGGCAGCACGTAGCGGAAGAGCAGGTGCACGCCGACCATGACCGTGCCGATGAGCAGCAGGTTCCAGCCCAGAAACCGGCCGATGCGCCGCGAGGTGAGGTAGCGGTCGATCAGCAGCAGGTAGTTCGTATAGAAGACCACCATGAACGAGAGGGGCACGACGAGGAAGCGCCCGTACTCCGGGCCGCTCATCAGCGGCCGGTGGGGATTGGTCACGAAGAGCGGCATGCCGAAGATCACGGCCCAGATCGTGAGGTGGATGAGCCACCCGGTGTATTTCGATTGCAGCGCGGTCATAATGCAAAGGTAATAAAAAATTGTCGGGCGGGCGTGCAGGACGGGCCCGGTAATTCCGTGCAGCCCGTTTCCCGGGCCGGTTATTCGTAGCGGATGGCCTCGATCGGGTCGAGCATGGCGGCCTTCTGGGCGGGGTACCACCCGAAGAAGACCCCCGTCAGGGTGCAGACGGCGAACGAGAGGATGACGCTCCACGGCTGGATGTAGATCGGGAATGCCGCGGCGAGGTTGACCACGACGGCGGCACCGATGCCCAGCACGATGCCGATCAGACCGCCCGTGACGCTGATGAGGATCGACTCGATGAGAAACTGCGCGAGGATGTCGCGTCCCTTGGCGCCGATCGACATGCGCAGGCCGATCTCGCGTGTGCGCTCCGTCACGGAGACATACATGATGTTCATGATGCCGATGCCGCCCACAAGCAGCGAGATGCCCGCCACGGCCGCCAGCAGCACGGTCATCATGTCGGTCGTCGAGGTGAGCATCGAGGCCATCTCCTGCTGCGAGCGGATCGAGAAGTCGTCCTCGTCCGTCGGCTTGAGCCGGTGGTTTTCGCGCAGGATCGCCGAGATCTCGTCGATGGCCTGGTCGGTGTAGGCTTCGGTTAGCGCCGAGCAGATGATCTCCTGCAGGTGCGTGATGGCCAGGATGCGTTTCTGCACCGTCGTGTAGGGGGCGATGATCAGGTCGTCCTGGTCCATGCCCATGCTGTTGTAGCCTTTGCTCTCGAGCACCCCGACGATGCGGAACGGGATCGTGCCGAAGCGGATCACCCGCCCGACGGGATTCTCGCCGTCGGGAAAGAGTTCGTCGACGACCGTCTGCCCCACGAGGCACACCTTGGCGGCCGTCTTGATGTCCTGCTCCGAGAAGCTGTCGCCGTCGACGATGTGATAGCGGCGGATCTCCAGGTAGTCGAGATTCACACCGTAGACCGTCGTCGGGGTGTTGTTCGCGCCGTAGATGGCCTGCCCGGCGCTGTTGACCGACGGCGAGACGTAGGTGACATAGCGCGTTTTGGTCTGGATGTCCTCGAGGTCCTGGAGCTTGAGCGACTCCATGTCGTCGGCGCTCAACTGCACGCCGCCGCGCCGGTCGCCGCCCGGGTGGATCATGATCATGTTCGAGCCCATCTCGCTGATCTCGGCCTGGATGCTGCGCTTCGAGCCCTGCCCGATGGCCAGCATCGTGATGACCGACGCCACGCCGATGATGATGCCCAGCATCGTCAGAAATCCGCGCAGCTTGTTGTTGCTCAATGCCTTGACGGCGATTTTGAAAAGATTGGCGAAATTCATGGTCTACTCCTCCTGTCTGGGCAGCCGCGCCAGGGCGTCGGCCGCACTCAATGGGTGTTCGTTGCGCCGGTCGTCCGTGATGCGGCCGTCGCGCAGGGTGATGTTGCGGCTGCTGTACTGGGCGATCTCGGGATTGTGCGTCACGAAGATGATCGTGCGGCCCGCGGCGTGCAGCTGCTGGAAGAGCACGAGCACCTCGAAACTCGTGCGCGTGTCGAGGTTGCCCGTCGCCTCGTCGGCGAGAATGACCGCCGGATTGTTCACCAGCGCCCGGGCGATGGCCACGCGCTGCATCTGGCCGCCCGACATCTGGTTGCTGCGGTGCAGCAGCCGGTCCCCCAGCCCCACGGCCTTCAGCGCCTCGACGGCCCGTTCGCGCCGCTCGGCGGCCGAGCATTGCGGATTGTACATCAGCGGCAGCTCGACATTCTCGATGGCGGTCGTTTTCGGCAGCAGGTTGTAGTTCTGGAAGACGAAGCCGATCTTGCGGTTGCGCAGCGTGGCCCGCTGGTTTTTGTCCATCGTCCGCACGGAGATTCCGTCGAGGTAGTACTCCCCTGCCGTCGGCGTGTCGAGACACCCGAGCGTGTTGAGCAGCGTCGACTTGCCCGATCCCGACGTGCCCATGATCGTGACGAACTCCCCCTCGCGGATCGTGAACGAGACGCCGCGCAGCGCGTGCACCGTCTCGTCGCCCACGCGGAAGTCGCGCCGGATGTTTTCGAGCCGGATGATCTCCCGGGTCTGAACAGATGTCTCCATGGCTACTTCTTCTTGTTGCCGCCGCCCGGGGGTGTCGGCATGAAGGGACTGCGTTCGGCGGTCGGCATCTGCTCGACGGCGGCCGTCGAGGTCATGGCGACGGCCACCTCCTCGCCGTCGGTCAGCCCGTCGAGAATCTCCGTGCGGTCGCCGCTGGCGGCCCCGGTCGTCACGTAGCGCGGCGTGAGGCGCTGTCCGCTGCGGACCCAGACCTCGCGCTTCCCGGCAACGGCCGGTACGGAGTCCGAAGCCACGCTCATGTCCAGTTCGGAGAGCAGCCCGGCATCGGGAACGAAGCGCAGCGCCTTGGTCGGAATGGAGAGGGCATTCTCCTTTTCGAGCGTGTAGATCGTGACGTTGGCCGTCAGCCCGGGTTTGAGCTTCAGGTCGGGATTGTGGGCCGTGATGACCACTTCGTAGGTCACGACGCTCGACTCGGTCGTCGCTTCGAGCCGCACCTGCTCGACCGTCCCCTCGAACGTGTCGTCGGGATAGGCATCCACGGTGAACTGCACGCGCTGTCCGTCGGCCACCTGCCCGATGTCGGCCTCGTCGACGTCGGCGATGACGCGCATCTGCGTCAGGTCGTTGGCGATGGTGAAGAGCGTCGGGGTCTCGAAGCCCGCGGCCACGGTCTGCCCCTCCTCGACGGCACGGCTGATGACCACGCCGTCGATGGGCGAGGTGATGGTCGCGTAGTCGAGGTTCTGCTTCACCTTGACGATCGCCGCCTGCGACTGGGCATAGGCGTTGCGGGCCTTTTCATAGAGGTAGAGCGCCTCGTCGTACTCCTGGTCGCTGACGAGCTCCTTTTCGTGGAGCGTCTTCGTGCGGGCGTAGTTCTTCGACTGGTACTCGTATTCGGTCTTGCAGCTTGCCAGCTCCGCCTCGGAGGACTCCAGCTCGGCCTGAAGCGTCACCTTGTCCATCTCGGCGATCAGTTGTCCGGCCTTCACCACGTCGTTGTAGTCGACGTAGAGCCGGTCGATGATGCCCGAGACCTGGGTGCCGACCTCCACCTTGGTGACCGGTTCGACCGTCCCGGTCGCCGTCACCGAGTTGCTGATCGCAATGCGGCTCGTGGGGGCGGTCTCCAGCGTGATCTCCTCTCGTTTCGACGGGCGCAGCAGCACCCAGAGCACAACGGCGGCAAGGAGAACGTATGCCGCAATGAGCATGTTTCTTTTTTTCATGATGTATGCGTCGGTTGTTTGTTTGCGAATCAGATCGTTGTGACGGGCCGGCCCTGGTAGATGTCGAGCAGCGCCATGTTGAGCAGTGCGACATACTTCGCCTGCAGGACCTCCAGCCGGGCCGACGCGAGCTCGTTCTGCGCCGTGATGAGTTCGACCGTGTTCTTCATGCCGACGCGGAACTGCTCGTCGGTCAGGTCGTAGCTCTCCTGTGCATAGCGGCGCTTCTCGACGGCCGCCGTGTACTGCGACTGGGCCGAGACGGCATCCAGATAGGCCGTTTCGACCTCGCGCAGCAGCGTCTTTTCGAGATTGAGCCGTTCGAGGCGGCTGTTCGAGACGCTGATGCGCGCCTTGTTGACGGCCGTGCGGTTTTTCCGGTTCGAGAAGATCGGGATGTTGAGCGAAAGCCCGACATTCTCGTTGAAGCGGTTCCATACCTGCGAGCCGCTTTCAAATGCGCCGCCCGACATGTGTCCGGTGCCGATGCCGGCCGTAAGGGAAACGGACGGAAGGAAGCCTGCGCGCGCCTGCCTGACTTCCAGCTCTGCTGCTTCGATGGAGAGGTCACCCCGTCGGATCTCGGGCATGACATCCAGTGCCGTCGCGTAGATTTCGGTTTTTTGGGGCAGAGCCGTTACCACCTTATCCTCACCTGCGGCGGGTGCGGCAAGTTCCATCTCGTCCGTTATGTCGAGTTCGAGCAGCTGCTTGAGCTGCAATTTGTAGTTGTCGAGTGTCGTGCGGGCCACGACGACCTGGTATTCGTCGCTCACGTACTGGCTTTCGATCTGGGCGAAGTCGACCTTGCTGATCGACCCCGTCCGCCACATCTCGCGGGCCCGGTCGCGCTGGGCGCGTGATACTTCGGCCGTGCTGACGGCGATCTCCACCGCCTCGGAGGCGTAGAGCGCCTGCATGTAGGCCTCGACCAGGGCCAGGCGGATGTCGTTCTCGGCCTCCTCGACCGTCAGCGCGTCGATGCGGTTCTGCAACTGCTGCCGGCGGACCGTCGTGCGGAGCATCCCGCCCTGATAGAGCACCAGATCGGCGTTGACGCCGTAGGTCCCCGTGTAGGAGTCGTTGTCGGAGACGTTCGACGACGGGTAGTTCGTGTAGGCCTGCGTCGTCGAGGCCGTGAGCGACGGCAGCAGGGCCGCCCTGGCCTCCTTCGTGTCCTCCACCCCCGAGAGGTAGTCGTTGCGGTTCTGCCGCAGCTGGATGTTGTTCTCCAGCGCATAGTCCAGACACTCCTGCAACGTCCATTGCCTTGTCGTGCCCGTGGCGGCCGGTTCCGGGGAAGCGGCGGGCGCCGTCGTTGCTGCCGGTTTCGTTGCTGCCGCCTCCGTTGCGGCGGCCGGTTCGGCTGCTGCGGCCTGCGTGGCGGGTGACGTCTGCTGCGTCGGGACTGGCTGCTCCTGTTCGCCTGTCGGCTGTTGCGCCACCGCGGTTCCCCATGCGAGCCAGGCGGCACATCCGATCCACCATATGTGTTTCGTCCTCATCGGTTCTTCTCGGTTTTGCTGCAAATGTAGGGGTCGGAATTCGTCCGGACAATCAAAATGGACGAATCGCCCGATTCCGTCGACGAATGCCGCGTCTGACCCGACATGCGTCCTGTGCGTGCACCCCGGCGGCCCGCCGCAGCCGCCCTTCCCTTCGGTTGTACCTTTGAAATGTCTGCCGCGGATGTGTGCACTGCTTGTGTGCGACCACCAGATAACACGGTTATGTCGCGAAATTCACCCATCCATCTCTTTTCAGTGTCCATTTCATGCGCAGTTTCGGGGATTTTCCAACAAAATAGCAGCCTTTTTTCGGACTGTCCGTTTTTGTTTGCTGTGTAAAATACACGGTCTTCCACCGCTCGTTTTGTGCGCTTCCGGTCGGTGGATCGAGGGGCTCAAAATGCCTGTTTTTTCCCGGATCGAAATGCCATGATCTCGTTCATATAATTTATATTACTGAAAGACAGTTGTTTGTCGTTTCAATAACTCCATTTCTCCGCTCTTTCGGCCGCTGGGATGCAAAAAATGGACGCATTTATTTGTTCGGAAAGAAAATAATTTTTACTTTTGTTCTGGTGTTGTGTACGAACACAGTATATATTTTCAGTGTATTTTATTGATATTCATTGATTTTATTTGTACATACACACCCTTTCGTATGATTGGACAATAGAAATTCAACAATAAAAACAAACAAACTATCCTAAAATCTTTCCTAATCCTTAAAACCCACATGTGTTCGCAACAATCCAACCATCCGATTCCCGCTGTCCGGGGGTTCGCACGCGGCATCCGTAGCCGGGCGTCGCGTCTGGGGCTCGTTCTGGCGCTGTGCGCCCTGACGGCCGTGGTCGAGACCTCCTTCGCACAGCGCAAGACCGCCACGGTGAAGGGTGTCGTGACCGACGCCGCGACGAAGCAGCCGCTCGTCGGCGTGACGTGTATCGTCGAGGGCACCCAACAGGGTACGACGACCGGAGTCGACGGTACCTTTACGCTTGATCTTGCATCCGGCGGGGCGAAGACGCTCTCGTTCTCCTACATCGGCTACGAGACCCGCGAGGTCGTCTGGAACAACCAGACCGAGCTGAAGATCGAACTCTCCGAAACGGCCCAGACGATGGACGAGGTGATCGTCGTCGGCTACGGCTCGCAGAAGAAGAGCGACATCACCGGTGCCGTGGGCAGCGTGGCGAAGGACCGCATCGAGAAGATGGTCTCGACCGACATTGCCCAGATCATGCAGGGCTCGGTGCCGGGTCTCAACGTCATGGCGACGACCGCGGGCGCCAATCCCGAGGGTCAGAGCGGCCTGATGCTGATCCGCGGCCGCAACTCGATCTCGGCGAGCAACGACCCGCTCGTCGTGCTGGACGGTATCCCCTACTACGGTTCGATCTCGGACATCAACCCCAGCGACATCGCCTCGATCGAGGTGCTGAAGGATGCCTCGTCGGCCGCGATCTACGGATCGCGCGGTTCAAACGGCGTCATCCTGATCTCGACGCGCCAGGGTACCGAGGGCAAGGTGACGATCCGCTACGACGGCTACTATGCCATCCAGACCGTGGCCAACTTCCCCCACATCATGAACGGCGAGGAGTACTACAACTACAAGAAGGGATGGGCGGATGACGACGACAGCGATCCCGACGCCTTCCTGAACGAGACCGAGCGTGCGGTCTACGCCGACGGCAGCTGGAAGAAGTGGACGTGGAAGGACCTGCTCACCCGCACGGGTTACAGCACGCGCCACAACATCTCGGCCTCGGGCGGCTCGAAGGTGCTCAAGTACAACGTCTCGCTCAACTACCTGCGCAACAAGGGCACGATCATCAACGACCAGTACCAGCGCGCGCAACTGCGCGTCAACCTGACGGCCAATCTGGCCAAGTGGCTCACCTACACGACCAACACGATGCTGACGTGGAGCGACAACAGCGGTGCGACGCCCAAGTTCGTCGACGTGTTCAACAAGTCGCCGCTGCTGCGCCCCTTCAACGAGGACGGTTCGATCAACATCACGCCCGACGCCAGCAACGAAAAGCGCTTCAACCCGCTCGAGTGCCTGCTCTACGACGACTACAACGCCTCCTACAAGCTCGCCACGAACAACTCCTTCAAGGCGACGCTCACCAAGGGGCTGACCTACACGCTCAATACGGGCATCCAGTTCTACGACACGGAGCACAACGAATACCAGGGTACGAACACCGGCGCCATGAAGAGCTACAACGGCTGGGGCAAGATCTCGGACAAGAAGCGCTTTGCCTACTCGCTCGAGAACATCCTCAACTACGAGCGCAAGTTCGGCCGCCACGGACTCTTCTTCACCTTCGTCTACTCGTTTGAGGAGAACACCAACCGCACCAACGAACTCGAAGGCTACGACTTCCCCAACGACCTGCTCTCCTACAACGGACTGGCGCAGGCCAAGCAGCTCACCCCCTACATCGAGAAGACCAACACGAAGCTTATCTCGCAGATGTTCCGCGCCAACTACGAGTTCGACAACCGCTACCTGTTCACCTTCACGGTGCGCCGCGACGGCTACTCGGGCTTCGGCGCCAACAACAAGTGGGGCGTTTTCCCGTCGGTGGCCGTGGGCTGGAACATCGCCAACGAGGCGTTCTTCGGTCGTGCGACCGACGTGATGAACGTCCTCAAGCTGCGCTTCTCGTGGGGCCGCAACGGCAACCAGGCCATCTCGGCCTTCCAGACGATCTCGACGCTCGGCAGCAGCGACTATGTCAACGGCAGCAACCTCGCGCCGGGCTACATGCCCGACAAGCTCGGTACGCCCGACCTGACGTGGGAGACGACCGACGCCGTGAACCTCGGTCTGGACTTCGCCTTCCTCAACTCGCGCATCACGGGTGAGTTCAACGTCTACCGCAACAACACCTACGACCTGCTGCTTGAGCGCAGCATCTCGGATGTCAACGGTCTGGACAAGATCTATCAGAACATCGGCAAGACCCGCAACGAGGGTATCGAGGTGTCGCTCACCTCGACGAACATCCGCACCAAGAAGTTCGCGTGGAAAACCTCGTTCAACATCGCCTTCATCCGCACGCAGATCCGTGAGATCTACGGTGACGGCCGGGACGACATCGACAACAAGTGGTTCATCGGCTACCCCATCAAGGTCAACTACGACTACTACATCACGGGTGTCTGGCAGCTCAACGAGGCCAACCTCGCCGCGCAGTACGGCGCGCAGCCTGGATACGCCAAGTACGACGACCGCAACGGCAACGGCACCTACGATGCCGACGACCGGCAGGTGATCGGCTCGCCCGAGCCCAACATCACGTGGAGTCTCAACAACCAGTTCACCTACGGTCCCGTGGACCTGATCGTCTACCTCTACGGCGCGGGCGGCATGGTCAAGTACAACCCCTTCTACGCCAAGAACATTCTCGTGAAGCACAACTACTGGACGCCCGACAATCCGACCAACGACTACTGGTCGGTCGAGGACGGCTACGCCAACCAGTACATCGCCAGCAAGAGCGTCACTCCGGGCAAATACGAGAAGGCGAGCTTCTGGCGCATCAAGGACATCACGCTCTCCTACACGTTGCCCGAGACCTTCCTCTCGAAGGTGGGCATCTCGCAGGCCAAGGTCTACTTCTCGTGCAAGAACCCCTGGACCTTCACCCAGTATACGGGCATGGACCCCGAGCTGGACGAGCAGCGCGCGAAACCCGTGCAGCGGGAGTTCCTCTTCGGTCTCAATCTCTCATTCTAAACCGTGCATCGAATCATGAAAACCATCGCATACCTCAAATACCGGATTTTCGCGGCGGCGGCCTTCGTCGCGAGTCTCCTTTTCACGGCGGGATGCAGCGGCGATCTGCTGACCGAGCATCCCGAGACGCAGCTCACGGCCGATCAGGTCTATTCGACCGAGGAGGGCTTCGAGCTGGGTCTGAACGGCCTCTACAGCCTTGCGCGCCAGGAGCGCGAAGGGTACGGATATACCGATTCGTTCGGTGCCACGGGCCTCTACGCCCTGATGAACATCGGCGGTACGGACAACTACAACTGCGGCGCCGGCGCGTCGGGCGAGTTCTCGGCCATCTACAAGAACTGGGCGACGGCCAACGTCCCGACGGACAAGAGCCTCAAGGCGGCCTTCTCGTGGCTCTACAAGACGGTGCTGGCGGCCAATACGATCATCGGCCGCGTGGGCAATCCCGACATTGCCTGGTCGTCGGAGGAGACGCCGCTGCGCGTCGAGGCCGAAGCGCGCCTCATCCGCGCCTGGGCCTACCGTCACCTCACCTACCTGTGGGGCAAGGTGCCCCTGTCGCTCGTCGAGACGACCGGCGAGAACTTCCGCACGGACTGGGTGCGTGAGGAGGTGTCGGTCGTGCGGGCGCAGATCATCGAGGACCTCAAGTTCGCGGCCGACCACATGGGCTGGATGCCCTCGCAGGTGGGCCGCGCCACGAAGGGCGTCGCGCTGACCTACCTGGCCGAGATGTATCTGGCCGAGGCCGGCACGGGCAGCGGCCCGTTCGATGAGGAGCTGCTGCGCCTGGCCTGGGAAGCTGCGAACAAATGTATCACGGAGGGCCCCTACCGCCTGATCCGCGAGCGCATGGACAACAGCCAGGGGTGCGCCTTCATGGACATGTTCTCCCCGTCGAACGTCAACATCGAGTCGGGCAACACCGAGGCGCTGTGGGTCATGCAGTGGGAGAAGAACGTCGTGGGCGGCGGCAACAACCTCATGCGCTTTTCGCTGCGTCCGAAGTTCGACACGGCCGACAAGCTCGCTTCGGGCATCACGATCTCCTATGAGGACGAAAGCCGAGGTGGCCGCGGATTCGCCCGCGCCGCCATCACGAAGTGGGCGCTCGAGCTCTACGACAAGTCGAGCGACTATGCCGCCGGTATTATTGACGACCGCGGGTCGGAGTACGCCATCGCGAAGTATTACGTCCTGACCGACAAGGACACCTTCTCCGGCGTGAACGCCTACACGGGCGAGCCGTGGAAGATCGGCGACCGGGTCTTCATCGGGGCGTCGAAGGATGCCGATGCGGGCAATCCCGAAGTGAGCACGCTCTACGGTTTCGCGGGGCTCAAGTCCGGCGAGAAGGAGGGCGACAACAGCAACTGGCCCTACACGCTCAAGTACAGCTTCTGCGACTCGGGCTATCCGAAGAACAACGAGTCGCACAACGACCAGGTCTACATGCGGCTGGCCGAGACCTACCTGCTGCGTGCCGAGGCGGCCTACAAGCGCGGCCTTGCGGGCGATGCGGCCAACGACATCAACGAGCTGCGCACCCGGGCGCATGCCCTGACGGTCAGCGAGAGCGACGTGACGCTGGATCTGATTCTCGAGGAGCGTTCGCGCGAGCTGCTCGGCGAGGAGCAGCGCCGCTACACGCTGCGCCGCACGCTGGATGCTCCGGCCTTCGTCGAGTGGATCACGGCCCGCAACGGCAAGGATGCGGGACTTTCGGAGCGTGACTACCTCTTCCCCATCCCGCAGAGCGTCATCGACGCCAACGTCTCGCGCCCCATGGAGCAGAATCCCGGATTCACCGGTTCGGGCAGCGGCAGCAACTGATCGTACAATCCGAAATTCAACAACAATACGATATGAAAAAACTGGTTTTGGCCCTCGTCGGTGCGGCGTTCTGCGTCGCCGCACCGGCGCAGGAGAATTGGGTGGAGCTCTTCGACGGCAAGACACTCGAGGGGTGGACCCGCATGGGCGGCAACGCCTCGTTCGAGGTTGTCGACGGCGCGATTGTCGGCACGACGGCGCCCGATACGCCCAATTCGTTCCTCTGCACCGAACGCGAGTACGGCAACTTCATCCTCGAGATGGAGTTCAAGGTCGACGAAGGTCTCAACAGCGGCGTGCAGTTCCGCAGCCGCTTCGTCGACGGACTGGTGCGCGGCTATCAGTACGAGATCGATCCCGACCGCACGACGATGTACAGTGCGCTGCCTGCGAACCTCGATGCCGAGGGGCACGAGGTTGCACCCGGCACGGCACCCCGCAGCTGGACGGGCGGCATCTACGACGAGAAGCGCCGCGGCTGGATCGGCGACCTGACGCACAACCCTGCGGCCCGCGAGGCTTTCCGCCCGGGCGAGTGGAACCTCCTCCGCGTCGAGGCGCGCAACGACTGCCTGAAAACCTGGATCAACGGCGTGCCCGCGGCGACGGTCATCGACTACATGACCCCCAACGGCTTCATCGCCCTGCAGGTGCATGCCGTGCCCGAATACCGGAAGATGCGGATTGCCTGGCGCAACATCCGTCTTTGCGACCTGGGTCTCAATCCCGACGAGGGCGACGTGATCGACCCGAATTTGAGCGAATGGAAGGATGCCTCGACGGGGTGGCTGGCCCAGGTCTGCAAGGACCGTGAGAGCGGTGCCTACAAGGTCAACCTTTCGGACGAGCCCTATGCCAACAAACAGCCCGTCGCCGTGCTGACGGGCCGGATGACCGACGAGGGGCTTCTCTTTGAGAACGAGGCGGGCTGCACGGGCCGCATCGTCCGCAAGCGCCTCCTCATCGAGGGGGATGACCTGCACTTCAACGGACAGCAGATTCACCGCGTCTCCCCGACGCTCGGAGCCGAGGCTCCCGAAGGGGCGCTCGTGCTCTTCGACGGTTCGAATCTCGAAGCCTGGGGTGCCGTCGCCCACAAGGAGTGGCTCCACGCTACGGGCGAGGCGTCGGAGGCCGTGCGGATCGCTCCGGGCGGCGTCATCGAGATGATCCCCGGCAAGGGTTCGATCCTCACCCGTCGCACGTTCCGCGACTACCACCTGCACCTGGAGTTCCGCCTGCTGGGTCCCGTGACCAACGGCGGCGTCTACCTCCAGAGCCGCTACGAGCTCAACATCAAGGATTCGTGGGGCATCGGACAGGGCGCCTCGACCGGTGCCTTCGGCAACGTCTCCTCGCCCGCCTACCCCGAGCCGGCGTTCAACTACGCCCTGCCGCCGATGGTCTGGCAGACGCTCGACATCGACTTCCGGGCTCCGCGGCTCGACGCCTCGGGTGCCAAGGTCGAGAATGCCCGCGTAACGGCGCGCCTGAACGGCGAGCTGCTCTACGAGAATGCCGAGATCGACACCGTAAAGGGTGCCGCCGGACGCCTCGGCGTGGCCGAGGAGGGCCCGGTCTACCTGCAGGAGCACGGCACGGCCTACCAGTTCCGCAACATCTGGATTCAGGAAAAATAAATGACAATACGACAAACCCGATTTCAAAACAAATAACGATCAAATAGCCATGAAAAAGACGATTGTAACCCTTTTCTCATCGCTGTTGCTGCTGTCGGTCGTTCCCGTGACGGCTGCGGCCGGCGATCAGGAGCCCGCCCGCAAGGAGCAGAGCGAGCGCAAGCCGCGCGATCAGCGCAAACCCGCCAACCGCGCCAAGAAACGGCAGAAGCAGCAGGATGCGGCTTCCGCCGAGGTCAAGGCCGCCCGGACGTCGGGCAAGTCCGACACCGCACGGAAGGCGAAGGCGGAGCGTAAGCCCGCCGGCAGGAAAACGGAACGGAAGTAACGCTTGATGGGAGGAGCAGCTATGGAAAAGAAAACACTCAAGGCCGGATTCATCGGCTCGGGCTTTGCGGCCCGGTTCCATTACGAGGCGCTGCAGCACGTCTTCAGCACGAAGGTCGAGGTGGCGGGCGTCTATTCGGTGGCCCGCGACGAGGCCGTGGCCTTCGCTGCCGAGCGCGGCATGAAGGTCTACGATACGATGGAGGAACTTATCGAGGATGCCGACATCCTGCACGTCTGCACGCCGCCCGTCACGCACGAACCGATCGTGACGGCCGTGCTGGCCCGGGACAAGAACGTGATCGTCGAGAAGCCCTTTACGGGTTACTTCGGCGACGGAACGCCGGAGTTCAACGGCGAGACCTTCCCCCGCGAACGGGGACTCGAGGTGACGCTCGAGAGCTGCCGCCGCATGCTCGACGCCGAGGCCCGCAGCAAGGGCCGCATCATGTATGCCGAGAACTGGATCTACGCTCCGGCCGTGCAGAAGGAGCGCGAGATCATTGAGAAGACCCGTGCGCAGGTGCTCTGGATCAACGGCGAGCAGTCGCATTCGGGTTCACACTCGCTCGCCTACGGCCAGTGGCGCCTGTCGGGCGGCGGTTCGCTTATCGGCAAGGGGTGCCACCCGCTGTCGGCGGCCATCTACTTCAAGCATGTCGAGGGCCGCGTGCGCTCGGGCAAGCCGATCCGTCCGGTCAGCGTCTCGGCCCGCACGCATGCCCTGACGCGCATGCCGGGCTTCGAGGACAAGGGCTTCCTGAAGACCCACTACAAGGATGTCGAGGATTTCGCCATCGTGCACGTCGTCTTCGAGGACGGCACGCTCGCCGACCTGATCGCCAACGAGCTGAGCCTCGGCGGCACGAACAACTGGATCCGCGTCAACGCCAACAACCACCGCACGCTCTGCAACATGAGCCACAACGACACGATGCAGACCTATACGCCCGACGGCGAGATCTACAAGGATGTCTACGTCGTCGAGAAGACCGAGACGAAGGAGGGCTGGTCGGAGATTTCGCCCGACGAGGGGTGGTTCCTCGGCTATCAGCACGAGCTGGATGCCTTCTACCGGGCCGCGGCCACGGGCTGCCACATCGAGAGCAACAGCCGTCTGGCGTCGGACACCGTCGCCACGATCTACGCCGCCTACGTGTCGGCCGCGCGTCACGGCGAGGAAGTGAAAGTGGAAAACCTCTGACGTCATGAAGCAAAGCAAGACCGATACGGCGCCGATCGAAGGACGCGGCGCGCAGGCCATGCCGATGTACAAGGCCGGGGACCCCGAAGTGGTGCGGCGCGAAGTGGCCGAACTGCGGGCTCTCGAGACCAAGGGCCGCTGGGCGCGGATCAAGTGGTACTTCTCCAAGTCGGGACCCGGCTGGATGCAGAGTGCCATGACCCTCGGCGGCGGCAGCGCCATGGCGTCGCTCTTCTCCGGAGCCTTCCTCCAGTACGAACTCCTCTGGGTGCAGCCCGTGGCGATGCTCATCGGCATCGTCATGCTCTCGGCCCTGGCGCATCAGACCCTCTGCAAGGGCGTGCGTCCCTTCCAGGCGATGAAGCAGTTCGTCAGCCCCTCCGTCGCGTGGGCCTGGGCGATCTGCACCATCGTGGCGACCATCATCTGGCACTTTGCGCAGTATTCGCTCGCGGCGGGCATGACGCTGGACCTCGTGCAGGTCTTCGGCGGCTTCGAGCTCGAGGCGGGGTCGTGGGGCCAGACCGCGGCGCTGCTGGCCATCGCCGTCGTGATCCTCTGCCTGGCCTGCCGCATCGTCTGGAACTACGGCAAGGGCAGCCGCGGCGTCAAGGTCTTCGAGAACATCGTCAAGGCGATCGTCTGGTTCATCATCTTCGCCTTCGCCGCCGTGGTTATCGTGTGCAGCTTCTCGGGCAACGGCATCGACTGGGGTGCCGTGGGACGCGGCTTCCTGCCCTTCTCGTTCGACGGAGGCTTCCATCTGAACATTCCCCAAGGCACGACCGGCATCTCGATCTTCATCGCGTCGCTCAGCGCCGCCGTGGGCATCAACATGACCTTCCTGTTCGGCTACTCGTTCCTGGCCAAGGGCTGGACGCGCGAGTACCGCGGACTGGCCCGTTTCGACATGCTGACCGGCATGCTCATCCCCTATACGATCGCCACGTCGCTGATGATCATCGCCGCCGGCACGACGATCCACTCTCCCGAATTCGTCGCCTCGGGCGTGACGAACATCTCCCCCATCGCGGCCTCGTCGATGTTGGAGGCTGCCGGTCTGCCGCCCGTCGTCTCGCGGCTCGTCTTCGGACTGGGAATCATCGGCATGTGCCTGAACGCGATCATCCTCCACATGCTCGTCTGCGGATTCGCCGTGTGCGAGATTCTCGGCATCGAGGCGACGGGCTGGAAGTACAAACTCGCCACGCTGCTGCCCGTGCCGGGCGTGCTGGGCGCCGTGCTGTGGAGCAAGATCGGCACCTGGATCGCCATTCCGACCTCGGCCATGGCCCTCATCATGCTGCCCGTGGCCTACATCGGCTTCCTGCTGCTGAACAACAGCAAGCGCTACCTGGGCGACGACATGCCGCGCGGCCGCGTGCGCTTCTGGTGGAACACGGCCATGATCGTGGCCATCTCGATCACGCTCGTCAGCGTTGTCTACTACCTCGTAACCGTTGTTCCGACCTATTTCGATTGACCAGACCATGATCCGTATCAGTGCATTTTCCGATGAAGTGTCGCCCGTCGTGGAGGAGCAGATCGCCTATCTGCGCCGTGCGGGCGTGAAGTGGATGGAGGTGCGGTTCGTCGACGGATGCAACATTACGACCCTCTCCGAGGAGGAGGCCCGCGCGCTGCGGCGCCGCCTCGACGAGGCCGGCATCGGCGTGAGCGCCGTGGCCTCGCCCATAGGCAAGTATCCTGTAGATGCGCCGTTCGGGCCCCATCTCGAACTGTTCCGCCATACGGTCCGCCTGGCCGGGATTCTCGGCACGCGACTTATCCGCGTCTTCAGTTTCTACGGCCCGGAGGGCGGCTGCATCGACGACTGCCGCGACGCGGTCGTGGAGCGGCTCGGACGGCTGGCCGCCGAGCTCGAGGGAACCGACATCCGCATGGCCCATGAGAACGAGGCCCGCATCTTCGGCCACAGCGCGGCGAACTGCGTGGCGCTGGCCGAGGGCGTGGCTTCCGACCGCATGACACTGGCCTACGACCCGGCCGCGCCCGACCTGACCAAGACCGGCGAGGCGGCTAAGATCACGGCCAGCGGCGCAAGCGTGGGTGAGAATTATGAAATCACTTATGTGGACGGCAAGCTGACTGTTACCTCCCGTCCGTCCTCCGGCGGTGGCGGTTCCAGCAGCTCCGGCGGTGGCGGCGGCTCCAGCAGTTCCGACAAGCCCTCTGCCAGCACCGGCAAGACGGAAACCACCACAAATCCCGATGGCTCCGTTACCAAGACAGAAATAAAGTCTGACGGCACGGTGACCGAAACCACCACCAACAAGGACGGCAGCACCACCAAGACCGAAACCAAGCCGGACGGCAGCAGCAAGACTGAGGTCAAGGACGCTTCTGGCTCTACCGGCACGGTGAAAACTGACAAGAACGGCCATGCCACGGCGGAGACCACCCTCAGCAGCAAGGCCGTTGATGACGCCAAGAAGAACGGCGGGGCCGTCAAGGCTCCCGTTGAGGTCGAGGCTTCCCGCGATTCCAACACCGCCCCCACCGTCAAGGTCGAGCTGCCGAAGAACGCGGGCGAGACTGCGGTGGAAATTCCCGTTTCCAACGTGAAACCCGGCACGGTGGCGGTTCTCGTCCAACCAGACGGCACGGAGGAGATCGTCAAGAACTCCCTGCCCACCGAGGACAGCATCCGGCTCACCATGGACGGCAGCGCGACTGTGAAGATCATGGACAACTCCAAGGACTTCATCGACACCCGCGCCCACTGGGCCAAGGACGCCATCGACTTCGTCAGCGCCCGTGGGCTGGTCAACGGCATAAGCGACACGATCTACGCGCCCAACAACTCCACCACCCGGGCGCAGCTTTGGACGATCCTCGCGCGGCAGAATGACGCGGACTTGACCGGCGGCAGCATCTGGTACGAAAAGGCACAGAATTGGGCCAAGGACAAGGGCGTTTCCGACGGCGCGAACCCCAACGCCGCCATCAACCGCGCCCAGATGGTCACCATGCTGTGGCGCGCCATGGGCCAGCCTGCCGCTGCCTCCGGCGCCAGCTTTGCTGACGTTCCCGCCGACAGCTACTACGCGCAGGCCGTGGCTTGGGCCATCGAGAACGGCATCACCGCCGGCGTTGGCAACGGCAAGTTCGATCCCGATGCCGCCTGCACCCGCGGCCAGATCGCAACCTTCCTGTATCGCTACATGAAGTAACTCCATGCGCAGCCAGCGGGACGGATCTTCCGTCCCGCTGGTTTTATGTGACCGTCAGTAACCGTCAAAAGGTAGCCACTGTGCTTGCAGAGTTCGCGGCGTGTATTTTGAGCACGGGACACATATTCAGAAACTATATCGGGAAAGCGCAGAGCAGCAGGGCGTACTGGGATATATCACACGTTCCGCCATCGATGCGATTCTAAGCGGTGAACAGACTGATCTCTCTGATGCAGTCTTTGTCCACGAGCTTACTCCCGGTGAGGGGGCAGAAAACGGCATTGCCGCCTCCAAAGACGGCGCGGTCATCCTGACGAACCAGAACTGCTATCTGCTGCGTGCCAATAACGGTGTCGAGGCTGTCTGGTGCACGCCGTATGAGAGCGCAGGCGCAAAGGTGAGCGGCGAAGGCGATAAGACCACCGGCGGCGGTCTTGCCTGGGGCGGCGGCTGCTCCCCGTCGCTGACGCCGGATCTTGTGATGTTCACCGACAATGCGGATCCAGTCAAGCTGCTGGCGCTCGATATGAAGACCGGCGAGATCGTTGCAAGCATGCCGGTTCTGGATGATCTGCCCGAGGGCTATCAGGTGGCGGTTGAAAACTCTGCCATCGTCTATGATGACAGCGAGGGCACCGTCAGCACTATCGTGTGCAACTGGTTCGGCGCGGGCAACGCAGGTCTGGCTGACCCCAACAACGACTCTTCCATCCAGAGCTACGCCAACATCTATGATATGAACTGGCTGACAAAGGGCAACTGCATGATCGCGCCCGGCGTCGAGCGCGTGGACACCGTGAAAACCGATAGCGGCTATGAGATGAAGAGCATCTGGTCTCGAAATGACCTGAGCGATACATCGATTCTCAAGCTCTCCACCGCGACGGGCTATATCTACGGCTATGTGCAGAATCTGGAAAGCGGCATGTGGCAGTACATCATTCTGGACTTTGAGACCGGCGAGACCGTTTTCACGATGGATGTTTCCAATAAATACGGTTACAACAACATGGCTATCGGTATGTATGCCGGAAACAGCGGCAACGCGCTCTACTGCCCGACCGGCTATCTGGAGCTGCTGCGCCTGCAGGACCGCTTTGTTTATCTGCCCGAAATGCCCTACCGCAAGGTCGATCTTGACAAGGCTGCACGGAACGTGCTGACGCAGGCACAGTTTGAACAGGACGGCGGCGAAGGCACTGTTGCAAGCTGGCGCAATACCGCGACAGTCGAAAACGTCCACCCCAACACCACCATCGCCTTCCGCATGAACGACCTGTCCGGAAGCACCTCCGCGCTGACCCTCTACGCCTACGGCGCAGACGGAAAGCTGGCGGAGGTCGATCCTGCACTGTGGTCGATCACAGACGAGGACGGCAAGGCTGTAACGGAACTTACCGCCGGTACGCTCTATGAGCTGCGCGTGACCGTCGCCGATGGCGGCGCTCTTGACCTGAGCGAGACGGAAAAGGAGATCAGGCTCTCCGTTGTACTCGGAAAATAAACATAAAACGCCCGCCCACCGTGTCCAAATCTCCACGGTGAGCGGGCGTTCCGCTTCCTTTTGAAGGCAGACCGCAAAGTCTATCAAGATCAAAAGCAGGTTCAAAAGCTGGGAAACCAGCGTGGCGATGGCAGCACCGGTAACGCCCATAGTGGGGGCACCCAGCTTTCCGAAGATGAGCAGATAGTTCAGTCCGATGTTCGCCGCTACCGCGCCAAAACTTGCCCAAAAGGGGACAGCGGCGTGTTCCTTGCAGCGCAGCCACGCGGACAAGATTGTGCTGAGCGCCATCGGCAGATAAGCGAATGCTACAATTTTAAAATACACGTCACCGGCTTGCTGAATACGCCCATCGGCGG
>OIBL01000295.1_pt1 | contig 22368 bp, 16 predicted proteins | sample 1581041 | NCBI WGS metagenome assembly OIBL01 (sample SAMEA3882547, study PRJEB24775) | human gut metagenome | biome: human-associated habitat; feature: intestine environment; material: feces | place: Netherlands | collected 2009/2010 | reverse complement strand
ACGACGAGGTGCTGTTCGATATCCGCCCGTCTGCGAAGACCAGCGGATATCGAACAGCACCTCGTCGTCCGGACGGAGTCCCCGCGCCGTGACCGAAAGCTCGTCACCCGGCGCACGAAGCCCCTCCGATTCGAGGGCGACGTCGGTCACGAAGACCGGCATCTGCTCCTCGTCCGAGACGCACGAGGCGAACAGCATCGCCAGCAAGACCCAGCAACAGAGCAGCCTTTTCATAACAATCAATTCTTTATCAGCACATTACACACATCTCACACCGTATGCGGCGCACCCCGTGCGGGCATACGTTACAAAGATACGATTTTTTTGCCATTTGCGATTTGTTTTGTACATTTGTTTCCTAACTCAACACACGGATATGAAAAAACTCTTTCTGATCTTCGCGGCGGCAGCCGTCGGGGCCTTCACCCCGGCCGCGGCCTGCACGAACTTCATCATCACGAAGGGCGCCTCGACGGACTCCTCGGTGATGGTCTCCTATGCGGCCGACTCGCACGCCCTCTACGGGGCGCTCTACCACACGCCGGCCGGACGCCACAAGGCCGGGACGATGCTGCCCGTCTACGAATGGGACACGGGCCGCTACCTGACCGACATTCCGCAGATCGCCCGCACGTGGTCCACGATCGGCAACATGAACGAACACTCGCTCATCATCGGCGAGACAACCTACGGCGGCCGTGAGGAGCTCGTCGACACGACGGGACGCATCGACTACGGCTCGCTGATCTACATCACGCTGCAGCGCGCCACGACGGCCCGCGAGGCGATCCGCACGATTGTCGAACTGGCCAACACCTACGGCTACGCCTCGAGCGGCGAGTCGTTCTCCATCGCCGACCCCGACGAGGCGTGGATCATGGAGCTCATCGGCAAGGGCTACAAGGACGACGGCAAGGGTGGCAACGCCCGCAAGGGCATCGTCTGGGTGGCCCGCCGCATTCCGGACGGCTACGTCTGCGCCCACGCCAACCAGTCGCGCATCACGACCTTCCCGACGGACGATCCCGAGAACTGCCTCTACGCCCCCGACGTCGTGTCGTTCGCCCGCGAGATGGGCTACTTCGAGGGCGAGGATGCCGACTTCAGCTTCGCCGACGCCTACGCTCCGGCCGACTTCGGCACCGTGCGCGGCTGCGACGCCCGCGTCTGGGCCTTCTTCCGCACCGTGGCCGACGGCATGGATGCCTACGAGGACTACGCCATGGGCTACAACCTCAAGAACCGCCTGCCGCTGTGGGTGAAGCCCCTCACGAAGGTCTCGCCCAAGACCGTCTTCGACTGCATGCGCGACCACTACGAGGGCACGCCGATGGACATGACGCAGGACATCGGGGCCGGAGGCCACAACTGCCCCTACCGCTGGCGCCCGATGACCTTCGAGGTCGACGGCACGGAGTACCTCAACGAGCGCGCCACGGCCACGCAGCAGACCGGCTTCTGGTTCGTGGCCCAGGCCCGCAACGACGCGCCGCGCGACATGGGCATCCTCTGGTTCGGCGTGGACGACGCCGCGACGTCGTGCCTGACGCCGATCTTCTGCTGCACGCAGGAGGTGCCCGAGTGCTTCAGCGAGCAGAACGGCTCGATGCTCGAATATTCGCCCACGTCGGCCTTCTGGCTCTTCAACCGCGTGACGAACTTCGCCTACATGCGCTACGACATGATCTCGGCCGACATCCGCAAGGTCACGGACAAGTGGGAGAACGACCACCTGGCCGCCATCCCGGGCTTCAACGCCAAGGTGGGCCGCATGTCCGACGCCGCGCGCCGCGCATACCTTACGGAGGTGAGCGTCACGACGGCCCGAGAGCTCTTCGACCGCTGGTCGAAGCTCGACCGCTACCTGCTGGTCAAGTACATGGACGGCAACGTCAAGAGCGAACACGCCGACGTGCTGACCTTCCTCGACGGCGAGGGCGGGGCCGCACACTTCGTCGACAACGGCAACGGCAGGCAGATTCCCGACAAGATCCAGTTCCCGGGCTACAACGAGAAGTGGAAGCGCGCCGTGGTGCAGGACAACGGCGAAATCCTGAAGGTCATCAAATAAACCATCGCATAGTATGAAATACGACATCATCGTCGTGGGCAGCGGACCGGGCGGCTACGTCGCCGCCATCCGCGCCGCACAGCTGGGCCGCAAGGTCGCGCTCGTCGAGCGGGCCGAAGCGGGCGGCGTCTGCCTCAACTGGGGCTGCATTCCGACCAAGGCGCTGCTCAAGAGCGCCCAGGTCTACACCTACTGCCGCTCGGCCGAGCACTACGGACTGGAGCTCACGGGCGAGGTGCGCCCCGACCTGGCGAAGATCGTGGCACGCTCGCGCGGCGTCGCCGAAACCATGTCGAAGGGGGTGCAGTTCCTGCTCCGGAAGAATGCCATCGACCTCATTCAGGGCTTCGGACGCCTCACGGCGCCGGGACACCTCGACGTCGACGGCACCCCCTACGAGGCCGACCACATCATCCTCGCCACGGGAGCGCGCCCGCGCGAGATGCCCTTCATGCCCGTCGACGGGGTGAAGGTCCTCTCGTCGCGCCACGCCCTGACGCTCGACCGTCTGCCCGGTTCGATGATCGTCGTCGGATCGGGGGCCATCGGCAGCGAGTTCGCATGGTTCTACGCCGCGCTGGGCGTCAAGGTCACCGTCGTGGAGTACCTGCCGCGGATGATGCCGCTCGAGGACGAGGAGGTCTCGAAAACCATGGAGCGGGCCTTCCGCAAGCTGCGCGCCACGGTGCTCACCTCGACGACCGTCAAGGGCGTTACGGTAAATGCCGACGGACAGTGCGAGGTGGCGATCGAGGGCAGGAAGGGCGCCGAGACGCTGACGGCCGACGTCGTCCTCTCGGCCGTGGGCATCAAGTCGAACATCGAGGGGATCGGCCTCGAGGAGCTGGGCATCGCCGTGGAGCGCGACAAGGTGCAGGTCGACGCCTTCTACCGCACGAACGTCCCGGGCATCTACGCCATCGGAGACATCGTCCCGGGTCCGGCGCTGGCGCATGTCGCCTCGGCCGAGGGTATCTGCTGCGTGGAGGCCATCTGCGGGCTCAATCCCGCACCGGTGGACTACACGACCATCCCGTCGTGCATCTTCACCTCGCCCGAGGTGGCGTCGGTGGGCATGACCGAGCAGGAGGCCCGCGAGCGGGGCATCGACTGCCGGATCGGCCGCTTCCCCTTCACGGCTTCGGGCAAGGCCACGGCCGCCGGAGACCGCGACGGCTTCGTCAAGCTGATTTTCGATGCGGAGGAGCACCTGCTGGGCGCCCATCTGGTCGGCGCCTCCGTTACGGAGATGCTCGCCGAGCCGACGCTGGCCCGCAGGCTGGGCGCCACGGCCCACGAGATCGCCCGCACGATCCATGCACACCCGACGATGAACGAAGGGGTGATGGAGGCCGCCGAAGCAGCCCTCGGCGCCGCGATCCACCTCTGATCCGGCAGCTCCGAACACTCCGGACACAAAAAAAACCGCCTCCTTTCTCAGGAGGCGGTTTTTTATTCGGGGCGGTCCCGTCCAGCGGCAGGGCAGGGGGCTTCCGGGCCGGAAAGGCAGCAGCCGGGGAGGGCCGGTCAGAGCAGCGCGGCCAGAGCAACAGCGGTCGGGCAGCGGTGGTCTGTGCTACGGCGGTCAGAGCAGCGTCTCGTCGAGGTAGGCCGTGCGGGTGAAAATCTCCGCGGGGTAGCGCACGTCGCTCAGGAAGAGTCCCTGCGCCGGGACGCCGGCACTCGAGCGCGACAGGTCGCGGCTTGCGATGATCGCCCGGAAATCCTCGGGCGTGTAGCGGCCGCGCCCGACGTCGACGAGCGTGCCAACGATCGCCCGCACCATGTTGCGCAGGAAGCGGTCGGCGCGGATCGTGAAGCACAGGCGTCCGTGCCCCTCGCTCCAGCGGGCCGCCACGACGCGGCAGATGTTGGTCTTGTTGTTCGAGTTGAGCTTGGCAAACGACGTGAAGTCCTGCTCGCCGAGGAGCGCTTCGGCCGCCTCGTTCATCCGCGCCACGTCCAGCGGCACGTAGTACTGCCATGTCGCATGGCGCGTGAAGGGGTTTTTGCGCGTCTCGATGTAGTAGCGATACTCGCGCTCGCGCGCATCGAACCGGGCGTGCGCCCCGTCGGCCACGGGGGTCATCCGCGCCACGGAGATATCGTCCGGCAGCAGGAAGTTCAGCTTGTAGACGGTCCGTTCGGGCTCCGCGACCGGAACCGCACAGTCGAAGTGGGCCACGTAGTAGGCGGCATTCACCCCGGTGTCGGTGCGTCCGGCGCCCGTCACCTCAACTGGCTGGCGCAGCAGCACCGTCAGGGAGCGTTCGAGGGTCTGCTGCACGGTGGGCATGTCGGGTTGCCGCTGCCATCCGCAGTAGGCGCCGCCGTTGTAGCGGAGTTCGAGAAAATAGCGCATGTTTTTTCTTGTTCTACGGTTTTGAAGGGGTTGCGTCTTGAAACAATCCGTCCGCCGGCGGGACGCAACCCGGACGGCGGACGGAGCGGAAGCGGAATCAGCGCCGCGGCTTGATGCCCAGCTTCACGGGCCGGATCATGTTCTCGGGTTTGAGCACCTCGTCGAGCTCCTCGCGCGTCAGGATGCCGTGCTCGAGCACCAGTTCGTAAACGCCGCGGCCCGTCTCGAGGGCCTCCTTGGCGATCTTCGTCGAGTTCTTGTAGCCGATGATCGGGTTGAGCGCCGTCACCACGCCGATGCTGTTGCGGACATACTGCTGGCAGCGTTCACGGTTGGCCGTGATCCCCTCGACGCAGCGGATGCGCAGCGTGTCGAAACCGTGCATGAGCAGCTCGGCCGACTCGAAGCAGCACTGTGCCATGACGGGCTCCATGGCGTTGAGCTCCATCTGCGCGGCCTCGTCGGCCATCGTCACGCAGAGCTCGTTGCCGATGACCTTGAAGGCGATCTGGTTCATCACCTCCGGAATCACCGGGTTGACCTTGCCGGGCATGATCGACGAGCCGGGCTGGCGCGCCGGGAGGTTGAACTCGCCCAGGCCGCAGCGCGGGCCCGACGAGAGCAGGCGCAGGTCGTTGCAGATCTTGTTCATCTTCGAGGCGATGCGCTTCATGGCCGAGGAGTAGCCCACCATGCAGACCGTGTCGGAGGTGGCGCCCACCAGGTCGTCGGCCAGCTTGACGTCCCAGCCCGTGATCTCGCGGATGGCCGCCGTGCAGCGCTCGGCATAGCCCGGCTCGGCGCAGATGCCCGTGCCGATGGCCGTGGCGCCCATGTTGATCGAGAGGAACTCGAGCGCCGCGTGGTCGAGGTTGTCGACCTCGCCCTCGAGCACGCTGGCAAAGCCGTGGAAGGTCTGGCCGAGGGTCATCGGCACGGCATCCTGCAGCTGCGTGCGGCCCATCTTCAGCACGTCGGCGAACTCCTCGCCCTTGCGGTCGAAGGCGGCGATCAGCTCCATGAGGTGCTGCCGCAGCTCGAGGTGCGTGGCATAGAGCCCCAGGTGGATGGCCGACGGGTAGGCGTCATTGGTCGACTGCGAGCAGTTGACGTGGTCGTTGGGCGAGCAGTACTGGTACTCGCCGCGGCGATGGCCCATGATCTCGAGCGCGCGGTTGGCGATCACCTCGTTGGCGTTCATGTTCGTCGTGGTGCCGGCGCCGCCCTGGATCATGTCCACGGGGAAGAACTCGTGGAACTTGCCGTCGCGGATCTCGCGGCACGCCTGGGCGATGGCCTCGTAGAGCTCGTCGGAGAGCAGCCCCAGCTCATGGTTGGCGATGGCGGCGCCCAGCTTGACGATGGCCAGCCCCTCGATGAAACGGGGATAGTCGCACAGGCGGAACTTGCTGATGGAGAAATTCTCCAGACCGCGCATGGTCTGCACGCCGTACAGCACCTCTTCGGGAACCTCCACGCTGCCGAGCAGATCGCTCTCGGTACGTGTCATTTTTGTCTGTTTTTCCATATCAAGAATAACAATATTTGTGAGTATCGTCTCGTTTTCGTTTAGGATCATAACCACAAGCACCCGTAAAGATAACAATTATTTCTGATTTCAAAAACAATTTCGGCATCGACCGCAAATTCCGTCAAGAAGTATTATCTTTGCAGGACATATTTCCGACCAAAACAAAATGAAAGCGATCATCATAGGTTACGGCAAGATGGGCCGCGAGATCGAGAAGATCCTCGCCGAGCGGGGCCACGAGGTGGTTCTCGTCGTCGATGCCGACAACAGCGCGGAGCTCAACGCCGCGAATCTGGCCCGGGCCGACGTGGCCATCGAATTCACCACGCCCGCCACGGCGTGCGCGAACATCCGCACCTGCCTCGAACACGGCACGGCCGTGGTGAGCGGCACGACGGGCTGGACCGAACGCCTGCCCGAGATGCAGGCGCTCTGCCGGCAGCGGGGCGGGGCCTTCTTCTACGCCTCGAACTACTGCCTGGGGGTCAACCTGCTCTTCCGCCTCAACCGCCAGCTGGCCGCCATGATCGACCGCGTGGGCGGCTACGAGGTCCGCATCGGCGAGACGCACCACACGCAGAAGAAGGATGCGCCGAGCGGCACGGCCATCACGCTGGCCGAGGGGATCATCGACAACCTCTCCGCCAAGCGCTCGTGGGTCAACTACGCCCCGGGCGTCGAGCAGGCCGCCCACCGCGTGGCGAGCCCCGCCGAGGTGGCGCCCGACCAGATCGAGATCGACTCCCGCCGTGAGGGCATGGTCCCGGGCATCCACACCGTGACCTACGAATCGGAGGACGACATCCTCGAACTTAGCCACACGATCAAGAACCGCCGCACGCTGGCCCTCGGCGCCGTCATCGCCGCGGAGTTCCTCTGCGGCAAGAGGGGCGTCTTCGGCATGGACGACCTGCTGCAATAATTCAGGCAAAGAGACGCAACATGGGAAAAATCAAGGCTTTCTTCCGCAACAAATGGGTCGGCTTCACGCTCGCCACGGTGCTCTACACGCTGTGGTTCGTCGTCTGGACCGGCAACCTCTGGCTGCTGCTCGGCATCCCGGTGATCTACGACCTCTACATCTCGCGGCTCTTCTACCGCTACGTCTGGAGCCACAACGTCCGGCTGTGCGAGCGCAGCAAGACCTACAAGACCGTCTACGAGTGGGTCAACGCCGTCATCTTCGCCACGGTCGTGGCGACGCTCGTCCACATCTTCGTCTTCCAGATGTACGTCATCCCGACCTCGTCGATGGAGAAGTCGCTGCTCATCGGCGACTACCTCTACGTGAGCAAGGTGACCTACGGGCCCCAGATGCCCAACACGCCGCTCTCGTTCCCGTTCGTGCACCACACGATGCCCTTCTCGCAGACGAAAAAGTCCTTCTCCGAGGCGATCAAGTGGCCCTACCACCGTCTGAAGGGACTGCGGCCCATCCGCCGCAACGACGTCGTGGTCTTCAACTTCCCGGCGGGTGACACCGTGCTGCTCGAGAACCAGTCGGTGACCTACTACGACGTGCTGCGCAGCTACGAGGCCTCGTTCGGCAAGGAGGAGGGGCGCCGGCGCCTCAACGCGGAATACACGGTCATTTCGCGGCCTGTGGACAAGCGCGAGAACTACATCAAGCGCTGCATCGCGCTGCCGGGCGACTCGCTCGAAATCCGCAACGGCGAGGCCTGGATCAACGGCCAACCGCAGGAGCCCGTGCCGGGGCTCCAGTACCAGTACGTCGTGCAGACGGCGGCCCCCTTCACGCAGTACGCCCTCGAAAAGCTCGGCATCCGCGAATACAGCGGCAACGGCTCGGTCTACTACATGTGGATCACGGACGAGGTGGCCGAACGGCTCCGCGGCATGAAGAACGTCACGATGGTCCGCCGCTACTACTACGCTCCCAACACGGACGTCTTCCCGCAGTGGGACGAGCCGCGCTGGAGCCAGGACAACTACGGCCCGATCTGGATCCCGAAGCGCGGCGCCACCGTCGCGCTCACGCCGGAGAACCTGCCCCTCTACGAGCGCATCATCACCGCCTACGAGGGCCACACGCTCGAGCAGCGCGACGGCGTGATCCTGATCGACGGCGCACCGGCCGACAGCTACACCTTCGGCATGGACTACTACTGGATGATGGGCGACAACCGCCACAACTCGGCCGACTCGCGCTTCTGGGGCTTCGTGCCCGAGGACCACATCGTGGGCAAGGCCTCGTTCGTGTGGCTGTCGCTCGATGCCGACAAATCCTTCCCGTCGAACATCCGGTGGGAGCGACTCTTCAGCAAGGTACGTTGACGTGGCCGAGGACAGCTATCTGACCATCGCCGCCCCCGCCGAGGCGGCCTCCCGGGAGCGCAGCAGCAAGTTCCTCGCCTATGCCTACCCCGTGCGCACGGAGGAGGAGATCCGCGAGCGGCTCGACGCGCTGCGCAAACGCTACTACGACGCCACGCACCACTGCTACGCCTGGCGGCTCGGCCCGCGCGGCGAGCAGTTCCGCTCGAACGACGACGGCGAACCCTCGGGCACGGCCGGCAAGCCGATTCTCGGTCAGCTGCTCTCGACGTCGGTGACCGACTGCCTTGTGGTCGTGGTCCGCTACTTCGGCGGCACGAAGCTCGGCGTGCCGGGGCTCATCGCCGCCTACCGCGAATCGGCCGCCGAGGTCCTCGCCGCGGCGCAGATCGTCGAGCGCACGGTCGACCGCGACATCTGCGTCGACTTTCCCTACGTGGCCATGAACGACATCATGCGCGTCATCAAGGAGCTGCAGCCGACCGTCCGCGCCCAGCGCTTCGACAACCTCTGCACGATGGAGCTAACGATCCGCCAAACGCTCGCCGGGCAGTTGGTCGAAAAGCTCCGCAAGGCGGGCGGGAGCATCCGCGAGGAGGGGTTGCAGGGGCAAAGCGCCGAATAGCCACACGCCGCCACCGCGCGGCACAAACGCGACACACCATGGAAGAACACCGCAACAGCATATACATCAAGGGGGCGCGGGTCCACAACCTGCGCAACATCGAGGTCGAGATTCCGCACGACAAGTTCGTCGTCATCACGGGGCTCTCGGGTTCGGGCAAGTCGACGCTGGCCTTCGACACGATCTTTGCCGAGGGGCAGCGCCGCTACGTCGAGAGCCTCTCGGCCTACGCCCGGCAGTTCCTGGGCCGCATCAACAAACCCGACGTCGACATCATCACGGGCATCGCCCCGGCCATCGCCATCGAGCAGAAGGTCAACACGCGCAACCCGCGCTCGACCGTCGGCACGACGACCGAAATCTACGACTACCTCAAGCTGCTCTTCGCCCGCGCGGGCCACACCTTCTCGCCCGTCTCGGGGCAGGAGGTGCGCTGCTACAGCGTGGACGACGTGGCGGCACAGCTGCTCGCACAGCCCGAAGGGAGCCGCGCCGTCATCGCCGCACCGCTCGTGCTGGCCCCGGGGCAGGGGATCATCGAGAAGCTGACGCTGCTGCTCGCCGACGGTCTGCTGCGCCTCCACACGCAGGGGGCAACCCGCCTGATCGAGGAGGTGCTGCCCGAAATCGGACCGCAGAGCGACCCGTCGCAGTTCAGCGTCGTGATCGACCGCCTGCGCGTGGCCACCGACGCCGACACGCAGACCCGCATCCGCGACTCCGTGGCCCGGGCCTTCTCCTACGGCGACGGCGTCTGCCGCCTCATCACCGAGGCGGGCGAGCAGACCTTCTCGTCGCGCTTCGAGGCTGACGGCATCGAGTTCGAGCCCCCGACGGAGCATCTGTTCAGCTTCAACAACCCGCTGGGCGCCTGCCCGCGCTGCGAAGGCTACGGCAAGGTGATCGGCATCGACGAGGACCTGGTGATCCCCGACAAGAGCCGCTCCGTCTACGACGACGCCATCGCCTGCTGGCGCGGCGAGACCATGCGCCGCTGGAAGGAGAAGCTCATCGAGAACGCCGACAAGTTCGACTTCCCGATCCATACGCCCTTCCACGCGCTGACGGCCGAGCAGAAACGGCTGCTGTGGCGCGGCAACGAATACTTCCACGGACTGGACGACTTCTTCGCCTACATCGACTCGGAGCGGCGCAAGATCCAGTTCCGCGTGATGAAGGCCCGCTACACGGGCAAGACCGTCTGCCCGGAGTGCGGCGGCTCGCGCCTGCGCCGCGAGGCGCTCTACGTGCGTGTGGGCGGGCGGACGATCGCCGACCTGGTGGCCATGCCGGTCGACGAGCTGATCGACTTCTTCAACCATCTCACGCTCGACGAGCACGACACGAAGACCGCGGCACGCATCCTGACCGAGATACGCAACCGCCTGCAGTACCTCGCCGACGTGGGGCTCGGCTACCTGACGCTCGACCGCCTGTCGTCGACCCTCTCGGGCGGCGAGAGCCAGCGCATCAACCTCTCGACCTCGCTGGGCAGCAACCTCACCGGCTCGCTCTACATCCTCGACGAGCCCTCGATCGGCCTGCACCCGCGCGACACGAACCGCCTGGTCAAGGTGCTGCGGCAGCTGCGCGACCTGGGCAACACGGTGATCGTCGTCGAGCACGAGGAGGAGGTGATCCGCGCCGCCGACTGGATCGTGGACATCGGCCCCGGAGCGGGCTATCAGGGCGGCGAAGTGATCTTCAGCGGACCGCTGCCGCAGCTGCTCGAAGCGCCGCGGAGCCTCACGGCCGACTACCTCGCCGGACGGCGGTCGATCACGCCGCCCCCGGCACCGCGCGGCTGGAGCCGCTCGATCACGATCCGCGGGGCGCGCGAAAACAACCTGCGCAACATCGACGTGCGTATCCCGCTCGGCGTGATGACCTGCATCACGGGGGTCAGCGGCTCGGGCAAGTCGTCGCTCGTGAAGGGCATTCTCTACCCGGCACTGCGGCGCATGCTCTTCGACACGGGCGTCAAGCCCGGCGACTTCGACGCAATCGAGGGCGACGTGCGGCTGCTGCGCTCGGTCGAGATGGTCGACCAGAACCCCATCGGCAAGTCGTCGCGCTCGAATCCCGTGACCTACATCAAGGCCTACGACGAAATCCGCAAGCTCTTCGCCGACCAGCCCTATGCCCAGCACAACGCCCTCACGCCGGCGCACTTCTCGTTCAACGTCGCGGGCGGCCGCTGCGAGGAGTGCCAGGGCGAAGGGGTCATCAAGGTCTCGATGCAGTTCATGGCCGACGTGGAGCTGGTCTGCGAGGCGTGCGGGGGCAAGCGCTTCCGCGACGAGGTGCTCGAGGTCAAATACCGCGGGCGGTCGATCTACGACGTGCTGGAGATGACCGTCGACGACGCCGTGGCCTTCTTCGGCGAGGACGAGCGGAACGCCACGTGCCGCCGCATCGTCGAGCGGCTCCGCCCGCTGCAGGACGTCGGGCTGGGCTACATCAAGCTCGGGCAGTCCTCCTCGACGCTCTCGGGCGGCGAGAGCCAGCGCGTGAAGCTCGCCTCGTTCCTCACGCGCGAAAGCACGGAGGGGAGCGTGATGTTCATCTTCGACGAGCCGACCACGGGACTGCACTTCCACGACATCTCGAAGCTGCTCGCGGCCTTCGACGCCCTGATCGAACGGGGCCACACGATCGTCATCGTCGAGCACAACATGGACATCATCAAGTGCGCCGACTGGGTCGTGGACCTTGGGCCCGAGGCGGGCAGCGGCGGCGGCAGCGTCGTCTTCGAGGGGACGCCGCGCGAGCTGGAGCACTGCGCGGCAAGCCATACGGGGGCCTTTCTGGCCAAACGCGGAAAACTGAACGATGAATAGGGAATTCACGACATACACGCTGCCCAACGGCATCCGGGGCATCCACCGCCAGGTGAAGGGGTCGGTGGCGCACTGCGCGCTGGTGATCGGCGCGGGGAGCCGCGACGAACGGCCCGATGAATACGGGCTGGCGCACTTCACCGAGCACGCCTTCTTCAAGGGGACGCAGCGGCGCCGCGCCTGGCAGGTCAACTGCCGCCTGGAGAACCTCGGCGGCGAACTGAACGCCTTCACGACGAAGGAGGATACGACGATCCACGCCACGACGCTGCGCGGCGACTTCGCGAAGGCCGTGGAGCTGATCGCCGACGTCGCCTTCCACTCGACCTTCCCCGAGCGGGAGCTGGAGCGCGAGAAGGAGGTGATCGTCGACGAGATCAACACCTACAAGGATTCGCCCGTCGACATGATCTACGACACGTTCGAGGACATGCTCTTCGAGGGGTCGGAGCTGGGCCACAACATCCTTGGACGCAAAGCCGCGCTGATGCGTTACGACGGCGACGCGATCCGCGCCTTCACGGCCCGCACGCACACGACCGACCGCATGGTCTTCTCGTCGATCGGCAGCTTCCCGGCCCGCACGGCCGAGGCCGTTGCGGCCCGCTACCTGGCCGCCGAGCCCGCCTCCGCGCGGGGTTTCGAGCGCAAGGCCCCCGCGGCATACCGTCCCTTCGAGAAGAGCGTCACGAAGCACACGCACCAGACGCACTGCATCATCGGCAACCGCGCCTGCGGCATCGGCGACGAGCGGCGGCTGGAGCTCTCGCTGCTGACGAACATCCTGGGCGGCCCGTGCGCCAATTCGCTGCTGAACGTCGTCGTGCGCGAACGCCACGGCCTCTCCTACAACATCGAGGCGACCTACACGCCCTACAGCGACACGGGCATCGCGGCAATCTACTTCAGCTCCGAGCATGCGAACGCAGCGCAGTGCATCGAACTCATCGAGGAGCAGCTGCACCGCCTGCGCACCACGCCGCTCACGGCCCGGCAGCTCTCGATGGCCAAAAAGCAGTTCATCGCACAGCTGGCCATTTCGAGCGAGAGCAACGAAAGCTACATGCTCAGCGCCGGCAAGAGCCTGCTGGTGCACGACAGCGTCGACACGATGGAGGAGGTCTACGCCCGGGTGCGGGCGCTGACGTCCGAACAGCTCATGGCCGCAGCGGGGGAGGTCTTCAACGGCATGTCGCGGCTCATCTACAAATAACGGAAGGAATCATGGACGCGCTGGAACAGTACATACACGACCACACGGAGCCCGAGGAGGCGCTGCTGCACGAACTGGACCGCGAGACGAACCTCAGGACCGTTGCGCCGCGCATGCTCTCGGGGCACATTCAGGGGCGGCTGCTCGAGATGTTTGTCAGGATGGTGCGTCCGCGGCGCGTGCTCGAGATCGGCACCTTCACGGGCTACTCGGCCCTCTCGATGGCCGCGGGGCTCGACGACGGGGCCGAACTGCACACCGTCGAGGTCGACGACGAACTCGAGGAGGTGGCGCAGTCCTATTTCGACCGCAGCCCCTACGGAGACCGCATCCGCCTGCACATCGGGTCGGCACTCGACATCGCCCCGGCGCTCGGCGGGCGCTTCGACCTGGTCTTCATCGACGGCGACAAGCGCGAATACCCCGACTACTACCGCATGCTGATGGGCGACCGCGGCACCGAGCCGCTCGTCGGCAGCGGCTCGGTGCTTATCGCCGACAACATCCTCTGGTCGGGCAAGGTCGTCGGCCCCGTAGCCCACAACGACCGCCACACGCAGGCGCTCGTGGAGTTCAACCGCATGGTCGTCGACGACCCGCGCGTCGAGAACGTCATCGTCCCGCTGCGCGACGGGCTGAACCTGATCCGGGTGCGGTAGGGGAAACGGCGGAAGAGAAGACGGCAGGAAAGACGGCGGCAGGGGAGATGGCGGCAGGGGAGACGGCGGGCCCGCGATGGACCAATCCACGCCCGCCCGCGGGGCTGCCGCCGCAAAACCGCCGGACGAGCGCTCCGGAAGCGGGCAAAGAGCAGCCCGCAAACGGTCCGCAGCAGCCTAACAAAGGCCCGACAGCAGCCCGCAGACGGTCCGCAGCAGCCTAACAACGGCCCGACAGCAGCCCGACAACGGCCCGAGTGCAAGATTTTGCGGTCGGAATGAAGCATTCTCGCGATTTTTTCCTATCTTCACGGTACCAATCAAAATTGCCCGCCATGAAAAAGCTCATTCTGTCGCTCGCCGCGACGCTGGCCGCCGTATCCCTGCTGCAAGCCCAGGAACCCGACTATCGGTTCGGAAAGGTCTCCGAAGAGGAGCTCCGGATGGAACGGTACGACAGGGATCCCGATGCCGAGGCCGTGATCCTCTACGAGGAGCTCCGCACCTACTTCCTGATCGGCAACCAGTTCACCCGCATGACCGATTATTTCATCCGCATCAAGGTCCTCAAGGCGGAAGGCAAGGAGTATGCCGACATCAATCTGCCGTATGTCTTCCAGCGCGAAAACTACGCCAACCTCGATGCCGTGGCCTACAACCTCGTGGACGGCAAAATCGTGAAGACCCCGCTCAAGAAGCAGTACCTCTTCCGCGAGCAGGTCGGCGATGAGCAGTGGATGCTGAAGTTCTCGATTCCCGAGGTGCGCGAGGGGACCGTCATTGAGTACCGCTACCGCATGAATTCGGACTTCGTCACCTACATTCCGTCGGTTGTCGTGCAGCACGACATCCCGACCGTCCGCATGAAGGCGACGGTCGAGATTCCGGAATACCTCCGTTTCAACGTCAACACGAAGGGGTATCTCTCCATCAACATGCGGGAGAACACCATAGCCGGACGGATCGCCGGGACGGACGTCCCGTACAACGTGCGCGAGATCACGACCGAGGGCCGGGACATCCCCGCCCTGAAAAAGGAGCCCTTCGTCTGGAACCGCAACGAGTTCCGGTCGATGATCGACTTCGAGCTGTCGCAGATCGCCATGCCGTTCTCGGACGTGCAGAACTTCTCCCTGACATGGAAGGATGTCAACGAGGCCCTCGCGGAGACCGACTTCAACAGCAACATCCGCATGGGCAACCCATTCAAGGAGGAGACCGCCGCCATCGTGGCACGGAATCTCGCACCGCGGCAGACGCTGCATGAGCTCCTGCGTCTCGTGCAGTCGCACATGAAGTGGGACGGGAAATACCGTCTGATGAGCTCCTCGCCGCGCAATGCCGCGGACAAGGGTACGGGCAACAGTGCCGAAATCAACTCCGTGCTGATGGCTGCGGTCAAGGATGCGGGATTCGATGTCGTGCCCCTGCTGCTCAATCCCCGGTCCAGAGGCCGCCTGCCCCTGGCACACCCCTCGTTCGACGGCATCAGCACCTTCATCCTGCGCGTGACGCTCGACGACGGGAAATTCGCCTACCTCGACGGCACGGACCCCGACTCGGACGTGGACCTGCTGCCGACCGATCTGCTTGTGGATCGTGCGCGCATCTACGGCGTAAGCGGCGACGTCGGCTGGTGCGACCTCTCGCGGCTCGCCCCGGGCAACACACACATCAACATGACGCTCGGATTCGATCCCGAGCTCTCGGTCCACGGACGCATCACCGAACGGTACACCAACGTGCCGGCCCTGCGCTGCAGCTCCGCCTACGGCGACGCCCGGTCGGAGGAGGAGTATGTCGAGGCGCTGGAGGAGGAACACCACATCCGGATCGACAGCCTGACGATCAACGGCCTGCGCAGCGCACACCTCACGCAGGAGTTCACGATGACCCGTGAACCGGAGACGGCGGGGGATTTCATCTACCTCAATGCGACCATCATCCCGTTCCTGACGGAAAACCCCTTCAAGAGCCCCGAGCGGAAGTATCCCGTGGAGTTCGACAATCCGGCCTCCTACACCATGCAGGGTGTACTCCGCCTGCCCGAGGGCTACGTGGTCGAGGAGCTGCCCCGGGCGGCCCGGTTCAATGCGTTCGACGGCGACATCACCTGTTTCTACATGGCCCAGGCAACGAACGGTGTCATCCAGTTCAACATGCGCTTCAACCAGAAGCGGCTCATCTTCCTGCCGGAAGAGTACGCCGACCTGCAGGCCTTCTACGGCGCCGTGGTGAACATATGCAACAGCAGGATCGTCCTCCGCAAACAACAGTAGAGCCATGCTGCGATTCCTTGTCATGCTGCTGGGCGGCCTGCTGCTGCCGCTCCTTGCCGCAGCACAGTCCGCGGACGAAATTCCCGAGGCCCTGCTTGCGGAGAGCGATGCCGTCGTGCGGCTCGACGAAACCGAAACGACCTACACCTCGCCGACCAACGTCGTGGAGCGCCACCACCGGCAGATCACGATTCTCCGGCAGTCGGCCGCCCGCAAGGGGTTCTTCACCTGTGTCGTGGACCACAACAGCGCGCTGAAGAGCTTTGCGGGAACGGTGCGTGACGCCCATGGCAAGGTGATCCGCAAACTCAAGCGTTCGGAGCTGAAATACAGCGAATATTCGTCGGGGCTGGCCGACGATGCGGGTTACTACACGCTCGAAATCCTCGCCCCGACGGTGCCCTATACCGTCGACGTGGAGTACGAAATCGCCTGCAACGACGGCATACTCGCCTTTGCGCCGTTTCTGCCCGTCGCCTCGACCGCAACCTCGCTCGAGAAGGCTGCCTACACGCTCTCCGTGCCGGCCGGCACGCCGCTCGGCTACAAGTGCTGCCGCATCGGCGAGCCCGAAAAGCGCACGGAGAAGGAGCGCGACATCTACCGCTGGCAGCTCGAACAGCTGCCCGCCGTGGAGGCCGAGGAGATGATGCCCCGGCTGATCGACCTGCTGCCGATGGTCTTCGCCGTGCCGTATGATTTCCGCTACGGGCAGACACAGGGCAGCATGCGCGACTGGCAGTCGTTCGGCACCTGGCAGCAGGAACTGCTCGAAGGGCGCGACGCCCTGCCCGACGCCCTCCGCCGGGAGGTGCACGCCCTCACGGACACGCTGGCGACACCCCGCGAAAAGGTCCGCGCACTCTACGACTATCTGGGTGCCACGACCCGCTACGTGAGCATCCAGCTGGGTATCGGAGGCCTTCAGCCGATGCCGGCCGCCGAGGTCTTCCGCACGAAGTTCGGCGACTGCAAGGCGCTGGCGAACTACCTGCGGGCCCTGCTCGCCGAATGCGGCATCGACTCGGACTATGCGATCATCCACCTCGACCGGCCGCGCATGTTCCGCGACTTCGCCTCGGCAAACCAGGCCAACCACGCCATCCTGCGCGTCCCGCTCGCGGCCGACACGCTGTGGCTCGAATGCACGAATACGGAGATTCCGTTCGGTTACATCCACGAAGATATCGCAGGACACGACGCCATCCTCATCACGCGCGAGGGCGGGGTCTTCACGACGCTGCCCCGGTATGCCGACACGCTGAACCGCATGGTCCGCCACGTGGAGCTGGACGTCGCACCCGACGGTTCGGTCGCGGGACACGTCACCGAACGCTACGAGGCCGTGCAGTACGAATGGAAGATGGGATTTCCGAAACTCGACGCACGCGATCGGACCGACTACCTGCGCGGGGAGCTGAAACTCCCGACGGCCGCCATCACGCGGATCGCCTGCACGGAGCACAAGGCGCCGATCCCCGTGATCGAGATCACCTACGACTTCACGGCACCGCACTTCGTCAACTTCTCGGGCGAGCGGGGCTTCGTGCCGCTCTTTCCCTTCCGCGAGCCGAGTGTCACGACGGCCCGCAACCGCACCAACGACCTCTTCCGCGAGACCGGCTACTGCGACACGGAGCGCATCACGATCCGCCTGCCCGAGAACCTGCGCATCGAGGCGCTGCCCCGCACGGAGAGCCTCGACAACCTCTTCGGGCGCTGTGCGCTCACGTTCGACACCGCGGAGAACGCCATCACGGCGGAGTGCCGCATCAGCAAGTACTCCGGTACCTTTCCGCGCGAGGAGTTCGAGGCCTACAAGAAGCTCGGCAACACCATCAGGAAGGCCTACGGAGCCAGCATCGTGGTAAAACGGCAGTAACCGCGCAAAGAAGGGGAGGGGGTAGAGAGAAGACGAGCGATTTTTTCGTAACTTGCCGCAAATTTTCCGCATCATGGAACTCGAGGAACTGCAACGGCGCGTCGACGCCTGGATTCACGAATACGGCATGCGCTACTTTTCGGAACTGACGAACATGGCCTGCCTCACGGAAGAGGTGGGGGAGCTGGCCCGCGTGATGGCCCGCCGCTACGGCGACCAGTCGTTCAAGGCGGGCGAGAACGCGAACCTCGCCGACGAGATGGCCGACGTGCTGTGGGTGCTCGTCTGCCTGGCCAACCAGACGGGCGTGGACCTCACGGCCGCCATGGAGGCCAACTTCGCCAAGAAGACCTCCCGCGACCGGGAACGCCACCTGCACAACGAGAAGCTGCGCGGCTGACCGCCTGCGCACCCCCGCACCTCCGTACTCCCGCGTCCTCGTACCCCCGCACCCTCCGCACGGAAAAACCCCGTGCCGGGACCCCGAAGGGCCTCCGACACGGGGTCCGCTTATGGTGGAAAGCGTATGGTTTGGCGCGGATGCGGCGTCCGCCGGCGGGCCGGAGCATTGCCGGCGGGCTGGAGCGTTGCCGGCAGGTCGGGGTGTTACCGGCGGGCCGAAGCATTGCCGGCAGGTCGGGGTGTTACCGGCGAGCCGAAGCATTGCCGGAAGTCCGATCCGCAGAGGCATCAGCGGCTCCGCTGCGGGGCGACCTCGGAGACGGCAACCGGCACGGCCCGCTGCACGACCGTGCGCTGCCCCTCGTCCAGCTCGTCGAAGGAGCGGTCGAACCACCGGCGGGCAAGATCGTCGCGCAGCCCGGCGTAGGCCTTCGTCAACGCCTGCTGCACGCCGACATAAGCGTCATAGGGCGCCCCGGGTGCCGTATCGAGCAGCACGATGCCCCGGCTGACGGCATACCGTTCACGGCGGCCGTCGGGCAGCTCGAACTCCCGTTCGCACCGTTCGGAGAGGGCGGCATCATCCGACGGATTGCGCAGAAACTCCGCGACACGGGCTGTCAGTTCATCCGTCGAGACCGGCGTCTTCCCGCCGACAGGACCGGCCAGCACCTCGCCCCGGTCATTCACAAGCACCTGAAAGCAGTTGCGCTGCGCAATCGCCGGCCCGGCCCCTTTCGCCGGCTCCTCCCCGGTTCCAAAGGTAGCCTCGATAACGGGAAGCACCTCGACCCTGCCCTGACCTGCCATGTCGGGAGACGGCGGCAGCAGCCGTTCCACGCTCACCCCGTGCAGGCTGTAGCGCACGCGCAGCATCCCGGCCTCGCGCAGCTCCGCCTTCGCATCGGAGACCGAACCCATGCGCACGGCCCCGTCCGCACGGATCTCGACGGTCAGGCGCGACCGCTCTTCGGCCGGAAGCCGGTCGCGCTTGTCGGCAATGCGCCGCATCATCTCCTCCTTCGTGCAGGGTACGCCGTCGACCCACAGCTCCCCGCCGCTCATGCGCACCACGACGGTATAGGCATCGCCGCCCGGAGCCTCTTCCGCAACCGGCGCCCCAGCGGTCGGCGCCTCCGCCGGCTCGGCGACCGGGGGCTCGGCCGTCCGCACCGTAAAACTGCAAAGCATCATCATTCCGGCCACCACGGGGATGGCAGCACCGAGACGCCACAGGGCGTGGCGGTGCATTTCAAATCGTGTCATCATAAGAAATCGGTTTTTGGTGAATGAATGGTTCAACCCGCAGGTCATATCCGGATTATAACCGAAGAGTTGACGAAAGATCACGATTCGATAGGCCGTCAGGTCATACCCGGCCTTCAGCACGTCGGCATCGGCCTCCCACTCCTGCACCTCCTCGAGCCAGCGCCCGGCAATCCAGACAAAGGGATTGATCCAGTAGAGGCAGCGCACGACCTCGAGGACGATCCGCTCCGCCGTGTGGGCGTGGCGCACGTGGCTCCGCTCGTGGCAAAGGATCATCTCGCGGCGCAGACCCGTGCACGCGGGACTCATGAAGACGGTCCGCAGGAAGGAGAAGGGCGACGCAATGGCGGGATGCTCGGCCAGCGTATAGCCGTCACCTGGCGTGAGGTGCGCCCGGCGGCGCAGGCGCCGGATACGCAGCATCCGCACCCCGAGCAGTCCCAACGACAGCAGCACCACCGCGCCATAGAGCGCCGCAACACCCCCGCGCCACGCGACGGCACGGTCTGCAGACGCGGGCCCCGGCACAGCGGAGGCCTCGGCGGCAAGCGTCCCGACATCGGCATCGGCCGCAGGCCCGGCCGTTGCGGCATCCCGGGCGGGCAGAGCGGCTTCGGCGGGCGCCTCGATCAGCGGCAGCGGATAGAAGACCGTATCGGCAGGGTAGAGCGGGATGTTGAGCGCCGGAATCACCGCGGCAGCCACCATCGCCGCCACCAGATAACGGCGGCAGGCCCGATAGGGGATGCGGCGCACGAGCAGCAGGCGGTAGAGGCCCAGCAGCAGGCCGCTGCAAAAGAGCACTTCCAGGAGGTAGAGCAGGGGGGATTTCATGGCGACAGGGTGAAATGAGTGTCAGTGAACGGTTTTCGCTGTTTTAGTCGGCTTGCGTGTTGCGGTCGGGGCTGTCTGCCTGTTCGCGTTCGGCGTTCGGATTGTCCGAGGCCCCGTCGCGCAGCATCTTCAGGATGGCATCGGTCTCCTCGACCGAAATGCTCCTGTGGCGCGAGAAGAACGACATGAGTCGGCTTACCGAACCGCCGAAGAAGTTCTCGAGCACGGTATCCATGTAGCGGCCCGCGTAGTCGTCCTTGTCGACGAGCGGGAAGTACTCGTAGGTCTTGCCGTAGGCCTTGTGGCCCACGAAACCCTTGCGTTCGAGGATGCGCACGATGGTCGAGACGGTGTTGTAGGCCGGCTTGGGGTCGGGCATCTCGTCGAGAATGCCGCGTACCACCGTCGCCCCCTTGGCCCAGAGCACCTGCATGATCTCCAGCTCGGCCCGTGTCAGCTCCTGCGGTCTGTTTTTGACGATTTCCACCATAACTATACATTTAGTTGATTACTGTACGACAAACATACAACTAATTTTTTAATTATACAACTAAATTATTAGTTAATTTACATGCAAGTGGAAATAGACACGAAAGGAGAGGGGGCAATACGCCGCATCGGAGAGGAAGCAGGAAAGCGACAGCACCGAGAAAGGACCAACAGGAGAGCCCGGGCGGCGAGCACAGGAGCATAGGAAGAACCGGGACGGGACCGTTAAGAAGCGAAGGCGGAGCGGGAAGCGGTGACGACAGGAAGAGGGCAAGGGAAACGGAGGCCGCCAGGAAAGGTAAGGCAGCCCGACAGGGGCAGCAGGACAGAGATGCACGGATACACTCGTCGCGCAAAAAAGCGGACCCGGGTCGGGTCCGCCGTCGGAACAAACTCAAAACAGAGACGGAACGTCGGGGGCAGGGGAGCGTCGGCGTGCGAACACCCGGAACGGGAGATCGCGCCGGAGGGCAACAAGTACCAACCGCCGCTCACTCCACCAGGTCGATGCAGACGGCTCCGTAGCGGCCCTGCGGTCCGAAGAGCTGCACGGCTTCGGCCGGCAAAATATAGTAGTAGTGCATCGGGACGCTCGCATTCGTCGAAAAGGCATTGGACTGACACATCGCCAGCCACGCGTCGATCGTCGAGAAACGACCGCCCAAAACAACCAGCGGCACCCGGTCGGGGTAGGTTTCGCCGACCACAACCGCCCGGGGAGCCGCCCCGGCAGCCCGCGGTACGGCATCGCCCAGCGAATCCAGCACGCTGACTGCCCGCTCCGCGGCCTCCGCGCCGTCGGCCGGGTTCCAGATATCGAGCCGCCGCAGGGTCAGTCCCTCGATAAAGCGGAGCACGCTGCCGGGAACCGGCCTGCCGTCAAGCAGGTAGAGCGCATCCTCCGGCAGACCGCGCCAGATGCCCTCCGGTTTCCACGACACCTGCACATACCCCTCCACACGCCGCAGCGAGTCGTAATCGGCACGCAGCGAATAGGTATTGATCCGCGACGGTTCGGTCCGCCACTCGCCCGTCCGCGGATCGGGGCTCTCACCGCCGCCCGTCCAGGTATACCCGGCCGCATTGCCCACCAGATGCGGCCGCACGCCCTTGCGGCGGTTGCGCTCGGTAAAGAACTTCAGCAACCGGACCTGTTCGCGTCCCGTCGTGTCGGAGAGCCGCATGCGCCGCGGCTTGACCTTCACGCGCCGCACGTTCCAGAGCGTCACGGCATCGTAGGCCTCCACGAAGCTCGTGCGGCGACGGTTGAGCTTGCAGGCAACGCGGCTGGAGGTATCGGCCACGGCCGGCAGGGCAGCCGCAGTGACCTCGGCCACCGTATCGCGCTGCGCCCGGTCGAAGCGCAGCACCGCTTCGAGGCGTTCGGGCTCCTGCGCCGAGGCCTGCCATACGCCCATCACAAGGGCAACCAGCACGACGACAATCCGGTTCGAGGTGGAGTTCTGCATGATGTTCTAATTTTTTCGTAAAATTAATACTAAAAAATTAGATATACAACATTTCGCGCACTGAACCGCAAAAAAAGAGGGCACAGGGGCGCGGGCACAGAGGGGGCGAGGATAGGGACGCGGGCACGGTGGGATAGCGCCGCGGCCG
>OIBL01000268.1_pt1 | contig 23933 bp, 20 predicted proteins | sample 1581041 | NCBI WGS metagenome assembly OIBL01 (sample SAMEA3882547, study PRJEB24775) | human gut metagenome | biome: human-associated habitat; feature: intestine environment; material: feces | place: Netherlands | collected 2009/2010 | reverse complement strand
GTACACGCCGCAGGAGATCTCGGCCATCATTCTCCAGAAGATGAAGAAGACCGCCGAGGACTATCTGGGTCAGGAGGTGACGGAGGCCGTCATCACGGTTCCTGCCTACTTCTCCGACTCGCAGCGTCAGGCTACGAAGGAGGCGGGCGAAATCGCCGGTCTGAAGGTTCGCCGTATCATCAACGAGCCTACGGCCGCTGCGCTGGCCTACGGTCTGGACAAGAAGGCGAACGACATGAAGATCGCCGTATACGACCTCGGTGGCGGTACGTTCGATATCTCCATCCTGGAACTGGGCGACGGTGTCTTCGAGGTAAAGTCGACCAACGGCGATACGCACCTGGGCGGTGATGACTTCGACCACGTGCTGATCGACTACATGGCCGAGTCGTTCAAGGCCGAGCATGGGATCGACCTGCGTCAGGACCCGATGGCGCTGCAGCGTCTGAAGGAGGCTGCCGAGAAGGCCAAGATCGAACTGTCGTCCTCGACGACCACGGAGATCAACCTGCCGTACATCATGCCGGTGAACGGTATTCCGCAGCACCTCGTCATGACGCTTACGCGTGCCAAGTTCGAGCAGCTGTGCGACCATCTGATCCGCAAGACGATCGAGCCCTGCAAGCTGGCGCTGCGTGATGCCGGTCTGGAGGCTTCGCAGATCAACGAAGTGATCCTCGTGGGCGGTTCGACGCGTATCCCGGCCATCCAGAAGATCGTCGAGGAGTTCTTCGGCAAGACCCCGAACAAGTCGGTCAACCCCGACGAGGTCGTAGCCATCGGCGCAGCCATCCAGGGCGGTGTGCTGACGGGCGAAGTGAAGGACGTGCTGCTGCTTGACGTGACGCCGCTGTCGCTCGGTATCGAGACGCTGGGCGGTGTGATGACGAAGCTCATCGACGCCAACACGACGATCCCGACCCGCAAGTCGGAGGTCTTCTCGACGGCGGCCGACAACCAGCCTTCGGTAGAGATCAACGTCTGCCAGGGTGAGCGTCCGCTGGCCCGCGACAACAAGTCGATCGGCCGCTTCCACCTCGACGGCATTCCGGCCGCACCGCGTGGCGTGCCGCAGATCGAGGTCACGTTCGATATCGATGCCAACGGTATCCTGAACGTATCGGCCAAGGACAAGGGCACGGGCAAGGAGCAGAAGATCCGCATCGAGGCATCGTCGGGTCTGACCGAGCAGGAGATCCAGCGCATGCGTGACGAGGCGAAGGCCAACGAGGCGAAGGACAAGGCCGAGAAGGAGCGTATCGACAAGATCAACGCCGCCGACTCGAACATCTTCACCACGGAGAAGCAGCTCAAGGAGTACGGCGACAAGCTGCCCGCAGACAAGAAGGCGGCTATCGAGTCGGCTCTGGGCAAACTGAAGGAGGCGCACAAGAACGCCGACGTGGCTGCCATCGACACGGCCATGGCCGAACTGAACGCCGCATGGCAGGCTGCTTCACAGGATATCTACGCACAGCAGCAGGCTCAGGGCGCCGCAGGCCAGCAGAGCCAGCAGCAGTCGCAGAGCAATGCCGGCAACTCGAACGGCAACTCCGGCCAGCCCGAGGACGTCGAGTTCGAGGAGGTAAAATAATCCCGAAACGGCTGGGCGGCAGGGGTGATCGGATCATCCCTCCCGTCCGGGAGAGGGCAAGGGGCGCGATCCCAAAAGGGTCGCGTCCCTTTTTTTGTGTTTTTTCCGCTGCAGGTGCATCGCGGCCGGCTTCGGTTTGCTATCTTTGCACCCGGTGCCGGATGCGGACTGTCGTCGGGATGGCAGCCGCCAGGAACCGGCATATAACGGACATTTACGGACAAAGAGATGGCCTGGTTCTATCTGCTGCTGGCGGGACTCTTCGAGATGGGGTGGCCGCTGGGCTTCAAACTGGCGGGCGAGTCCCCGCGCTTTCACCTGCTCTATCTGTCGCTCGCCGTCGTCTCGATGGCCTTGAGCGGCTGGCTGCTCTACCTGGCGCAGCGCGACATCCCGATGGGTACGGCCTACCTGGTCTGGACGGGGATCGGCGGCATCGGCACGGTGCTGATCGGCATCCTCTTTTTCCACGATGCGGTGACCGTCTGGCGGCTCTTTTTCCTGTCGCTGGTCCTGATCGGTATCGTGGGGCTGAAGATGGTCCATTGACCGGCCGGCACATCGGCAAAAAGACAAAAGGGGCATCCGCTTCGACGGATGCCCCTTTTTGTGTGCCCGGCAGCCCGGTCTGTCCGCTCTCCGGTTGGCGATTGCCTGACCACTTTGTTTCCCGACGGTCCGAAGGGCCCGTTGTCTGACTCCCCGGCTGTCCGGCTGTCCGGCTGTCAGTCGGCCGTGACCCTCCGGAAGGGCTTGTTGTCCGGCCGCTCTGATGCTGCCAGTCCGCCGGCTGCCTGCCGTCCCGGGCCCCCGGTCGACGGGCACTTACCGGCCGACGGTCAGTTCGACGATGCAGTCGGGGCCCTGCGGCCGGCTGCCCAGCACGACCGTCACCCCGTGCGCATCCTGCCGGAAGGCGAGCTTCTCCCCGTCGGCGAACCGCACGGCGCGGCGGATGCGCTCGTTGCGGATCGGCACGAACAGCTCTTCGTCCTCCCAGTCGAGGATGTGCAGGTAGATTTTGTCGCCGCGGTGCGTCGTGACACCCCAGTTGCGCGGGGCGACGGGCCCGGCGTCGGTGCCGTAGATCGTCTCACCGCAGGTGTGCAGCCACTCGCCGATGCCCGCGAGCCGTTCGGTTGCCTCCTCGGGCAGCCGGCCGTCGGGCTGCGGCCCGACGTTGAGCAGCAGGTTGCCGCCGCGCCCTGCAGCCCCCGCGAGGTAGCGGATCAGCTCGTCGGTCGACTTGTAGTCGCGGTCGGTGATGCGGTAGCCCCACGAACCGTTCATCGTCTGGCACGTCTCGAGCGGCAGGCGGCTGACGGCCTGTCCCGAGAGCCCGGCGGTATTCTCGCCCGGCAGGTCGCGCTCGAAGGTCTGCACGTCCTCGCCCTCGAAGGGGGCAAGGTGGTGGTTGTTGACCACCAGACAGGCGGGCTGCAGGCGGTGGATCAGACCGTAAAGCTCGTCGAGCCGCCAGTCGAAGTCCGGATGCTGGTCCTGATCCCACACGCCGTCGAACCAGATCGCCCCGACCGGGCCGTACTGCGTGAGCAGCTCCGTGAGCTGGGCCTTCATGAAGTCGAAGTAGGCGTCGGCATCCTCCCGCTCGGCCGGGCGTCCCGTACCGAGGCCCGTGCGGCCGCGCGGGGCATCCTCGCGCCACCAGTCGATGAGCGAGTAGTAGAAGTGCACGCGCAGCCCCTGCCGGTGGCACTCTTCGGCCAGCTCGCGCACGATGTCGCGGGCGAAGGGCGTGGCCTCGACGACGTTGTAGGGCGATTGCGCCGTGCGGAACATCGAGAAGCCGTCGTGGTGGCGCGTCGTGAAGCAGACGTAGCGCGCTCCGGCCTCGCGGAAGGCCGTGACCCACGCCGCGGCGTCGAAGGCGGCGGGGTAGAAGGCCCCGGCGAGCTTCTCGTATTCGCGGTAGTTGATGTCGAGATTGGTCATCACCCACTCGCCCTGACCCATCAGGGCGTAGAGCCCCCAGTGGATGAAGATGCCGAAGCGGTCGTCGGCGAACCGGGCGCGGGCGGCGAGGTTCTCGGGAGCGGGCACATAGCCCGTCTGTGCCGGAGCCGACACTGCGAGGAGTGCGGCGCAGCAGAGCAGGATGAGTTTTTTCATGGATTGTTCGGGATGTTTCCCCAAAGATAGGAAAAAATCGCGAAAACGGATGCTCACCGCGTGGGATTCGGTGCGGAAACCTCCCGCACGGCTATTTTCTGCCGCGGCTCCGCTCGGCGAGCCACATGCCCGAGAGGATCAGCGCCGCACCGCAGAGGGCCGCCGGGGTGATGCGCTCGTCGATGACGAGGGCGGCGGTGAGCATCGTCACCAGCGGGTTGAGGTAGATGTAGTTGGTCGTGCGCACCGCCCCGAGACGGGTCATGGCGGCGTTCCACAGCATGTAGCAGAGCAGCGAGGCCACGACACCCAGGAAGAGCAGGTTGCCCCACACGGCTGGGTGGCGGAGCGTTGCGGCCGGAAGGTCGAAGGGCTCCCATGCGAACCACGGCAGGATGGTCACGATGCCGTAGAAGAAGACCTTGCGCGTGACGTATGCCACCGGCAGACGGTCACCCAGGCGCTTGATTACGAGCGAGTAGAGCATCCACAGCAGCGCCGCCGAGAGGGCCAGCAGGTCGCCCCGCGGCGAGAGGTGCAGCACGAAGCGTCCGTTGAGCACGACGAGCACCACGCCGACGAAGGCCAGCGCGCAGCCCGCAGTCTGCCGCCGCGTCATGCGTTCGCTGCGGTAGACGAGGCTCAGGAGCAGGGCCGTCCAGACGGGCGCCGTGCAGACGATCAGCGAGACGTTCGACGCCGGGGCATACTCCAGCGCGATGTTCTCCGTGAGGAAGTAGAACGATCCGCCCGTCAGCCCCGCCGCCGCGAGCAGCAGCTCGTCGCGCAGCCGGGCCCTGCACAGCCGTACTCCGCGCAGCCGGTCGACGAGGCCGCGCCGGGCCGGACTGCCCGTGTCGTTTCCGGCATCCTTTTCCCGCCCCGCGGCGGTCCTTTCCCGCCCCGCGGCGTCCTTTTCCCGCCCCGCGGCGCTGCTGCCGGCCCTTCTGCGGCGGAGCGTGAAGGGCAGCAGGCCGAGGTAGGCCATCGCGAAGCGCAGCAGGAAGATCTCGGCCGGGGCGAGGCCGTGCGCGATGAGGACCTTCGTCGAAACGAAGGTCGCGCCCCACACCGTCACGCAGAAGAGCGCGGCCAGGTGGTATCCGTATGGGCCCGATCGCAGCATGCGGCCCCAAAAATACGGTTTTTTTGTCGTTCGCGCGCAATTCTTGACAGCGATATTCCGAAATTTGATTCTTTTTTTCTATCTTTGCGTGCTATTGTGCGCAAGGACGATAAATCAAACAAACAATAACAAATTTTTATCATTCCAATGCAAAGTAAAGGTTTTATCAAACTCGTCGCGGTGCTGCTGGCGCTGGCGTGCGTGTACCAGCTCTCGTTCACGTTCAAGACGAGAAGCGTCGAGAAGAAGGCGGCCGAGTACGCCGAGCAGTTCCCGCTCGAGGAGCGCTCCACGGCCGAACAGCACTACCTCGACTCGGTGCAGAATCTGCAGGTCTTCAACCTCGGATTCAAGAAGTTCACCTACAAGGAGTGCAAGGAGAAGGAGCTCAACCTGGGTCTGGACCTCAAGGGCGGCATGAACGTCATGCTGGAGGTGCAGGTCGAGGATGTGGTCAAGGCGCTTGCCGGTGACAGCCAGAACGATCCGACCTTCATCGAGGCCATCGCCGAGGCGAACGCCGCGCTCAAGGCCGGCACCTCGAACGACTACATCGGCGACTTCGTGAAGTCCTACGAGCGGCTGTCGGGCGGTCGTCCCATCGCCGAGATCTTCGTGAGCCCCGACCGCAGCGACATCACGCTCGAAAGCTCGGATGCCGACGTCGAGAAGGTCCTCAAGCGCGAGACCGAGGCGGCCATCGCCGCATCGTTCAACGTGCTGCGCAGCCGTATCGACCACTTCGGAGTCACGCAGCCCAACATCATGCGTCTGCCCAACTCGCACCGCATCCTGGTCGAGCTGCCGGGCGTGAAGGAGCCGCAGCGCGTGCGCGACCTGCTGCAGGGTACCGCCTCGCTGGAGTTCTGGCTCTGCTACGACGCCCGCGAGCTGCTGCCCGTGCTGAGCCAGGTCGACAACCTGCTCCGCGGCCGCGTCGAGGAGCAGGCCGCTGCCGCCGTTGAGGAGCAGACGGCTCCCGCCGCCGAGGCTGCCGCAACGGCTCCCGCCGCTGCCGGTGAGGAGCTGCTCGCCGAGGTCGGCAGCGACACGACGGAGATGACCGACGCCGCCCAGATGCAGCGTTACGACCGCGAGCGCAACCCCTTCTTTGCCGTGCTCGATCCCTACTATGCCGGCGGCGGCGCCATCGGTGCGGCATTCAAGGCCGACATCGCGGCGGTGAACGCCTATCTGGCCGATCCCGCCGTGCGCAACCTCTTCCCTGCGGACGTCATCTTCCGGTGGGGCGTCAAGGGTGACGACAACATCGGCGGCCGCTACTACCTCTATGCTTTGCGTGTCACCACGCCCGACGGCAAGGCGCCGCTGGACGGCAGCGTCGTCACGGAGGCCGTCGAGCGCTATGCACAGCGCGGCGCCGAGGCCGAGGTGGAGATGCACATGAACGCCGAGGGCGCCCAGGAGTGGTCGCGCCTGACGGGCGAGAACGTCGGCAAGTGCGTGGCCATCGTCCTCGACGGCTACGTCTATTCGGCCCCTGTGCTGCGGACGAAGATCGACGGCGGCATCTCGACCATCTCGGGCAGCTTCACCATCCAGGAGGCCAAGGACCTTGCCAACGTCCTCTCGTCGGGTAAGGTGCCCGCTCCGGCCAAGATCATCCAGGATACGGTCGTCGGTCCCTCGCTGGGTCAGGAGTCGATCAATGCGGGCATGCTCTCGTTCGTGATCGCCTTCATCCTCGTACTGCTCTACATGGGCCTCTTCTACAAGACGGCCGGCTGGATGGCCGACGTGGCCCTGCTAACCAACGTCTTCCTGCTCATGGGCGTGCTCGTGTCGTTTGGCGCCGTGCTGACGCTGCCCGGTATCGCCGGTATCGTCCTGACGATGGGTATGGCCGTGGATGCCAACGTCATCATCTACGAGCGCATCAAGGAGGAGCTGCGCGGCGGCAAGGGGCTGTCGCTGGCCATCAAGGACGGCTTCTCGAAGGCCTACTCGGCCATCATCGACGGCCAGCTGACGACGATCATCACCGGTATCGTCCTCTTCGTCTTCGGCAACGGTCCGGTACAGGGCTTCGCCACGACGCTGATCATCGGTATCATCACCTCGTTCTTCTCGGCCGCCTTCATCACGCGCCTGCTCATCGAGTGGATCGTGAACCGCTGGGGCAACATCTCCTTCTCGCACAAGTGGTCGGAGAACTTCCTCAGCAACACGCACGTGGACTTCATCCGCCTGCGCAAGATCGGCTATGCGGTGACGGCCGTGCTGATCGTCCTGTCGTGCATCTCGTTCTTCGTCCGCGGTCTGAACCTCGGCGCCGAGTTCACGGGCGGCCGCGCCTACGTCGTGCGCTTCGACAAGGCCGTGTCGGCCGAGGACGTGCGCCACAACCTCGCACAGATCTTCGCACAGCAGCCCGATGCCGACGCCGCATTGGTCAGCTTCGAGGTCAAGCAGTATGGCAACGAGAACCAGATGCGCATCGTGACGCAGTACCGCTATGACGATACGTCGGACGAGGCCGCGGGCGACGTGGAGCGCATTCTCTACGATGCCCTGAAGCCGCTCTACTCCTACGACATCACCTTCGAGCAGTTCCGCAACACGCAGACCGACGCCAACGGTATCCTGACGGCCGACAAGATCGGCCCCTCGATCGCACAGGACATGACCTGGAACGCCATCTACTCGGTGCTCTTCTCGCTCATCGCCATCGGTCTCTACATCGCCTTCCGCTTCAAGCGCTGGCAGTGGGCCACGGGCGCCACACTGGCCCTGGCGGTCAATGCGCTCTTCATCATCGGTCTCTTCTCGATGTTCTACGGCATCCTGCCCTTCAACCTCGAGGTGAACCAGGCCTTCATCGCCGCGATCCTGACGATCATCGGTTACGCCATCAACGACACGGTGGTGGTCTTCGACCGTATCCGCGAGTACCTGGGTCTCTACCCGAAGCGCAACCTCAAGGAGACCGTGAACAACGCCATCAACTCGACGCTCTCGCGCACGATCAATACGTCGGGTACGACGCTCGTCACGCTGCTGGCAATCTTCTTCTTCGGCGGCGAGACCATCCGCGGCTTCATCTTCGCGCTGACGGTCGGTGTCGTCGTGGGTACCGCCGCAACGATCTTCATCGCTACGCCCATGGCCTACGACCTGATGACGAAGCGTGCCAAGATCGACGACGAGACCAAATAGGCTCTCACTTCGCATTTTGCATAAAAACGGACTGCGCCTTTTGACGCAGTCCGTTTTATTTTTAACTTTGCGGAAGTTTACAACGGAGACACACCTATGATTATGGAGAATCTGCTGAAGTGGGTGCACCGCTACGTCTCGCCGGTCTTTCTGGCGCTGCTCGTCGCGTCGTTCATCCTGTGGTATATCGCCAAGTTGAGCTACACCTATACGACGGACCAGACCGTGCGCGTCGATGTCGACGGCGTGCCGTTCGAGGTTACGTGCGTGGTCGAAGGCGTGGGCACCAACCTGTTCGGCTACCGCGTCTACATGAACAAGACGCTGCACATTCCGCTGTCGGACCTCCGCTATACGCGTTCGCAGGAGGAGGGACACGAGGGCAAGCTGGTTCTCGATCCGCAGTCGCTGCAGAGTGCCATTTCGCTGAAGTTCAGTGATATCAAGGTGGTCTCGATCCGCTCGGTTCCCGAGATCGACGACCCCCGTAAACTCGAAAAGCAATGATGAAGGTGGGCATTACGGGCGGTATCGGCAGCGGCAAGAGCACGGTCTGCCGGTTGTTTGCCGCGCGCGGCGTCGCGGTCTACGATTCGGATACGGAGGCCAAGCGGCTGATGGCGACGACGCTGCGGCCGGCCATCGAGGCGCGTTTCGGCGCCGGAGCCTTCCGCGACGGGGTGTTGGACCGGGCCTACCTGGCCGACATCGTCTTCCGCGATGCGCAGGCCCTTGCGGACCTCGACGCCCTGGTGCATCCGGCCGTGCTGCGCGACTTCGAGGCGTGGGCCGCGGCGCAGCCGGGCGACTACGTCATTCTGGAGAGCGCCATCCTCTTCGAGGCGGGGCTGGAGCACGCCGTGGACCGCACGGTGGCGGTGCTGGCGCCCGTCGAGCTGCGCGTGCGGCGCACCTGCCGGCGTGACCGCTGCGACGAGGAGGCGGTGCGCCGCCGCATCGCCGCGCAGGCGGACGACGACACGCTCTGCGCCCGGGCCGACTACACGATCGTCAACATCCTGGAGACGGACCTCGAACCCGCCGTCGCCGACCTCGACCAGCGATTCCGCCATGAAGCCCATGAACTCCGCCGCACCGATGCCTGACCTTTCGCAGCCGTGCGTGATGGGTATCCTGAACGTCACGCCCGATTCGTTCTATGCCGACAGCCGCCGCACGACGCGCGAGGCGGTCGAGCAGCGAGCCCGCGAGATCGTGGACGAGGGGGCCGCGATCATCGACATCGGCGGCTACTCGTCGCGTCCGGGAGCCGACGAGGTGCCCGTGGAGGAGGAGTGGCGGCGCGTGGCCCTCGGACTGGAAGCGGTGCGGCGCGTGGCGCCCGGTGCGGCCGTTTCGGTCGACACGTTCCGCAGCGAGGTGGTCGAGCGGGCCGTCGCGGAGTTCGGTCCGGTGACGGTCAACGACATCTCGGCCGGGGAGCTCGATCCGCGGATGGTGCCGACGGTGGCACGTCTGGGCGTGCCCTACGTGGCGATGCACATGCAGGGCGATCCCCGGACGATGCAGTCCCTGACGAACTACCGGCGCGACATCGTGACCGAGGTGGTCGATTATTTTGAATGCCGCTGCGGGCAGCTGCTGGCGGCGGGCGTGAGCCGCGCACGGATCATCCTCGATCCGGGCTTCGGTTTCGCCAAAACCCTGGAACAGAACTACGAGCTGCTGGCCGGCCTGCACCGCCTCTGCGCACTGGGTTATCCCGTGCTGGCGGGCGTGTCGCGCAAGTCGATGATCTACAGGGCGCTCGATGCGACGCCTGCCGAATCGCTGGCCGGTACGGTGGCTCTCGGCTGGGAATGCCTGCGGCAGGGGGCCTCGGTCCTGCGCGTGCACGACGTCCGCGAGGCGGCCGATACGGTGCGTCTGTTCCGCCTTTACGAAAAAATGAGACATGGAGATGGAAAATGAAAAGAGAACGGAGAGCCCGCAGGAGCCCCAACTCGAGGGTGCGGTGCATGATGCTCCGACCCCGCGACGCCGGCATCGCCGTCCGTCGCACCGCAATACGGCCGCCGCTTCGGCGGAGCCGGCCGCACAAACTGAAAGCGCAGCCGCCGCTCCGGCGGAGTTGGCCACGCAACCCGAACATGCGGCCCGCGGGACGGCTGCTGCCGAGCAGCCCGCATCCGATGCCGTAGCACCGGTAACTCCGGTCGCGACAGCGGCAGCTCCGGCTCCGCGCGATCTGGCCGCGCAACCGGCCCAAAAGAGTGCGGCGGAACCCGCCGCGCAGCCGATGCCTGCCGCGGAACCGTCCGGATCGAAGCCCGCCGCGCAGCAGAAGCCCGTCGCGGAACCGTCCGGCTCAAAGTCCGCCGTGCAGCAGAAGCCTGCCGCGGAAACGTCCGGATCGAAGCCCGCCGTGCAGCAGAAAGGGGCCTCCGCACCGCAAAGGCCCGCAGCGCCGGAGCGGCAGAAGGGTGCCGCCCCGCAGCGTCCGGCTGGCGCCGCCAGTGAGCACCGGGGCGCTGCGCCGCAGAAGCCGGCAGGGCAGAATGACCGCAAGGCGGCCGCCCTGCGCAATGCGGCGGCGAACGACCGCCGGACGAATACCCCGCGCCGCGCCGCGGAGCCGCCCAAGCGCCCCGCAACCCCGCAAAAACGTCCCGCAGAGCGGTCGACGGGGGATGGCGGATGGACGTGGCGCGGCTATCTGTGCCGGCTGTCGGTGGTGATCCTCGGCACGGCCCTGACGCTCCTCGGTGCCGGGCTGATCGGCCGCTGGCAGGAGTTCCGGCAGGTGCGCGGGGCGATGCAGGCGGTCTACGAAGAGCTGACCGCAAACCGTGCCGCGGTCGGCATGGCCTGCCGCGGTCTGATGCGTGGCGGACAGGAGCTGCAGCCGCGTGCCGGAGCTGCCGACAACCGCTTGTCGGCCACCTCGCCGACGACGAATCCGATGACCCTGCGTGCGCCGGTCACGCCCGTGCTGCGCGACGAGGCGTGGCAGGTGCTCTGTGCCTCGGGCGTGATGGCGTCGGTGCGCGACGGCGAGCTGCTGCGCGACATGGCGGGCTGCTATGCCGACGTGGACCGCTTCGCCCGGCAGATCGAGAAGGGCTGGGCGCCCGATCCCGCAGCCGCACAGCTCGGAAAGGGTGCCGCAGGGCGGATCGACCGCGTGCTGCGGCAGCTTGAGGGCAAATACGGTTTCCGTCAATGATACGTGTAACGGACATACACAAGCGCTTCGGCACGCTCGAGGTGCTCAAGGGGGTCTCGCTGGAGGTCGCGGCGGGCGAGGTGGTCTCGATCGTCGGGGCGAGCGGTGCCGGCAAGACGACGCTGCTGCAGATCATGGGCACGCTCTCGCGTCCCGACGCGGGGCGTGTCGAGATCGACGGCCGCGACGTCTTCGCGCTGGGCGACAAGGCGCTGTCGGTCTTCCGCAACGAGCGCATCGGCTTCGTCTTCCAGTTCCACCACCTGCTGCCCGAATTCACGGCCTTCGAGAATGTCTGCATTCCGGGGTTGATCGGGCGGCGCCCGCGGGCCGAGGTCGAGCGCCGCGCCGCGGAGCTGCTCGCCATGATGAACCTCACGGAGCGTCGCGACCACAAGCCCGGGCAGCTCTCGGGCGGCGAGCAGCAGCGCGTGGCCATCGCCCGGGCGCTCATCAACTCCCCGGCGGTGCTGCTGGCCGACGAACCGTCGGGCAACCTCGACACGCACAACCGCGACGAGATCCACCGCCTCTTCTTCGAGCTGCGCGACAAACTGGGTCAGACCGTCGTCATCGTCACCCACGACGAGGGGCTTGCGGCGATGGCCGACCGGAAGATTACGATGTCCGATGGCCGGATCGTGTGACGACGGGGTGCGGGAGCTGCTCGAACGGCTCCACGACCGCTACAACCGGCCCGAGTTCATCGACTGCGACCCGATCGCCGTGCCGCACCGCTTTACGGAGCGTGCCGACCGTGAGATTGCGGGCTTTCTGGCCGCGACGATCGCCTGGGGCAACCGCCGGACGATCGTCCGCAACGGGCACCGCCTGATGCATTTCCTGGACGACGCCCCGGCCGACTTCGTGCGCAATGCCTCGGAGCGGGAGCTTGCCGGCCTCGACGGATTCGTGCACCGCACCTTCAACGGCGCGGACCTGCGCGACTTCGTGCTGGCGCTGCGCCGCATGGAGCAGCTGTACGGAGGCCTCGGCGCCTTCTTCGAGACGCAGTATGCGGCGACGGAGAGCCTGCCCGCCGTGCTGGCGGCTTTCCGTCGGGAGTTTCTCGCCGCCGAGCATGCGCCGCATTGCGAGAAGCACCTCTCCGACATCGGGCGGGGCGCCGCCTGCAAGCGGCTCTGCATGTTCCTGCGCTGGATGGTCCGGCGCGACGACCGCGGCGTGGATTTCGGCCTCTGGACCGGCATCCCGATGTCGGCGCTCCGCCTGCCGCTCGACGTGCATGTCGGCGAGGTGGGCCGCCTGCTGGGGCTGCTCGGACGCCGGCAGAACGACTGGCGGGCCGTCGAGGAGATCACCGCCCGGCTGCGGGAGTTCGATGCCGTGGACCCCGTGCGCTTCGACTATGCACTTTTCGGCGCCGGGATCGACGGCTGCCTGCACGTTAACGGATAGACGATGTTCCAGTTCAAACACTTCTCCATCCGTCAGGACCGCTGCCCGATGAAGGTCGGGACCGACGGCGTGCTGCTCGGCGCCTGGGCCGACGCGGGAGCCGACGCGCGGCGCATCCTCGATGTGGGGACCGGCACGGGCCTCATCGCTCTGATGCTGGCCCAGCGGACCGCCGCGCTGCCCGGTGTGCGCATCACGGGGGTCGATGTCGACGACGTGTCGCAGGCGTGCGAGAATGCCGCCGCCTCGCCTTGGGCCGCGCGCGTGGAGTTCGTGCAGTGCCCCGTGCAGGAGTACCGCCCCGGGGAGCGCTTCGACCGCATCGTCTCCAATCCGCCCTATTTCGTCGATTCGCTTACCTGCCCCGATGCGGGGCGCACGACGGCGCGTCATGCCGTGACGCTCCGCTACGGGGAGCTGTGCGATGCCGTCGTGCGGCTGCTGGCTCCCGGAGGACGCTTCGCCGTGATCCTGCCGACGGCCGAGGCGGCGCGTTTTCTGGCGGAGTGCCGCGGGCGGCTCGTGCTCTGCCGCCGCACGGACGTGCGCACCACGCCGCGCCGCGAGACCCGGCGCGTGCTCATGGAGTTCCGCCTGTTCGACGCCGTGCCCGATCCTGCGGCGCCGCCCGTCTGCCGCCGCGACGAGCTGGTCGTCGGCACGGGCGCGCACGAGTGCTACACGGAGGAGTACCGGGCGCTGACCCGCGATTTCTACCTGAAATTTTGACGAAACGCGAAAATACGTTACATTTGCATCTATGGATAAAAAACCTGCGCGTATGAAAGCACAACTTTTGGCCCTTGCGCTGCTGGTCTGCGGCGCCGCTGCGGCCCAGAATCCCTACATAGCCGTTCAGGGCGCCGTGGAGAGCGCCGACGGCATCACGGTGTCGAACCCGCGGACGATCCTTGCCGTGGACGTCACCGTCGAGCGCGACCTGACGCTCTGCGGCCCCTATGCGCGCTATGCGCAGAAGTTCCTCGGCGTGCGGGCCCCGCTCAGCGACCGGACCGTCTGGAGCATTACCGGGGCGCGTATCGCGCTGCTCGACGGCACGACCTACCTCAATGCCGCGGCTCCGGCCGCACCCGAGACCCGCGTCGTGTCGCACGCCGGATCGGACGAGGAGTTCGCGCGGCTGCAGCCCGACAAGACCGACATGTCCACCCCCGCCTTGGAGGATGCCGCCCGCGATGCGGCCAACCGCATCTATTCGCTGCGCCGCCACCGCCTGGAGCTCATCACGGGCGAAGCCGGCGAGAATGTCTTCGGCGAGGGGCTGAATGCCGCCCTGCGCGAGATCGACCGCCTCGAACAGGCCTATCTGGAGCTCTTCCTCGGCAAGCGGGTCGTCTCGACCTCGACGCGCCGCTATGTCGTCTATCCGCAGGCCGACAAGCAGCAGTATATCCTCTGCCGCTTCAGTGCGGCATCGGGACTGCTGCCCGACACCGACCTCTCGGGTGACATCGTGCTGTTGCAGATCGAACCCTCGGGCGCTCCCGTCGCTGCGGCGATCGAGGCTCCGGCCAAGGAGAAGCGCGTCTTCCAGTGCCGCGTGGCCGATCCCGCCACCTGCACGGTCCTCTGCGGCGGCCGCGAATATGCCCGCTCGGTGCTGCCCGTCTTCGAGTTCGGCCGCACGGTCAATGTGCTCCTGCCGGCTGCCCGCTAACCGATCCGCACGATGGATTTCACTTCACGCATGGTGGCGCTGCTCGGCGAGCTGCGCCGCGAGCGCAACGGTGCCGTGGCCGATGCCATGTGCCTGTGCGGCAAACCCTACGGACTCAACTACGGGGTAAGTCTCCCGACCCTGCGGCGGATTGCCCGGGCCGAGACGCCCGACCATGACTTTGCCCGCTACCTCTATGTGCAGGATGTGCGCGAACTGCGCCTCGCGGCGCTGTACATTGCGCAGCCGGAGCGCGTGACGATGGACGAAGCGGCGTTTTGGGCCGCGGGGATCATCAACTCCGAGGTGGCCGAGGAGGCCTCCTTCGCCCTGCTGTCACGTGTCGGCGTGCAGCCGGCAATTTTTGAGCGCTGGATGGCGGCCTCGCCGCTGTTGCAGTATGCGGCGCTGCTGGCTGCCGCCCGCTCGCCGCAGGCTTCGCTTGCGTGGGTCGATGCGGCGCTGGAGGCCGTGCACCGCGATGCCGTCGAAGCGGAGGCACTCGTTGCCGCAGCCCGAAGTGCCGCCGCGGCGGATACCTCCGCGGCGCCTGCCGCCGGGATTGCCGGAGCGGAGGGGCAGGCTGCCGGTGCTGCCGGAATTGCTGCGGGGACCGTCGAACTTGCAGCCGGAGCTGCTGCCCGAACCGGCAAGTCCGCCGAGGCTGCCGCTCTGACCGCTTCGGCCTCCTTCGCCGCGCGTGCGGCCCGTCTGGTGGCACAGGGAGCCGTGGCGCTGTGTGTGGCCGTCGGAAGCCAAAACGAAGAGAACCGGCTCGCGGTGCACCGCAAGGCCGGTTCTCTGGGCAAGCTCCCTGCCGAAGACTGCGTCCACGAGGAGCTCGCCTGGCGTCTGGAGCCGTGACCCCGTCTCTTCAGCCCGATTTGTCTCCGAACCGGATGCCGTGAATCGCCCGCGGGTCCGGTTTGTTGTTTCGGGGCCTTTTCGGTCGGAGTTCTCCGGCTGCCGGGACGGCGCGATGTGTCTAGCACCCTCGCGGCAGCGTGATATCCCGTTGCAAGATCCGTTCCGAAAATGGCGGCCGGGTGCCGTGGGTCGCCCCGCTGTGGCGAGAAATGTCGCGGATTGCAATCGTTCGGCCCGTTCCGGATATAATTCCGTCCGCACCTTTCCGTCTGCCCTCGCCTGTCCGCACTCTCCCGCCTGTCCGCACTCTCCCGTCCGTTCGTGCCCTCCGTAACGCACCGGGCGGCGAAGAGAATGTATCTCTCCGCCGCCCGGTATGTCTTCCGGCTTTATGCCGCCGGTCTCATTCTTGTGTCCGGTTTTTTTTCGTCTTGTCACCCGGCCTTGTCCGGTTTTTTCTTTTGCCGTCCGGAACCCTTCTTGCCGTCCGGGGCTTTCCCTGTTGCTCGCCCTCTCCGCAGCAGATTCGCCGGCGCCTACTCCGTGAAGAGGGCGCGCGGCAGCTGGTCGATGCTGTTGATTGTGACGACCTCGATCCCCTTGGGACGTTTCGTCCCCTTGGAGAGGTAGCCCGAGACGACGATGCGGCGGAAGCCGAGGCGCGCGGCTTCGCTGATGCGCTGCTCCGTGCGCGGAGCGGGGCGCACCTCGCCCGAGAGTCCGATCTCGCCCGCGCAGCAGATGCCCTCGCCGACCGGCCGGTCGTAGTAGGAGGAGATTACGGCGGCGGCAACCGCGAGGTCGAGCCCCGGGTCGGAGACCTTGAAACCTCCGGCGAAGTTCAGGAAGACATCCTTCTGGAACATCTTCATCCCCACGCGCTTCTCCAGCACGGCCAGCAGCATGTTCATGCGGCGCGTGTCGAATCCCGTGGCCGTGCGCTGGGGCGTGCCGTAGGCTGCGCCGCACACGAGCGCCTGCACCTCGATCAGGTAGGGGCGCACGCCGTCGGCCGCGGCCCCCACGGCGATGCCGCTCAACGGCTCCTCGTAGTGCGTCAGCAGGATCTCCGAGGGGTTGTCCACGGCGCGCAGCCCTGCGTCGAGCATCTCGAAGACGCCGATCTCGAACGTCGCGCCGAAGCGGTTTTTGATGCCGCGCAGGATGCGGTAGATGTTGTTGCTGTCGCCTTCGAACTGGAGCACGACGTCGACGATATGTTCCAGTATCTTCGGCCCGGCGATCGTGCCGTCCTTGGTGATGTGGCCGATGATGAAGATCGACGTGCCGGTCGACTTGGCGTATTTGAGCAGCGTGGCGGCGCACTCGCGGATCTGCGAGACGCTGCCGGCCGAGGAGTCGATCAGCTCGGTGTAGATCGTCTGGATCGAGTCGATGACCACGACGTCGGGCTGCTGCTCGGTGATCTGCGCCACGATGTTTTCGAGCAGCGTCTCGGGGTAGATCAGGCACTCGTCGTTGCCGATGCCGATGCGTGCGGCGCGCATCTTGATCTGCTCGGCCGACTCCTCGCCCGAGACGTAGAGCGTCTTGAGGCCGTTGTCCGTGAGGGCGATCTGCAGCGAGAGGGTCGACTTGCCGATGCCCGGCTCGCCGCCCAGCAGCACGAGCGACCCCGGCACCAGTCCGCCGCCCAGCACGCGGTTCACCTCCGCGTTGCCCAGGTCGATGCGGCGGTGTTCGCTCTCGCGGATGTCGCGCACGCGCTGCGGCCGCGACGCGGGCAGGGGTCCGGCGACCGTCGCGGCGACCGACCCGCTCTCGCGGGCGATGATCTCCTCGGTAAAGGTGTTCCACTCGCCGCACGAGGGACACCGCCCCAGCCACTTCGGGGCCTCGAAACCGCAGTTGCGGCAGAAAAATGCCTTCTTGACCTTTGCCATCGTCGTGTCGTTCGGTTTATTGCCGGTGCGAGGTATACTCCTTGCGCAGCACCTGCGTGATCTTCGCGTCGGGGTAGCGCGCCTGGTATTCGGCCGTGAGGTCGACGGTCAGCAGCGCCTGCCGCAGCCCCTCCTCGCTCGTGTAGGCCGTGACGGTGCACGTGTAGGCCTGCTCTCCGAAGTAGAAGCTGATGGCCGTCGCCCCGGGCTGCTTCATGAAGCCCCCCGAGACGGTCTCCGCACCGGCGGCGGGGCGCACCGTGAGCCGTCCGCTGTCGGCATATTTGAAGTCGAGCGTGTAGACGCCGCCCGCCTGTACGGGTGCGGCGGCCAGCACCTCCTCGCGGAGCTGCGTCACGAGGGGATTCTCCGGCTCCTCGACCGTCCCGTCGTCGGAGCCTGTCCCGGTGCCGTCGTCGGAGCCTGTCCCGGAGCCTGTCCCGGTGTCAGTCCCGGTGCCCGTCCCGTCGTCGGTTTCGGTTCCCCCTTCGCCTTCTCCCTCACCGGGCTGCGGTTCGGGTTCGGGCTGCGGCTCGGGCGTCTCCTCCTCGACCGTGACCGACACCTCGATCCGCACGACGGGGTAGGAGGTCGTGTAGTAGTACTCCGATGCATCGTCGCAGCCTCCGGCCAGCAGCATCAGCGCGGCGACCGTCAGCGTGCCGAGTCCGTATCGTATCCGGGCATTCATAATCCGAGCTCCTGGTCGATCAGTATGACGAGCACGCGCCCGGCGGGGTGGCAGCGCAGCATCTCCATGCGGGTGTTGCAGATGCGGTCCTCCGAGTTGCAGTCCATGCAGACGCCCGTCTTGGCGCAGGGCGTGCGGAAGCCCGGGTGGCGGGCGATGTTCTGCGGGGCCGCGATGCGGCGGATGCGCTCCTCGGCCTCGGTGCGGTCGGCGACGATCTTGTTGCGGCCCGCCACGAGAATCACCTTGCGGGGCCCGAAGGCTACCGGAGCGATGCGGTTGCCCACCATGTCGAGCCAGTGGAGCGTTCCCTCCGTCGTCACGGCGTTGATGCCCGTGATGAAGAGGTCCGACAGCAGGGCCTGCCGGCGTATTTCGAGCCGCTCGGGGCGGGGCATCGACGAGTCGAATCCGTCGAGCAGCGTCATGCCGGTCTGCCCGCGCAGCCACTCGATGATGCCCGTTGCGCGCATGGTCATCGAGTCGCCGAACGACACGAGCTGCGGCTTCTCCTCGCCGATGGTGCGTTTCATGATCTCGAAGGCCTCTTCGGGCGTGGCGACCGTCTCGACCTCGAAACGGTGGCGGCGCAGCGCGGCGGCACAGGCGGCGATGCGATCCGTAGTCTGTTCCATCTCGTTCTCTTTTTTGCGGTTTTTATTGCAGTTTGCGTTTCACGACGGCGGGATTCCCGGCCGCCAGCGAGTCGTCGGGTATGTCGCGTGTCACGACGCTTCCGGCCGCGATGATGCAGCGGTTGCCGATGCGCACGCCCGGGCAGACGATCACGCCGCCGCCCAGCCAGCAGTCGTCCCCGATCTCGATGCGCAGCCCCCGTTCGACGGGACGGCGGCGCTCGACGTAGTCAATGGGGTGCTGCGGCGTGTAGAGCTGGCAGTTGGGGCCGATGAGCGTGTGGTTGCCGATCGTGATGCCCCCGCCGTCGAGGAACGTGCAGTTGTAGTTGATGACGACCCCTTCGCCCACCTGCGTGCGGAACCCGAAGTCGCAGAAGAAGGGGGCGATCAGGTAACTCGTCTCGGGGAATCCCGGGATGAGCTCCCGCAGGGCGGCGCGGTAAGCCGCCGTGTCGCGGTAGGGGGTCGAGTTGAGCCGTTCGAGGCGTTCGTGTGCCCGGATGTTCAGCTCCAGGGCTTCCGGGTCGCTGTAGTCGTACAGCTCCCCGCGCATCATCTTTTCGAGCTCGGTCATGGTGTCGTTTCGTTATTTGATGAAGAAGCGGTAGACGTCGTTTCCGTTGGCGTAGAGCAGCAGGAAGAGGATGATGATGAGTCCCACGTACTGCGCCGCCTCGAGCACGCGGTCGCTGACCTTGCGCCCGGAGATCATCTCCCAGAAGGTGAAGATCGCATGCCCGCCGTCCAGCCCCGGGATGGGCAGGATGTTCATCACGGCGAGGATGATCGACAGGAAGGCGGTCTTGAGCCAGAAGTCCTGCCAGTCCCAGCTGCCGGGGAAGATGCTGCCGATGGCGATGAATCCGCCCAGCTCCTCGTACATCTTCGTCTTGGGCTGCACGATCAGCTTGAGCTGCTCCCAGTAGGAGGCGATCACCTTGCCGGTCTTGTGGATGCCGGCCGGAATGGCCTGCCAGAAGGTGTAGTGCTGCGTGCGCAGCTCGAAGGGCTGCGGGTCGGCAAAGACGCCGAGGGTCCCCTCGGCCGAGATCGGAATGCCGAGCCCGGCGATGCGCTCGCCGCCGCGCAGGACGGTGACCGACACCGTGTCTCCGGCCTTCGACTGGAGGTAGCGGCGGTATTCCGTGTAGGTGGCGTCGTGCACGCCGTCGATCGCGACGATCTCGTCGCCCCGCTGCAGGGCGGCGGCCGTCGGTGCCGCGACGCTGTCGATCAGGAAGGGCATGCGCAGCGTGAAGAGGTTTTCGTAGCCCTTTTCGCGGCGCATGTCGATCAGCTCATCGAGGGTCAGGTGGAGCGTCACCTGCTCTCCGTTGCGCAGCACGACCACCTCGCGGTCGCTCTCCGTGATGAGCAGCTGGTTGAGCAGCATGGAGATGTCGTCGACCTTCTCGCCGTCGATCGAGACGAAGCGGTCGCCGTCGCGGAATCCCATCCGGTGGCCCGCCTCGTTGAAGTTGTAGCCCCAGCGGGCCTCGTCGTTCGGAAAGTAGGTCTCGCCCCACGTGTAGCAGATGCCGATGTAGATCGTGATGGCCAGCAGGACGTTCATCACCACGCCGGCGATCATCACCAGAAAGCGCTGCCAGGCGGGCTTGGCCCGGAACTCCCAGGGCTGCACCTCGCGCTGCTGGTACTCCTTGTCCATCGACTCGTCGATCATGCCCGCGATCTTGACGTAGCCGCCCAGCGGCAGCCAGCCCAGTCCGTATTCGGTGTTTCCGCGGCGGAACTTGAAGAGCGAGAACCACGGGTCGAAGAAGATGTAGAACTTCTCGACGCGGATGCGGAAGACGCGCGCCATGATGAAGTGTCCCAACTCGTGGATACCCACGAGGATCGTGAAGCAGAGGAAGAATTGAAGAATCTTGATGATAAGTTCCATGGGAAGGTGTTTACTTGTTGAGGTATTCCGCGGCCAGCGCCCGGGCCTCGGCGTCCGAGGCGGCGAAGGCCGCAAGGTCGGGCGAAGAGACGAACGTCGCGCGCGTCAGGGCGTATTCGATCGCACGCACGATGTCGAGCCATGCGCAGCGGCGGGAGAGGAAGGCCGCGACGGCCGCCTCGTTCGCGCCGTTCATCGTGCAGGCCGCCGTGCCGCCGCGCCGCAGGCAGTCGTAGGCGATGTCGAGGGCGGGGTATTTCACGCGGTCGACCTCGGCGAAGGTCAGCTGCGGATGCTCGAGGAAGCTGAAGCGCTCGCCCGGACGGCAGGCCCGGTCGGGGTACATCAGCGCCAGGCTGATCGGCATGTGCATGTCGGGCGTGCCGAGCTGCGCCTTGATGGCGCCGTCCTCGAATTCGACCATCGAGTGGACGATCGACTGCGGGTGCATCACGACCGCGATCTTCTCCGCGGGCGTGCCGAAGAGCCAGTGGGCCTCGATGACCTCGAAGCCCTTGTTGACGAGCGTCGAGGAGTCGATCGTGATCTTCGCGCCCATGTTCCACTGGGGATGGTGCAGCGCCTGCTCCACGGTGACCGAGGCGAGCTCTTCGCGCCGCAGGTCGCGGAAGGCGCCGCCGCTGCAGGTGATGATCAGCCGCCGGATCGGGGCCCGTTCGCCCGCGAGGCACTGGAAGATGGCCGAGTGCTCGGAGTCGATCGGCAGGATGGGGGCCTTGTGGCGGCGGGCAAGGGGCATGACATACGAGCCGCCCACGACGAGCGACTCCTTGTTGGCCAGCGCCAGTTTCTTGCCCGCCTCGAGCGCCGCGACCGTGGGGGCCAGACCGGCATAGCCGACCAGGGCGTTCACCACGACGTCGACATTGCCTGCGGCGGCAACCTGCGCCACGGCCTCGTCGCCCGCATAGACCTTCGTGTCAGTGTCGGCCAGCGCGTCGCGCAGGGCCGCGTAGCACTCCCTGTCGGCGATGACCGCGGTGTCGGCGTCGAACTCCCGGGCCTGCGCGGCCAGTTGCTGCCAGTTGCGGTGGGCCGTCAGCGTGCAGACCTCGAAGCGGTCGGGGTTCTCACGCACGATGTCGAGCGTCTGTACGCCGATCGAACCGGTCGACCCCAGGATGGCAAGTCGTTGTTTCATGGGTTGTAGTCAGAAGACGATGTATGATTCCGGGTCCACGGGCTTGCCGTTGCTCCAGAGTTCAAATTCAAAGCGCGGCACCTCCCCGTCCACCGCTTCGGCGTTGTAGCCGATCTGATCGCCGGCACGCAGGGTCTGGCCCGTGCTGACGAGCGACTGCGAGAGGTGGCGGTAGACCGAGATCAGGTTGGCGGCGTGCTGCACGCAGACGACATACCCTGTTTCGGGGCTCCAGAGGCTCATGACCACCGTGCCGTTGTCGATGGCCGTCACGCGGTCGCCGGCCGTGGCGGCGATCTTCACCCCGAGGCGGCCCGCCGCGATGTCGAAGCGGTCGGTGATGATGCCGTCAACGGGCGGTGCCAGCTGGATGGCCTCGCGGACCTGCCGGCGCGAGGCGGTGCCGTCCCCGGCAAGCGAGTAGGGGCCGTTGCCCTCCATCTCGGCGCGCAGGAGCGAATCCTCGTGCGACGGCATGACGAGCAGCTTGCTCGCGCGCGTGCTGTCCGAGGCGGGAAGCGACCGCGCCACGGGGGTCTTGCCGTCCAGAATCAGCGAGATGTTCTCGTTGTAGGTCATCATGTCGTTGAGCATGCGCTCCATCGAGTCGAGGCGGATGATGTTCTGCACGAGGCTCTCGCGCGAACGGTCGGCCTCGGTGCGGTAGCCGGGCAGGAACTCCAGTACGGGCGTGTAGGCCACCAGCGAGAGAATCAGGATGAAGAGCAGCAGCAGGAAGGCCACCAGTGCGGCGAAGATGCTCGCGGGCGAGAGGTGGATGTGCCACTCCTCGGAGTTGTCCGTGGCGTTGAGCATGTTGAAGCGCCGCTTGCGGAACAGCCCGAGCCACCAGGAGCGTATTTTCTTGAACAAAGCCATGCGTCGAATCGTGTAGGATCGCCCGGAAGCGGAGCCGGCGTGCAGGAAGCGGTGCCGACCGCTTCGCTGGTCGGAGTGTCCGACCCGGGCGGAATTTAGCAGCTACAAAGATAACATAAGCCACGCGGAATGCCAAATTTATTTGGCGGTTCGCCCGGCGGAACTTTTTTGTGTTCCGACGGCCGAAATTGATGAAAAGGCTTGCAGGTGGAATCGGAAATTGCTAACTTTGTATCTGTTTAGACACAACGTCAAAAAACAATAAAATATGGTAAAACCCACATTATTGGTTCTCGCAGCGGGTATGGGTTCCCGCTACGGATCTCTCAAGCAGATGGACGGTGTAGGCCCCAACAACGAGGCGATCATCGACTATTCGATCTATGACGCCATCCGCGCCGGTTTCGGCAAGGTGGTCTTCGTCATCCGCCACTCCTTCGCCAAGGAGTTCCTGGAGGTCTTCTCGGCCGATCGTTTCGGCGGCCGGATCGCCGTGGAGGTGGTCTATCAGGAGCTTGAAAACCTGCCTGAAGGGCTCTCCGTGCCTGAAGGCCGCGTGAAGCCCTGGGGTACGAACCACGCCGTGATGATGGCGGCCGGGGCGATTCACGAGCCGTTCGCCGTCATCAATGCCGACGACTTCTACGGAGCCGAGGCCTACCGGGTGATCGGCGACTATCTCTCGCAGCTCGACGGCAGCCGGAACCGCTACTGCATGGTGGCCTACGACCTGAACCGGACCCTTTCGGAGAACGGCACCGTCTCGCGCGGCGTCTGCACGGTCGACGCGAAGGGGAACCTCGCCTCGATGGTCGAGCGGACGCAGATTGAGCGCATGGCCGACGGCCGGATCGTCTTCCACGACGGCGGCGCCGACGAGGAACTGGCCGAGGATACACCCGTCTCGATGAATCTCTTCGGTTTCACGCCCGACTACTTCACCTATTCAAAGGAGTATTTCGGCACGTGGTACGCACAGAACCGCGAGAATCTGAAGAGCGAGTTCTACATCCCGACGATGGTCAACAAGCTCATCGGTGACGGAACGGCCGAACTGCGTGTGCTGCGCTCGACGGCGCAGTGGCACGGCGTCACCTACAAGGAGGACAAACCGGCCCTGATGGCGGCCATCGAGAAGATGATTGCCGAGGGCAAGTATCCGCGCGACCTCTGGAAATAGTCATCCGGGCTGCCGATCCGACCGGTGCGGACCTCTGCGCAGATCGGATCGGACGGAGCCTTGATCCTTGCCGGGCCGTATGTCGATGGACATGCGGCCCGGATTTTTTTGTCCGAGCCTTCCGGGTGGTTGCGGTCGGCATTCGGTTCTGTACGGCCGGGGTCAGTTTTGCCGTATTCTGGCTGGATTGATGCAGGCCGGTCCTGCCCGGTTTTGTTTTATTGTGTCCATTCCAGTCTATTCCGGTCTATTCCGGTCCATTCCGGTCCATTCTATTCTATTCCCGTCCCGTCCCGTCCCGTCCCGTCCCGGTCCAGTCCGGTCCAGCCCAGCCCGGTCCGGTCCGGTCCGGCTCCGTCCCGTCCGTCCTGTCCAGCCCATTCCCGCCCCGCCGG
>OIBL01000256.1_pt1 | contig 24433 bp, 20 predicted proteins | sample 1581041 | NCBI WGS metagenome assembly OIBL01 (sample SAMEA3882547, study PRJEB24775) | human gut metagenome | biome: human-associated habitat; feature: intestine environment; material: feces | place: Netherlands | collected 2009/2010 | reverse complement strand
TCGTGGCCTTGGAATAGCCCGTAAGTCTAATCACATCATCGATGCCCATAATTTCTGGTGGAGGTGATTCTGGCTTATTGGGATAAGAGTTGGGGAGGCTCCCGAAGCCAAGGCTCACGCAGAGTTCGATAAATTGCTTTACCGAGAGTCCCGCGATGGGGAAATCATTCCCGAATTTTGAGAAAGAATTATTATGCATAATCTTAAAAAATTAAGTTATGCACTCCTAATACGAATGGATATTTTGACGGTATTTTGATTTTATTATAAATATTTCTTATAAATATTGATTGTCAATATTTTGTGTATTTTTTATTTTGAAGGGTTTATATCGTTTTTATGGATTAAACAAAAAAATATGACTGGTGTTCCCAGTCATATTGTATTGATTATAAGATGTAATGTAGGAGAAGGTACTATTGGCTGAAGTTTTTTTGCTTTTTTTATGCGGTTTTTGTGTTGTTTATATAATTTATCCTGTTATATGAATTTTATATCCTGTTATATAAATCTATGTCGACGAAATATTTTTTCTAATTCTCTGAAAATACATTTGTCTTTTGGGCTATGGTTGGCAACAGTTTTAACTTTATTTGCCATATGCCAGACTGTGTTATAGGAGTTGATTTTCAACTCGGTCATAAGCCATTTAACAGATACTTTTCGGGGGTAAAACGATATCGCATAGATGATATAGCTCCATTTAACTAAATCGATGCGAGTCTTGAAAAATATTGTCTCTTGCAGGATAGACCATTGTATACTGCAATGATGACAAAGAATATTTTTTGAAGCGTATTTGCTTCTGCTGTGGGTGTTGAATCTTTCGCATTTAGGGCAATATGTTCTCTTCCAAATTTCATTGTAAATTAGGTCAAGGATGTCGTTTTCAGAACCTACTCTTTCTGAAAAGTCATCGTAATCTACTATATCTTCGTACATTAGAATCCAAAATAATTTTGCAACTTGATTATGCCGTCCTCATGCTTTTGTGGATTTTTTCCTTTCAGTTTTTGGATATTCAGTAACTTCCATTGAATTGACGGGTAATGCTGAAAATCTCGGTATTCCGATGCGTCCCAATCCGGCGTCCCGTCTTCGAATCCGAGTAAAAACGCCTTGTCTGTCGGAGTCAAATGACTGTTGATATACTTGACCAGTCGGCGGCGGGTCGCTTCGTACTGTTCATAGGTGAACGGCGTCGAGGACATGCCCTCGAATTGGTTGGTCAGGGCGTCGCGCTGGTCGTTGAAATTAGGATTAAGAGACTCCAAGATCGGGCGGTCGCTTCCCAGCAGGCAGAAGATGAATCCGCGTTTAATCTCGTCGAAGTCTTTGATATAATCGAGCATCAGGTTTACATCGAACAGGTCGCGCGGGTGCTGGCGGTCGAGTGCAGCCGTGATCTTGCCGCCGTAAAGTTGCGACAGTGGCACGATGCGGGTTTTACAGAATACACCGAAATCTTCTTGGGCGAGGTCGCATAAGGGCAATTCGACGGGCGGTGCGATGATGCCTCGCTTCACGTCGTTTACCTCCACTTTGACGAAATGTCCGTTATGAGTGCAAATCAGTTTGTTGGGAACTTCGCGTACTGCAATGCCCGGTATCGCAGCCTCGATTTTTGCTTTTATCGCTTTCAGCCGTTCTTTGATATGGGCGAGGCTTGCTTCCCGCGGCTCGACGGGAATATAGGTCAGGTCGATGTCCACCGAATATCGCGGCAGATTTTGCACGAACAGATTGATTGCCGTGCCGCCGTGAACGGCAAAACATTCTTCCGCCGAAATAATCGGGATAATGCGGAGCAACAGCCGCACGCGCTCTTTGTACTCTTGATTAATCATTTTTCAGTTCTGCCGGAATCGTGATTTGGTACTTCTTATCGTAAACACCTCCTTTGGCGATTACCCGCTTGCCGCTGCCGAGGTCTATCCGGTCGAGGTCAAGGGCCTCGAACCACGCATGACGGGCCTTTTCGGCCATAAAGAGGAACAGTCGCTTTACTTTGACGGAACGGCACTCCTCCAACAGTCGTTGTACATTCTTTGGCGGGAGTATCGACAGCATTTCCATCACATAATAAAGGTCGGTAATGTCGTAATATTGCGGAGCGAGGTGCAGACACTCCATGAACGCCCGTTCAGGGGTAGAGATCGGCAACTCGAAAACCCCTTGTCGGGTGGTGGTGATTCCGGTGTCGGTATTGAATATTTCGGTGGTAAATAGCCGGAGCGTCACACCCCAGTCGTATTTTCTGAACCAAAGCGGTAAATACTCTTTTTGTGGAGCAGACAGCGAAACGGTCGGCCTGCCCATCGGGAGGTAGTGCGAATATCCGTGTATCTCCAATGCAGACATGGCTCCGATTGTCAGATGTTTGTCAACCTGTGTATTGAGGCTGTATATGGCTCCGTATAAGGTCGGCGTATCGCCCGTGCGGATCATTACACCCGTGCCTATGGGTGTCAGCCAAGCGGATTTTATGTAGCGGTGCTGTAAGTCGTTGGAGATGTTTTTGAGTTTCATCCAAGACGACAGATAGACTGCTCCGGGTGGGAGGGCCTGCAATAGTTGGTTTATTTTTGTTTGTGGTGTCGTACTCATAGTACAAATATACAAAAAATAATAAACCTAATTGGCTCTCATTAAATTGAGTTGCTTTAAACTATTAATTACATTATCCCAAAATTGGCGATATGATTTTAAGTCCATTAGCTGGTCTATATTAATTAATTGTCCTAATGGAGCATATAATTCTCCAATTCCAAGATTGCGTCTACGTCGCTTTACGATATTTTGTCTTGCAATTCTAATTGCATTTTCGATAGCTTGTTTGGGATTACTAATACTCTCTGGATCCTTATTTAGATTTAATTCTGTATCTGAAAGCGTTGTTCCAATTTGTCGTTTAAGAAGTTGTTTGTCTGCCAATATCCATGCTTCCGTCATGTGAACAGGGATGAGATTTACTAAAATTCTTGAACAAGAGTCATTCTCCTGTTCCAATAAGCATCTCTGCGCAGGAACAAATTTAGTATTTAAGGTGTTATCAATACTTGAACTATCTGCGTCTGAGTGTACGCAGATTATTGTAGCACCATATTCTTGTTTGGCTTTTTGAGCAGCTTTTAATACTTGCTGTGTGAAATTCAGACCTGTTTTATCGATGGTTATAACATGAAGTTCTATATCAATTTCGCCATATGCTTGTATTGCAGCTCTTTCATATGTTTGTTGAACAATATTTTCTAAAAATCGAATATCTGTTGTCCCTTCAGTATATAGACATATATTAAGAAAAACGTAGTTCCCCATATTTATTCTTCTTCTATAGTAGTATTCGACATATTTAGTAATGATTCAACAGTTGAGAGAGTGGCCTTTAGTTCTTCATTACTGTAAATATTGTATTTCCACTCTAATTGTCCGGTAGTGTCGGATTTGATATTATCAAGTTCTTTTACAACTGGAATCATGCGAGTAATATTGATTCTAACTCTGGATTGATCAATATTGGTTGTTCGTGATCGCATTTGGGAATAGTATATTGAAACATGATCGTTGTGTTCCCAAGCGAAAATGTCTTTAACAACAACAGGAGAGTGGGTGTTAATAATTACTTGGCGTAGAGGTGCATGCTGATCTGAAAAATCAGTGGAAATATTATATAACAAGTGAGCCATAGCATTGATTCTAAAAGGATGAATCCCATTTTCTGGCTCTTCATAGCATATTATTCCTTTTACTTTATTATCATATTCAATTATACATAAAGCAAGTAAACGTAAAGTTCCTTCCGATAAAACTCTGGATGAAAATATTTTACCATCCCTTTGTTGCAGGTAAATTACGTATTGATTATGTTCTACATCATCGATAACATCAACACCTGTAAATTCGGGAATGAATCGGTTTAGCTCTCTTGAGATTTCTATTAATGAATATTCATCTTCCTGTTTTATTCGATAAAGTACAGCTGCTAAATTAAGTCCAGATGGGGTGAGTTTATCAGCACCGGTATATTTACTGGTAGGTTGTCTTAAATGTTCCGGGTTGAAGCGTAAAAACCGCCAATTTTCCATTTCATTCTTTGCTGCTAATATATGGCGGAAATCAATAGTTCCGATGCTACTTAAAACTGTTTGTGTCGCATTTATTAATGGATAAGTCCGTTTTTTTCCTCCTGCTACGCCATCTTGGGGAACATAAGCCGTAAGTTGACCTTTATTATTTTCTGTATAAATATAGGGGGTTCCTCGTTTCCCTGTAGTCACTTTAGGCCGCCAATTTCCTCTATCTTGTGCTGAAATAAGCTTAATCCATTGGTCGTCATCATGCTTGATCGTTTCAAGACGTTCATTAGTAACAATTAGATCGTCAATGCCATATTCCCCCGTTACGCGTTGTATTGTCAATGAATATTGCAGACGTGTATATTTTAATTTGGCAGATGCTCCCCAAGCGTCTGTAATATTTTTGTCCACCAACATATCGACCTCAAAGGTCATTTGGCTAACATAATGTTGTTCGTCGTATTTGGTGAATAGTTCAATAAAATCCCCTCGTTGGTCTCTAAATATTTCTTTTAAAGTCTTTTTTCCACTTGCAATTGCTGATAGTAGTTCTAATGCATCGAATAAATTACTTTTTCCAGAGGCATTAATTCCAGCAATAACTGTAAATGGAGTAAACATCATTTCAAAATTATGAAATGACTTAAAACCATTGATTTTTATATGAGTAATCATATTGCATGAATTTTTGTCAAATATACTAAAATTACAGAACTTTTGCCGCCTCGTTGATTACCTTGTTGTCGAAACTGTCGAGATAGGTATTGGTCGTTTCGAGGTCGGCATGACCGAGCATCTGCGAAATGATTTCGCGCGGGATTTTATTGTATTGCAAGGTCATTGCCATTGTATGACGGCTTACATAGCTTGTCAAATGATAATCGATACCGAGTTCTTCGGCCAACGATTTCAAATATTTTTGATATTTGGCGTAACGGCTTCGGATGTGGTTGTATAGCTTCTCGCCCGTATAGCCGGAACAGGTAATGATCGGTAACAAATAGTTATCGACGGTAGGCGAGGCTGATTTCAGCCGTTCGATCAATCCCTGAATCTCCGGCGTGATATGGATTCGGATGGCGGTTACGTTCTTTTGGTGCTTAATCTTGTTACGTTTGTAGACGATGTAATTCCCGTCGGCCAGCCGTTGAATATGATCGGTCGTAAGGTAGGCCATATCGACGAATGACATTCCGTAGCAGTAGTAAGAAAAAAGAAAGAGTTGCCGGGCGTATTCGTTCTGCGGATTCTGTGCGGGCGTATCTTTGAGTTTTTGCAAGTCTTGAGGCGGGAGGTAGCGTTTCTCGGTCGCTTCTTCCAACTTGGCGATTTCGAAGCCGCCTTTGACGAAAGGATAGGCCGCTTCCGAACCGACACCTTCTCGCTTCGCTTGATTCAATATAGCCCGCAATGCCTTGAAATAATATTTGCGGGTATTGCCCTTGCAACCCCGCTTTTGCAGGAACGTATCGAAATTGCGCACGTAACGCAGGTCAATGTCGGAAAACAGCCGTTGATTCAGCTTGCTGTCGTAATATTTGAGCAGTCGAAGCGTTTCGAAATAGCATTTGGCGTTGCCCGTGTGGCCGGTATCCCGCAGTGTTTGAATATGGCTTTCGAGGTATGCGCAGAATTTGCCCTGCTTGGAGGGGTTCAAAAATGTTTCCTCAAATTGGTTCAGTGTCCAGTCGATGCCGTCTATCTCGAATTTCTCGATAATCTCGCGGGCGCGGGCCTTGACCTTGTCCAAAAAAGCATTGTCCTGAATGCGTTTCTTATTGGCCTCCCGCTGTTTTTCGCCTTTCAGATTCCGTTCGATGGTAAGTCGTTCGGCCGAATTGTCCCAATAGGCCGGATCGACGTATAATTTCAGACTGATGCGCTTGCGACAGCTATTTTTGGTGACGCATAATTGGAGAATGTGATACCCCATTGAATTGGGCTTGTATTTCCGTAGAACGATGCGAACAGAGTAGGCCATTTCCCGATGCAAAATAATTGGTGGTACAAAAGTGGTACAAGAAAAATCGCAATAGATGACAATAAGGCAAAATTGCAATTCTCTGTACGTGATGTAAATATACTAAAATAAAGTTAATTACTTTTATCGGAAAAAATAAATTTCTCCTCTGGGGGGCGTGTGGTCGCTGGTTCGAATCCAGTCACCCCGACTGAAGAAAAGGCTTGACAATCTGACGGTTGTCGAGCCTTTTTCGTTTTCGGCGGTTGTGCATGCCGCCATCCGTGCGCTATGCTTCCGGCACGGTTTTGAACTGGATGGATATTTCCGTATCTTTGTAAAAATCCTATCGTTATGCGCACGACATCTGATCGGATCACCGCGCTGCGGCCCGGTGAAATCTTTGTCTTCGGAAGCAATCTCGGCGGACTGCACGGCGGCGGGGCCGCACGGCTGGCCTGGCAGCGCTTCGGTGCCGTCTGGGGGCAGGGCGTCGGATTGCAGGGCCAAAGCTATGCCATTCCGACCATGCAGGGCGGCGTGGAGACCATTGCCCCCTATGTCGACGACTTCATCCGGTTCGCCCGGCAGCATCCGGAAATGACCTTCCTTGTCACCGAGATCGGTTGCGGCATCGCCGGTTTCACGCCGGCACAGATCGCCCCGCTCTTCGCCCGGGCCCGCGACGTGGAGAATATCCATCTGCCTGCCCGCTTCTGGGAGGTGCTGGGGCGGTAGCGGCCGCTGTCGCCCGATGGTTGCTGTCGCCCGATGGCCGCTGTGCCCGGGCCGGCGCCCCGCTTGTCGTGGCCGGTGGCTGCGGCAGGCCCTGCGTTCCGGTTGCTGTCATCCGGCGGTTGTCTGCCGGTGACCACCCGGCAGCGAAACGAAAAAAGCCGGGCTCCGGGTTCTGACGGGCGGCAGGCGCAAGCGGCTGGCGATGATCGGATTGTCCTGACTGGCGGGGTGCGGGTGCGGCTGTCGGTGGGGCGCACCGCATTTTTTTCGCGTCGGGAGGTCGTTTTTCCCGTAATTTATTATTAATTTTGTCCGGTGGCCGACCGTGGAGTCGGTTCCGAATGCGTCACCGGCTGTTTGGGGAGAGTTGTTTTTCAGCCGGTCGCAGGGCCGTGCGTGGTGCCGTGCACCATACGCGGCGGGTGTCCTTTTTTGAAAAACAACTACGATGAAGTCGCTGACGCCGATCCGCGCATTTTTCCGAATCCGTTGTCTGCCTGCCGGTTGCCGGCGGGCCGTTTCGTCGTCTCTGTTCCCGAAGGTGCGGCATTTCACAATCTCTAATATTACCCGATCTATGACCCGAACTTTACATGCGCCCCTGTGGGGGTGCGCCCTGCTGTTGGCGGCCGCGTCCTGCACGCCGGCGCACAACACGCTCACCCGAGCCGAGCAGGCCGACGGCTGGCAGCTGCTCTTCGACGGCAAGACGCTCGATCAGTGGAAGGACTACAACGGCACCGGGCTGACGATGCCCTGGCACGTGGTCGACGGCTGCATCCAGGCCAACGGCGACGGCAGCGACCTGACCGGCTACATCGTCACGCGCCGGCAGTACGAAAACTTCATCCTCGACTGGGACTGGAAGCTCTCCTACGGCGGCAACAGCGGCATGCTCTACCACGTGGTCGAGGACCCGGCCTTCGCGGTGCCCTACGTGACGGGCCCCGAGTACCAGCTCATCGACAACGACGGCTGGGAGGAGCAGAACGCCCCGACGCGCCTCGAACCGTGGCAGCGCCTCGGCGTGGACTATGCCATGCACCTGCCCGATCCCGACTCGCTCTTTGTCAATCCGCAGGGCGAGTGGAACTCGTCGCGCATCGTCTGCGACAACGGCCATGTCGAGCACTGGCTCAACGGACACAAGATTCTGGAGTTCGAGGCCTGGACCGACGACTGGTTCGCACGCCGCAACAGCGGCAAGTGGGCCGGGACACCCGAGTACGGACTGGCGCACCGCGGGGTCATCTGCCTGCAGGACCACGGCTATCCGGCCTCGTTCCGCAACCTGAAGATCAAGGAGCTGCCCCGCCGTGCCGGGCGTGAGGTCGAGCTCTTCAACGGCCGCGACCTCACGGGCTGGGAGGTCTACGGCACCGAGAAGTGGTATGTCGACGACGCCGGCAACCTCGTCTGCGAGAGCGGTCCCGACCGGGAGTACGGCTACCTCGCCACGCGCGAATACTACGACGACTTCGACCTGACGCTCGAATTCCGGCAGCTGGCCAATGGCAATTCGGGGGTCTTCTTCCGCTCGTTCGTCGAGCCGCCCGTGAAGATCCACGGCTGGCAGTGCGAGGTGGCGCCGAAGAACAACGACACGGCCGGCATCTACGAGTCCTACGGGCGCGGCTGGCTGGTGCAGATCCCCGACGAGAAGGAGTCGGTGCTCCGCGAAGGGGAGTGGAACACGCTGCGCCTGAAGGTGCAGGGCGACCGCGTGCAGACGTGGCTCAACGACGTACCGATGGCCGATCTGACCGACGCGAAGATCGGCGCGGCGCAGGGACGCATTGCCCTGCAGATTCACGACGGAGGCGGCATCAAGGTCCTCTGGCGCAACATCCGATTGAAAACACTGTAAACCAACAACTGATATGACATCCCGCAGAAACTTCCTGAAAACGCTGGGCGGCATGGCGCTGTTGACCGTCGTCCCGCGCCACGTGCTCGGCGGCCCGAACTTCATCGCCCCGAGCGACCAGCTCACCAAGGGCATCATCGGCATGGGCGGCATCGGCAAGAGCAGCTACCACTTCACCAGCACCAAGGAGTGCCGGCTGGTGGCGGTGTGCGACGTCGACCGCCGTCACCTCGAAAGCGGCATCGAGCTGGGCAAGCAGAAGTTCGGTGAGACACTGCAGGCCTACACCGACTTCCGCGACCTGATCGCCGACCCGAACATCGACATCGTCCACATCGCCACGCCGCCGCACTGGCACGGCATCATGGCCGTCGAGGCGGCGCGCGCCGGCAAGGACATCTGGTGCGAGAAGCCCATGACGCGCACCATCGGCGAGAGCAAGCGCGTCGTCGAGGCCGTGCGGCGCAACAACCGCATCTTCCGGCTCAACACGTGGTTCCGCTTCACGGACACCTTCTACGGTCTGGGCACGACCGTCGAGCCGCTGAAGAAGCTCATCGACAGCGGGCTGCTGGGCTGGCCGCTCAAGGTGACGATCTCCGGCGCCACGGGCTTCACGTGGAAGTTCTTCTGGATCGGCCGCGACCACCTCGAGCCCGAGCCCGTACCCGCGGAGCTCGACTACGACATGTGGCTCGGTCCGGCCCCCTGGAAGCCCTACAATGCCCACCGCGTGCACCAGACCTTCCGCGGCTACTGGGACTACGACGGCGGCGGCCTGACCGACATGGGCCAGCACTACATGGACCCCGTGCAGTACCTGCTGGGCAAGGACGACACCTCGCCCGTGAAGATCGAGGTCGACGCCCCCGAGCAGCATTACGACGCCGTGGGCATCTGGCGCAAGATCGTCTACACGTATGAGGACGGCTGCCAGATCGTCCTCGAGGGCGAGGGCTACGAGACGCTCGGCAAGGTGCCCTACATCGAGGGCCCGGGCGGCAAGGTCTACCGCGGTTTCGAGTGCACGATCCCGAACGTCATGGAGAAGATCTCCGAGATGCCCGATCCCGAGCCGCAGAACACCGACTTCCTGGAGTGCGTGCGCACGCGGCGCCGCTTCGCGCTCGACGAGCGCATCGGCCACCGCAGCTGCACGCTGGTCAACCTCGGCGCCTGCGCCCTGCGGCTGAACCGCACGCTGCACTTCGATCCCGAGACGCAGCTCTTCGTCGGGGACGATGCCGCCAACCGCCTCATCGACCAGCCCATGCGTGGTCCGTGGCATATCTGATAACCTGCAAAACGATACGCAAAGATGAAAAAGATAGTTGCAATCTGGCTGTTGGCGCTGCTGCCGCTGTTCGGCATCGCCCAGCCGCTCGATGCGCGGCAGCGCACGGCCGAGACGATCGTGGCGGATGCCCTGGCGCAGCTGCCCGTCTCGACGCCCGCCCTCTTCGACGAGGTGATGGGCGAAATCGCCGCCACCGGCAGCCGGGGCGTCGAAATGGTGGCCTCGATGTTCGTCCCGGCCGCCGAAGGCAAGAACACGACCCTCGAATACGCCCTCAACGGCGTGGTTTGCTACGCTTCGGCGCCCGGGCGCGAGGCGCTGCTGCCCGAGATCCGCAAGGGGCTCGTCGCGGCCCTCGCCCAGGAGGGTGATACGGCCAAGCGGAGTTTCCTCATCTCGCAGCTGCAGCTCTGTGGTACGGCCGAAGAGGCTGCGGCGCTGCTCCCGGCGCTGGACGACCCCGCCCTGGCGGACTATGCTCTGCGGGCGCTGGTCTCGATACCCGGAACCGAGGAACTGCTCCTTTCGCTTGCCCGGCAGGAGGGCCTGACCACGGCGCGCCGCTGCGCCCTTGCGCGCGCCTTTGCCGACAAGGGTACGGCTGCGGCCGAACCCGTGCTGACGGCGTGGGCGGCCGATGCCGATGAGGAACTGAAGGCGGCGCTCTGGCCGGCGCTGGCACGCTGCGGCACGGCCTCGTCGCTGCGCCTGCTCGGCGAGGCGGCTGCGGCGGTCGGCTATGCGGTCGAGCCCACCGAAGCGACGGAGTCCTACCTCGTGCTGCTGGAGCGGTGTGCCGCGGCCGGCGACGCGAAGCCTGTCGCAAAGGCCGCGCGGAAGCTGCTCGCCTGCGACCGCCAGTACGTGCGCGGTGCCGCGCTGCGGCTGCTCGTGCTGACGCAGGGCGTGCGGAAGTCGATGCCGCTGCTGCTGAAGGCCATCGGCGAGGGCCCGGCCGAGTACCGCTTTGCGGCGTTTGACGTGCTGGGGGCCGGTGACGACGAGCTCTTCGCCCGGCTGACGGCCGCCATGCCGCGCTGGAATGCCGGGGCGCAGGCCGCCCTGCTCTGCTGGCTGGGTGAACACCACGCCACGTCGCAGAGCGACGTGATTGCCCGCTCCATCGCTTCGCCCGATCCGGAGATTGTCGCCGCGGCGATCGACGCCGCAACGCACATCGGCGACGAGCAGACGCTCACGGCCCTGGTCGGCGCCCTGGAGGGCCCGCTCTCCGCCAAGGCCGAGGCGGCGCTGCTGCACTTCAACGGAAAGATCGACGGGCGGATGGAGGAGCTGCTGCACCGCGACGAGCCGCAGGTGCTCGTCGCCGCCCTGCGCCTGACCGGGGCGCGCCGCCTGACGGCATGCGCCGACCGGGTCTTTGAACTGCTCGATGCTCCGCAGCCGGAGGTGGCCGATGCCGCCTGCGCAACCCTGGCACAGGTTGCCCGTCCGGGCGATGCCGGACGCATCGCCGCGATGCTCGATACGGCCGACGCAACCCGTGTGGGTGGCCTGCAGGAGGCGCTGCATGCGGCGCTGCTGCCGCTCTCCGCCGAGGAGCGCTGCGCCCGGATCGAGGCCTTCCTGGAGGCGTCGCCGGCCGGGGAGCGCTACTACCCGGTGCTGGCGCGGACCGATACGCCGCAGGCCGTCGCACGACTGCTTGAGCGCTTCCGTGCCGACGGCAGCGAAGCGGCCTTCGACGCCCTGCTGCTGGTCAACACCCCGCAGATGATCGACACGCTCTACGCCCTTGCCGCGGAGCATCCCGCACTGGCCGACCGGGCGCTCGGACGCTATGCCGAGCTGACGGCCCGCTTCCGGACCACCCCCGTGCGGCTCTATCAGCAGACGCGCCGGGCCCTTGCTCTGGAGGCTTCGGATGCGACTCGCAGCCGCCTGCTGACGAACCTGCTCGATGTGCAGGCCTATCCCGCCCTGGTGCTGGCCGTCTCGTACCTTGAGAACGAGGGGACGGCTGCGGCCGCTGCGGCCGTGGTGAAGAACCTCGTGGCGAAGAGCAGCCCGATGCCGGGCGGTGCCGACATCCGCGCAGCGCTCGAGAAGGCCCGCGAGGTCTATCGCAAGCTGGCGCAGTCGGATGCCGATGCCGGATATGCCGTCGACGAGATCACCGGCCTGCTGGGCCGCCTGCCCGAGACGGGCTTCGTGGCGCTGCCGACCGATCCCGCTCAGTGGCAGCCCGTGGCCGACAGCCCGGCTTCCGGGCGGAAGCTCTCTGCGGCCGCCGCCGCGAAGCTGCGCCGAAGTGCCGAAACGGCTTTGCGTGAGAACTGGACCGGCCGGGACGGCATGCTGCTCTATGCGGGCAAGAGCCCCTCGACGATCGCGTTGGAGAAGCCCCGCGAGAACTTCGAGCTCTGGCTCGAGTGGCGCTCGCAGGGTGAAGCGGGTCTCGGTGTGCGCTCCCTGCCGCTGGTCCGCCTGGGCGGCGCCGGCACGACGGTGCGCACGGCCGATGGCTTCGTGCAGGATGTCCCCGCCTCGGACAATGCCGCCGGTGAGTGGAACACGCTCTACGTGAAGGTCTCCGACGACCGCATCACCGTGGTGGAGAACGGCGTGACGGTCGTTGAGAACCGCACGATGGAGAATCTGCGCGAGCCCGGCATGCCGGTTGACGTGACGGGCACGGTCTGGATCGCGGGTCTCGGCTCGCCGGTCGAGCTGCGCGACATGTGGCTGCGCGAGCTGCCCTCGACCCCGCTCTACGAACTCTCGGAGGAGGAGCGCGCCGAAGGCTTCGAGCTGCTCTTCGACGGCCGTTCGCTGCACAAGTGGACGGGCAACAAGGTCAACTACGTGCCGCTCGACGGGACGATCGACGTCACGGCCTCCTACGGCGGCGGTGGCAACCTCTACACGAAGAAGGAGTACGGCGACTTCATCCTGCGCTTCGAGTTCCGTTTCCTGCACGAGGCGGTCAACAACGGCATCGGCATCCGCACGCCGATGGGTGTCGACGCCGCGTTCGACGGCATGGAGATTCAGGTGCTGGACCACGATGCCCCGATCTACCGCGACCTGCACGCCTATCAGCAGCACGGTTCGGTCTACGGCGTGATCGCGGCCAAGCGCGTCGTCTTCCCGCCGCTGGGCGAGTGGAACGTCGAGGAGATCCGGGCCGTGGGCGACCACATCACGGTGACGGTCAACGGCGAGGTGATTCTCGACGGCAACATCCGCGAGGCGTGCCAGGGCCATGCCGTGGCACCCGACGGCGGAACGGAGAACCCCTACATGATCGACCACCGCAACCACCCGGGCCTTTTCAACAAGCGGGGCCACATCGCCTTCTGCGGTCACGGCGCAGGCATCCAGTTCCGCCGCGTGCGCATCCTGGACCTCTCGCCCGAGGCCGACGCGAAATAGACGGACGGGGCTGCCCGAAAAAGGAGCCCGGGTGGCCCCCGTTTTTTTGCAGTGCGGTGAAAAGTTCCTATCTTTACCAGGTCAAACTTAACTTTTGCAAACCATGTTCATTCCCTGTGCAATCGGATACGGCCAGATTCTGATTATCGTTTTCGTGGTGCTGCTGCTCTTCGGCGGCCGGAAGATTCCCGAGCTGATGCGCGGACTGGGCCGCGGCGTCAAGGAGTTCAAGGATGCCATGAACACGGACTATTCGGCCGAGGAGCGGAAGAAGGACTCCGCGCAGAAGTCGGACAACGAAACCCCCTCGGCCCGGGAGTAGGCCTCGCGGGGCGTCCGCCTCGCCGTGCGAACCGAGCGAAAAGCGTGTGAAATGGCTGACAGACGGATCGAATCCTCCGACGTGGAGATGAGCTTCTGGGACCATCTCGCGGCGCTGCGCCCCCATCTGGTGCGCAGTGCCGTGGCCGTGGTCGTCGTGGCCGTCGTGGCCTTCCTCTCGAAGCACTTTCTGATCGAGACGGTGTTGTTCGGCCCCAAGAGCGCCGACTTCCCGACCAACCGCCTGCTGCTGGCCGCCGGGCATGCGCTCGCCGACCTGTGCGCGTGGATCAACTCCTGGTCGGGGCTCTCCCTGAGCGTCAATACGGAGGCCTTCGACGTCGCGAACCTCGATTTCTGCGTCATCAACACGCAGATGGCCGGGCAGTTCAACCTCCACATGAAGGTCTCGATGATCTCGGGGCTCGTGCTGGCCATGCCCTACGTGCTGTGGGAGTTCTGGCGCTTCGTGCGCCCGGCGCTCACGCCCCGCGAAATCGCCGCCACGCACCGCTTCGTCTTCTGGGCCTCGACCTTCTTCTTCGCCGGGCTGCTGTTCGGCTATTTCGTGCTGGTGCCTCTCTCGGTGAGCTTCTTCATCAACTACCAGGCGAGCCCCTCGATCGTCAACATGATCGACGTCGGGCAGTACCTCTCGACGGTGATCGTCGCCTCGGTCGCCTCGGCGCTGGTCTTCCAGTTGCCGCTGCTGATCTACTTCCTGACCCGCATGGGGCTGATCTCCTCGGCCTTTCTGAAGCGATACCGCCGCCACGCCTTCGTGGCGCTGCTCGTCATCGCGGCGATCATCACGCCGCCCGACATCTTCAGCCTCGTGCTGGTCATCATTCCGCTCTACGGACTCTATGAATTGAGCATCCGCCTCTCGGCCCGCATCGAACGCCATCAGGCGGCCGCGGGCCACAACGAGTAACAGAGACTTCATGAACAACGAATCATTCGGTTCCGCGCCGGTACGGGTCATCGTCATCGGCGCCGGAAACCGTGCACGGAAATACCTCGAATACGCACACCGCTTCCCGGAGCGGCTGCGGCCGGTAGCCGTCGCCGAGCTCAACGGCCAGCGCCGCCGGAGCCTGGCGCGGGAGTTCTCGCTGCCCGCCGCGGCCTGCTTCGCCCGCTACGAAGAGCTCTTCGCCGCGGGGATCGACGCCGACATGGTGCTCGTGACGACACCCGACGCCGTGCATTACGACCCGGCCGTGCGGGCCATCCGGGCGGGATACCACGTGCTGCTCGAGAAACCCATCGCGCAACGGTGGGACGAGTGCCTCGAAATTGCGCGCCTGGCCCGTGAGCACGGGGTGCTGGTGGGCGTCTGCCACGTGCTGCGCTACCACCCCTACTTCACGAAGATCAGGCAGCTGGTCGCCTCGGGCGAGCTGGGCGAGATCGTCTCGGTCAACCACACGGTTTGCGTGGGGCTGGACCGCATGCTGCACAGCTACGTGCGCGGCGTCTTCCGCCGGGCGCAGGAGGCGAATCCCCTCCTGCTGGCCAAGTGCTGCCATGACATCGACTTTCTGCTGTGGCTGACCCAAAAGCGGTGCCGGCGGCTCTCGTCGTTCGGCGCCCTGCGCTGGTTCCGCGAGGCGAACGCCCCGGCGGGGAGCACGGAGCGCTGCATCGACTGCCCCGTCGAGCCGACCTGCCCCTTCTCGGCCCGCGACCTCTACTATGTGCGCCGCGACTGGGTCGGCAATTTCGACATCCCCGAGGGCGGAACGCTCGACGACGCCATCCTGCGCGAACTCCGCACGGGCCCTTACGGGCGGTGCGCCTTCCGCTGCGACAACGACGTGGCGGACCACCAGATCGTGGCCCTCGAGATGGAGGATCGCTCGACGATCAGCCTGACGATGGATGCCTTCACGAAGGATGATTTCCGCAAGACCTGCATCCGCCTGACGGGCGGCGAGATCGACGGCGACGAGCGCCGGCTGCGCGTGCGGCGCTTCCGCTCGGGCGACGAGCGCATCTACGACTTTTCGGAGGTGCTCGGACAGCCGTTCCACGCCGGGGCCGACCTGCGGCTGCTCGAGGATTTCCTGCTGTCGGTGCGCGATCCGTCGCATCCGCTGCGTGTGGGGATCGACGACGCATTGGAGAGCCACCGCATCTGCTACGCCGCCGAGGAGAGCCGCCTCACGGGCCGCACGGTCGAGCTGCGGCCGGAAGAGCGGTAACGGCCTTTACTTCGGAAACAAAAGAGCGGCGGACCCCGACGGGTCCGCCGCTCTTTTGTTTCGGTTTGCGTGTGGCTGTCCTTTTCGGCCCCTCCCGCCCCGGATCAGAACTCCGAGGTGAAGTGGAAGCGGATGTCCTTGAAGTTCTCCTGCGCGAGGGCCAGGGCGTAGCTCGTGTCGGCGAGGAAGACGTCGCGGCCGTGCTTGTCGACGGCCATGTTGGTGTGCTTGCGGCGCTTGAAGTCGGCCAGCTGGGCGGCGTTGTCGCTCTCGATCCAGCAGGCCTTGTAGATCGAGATCGGCTCCCAGCGGCACGAGGCGTTGTACTCGTGCTCGAGGCGGTACTGGATGACCTCGAACTGCAGGGCTCCCACCGTGCCGATGATCTTGCGGCCGTTCAGGGCGCTGGTGAAGAGCTGCGCCACCCCCTCGTCCATGAGTTGGTCGATGCCCTTGGCCAGCTGCTTGAACTTCATCGGATCGGCGTTCTCGATGTAGCGGAACTGCTCGGGCGCGAACGACGGGATGCCCGTGAAGCGGAGCTTCTCGCCCTCGGTGAAGGTGTCGCCGATCTTGAAGTTGCCCGTGTCGTGCAGGCCCACGATGTCGCCCGGGTAGGCGACGTCGATCACCGACTTCTTCTCGGCCATGAAGGCCGTCGGCGAGGAGAACTTCATCTGCTTGCCGCTGCGCACGTGCAGGTAGTTCTTGTTGCGCTCGAAGATGCCCGAACAGATCTTCAGGAAGGCGATGCGGTCGCGGTGGTTCGGGTCCATGTTGGCGTGGATCTTGAAAACGAAGCCGGTCATCTTCGGCTCCGCGGGCTCCACCGTGCGTGTCTCGGTCTGCGAGGGGCGCGGCGAGGGGGCGATGCGGATGAAGCATTCGAGCAGCTCGCGCACGCCGAAGTTGTTGACCGCCGAACCGAAGAAAACCGGGGCCACCTCGCCCCGCAGGTAGGCGTCGCGGTCGAACGGGTCGTAGACCCCCTCGACGAGCTCGATGTCGGCGCGCAGCTGCGCGGCGTAGCGCTCGCCGATCCGCGCGTCGAGCTCCTTCAAGGCGAGGTCGGCGATCTCGACCGTCGAGGCGTCGGCCGTGAGTTTCTCGTCCGAGGTGAAGAGCGAGAGGTTGTGCTCGTAGATGTTGTAGACGCCCTTGAACGTCGGGCCGTTCGAGATGGGGAACGAGAGGGGCCTTACGCGGATGTGCAACTCCTTCTCGACCTCGTCCAGCAGGTCGAAGGGCTCCTTCGCGGGGCGGTCCAGCTTGTTGATGAAGACGATGACCGGCGTCTGGCGCATGCGGCACACCTCCATGAGCTTGCGCGTCTGCGTCTCGACGCCCTTGGCGCCGTCGATGACGATGATGACCGAGTCGACGGCCGTCAGCGTGCGGTAGGTGTCCTCGGCGAAGTCCTCGTGTCCCGGCGTGTCGAGGATGTTGATCTTCACCCCCTCGTATTCAAATCCCATGACGGCCGTGGCCACCGAGATGCCGCGCTGCCGCTCGATCTCCATGAAGTCCGACGTGGCGCCTTTCTTGATCTTGTTGCTCTTGACGGCTCCGGCCACGTGGATGGCGCCGCCGAAGAGCAGCAGCTTCTCCGTCAGCGTGGTTTTGCCCGCATCGGGGTGGGCGATGACGGCGAAGGTCCGCCGGCGTGTGATCTCTTCCTGTAGGGTCATGTATCGTTATTTGTCTTTCGGATAGTCGATGTTGTAGTGGCAGCCTACCGACTCCTTGAGCTCGCGGCCCTGCTTGATGACCAGGTAGGCCACGGCGATCATGTTGCGCAGCTCGCACAGCTCGCGGTTGGGCTTGGTCTTGGAGTAGAGCTCCTCGGTCTCCTCGAAGAGGATCGACAGGCGCCGCATGGCGCGCTTGAGCGAGAGGTTCGAGCGCACGATGCCCACGTAGTTGGACATGATCTGCTGCACCTCGCGCTTCGACTGGATGAGCATGAGCATCTCCTCGGTGTGCTGCGTCCCCTCGAAGTCCCAGTCGGGAATGCCCTCCTGGAAGTCGACCTTGTCGATCAGACCGGCCGTGTGGCGGGCGGCCTGGTCGGCGTAGACCACGGCCTCGATGAGCGAGTTGGAGGCCAGGCGGTTGGCGCCGTGCAGCCCCGTGCAGGAGGTCTCGCCCAGGGCGTAGAGGCGGCGGATCGAGGTCTCGCCGTCGGTCGTGACCTTCACGCCGCCGCAGCAGTAGTGCGCCGCGGGGGTGACGGGAATCCAGTCCTTCGTGATGTCGATGCCGATCGAGAGGCACTTCTCGTAGATGTTCGGGAAGTGGCTGCGCACGGAGTCGGCATCCTTGTGCGTGACGTCGAGGTAGACGAAGTCCTCGCCGCGGCGTGTCATCTCGCGGTAGATCGCGCGGGCCACGACGTCGCGCGGCGCCAGCGACTTCATCGGGTGGTACTTGTCCATGAACTCCTCGCCCGACTGCAGGCGCAGGATGGCCCCGAAGCCGCGCATGGCCTCCGTGATGAGGAAGTTGGGCTTCTCGCCCGGGTTGTAGAGCGTCGTGGGGTGGAACTGGATGAATTCCATGTTCTCGGTGATGGCCTTGGCGCGGTGGCATATGGCGATGCCGTCGCCCGTGGCGACGACCGGATTCGAGGTCGACGAGTAGATGTTGCCGCAGCCGCCCGTGGCCACGATGGTGAACTTCGCGAGCATCGTTTCGATCTCGTTGGTCTGCTCGTTGAGGACGTAGGCGCCGAAGCAGGTCAGCCCCCGCGTGTGGCGCGTGACGAACTCGCCCAGGTGGTGCTGCGTCAGCAGGTCGATGGCGAAGTGGTGCTCCAGCACGGTGATGTTCGGGTGCTGGCGCACCGATTCGACGAGCGCCCGTTCGATCTCGGCGCCCGTGAGGTCCTCGTGGTGGAGGATGCGGTGTTCGGAGTGGCCGCCCTCGCGGTTGAGCTCGAAGCGTCCGTCGGGGGTCTTGTCGAAGCGCGTGCCCCAGGCGATGAGGTCGCGGATGAGCTCCGGCGCGCGGCGCACGACCAGCTCGACGGCCTTCCGGTCACATTTGCCGGCGCCGCAGACGAGCGTGTCCTCGATGTGTTTCTCGAAGGTGTCGGGGGCATACGTCACCGAGCAGATGCCGCCCTGCGCATAGTTGGTGTTGCACTCCTTCATCTCGCCCTTGGTGACGATCGTGACGTGTCCGTGGGCTGCGGCCTTGAGTGCGAACGACAGGCCTGCCGCGCCCGAGCCGATGACCAGAAAGTCGGTTTTCATAGTTTTTCCAGTGACAGAGACGACTTTTGCGGCCCATGCGAACCTTCGGCCGTCCCCGATCCGGGCCCCGTCTCTGCCATCTCTTTAGCGGGCGTGCGCCCCGGTTCCGGATCGGAAGTTGCGTCGGGTCTTCCTGGCGGCGGACCGCAGCGGATCCGCTTCCGCGGCCCCGGCGGGACCGGATGCGGGGACCCTTTTCGGGTTGTTTTTCTCGCAGGCGCAGGAAGATGCGCCGCAAAGGTACGAAAAAAAGCCCGATTTGCCGATACGTGCGGATGAAAAAAGCACCGTCCGGGGCGGGGAGGTGCTTTGTGCGGGGTGTCGTCGCCGGATCAGGGCTTCCCGTCGGCTGCGGGGGAGGTAATCCCGAGCTGCGTGAGGCGCGAGATGTCGCGCACGTCGAAGACGCCGCAGATGTCCAGCACGATGAACTCCTCGTCGCCGTCGGAGAGCATCAGCAGCTCCGAGAGCCGCTCGCCGCTCCCCTCGATGAAGTAGAACGAGACGGACGGACCCTTGCTGTCGGTGCGGGAGATCAGCTCGAAGGCCTTGTCGCGCGCGACCTTGTAGGCCTGCGCGCGGAAGAGGAACGGATAGGGTTTCTGCGCCGCGAGGATGCGGATGCTGCGGATGCCGTCGAGCAGCCGGGCCAGTTCGGGGTCGGCGTCGCGGCGCATCATCTCCATCATCTTGCGTCCGAGCTCGATGCTGCGGACGTTCGTCTCTGCGGCGTAGGACTGGTAGAACTCGTCGAAGGCGCGGTTCTGGGCCGTGCCCGCAAGGGGCAGCAGCAGGATCAGGATCAGGAGCCAGCGTTTCATGGTCGTAGGTTTTTCGTGGTCGTGCAGGTCAGAATCCGAAGCAGATTCCGAAGGTGAACAGGTGGGTTTCCGGTCCCACGTCGGAGCGGAAGAGCGGCGTGAGAGCGTAGTCGAACGAGACGCCGATCTTGTGGTAGGTGATCGCGCCGCCGATGTTCCAGCTCCAGGGCTCCACTCCCCGCAGTTCGTACTTCTCCTTGGGTTTCTTGTGGACGGCCCGGTAGCTGGTGTAGAGGTTGCCCGAGGCGCGGAGCGTGATTCGGAAGTCGCTGACCGAGCAGGTGAGCATGAGGGGAATGCCCAGCGTGGTGAACGAGAGTTTCGACTTCTTGGTCGAGGGGTCGAGCTCCAGGGCGTGGATCATGCCGTCGGTGTAGCGGATCGTCTGCTTGCCGCTCAGCACGATGTCGTAGATGTTGCCCCGGACGCCGGTCGAGAGCCACCAGTGGCCGTTCCGGTCGAGCATGTAGCGCAGGCTGAGGAGCGTGTAGCCGAAGCTGAAGCTCTTTCGGGTGCTCGTCTCCAGAAACTCCCCTTCGCCGGCCCACGCCGGGCCGTAAGTCGTGTTGACGAGCAGGGGAATGCCGATCTCCCAGTCCGTGAATCCGAAGCAGCCGTGGAAGCGCTTGAGGGGCTTTTTTTCGGGCTTTTCCGACGGCGCGGCGGCCTCGTTCCCGGCGGCTTTGCTTTCGTCGGCGTCGCGGTTGCCGAGCGTGATGCCGTATCCGGCGATCTCGAGCCGCAGCTCGCCCCGGTCGCTCTTGAGCTGTACGATTTCCGGATCGGGCGACGGCATGGCGGTCGCGGCGGGTGCGGAGGTGGCAGCGGTTCCGGAGATGGCGGTCGTTTCCGGCGTTGCGGCGGGGGCAGTTCCGGCGGCTTGAGAGGCAGCGGCGGGGCCGGCTGCATCGGTTGTGGCTGTGGCGTCGGGTTGTTCGGAGTCGTTTCCGGGTGCGGCGCTTTCCGGCGTTGCGGCGGGCTTTTCCGTCGGGTCGGCCTGCACGGCGGAGGAGAGTTCCGTCGGGGCGGATGCGGCCGGTGTCGGTTCGGTCCCCGCGGGTGCGGCCGGCTGTGCGGCCGTTGTGGCCGCAAGAAGGAGGAAGAGGGGCAGCAGAAGGATAAAGGTAAGGTGTTTCATGGTGCTATCGTTTGCGTTTGACGGTTGTTATCTTTGTTCGGACCGGGTGTTGCGGCTCTTTTCCGCCGCTTCGAGCAGGCGGTCGGCGATGTCGAAGCTGCGCGAGAGCTCCTCGAGCGGCTGGAAGTAGACCGTGGCGCACATCGCTTCGGCCGGGTCGGTGACGGGACGTCCGTCGATGTAGCCGTAGACGGTGCCGCGCGTGAGGAAGAAGAGCCCCACGAGCAGGGCCGCGGCGATCCCGGCGCCCGTTCCGAGCAGCAGGTTCCAGCGGCGGTGCGGTGCCGCCGTTGTCCGGTGCGGCGTGTCGGCGGAGGAGTCGGACGCGGAATCGGCCGGCAGCTTCCCGGTGGCGGGGAGCCGGACAGCCCGGTCGGCAGCGCCCGCCTTCCCGGCGGTGAGCGGCGCTTGAGCTGCCTGCGCACGCGCTTTTGCGGCCGGGCGGCCGGGCAGCGTTTCGCGGGCGAGGGCCTCGAATCCGCCCATCATCACGGCGGCGCTGCGCAACTCGCCGTCCAGCGCTTCGCGCGGCAGGGCGGCAAGCAGTGCACGCAGCTCCCGCTCCTCGGCTTCGGTGGCCGTGGCGTCGAAGTAGCGGCGGCTGAGCGCCCGGGCTTTCAGCAGATCAGATTCCATAGTTCATCAGTTTTTCGAGTTCGCGGCGCAACCGCATCCGACCCCGCGAGAGCAGCACGCGGACCTGCGCCTCGTCGGTCGTGAGCAGGGCGGCGATTTCGTGCGTCGGGTAGCCTTCGATCTCCTTCAGGTGCAGGACCTCGCGCTGGCGCAGCGGCAGCAGGGCAAGGGCCCGGCGGACCATTTCGCGGTCGCTCCACGCGCCGGCCTGCTCGTCGGCCGGCAGCGAGAGGGGCAGCTCCTCGGTCGTGCGGCTGCGGCGCAGGCGGTCGACCGCGGCGTTGCGCACGGCCGTCATGGCGAAGGCCTCCGGATTCTCCACATGCAGCGACTCGTGGCGGCGCCAGAGCCGTTCGAGCACGTCGTGTACGACATCTTCGGCCTCGTCGCCGCGCCCGAGCAGGGTGCGGGCGAAGCGGTAGAGCCGGTCGCGCAGCGGTACGATCCGTATGTCGAATTCGGTTTGCTCCATTTACCCGTAAGACGCACAAGAGGCGTAAAACGCAACAAGTATAGTGAAAAAAATTCCGGGACTTTGTTTTTTTCGTAATTTTGTCGCCCCAAACCTTTCCGATCATGGAACGACACATCGCCATCAACGATTTCGACTACCCGCTGCCCGACGAGCGGATCGCCAAGTTCCCGCTCGCGGAGCGGAGCGCCTCGAAACTGCTCGTCTACCGCGGCGGGGAGATCTCCGAACGCCGCTTCGCCGACATCGGCGACGTGCTGCCCGCGGGGCAGCTCATCGTCTTCAACAACACGAAGGTGATCCGCGCGCGCATCATCATGCACAAGCCCTCGGGGGCCCGCATCGAGGTCTTCTGCCTCGAGCCGCACGCCCCGGCCGACTACGAGCGGGCCTTCGCCGTGACGGGCGCGTGCGAATGGTCGTGCATCGTGGGCAACCGCAAGAAGTGGAAGGAGGGGTACGTCGAGATCAACTTTGACTACGGAGGGGCGGCCGTCTGGCTGCGGGCCTGGATCGTCGAGGAGCGCGGGCGCGAATGCACGGTGCGCTTCGAGTGGTCGGCGCCGATGACCTTCGGGCAGCTGCTCGAACACCTGGGCCGAATTCCCATTCCGCCCTACCTGAACCGCGATTCGGAGGAGATCGACTACACGCGCTACCAGACCGTCTACTCGAAATTCGAGGGGTCGGCGCCGACCGCCGGGCTGCACTTCACGCCCGAGCTTCTCGAGTCGCTGCGCGGCCGCGGCTTCGACTTCGCGGAGGTGACGCTCCACGTCGGGGCCGGCACCTTCCTGCCCGTAAAGGACGAGGATGCCGCGCAGCATCCGATGCACACCGAGCACTTCGAGATCCGCCGCGACACGGTGCGGCAGCTGCTTGCGAAGTGGGGGGCCGTCACGGCCGTTGGAACGACCTCGGTGCGGACGCTCGAGTCGCTTGCGGCGCTTGCCTGGCGCATCCATGCGACGGGCTCCCCCGATGCCGGCCGCGTGATCGGGCAGTGGGAGCTCTACGACATCCCGGCCGACTACACGGGCCGCACGGCTCTTGAGGAGCTGCTCGGCTGGATGGAGCGCGAGGGGGTGGAGCGCCTCAAGGCGGCGACGCAGATCATGATTACGCCGCTGGGCTACACGTTCCGCATCGTGCGCAACATCATCACCAACTTTCACCAGCCCAAATCGACGCTGCTGCTGCTCGTCTCGGCCTACGTGGGCGACGACTGGCGCCGCATCTACGACTACGCCCTCGGTCACGATTTCCGCTTTTTGAGTTACGGCGACTCGTCGCTGCTCATGCGCGACTGATCCGGGAGCGGGTGATCCTTTATTATAAAAGGCGGGGCACAGCGATCGGCTGCGTCCCGCCCTGTTGTGTTCGTCGCTGGAACGGATTGGTCAGAAGTTGTAGCCCACGCTGATCGTGAAGCAGTTGTTGCGCATCGAACTGCCGCCCTCGGCCTCCTTGAACGTGTTCAGACAGCCGAAGTCATACCCCAGCCCGAAATAGTAGTGGCGCCACGTGGCTCCCACGCCGAGACGCACGCCCAGGTCGGAACGCTTGAGCATGCCGTCCTCTCCGAAGGCGTCGACCTTGGCGCCGCTTTTGCGCTCCTTGATCTTGCCGCCGATACCCAGTCCGTAGTAGAGACCGGCGAAGGGCTGGATCGAGACGATGTTGCGGATGCCGATATGGTAGTTGACCAGCACCGGAATCTGGAGGTAGGAGGGGCGCAGGGAGACGTTGCCGAGGCGGCCGCCGCGGCTCGTGTACGCCAGGCCCGTTTCGAGGTAGAACGGCAGTCTCTCCGAGAGCAGAATCTGGTCCGAGACGGCGATGTGGTAGGCTGCGCGCGCGTCGCTTTCGATCGAGACGCCCGATTCGGAGATCGAATAGCTCGAAACGTTCAGTCCGGCCCGCACGCCGAGGATGTTCTTTTTGTGGCCCTGGGCCGAAACGACGCCTGCCAGCAGCAGCGCAGAGAGGAGAAGAAATACCTATTTCATAAGTTGAGGTGTTTGGTTTTGGTTGCCGTCGTCCTGCAACGGTACGCCAAAGATAGAAAAAGTTTTCATGCGGCGGGCATTCCGGCCCCCTTTTTCAACGAAGCGCCGTTTTTTGCCGGTGAACGGCCGCGGCGGGATGTCGGGGCGGTTATCTGGTATCGGGCCGGACGGGCCGGAGTGTTGAGCCGGGCCGGGTGTGTCGGGCTGTGCGTGTCGGGGCCGGTCGTCTGTGCCGGACCGT